>CEPP01016656.1_pt1 | contig 130718 bp, 133 predicted proteins | sample 530521 | NCBI WGS metagenome assembly CEPP01 (sample SAMEA2620256, study PRJEB7988) | marine metagenome | biome: marine biome (ENVO:00000447); feature: surface water layer (ENVO:00002042); material: "saline water (ENVO:00002010), including plankton (ENVO:xxxxxxxx)" | depth 5 m | reverse complement strand
GGCGGGTCATGACATAGGCGGCGGCCAGCCTGGTCACAGGGTCGGCGAAGGCACACGATCCGCCCCAGCCACAATGGCCGACGGTCTCGGGATTGGGACCGAACACTGCCCCCCCGCCCTGATTGCGCATGACTCCGGCGCCCCACGACAGGTCAAAGGGCAGCACCCGGTCCGGCCCGGAAATCCGTTGTTGCATCAGGGCCGTGCGCGTCGCCGGCGACAGGGTCTTGCCCGCCACCCCTTCCGGCAGGGCCAACGCCAGCATGCGGGCCAGGGCCTCGGCGGTGGCATGCATATTGGCCGAGGGGATCTCCATCTTGCGCCACTCTGCCGATCCGCGTCCGGCGGGGGCCGAGCCCTTGTCGAGGAAGGCCGCTGTCTTGATGGCGTCGATCGGTCCCAGATCGGGCGCGGCGGTCGGCTTCTTCATGCGGGCGACGCGGGCGTGCTCGGCCTCGGGCAGGCCCAGCCACAGGTCCAGCCCCGCAGGATCGGCAAAGTCGGCCTTCAGCGCCTGCCCCATCGTTCGGCCGTCGGCGCGGCGGAACACTTCGCCCGCGAGATAACCGACCGTGATCGGGTGATAGCCCGAGGCCGTGCCTGGTTCCCACAGCGGGGCCTGACGGCACAGGACCTCCAGCACCTTTTCCGGCTCGAACCACAGGGTGGGGTCGATGGCCGGAGACGGTCCTGCAAGGCCGGCCTGATGGCTCATCAGCTGGGCCAGGGTGATGTCCGCCTTGCCCGCCTGACCGAACTCGGGCCAGATCGCCGCGACCGGTGCCTCATAGTTCAGAAGGCCGCGCTCGACCGCCCAGCCAATCATCAGCGCCATGACCGCCTTGCCGGTCGAGAACACGGGGGCGAGGGTGTCCGGCCCGAACGGCTGGTCGCGGACGCTGTCGGCCTGCCCGCCCCACAGGTCCAGTACCACCTCGCCCGCGCGACAGACGGTGAAGCGCGCGCCGACCTCGTCCAGCCCCTCGGGGCCGTCGGTGAAGTTGCGGGCGAAGGCGTCCCTGACCGGGGCGAAGCGGTCGGGACAGGTGCCGTGGATCTCGGGGGCGTCGGTCATTCCGCTTCCCTAACGGGGCCGGCGCCCGCGATCCAGTCCAGCGCGGCGTCGGCGGCGACCACGCCGGACGCCATCACCGCCTGCAGCAGATAGCCACCGGTCGGGGCCTCCCAGTCCAGCAGTTCGCCCGCCACAAATAACCCCGGCTGATCCACGACCATCAGACCCGGCGTCAGCGCCGCCAGGTCAATCCCGCCCGCGCTGGAAATGGCGCGCTCCAGTCCCTGAAGGCCGGTGATCGCCAGCGGCACACCTTTGAGACGCTCGGCCAGCGCCCGGTCGTTGGCCCCGGCAGGCAGGGGCGACGCCTGACGCAGCAGGGCAGCCTCGACCGGCCTCAGGCGTGCGGCACGACGCAGGCGATTGGCGCGCGACAGGCTGGCCGGCGCCTTGGCCAGCCGGGCCGCGAGCGCCTCGGCCGTCTCGGACGGTCGCAGGTCAATATAGAGCCGGGCCGGCTCGCCGCCGTCCTGCGCCTTGGCCAGCGCCTGACGCAGCTCCGGGCCGAGGTCATAGATGGCGCCGCCCTCCAGCCCGTATCGGGTCACCATGGCCTCGCCGCGGACCCGGCGTCGCTCGAGCGTCAGGGCCACGGCCTTGAGTGGCTGACCGGCATGGGCCGCGATGAACTCCTCCGACCAGTCCAGCCGCACCCCGACATTGGCGGGCCGGAAGCCGGTGCAGGGGACGCCGAGGTCGGCCAGCACACCCCGGCCCTGTCCGTCCGACCCCAGCCGGGGCCAGCTGGCGCCGCCGGTCGCCACCACCACCGCCCGGGCCGGGATACGGCGACTCTCGCCGGCCTGCTCGAACACGGGCGCGCCATTTTCGAACCCGATCCAGCGAGAGCCGCTGTGCAGGGTCACGCCCTGATCCTGCAGACGCTGCAGCCATGCCCGCAGCAGGGGTGAGGCCTTCATCGCCTTGGGGAAGACCCGCCCGCTGGACCCAACAAAGGTCTCGGCGCCCAATCCGTCGGCCCAGTCGCGCAGATCCTGCGGCCCGAAGCGGGACAGCCAGTCCATGACCCCCGGTGCCGCCTCGCCATAGCGGGCGGGGAAGCGGTCCAGCGGCTCGCTGTGGGTCAGGTTCAGCCCGCCACGCCCGGCCATCAGGAGCTTGCGCGCCGGCGAGGGCATGCTCTCATGCACTTCGACCGTCAGGCCCGCCGACGACAGCCGCTCGGCCACCATCAGCCCGGCGGGCCCCGCGCCGATGACGACGACGGGCGATCGGGGACCGGTGTCAGGGTGAAAGGCGAGCGAAGAGGTCACACCATGGGCCTTAAAGGATCCCGGCGGGGCAGGCGAGGGTGCGTCGGCCCGAACGGCCCAGCTATCCGGGCGCAGACAGAATTGCCATGCGTATTCAACAACCCTGCCGCTTCCCGAGCCCTTCTGTCCGACCGGGCCGGCATCTCCCCCATACTATGCGGTTGCCACGCGGCCTGCCGGACGGGGGTGCGAAATCAGACCATTCAGACGGTTCAGACGGTATTTTCCACGACCCCCGGCCCAGACCACCCCCTCACGATTACGCCATGCCCGATAATCCTTTTGCAGTGCCTCACGAACTATGCTGCGCTGCATTGTAAGGCAGGCCATCCGCCGCCATTTGAAGAGACGCATGCTCTACTCCCTTCACGAATTCTCCTACTACTCCGCCGCGCCGTATCGACTGGGGGCCCAGCTGGCCCGGTCGTTCTGGTCCTCGCCCTTCAATCCGGCCGCCGAGACCGCCATCGGGCGCACCGCCTATGCCGCCGCCGAGGTGTTCGAGGGGCTGACGCGTCGCTATGGCAAGCCAGCCTGGAATCTGGACGTGGTCACCATCGACAACCTGCCGGTGCGCACGACCCAGCAGACCATCTGGACCTCGCCCTGGTGCCGGTTGATCCGCTTTGCCCGGGATCTCGGCGACCTCAAGCGGGCCGGCAAGCCGGCCGACGGCCCGGCCGTGCTGATCGTGGCGCCCCTGTCGGGCCACTATGCCACCCTGTTGCGCGGCACGGTCGAGGGCTTCCTCCAGGACCACGACGTCTATGTCACCGACTGGGTCAACGCCCGTCAGGTGCCGATGCTGGAAGGCCGGTTCGACTTCTTCGACTACATCGACCACATCCGCGAGATGCTGACCGCCATCGGCCCGCGCGTCCACGTCGTGGGCGTCTGCCAGCCGGGGCCGCCGGTGCTGGCCGCCTGTGCCCTGATGGCCGAGGACATGGACCCGCACCGCCCGCTCAGCATGACCTATATGGGCTCGCCCATCGATGCGCGGCTGTCGCCGACCGTCACGAACCGTCTGGCCGAGGCCCGGCCCTTCGCCTGGTTCCGCTCGAACATGATCCACACCGTGCCCCTGCCCTATCCGGGCGCCGGACGGCGGGTCTATCCGGGCTTTGTCCAGCTCTACAGCTTCATGTCGATGAACGAGGATCGCCACCGCGACGCCCAGCACGACTATTTCCAGAACCTGGTCGCGGGCGACGGCGACGAGGTCCAGAAGCACGAGGAATTCTACGACGAATATCTGTCGGTTCTGGACCTGACCGAGGAATTCTATCTCCAGACCATCGACATCGTCTTCCAGAACCACCTGCTGGCCCGCAACGAACTGGAACACCGGGGCCGCAAGGTCGATCTGACGAAGATCACGGACATCGGCCTGATGACGGTCGAGGGCGAAAAGGACGACATCTCCGGCGTCGGCCAGACCCAGGCGGCGCATGGCCTGTGCCCCAATGTGCCCGAGGACCGGCGCACCCTCTATGTCCACCCTGAGGTGGGCCACTACGGCGTGTTCAACGGTCGCCGCTTCCGCGATGACATCTACCCCCGGGTGCGCGATTTCATCGCCCGCAACGAGGCCGCCGGTGACGTATCGCGACGGGCAGCGGCTTAGCCTCGAGGCGGACGGCGCGCCGCTGCGCCTGTCGGTCAACCGGCGGGCCCGCCGCGTGTCGATCCGCATCGACGCCCGCGCGGGTGAGGCCGTGCTGGTCGCGCCCAGCGAGCGCAGGCTTGCGGATGCCGTTGCCTTTGCCCGCACCCGCACCGACTGGATCCGCGAGCGGCTGGCGGACCGCCCCGCGCCCGTCGGCCTCGCGCCGGGCCAACGCCTGTCGGTGGAGGGCGAGGACGTCACGCTCGCGACCCTGCCCGGCGCCGGCGCCGCTCGCCTGACCGACACTCCGGACGGCCCGGTTCTGGCGGCGGGGGGTGAGGGCGCGGCCTGGAGCCGGCGCATCCTGACCTTCCTCAAGCGCCGGGCCCGAGAGGTGCTGATGGCCCGGACCGAGGTCCACTGCCGGACGCTGGGCCTGCCGCTGCCGAAGGTCTCCATCAATGACCCCCGCTCGCGCTGGGGCTCCTGCACCCCGGGCCGGGGCACGATCCGCTACTCGTGGCGGGTGATTCTCGCGCCTCCTGCCGTGCTGGACTATCTGGCCGCGCACGAGGTCGCCCATCTGGTCCACGGCGACCACAGCCCCCGCTTCTGGGCGGTCGTGGCCCAGCTGATCGGCGACCCGGCGCCGCACCGCGCCTGGCTGAGACAGCACGGCGCGGGTCTGCACGCCCTGGCGGTCTAGAAGAAGAGCGGGTCGGCCTTTTTCTCGGGCGGCAGGCCCGGTTCAGGCCGCTGGACTTCCGGATCCCGCCGCTCGGGCTGGGGCGTGGTCGGGCGGATGACCGGCTGGTCGGGCGAGGGCCGCTCGGGCTGACGCGGCTCCGGCGTCGGCTCGATGCCGCGCTCGATCTCATCGGCATAGGGGTCTTCCATCGCACCGATCAGCTCACCGACCGCATCGGGCGGCTGCCAGCCCTCGGGCAGGGGCGGGCCGTCCGGGATACGCGGCGCGTCCAGCCGGGGCAGGGCGGCGGTCATGAAGGCGCGCCAGATGGCCGCCGGGGCCTGTCCGCCGGTCACGCCGCGCATGGCCGTGTTGTCGTCCTTGCCGACCCAGACCGCCGTGACGAAGCCACCCGTGTAGCCGACGAACCAGGCGTCCTTGTAGTCCGAGGTCGTGCCCGTCTTGCCCGCCAGATCCCGCCCGGAGATGGCCACCGACCGCGCCGTGCCCGAGGTGATCACTCCGCGCAGCATGTCGTTCATGTACAGCAGGGGCGGGTTGGCGATGGCCTGGATCGGCCGGCTCTCGCGGGCCGAGCGCTGATAGATCACCCGCCCCTCGCGGGTGCGGATGCGGCTGATGCCATAGGCCGTGACCCGCTTGCCGCCATTGGCAAAGGCATCATAGGCCTGGGCCATCTCGACGGGCGAGACCTCGACGGCCCCCAGCGCCATGGCGGGCTCAAGCCCGATGCGGCTGGTGATCCCCAGCCGCCGCGCCGTGCGGGAGACATTGTCGCGGCCCAGACTGTCGGCCAGCGAGACCGCCACCGTATTGGTCGACTGGGCAACCGCGTTCGACAGGGTCGTGCGACCGATGAACTGGCCGGAGTAGTTGCGGGGCTCCCACGATCCGATGCGGATCGGCTCGTCGATCACCGGAGTCTGGGGCGTGTAGCCGGCCTCGACGGCCGTCAGATAGACGAAGGGCTTGAAGGCCGATCCCGCCTGACGCCTCGCGTCGACGGCCCGGTTGAACTGGCTGTCGGCATAGGAGGCGCCGCCGATCATGGCGCGCACCCGCCCGTCGCCGTCCAGTGCCACGAGGGCGGCCTGTTCTACCCCGCGCGAGGCATTCTCTCGCAGCACGCCGGTGACGGCCCGCTCGGCGGCGGTCTGCAGCGTCAGGTCCAGGGTCGTCTCGACAATCAGGTCCTCGGTCGGCTCCCCGACCAGGCCCCGGATCTCCTTGTCCAGCCAGTCGACGAAATACTGGGCGTGCTGGGTCGCCAGCGTCCGCGACACCCGCACAGGCTCAAGCACGGCGGCGGCCCGCTGCTCGGGCGTGATGACCCCGCTCTCTTCCATCTCGTCGAGCACGACGGTGGCACGCGCGGCGGCGCGTTCGCTCTCCGACACCGGGGAATAGCGCGACGGGGCCTTCAGCAGGCCGGCCAGCAGCGCGGCCTCACCGACCGTCAGGTCCTTGGCCGACTTGTCGAAATAGCGCTGTGACGCCGCCTCGATGCCATAGGCCCCGGCTCCGAAATAGACCCGGTTGAGGTACAGGGCGAGGATCTCGTCCTTCGAGAATTTCATCTCCAGCCAGACGGCCAGCATCAGCTCCTGGCCCTTGCGGCGCAGGGTCTGATCCGGCGTCAGGAACAGGTTCTTGGCCAGTTGCTGGGTGATGGTCGAGCCGCCCTGGACCACCCGGCCGGCGCGCATATTGGCGACCATGGCGCGAACCATGCCGACGGGATCAAAGCCGGGGTGCCAGCGGAAGCGCTGGTCCTCGATGGCGATGAAGGCCGCTGGCACATAGTCGGGCAGGGCCTCAAGGTCGGCAGGCGGGGCCTGCTGGCTGCCGCGCACGGCGATCAGGGCGCCGTTCCGGTCCAGATAGGTCACCGAGGGCTGGCGGTCGATGTCGTAGAGGGCGGAGGTGTCCGGCAGGCCGCGGGCGAACACGGCGAAGAAGACGACCAGGAAGATCAGACCCCAGACGCCGGCCACGACGCTCCAGTACAGGATACGCTGCAACAGGTTACGCTGGCCCGTTCCACCGGGGCCGCGCTTCAGTCGATCCAGAAAGGCGTTGCCCGCCATCGTCACCCTCTCGGCCGTTCAATGCCCCTCAACGCTTCTAGCGCCGAAAAGCGATAACGGAAATCACCCCGGAAACCTTGTCAGGTCACCTTCCGGGGGATTTCCGTCGAAAGCATGACAATGGCGACGATCAGTCGAGAAAGTCGTTAATCGCCGCGGCCAGCGCATCTGGTTGATCCTGCATGATGAAGTGGGCGCTGTCGTCGATGCGGGTCAGGACCACGCCCTCCAGATTGGCGAACGAGGCCGCATAGATCCCGTCTGTGATCTCGGCTGTCATTCCGGGGTTGTTGAAGGTGACATAGATCACCTCGGTCGGGGCCGTGATCGCCGCCAGTTCGGGGCGCAGGTCGGTGACGATCAGCTCGCGCATGGCCCGCCCGGCAACGTCGGGATCGCTGGTGACGCTGTGCTCGATCGGCCCGGCGCGCAGGCTCTCGGTCTGGACCATGCCGGTGATGCTGGCCGTGGCCGAGGCCCGCCATTGCTCGGGGGTCGAGGCCGCCATGCCCGCGCCGATCTGGTCGGCGATCGGGGTGACGGAGGCGGGGGTGGCGGCGGCGCCGCCGAAGATGTTGCCCATGAAGGGGATCATGTCGATGACGACGAGGCGGTCGACGAGGTCGGGGTGGCGGGAGGCCAGCATCATGGCAATGGTGCCGCCCATGGAATGGCCAACAACTACAGCGTCTTCGAGGCCTTGTTCGCGGATGTAGCGGGCGATGTCCTCGGCGACGGGGGCCGAGACGGGGCCGTCGATGTTGTCCATGGCCGGAGCCCCGGCGAAGCCCTGAATATGGATCATATGGACGCGCCAGTCGCCCTCAAGCCGCGCGACCAGCGGCTCCCAGATGTCGGGATGCGAGGTCAGGCCGGGGATCAGGATGATGTCGCGCCCCTCGCCCTCGACCCGCACGTGAAAGCGGCCCGACTCGAAATCGGCATGGACATGGCCATGGTCGGCCGGCGCGGCCGCCGGCGTCTGGGCACAGGCCGCGAGCGGCATCATGACAAGGGCGGCGGCGAGGAGAAGGCTTTTCATGCGGGATATCCAACTGGCGTTGCGGCGGCTCTGGTCCTAACACTAGCCGACATGACGGCCGTTGAGACCCCCTCCCCGACAGAGACCCGCACCAGGGCAGCCCCCTTGCCGTTCGGACGCGGTTTTCTGAAGGACACCTGGTATTTCGTCGAGACCGCCGCGGCGCTCAAGCCCGGCCGCCAGGCCCGCTATATGCTGCAGGACGAGCCGGTCCTGCTGGGCCGCACCCGCTTGGGTCAGCTCTATGCCCTGCGCGACATCTGCCCCCACCGGGCCGCCCCCCTGTCGGCCGGCCGACAGGTCGAGCATGCGGGCGAGGGCGAGACGATCGAATGCCCCTATCACGGCTGGCGGTTCCGGCTGAACGGCCAGTGCGCGGCCATCCCGTCCCTGACCGACGACGCCGAGTTCGAGGTCGACCGCATCCGCGTGCGCGCCTATCCGGTCGCGGAAGGCCAGGGGATGGTGTTCGTCTGGATCGCCTCCGACCCGCGCCGCCCGGCCGAGCCTGACCATCCGCCGCCGACCTTTCCGGGCGCCGACGGCCCCGCCCCGCGTCTGGTCGAGGCCATGGTCTTCGACAGCCATATCGACCATGCGGTGGTCGGCCTGATGGACCCGGCCCACGGCCCCTATGTCCATCAGCAATGGTGGTGGCGCTCGCGCCACTCCATGCACGACAAGCAAAAGGCGTTCGAACCGCGCGAGCAGGGCTTTGCCATGGTCCGCCACCGCCCCTCATCCAACAGCCGCGCTTACAAGCTGCTGGGCGGTACGCCCGAGACCGAGATCACCTTCCGCCTGCCCGGCTATCGCTGGGAGCACATCCAGGTGGGCGACAAACAGGTGCTGGGCCTGACGTGCCTGACGCCCGAGACGGCCGACCGCACCCGCATCACCCAGCTGTTCTGGTCGGACCACTGGATCTTTGCCCTGGCCCGGCCGATCATGCGGCAAGGGGTGCGCGCCTTCCTGAAACAGGACGGCGGCATGGTGAACCTGCAGAACATGGGCCTCGCCTTCGACCCCGCCATGCTGTGGATCGACGACGCCGACCGTCAGGCCAAATGGTACCAGCAGCTAAAACGCGAATGGGCCAGCAGCCGCGCCGAGGGGCGGGCGTTTGTTAATCCGGTCAAGCCCGAAACCCTGAGGTGGAAGAGTTGAAGGGTTGGCCTTCCAGCCCGAAGGTCCCGTCGGGCACGGCCTCCGCGCCCGCCGAGTGGCGTCAGCCGCCACTGCGCTTTTTGCCAAGGTTGTCGCCGACGCGCGGAGTCGGGGCGTCCCTTGCCGTGGACGGGACGTCGTCGCCATCCATAGGGGCAGCGGGGCGAAGGCCAGGTTGATCGCCGAACACAACGAAGCCGGAGACCGCGAGCGTGCCTATGATGCAGAACGCGATGAACAGTTTGAAACCCGGCGACAGTGATTTTTTGGGACGGCTCATTGGTGCCTCCAGTCTGATGTCGACCCGTGATACCTGAGAATGCCGCCTCTGCCCTGCCGAAAATTCATCAGGCGGTTCCCGAATGCAGGGTCAGTCGGACACGCCTAATGACTCCAGAGGGGTCCACGATCTTTCCGTCGTCCCGTACGCGGGCTTGACGTTCATAGACCGGCGTTGGCCGACCCTCACCAGCCGCCATCTCTGCGCGCCGAACCCGCGCAGCGAAAAGGCCGCGACGAGGGTCGCGGCCTTTCCGGGGGATCGCCGGGGGGACGGTCCGGTTAGCGGGCGCGCTGGCCGGACAGGATGATGTCGATCTGCTGCTCGAGGTGCGACTTGAGGGTGTCGATCGTCCAGCTGTCGTAGGCGGCGCGGCGATAGTTCGAGAGGTAGGCGACCCAGACCAGTTCGGTGACCAGGGCGGCGTCCGTGGTGGGCTTGAGTTCACCCGCCTTGATGGCGTCGGCGACGAGGCTTTCGAGGCCTTCGATGACTGGGGCGATCAGTTCGCGGCCCTTCCGGGCGTCCTGCAGCGGCTGGTGCCAGGCGCGGGCGACGACGGCCTGGACGAGGGGAAGCTGGTCCAGCGTCGCCTCATAGCCGGCGACAAAGCCGCCGAGCAGGCGCGACTTGAGGTCGGTGCCGGTCTTGATGCCGCGCGTCAGGGCCTCGGCCAGACGGGCCAGATCCTCGGCCAGCACGGTGTCGAACAGTTCCGACTTGTCATGGAAGTTGGCGAAGACGGCGCCGGTCGACATGCCGGCCTCGCGGGCGATGTCGCGGATGGTGGCGGCGTCATAGCCGCGCTGGGCGAACAGATTGCGGGCGGCCTCGATGACCTTGCCGCGCGTGCGCTGCTTGGCCACCTGGCGGCGGTTCAGCGGGCGGGCGCCCGTGTCCGAGCCTTGGGCTTCGGGGGCATCGACGGGCGGGTTCAGAACAATATCACGCATGAAAGGGGGGCACTCACAGGGGCTTTGGCGGTCAGGCCGGATCAGGCTCCTGACCGGAACGACCGTTGGGGGCAGAGGGTTGCTGTCGCCGGGGAGGGCGGAAACGGCGCTTTCAACACCGAACCATGACCAAAATGCGAACGGCCGGGCTTAACCCTCGCCCTCAGGCTCTGGATCGGTGCGGCCGGTGGTCGCAGCCGACACATGACGGCGCAGGGCCCGGTTGGGTCGCGCGGAGGTTCCGGGCTGGGCGGCCTGGAACAGATCGCGGTAGCGGTCGCGCCGCTCATGGATCGAGGCCAGCACCAGCCCCATGGGCACGCCGAGGTCAACCAGGGTGTTCTCGGCCAGCTGCAGACTGGCCTCGGTGGTTTCGGGGACCGCGTCGGTGACGCCATAGCTGTAGAGGCGCACCGCGTGGCGGTCGTCGCGGGCGCGGGCGATGATGATCAGGTCCTTGCGCAGGGCCCGGGCCGCCTGGACCACCTCATCCACCTTGCCGGGGGCGTCCATGGTCACGACCAGCGCCCGGGCGGTGGCGATGTTGCACAGCTCCAGCATCTCGCGGCGACCGGCGTCTCCGTAGTGGACATTCAGCCCCTCGCGCCGGGCGCCGGCGACGATCCCCGGCTCGGTATCGAGGGCGACGAAGGTCTGGTTGTGCTCGGTCAGCATCTCTCCGATCAGGCGTCCGACCCGTCCATAGCCAACCAGAAGGACCTGACCGCTGGAGTCGGGGGGCTGAAGGGCGGCGGCCGGCAGATCGACCTGGGTCTCTATGCGGCGGGTGGCCAGCTTCTGACCCAGCAGGGCGAGGAAGGGGATGCTGAACAGGCTGATCGTCGCCGACAGCAGGACCGACTGGGTGATGCCCGGCGGGGCGACACCCTCGACCATGCCGGCGGTCAGGATGACGAAGGCGAACTCGCCGGCGGGCCCCAGCACCAGAGCGGTCTCGAGCGCGGCCAGAGGGCCGAGGCCCCAGCGACGCGCGAGAGTGAAGATGACGCCGATCTTGGCGACGGTGATGGCGATGGCCAGCGCCACGACCCCCCACGGGTCGGCGGCCACCGCATCCAGATCAAGGCCGCTGCCGACGCCGATGAAGAAGACGCCCAGCAGCAGGCCCTTGAACGGATCGATCGAGATTTCGACCTCGCGCCGGAACTCGGTCTCGGCCAGCAGGACGCCCGCGACGAGGGCGCCGAGACTCATGGACAGGCCGACCGCCTGGGCGCCGAGGCCGGCAGCCACCACGACCAGCAGGCTGGCGGCGACGAACATCTCCTGCCCCTGACCGCGGGCGCGGGCCTTGGCGACCGAGCGGAACATGGGGCGCAGCACCAGCCGCCCCAGCAGGATCAGGGCCGCCAGTCCGATGGCCGCAGGGGCGAGGGTCAGCAGGGCGGCGCCCAGCACGGCCGGGTTCAGGTCGCCGCCGCTCTGGGCGAGGGTGGCGAGGACGGTGACGGTGATCAGGATCGGCGCCACCGCCATGTCCTGGGCCAGCAGGATGGAGAAGGTGGCGCGCCCGGCGGCGCCGTGCAGCCGCTTGCGCTCGGCCAGCACCGGCATGACCACGGCGGTCGAGGACAGGGCGAGACCCATGCCCAGCACCATGGCCGAGACGAAGGTCTGGCCGGTCAGCATGAAGCCGGCGGCGATCACGGCAGTGGCCAGCGCGATCTGGCTGAGCCCCAGGCCGAACACCAGCCGCCGCATGGACTTGAGCCGTTCCCACGACAGCTCCAGCCCGATCATGAACAGCAGGAAGGCGACGCCCAGTTCGGACAGCTGGGCGATCTGGTCGCGATCCTCGAGCGTCAGCCAGCCCAGCCAGGCCAACCAGGGCGCGTCATTGGCGAACCGGCCCAGCCCGTCGGGTCCCAGCAGTACGCCGGCGGCCAGAAAGCCCAGCACCGGGCTGATCTTGATCCGGTTGAACAGGGGCACGACCACACCGGCCGCCGCCAGAAAGACCAGCAGGTCCTTGTATTCCGAGCCGTCGCCGTGGGGTGAAGCCATGCCTGTGCATACTGCAGTGCGGTACGGCGGAACAACCGTAGTTTCCGATCTCTGCTACCGATCATGAATTTTTTTTAAGGAGAATCCGGGCCACAGCGGACTAGGGTCCGGAACTGGAAATTTCCGGGCGTGGCCCTGCTGCGTCAATCCACGAGAGGTTCAAGAATGAAACGCCTTCTGATCGGTGCCGCTGTCGGCGCCCTGATGCTGCCCGCCACGGCGACCTTCGCCCAGCAGATGCACACCTTTGACGACGGTCATGCGCACGAGTGCCTGAACGAGTCCTGCACCGTCTTCTCGCTGTTCCCGACCGCCGACCAGGATCCGGCCGGTTCGGGCTGGCAAGGCACCGAGGCGCCGAAGTTCGGGACCTGGGGCTTTGATCTGGCCGGTCGCGACCTGTCGGTGGCGCCGGGCGATGACTTCTTCCGCTATGCCAATGGCCTCGCCTTCGACCGGCTGGTCATTCCGTCGGACCGGACCTCGTACGGGTCGTTCGCCATCCTGCGCGAGCTGTCGGACAACCGCCTGAAGGTGATGATCGATGAACTGACGGCCAGCACCGATCTGGCTGCGGGCTCTGATGAGCTGAAGATCGCCGATCTGTACCGCGCCTATATGGACACCGACCGCATCGAGGCGCTGGATGACCAGCCTCTGCAGCCCTATCTGGCCGACATCCGCGCCATCGACAGCCACGACGCCATGGCGGTCTATATGGGCGGCACCCAGGGCCGCTTCGGCTCGTCCTTCTTTGGTGTCGGGATCGGTGACGATGCCCGCAACCCCGACCGTTACATCACCTATGCCAGCCAGGGCGGCCTCGGCCTGCCGAACCGCGGCTATTATCTGGAAGAGCGTCTGGCCGACAAGAAGGCCCTGTATCTGGCCTATGTCGAGCGCATGCTGACCATGATCGGCTGGGACAATCCGGCAGAAACCGCGGCCGAGATCGTGGCGCTGGAAACCCGGATCGCCGAGGCCCACTGGACCCCGGAAGAGAACCGCAACCGCGACGAGACCTACAACCCCTTCACCCCGGCCGAGCTGGCGGAACAGGCGCCGGGCTTCAACTGGTCGGCCTATCTGGACGCCATGAGCCTGGGCGGCATCGAGACGATCGTCGTGCGTCAGGACACCGCCCTGCCCAAGATCGCCGCCATCTATGCCGAGACGCCGCTGCCGCTGCTGCAGGCCTGGCAGGCCTTCCACACCGCCGACGACATGGCCCCCTATATGTCGCAGCGCTTCTCGGACGCCCAGTGGGAGTTCCGCGGCCGCGACCTGTCGGGCCAGCCGGAACAGCGGGCCCGCGACAAGCGCGCCGTCAGCTTCGCCGAAGGGGTGATGGGAGAGGCCTTCGGTCGCCTGTACGTCGCCGAATACTTCCCCGCCGAATCCAAGGCGATGATGGAAGAGCTGGTGGCCAATCTGCGCGTGGCGCTGGCCGCCCGCATCCGCCAGCTGGACTGGATGGGCGCCGAGACCAAGGAGCAGGCCCTCTACAAGCTCGACAACTTCACGGTGAAGATCGGCTATCCGGACAAGTGGCGCGACTATTCCGCGCTTGAGGTACGGGCCGATGATCTGGTCGGCAATGTCGAACGGGCCGGCGTGTTCCGCTGGCAGTACCAGCTGGGCCGCATGGACGGTCCGGTCGATCGCGACGAGTGGGGCATGACCCCTCAGACGGTCAATGCCTACTACAACTCGACCAAGAACGAGATCGTCTTCCCGGCCGCCATCCTGCAGCCGCCCTTCTTCGATCCGACGGCGGATCCGGCGGTCAACTATGGCGCCATCGGCGGCGTGATCGGGCACGAGATCGGTCACGGCTTCGACGACCAGGGCCGCAAGTCCGACGGCGACGGCGTGCTGCGCGACTGGTGGACGTCCGAGGATGCGGCCCGCTTCGAGGTTCGGGCCGACATGCTGGGCAGCCAGTATGCGACCTATGAGCCCCTGCCGGGCTATCCGATCCGTCCGGCGTTGAGCATGGGCGAGAACATCGGCGATCTGGCCGGTGTCACGCTCGGGCTGGAAGGCTATCTGGCCTCGCTGGACGGCGCGGAATCGCCCGTTCTGGACGGCACGACGGGCACCCAGCGCGTCTTCCTCGGCTGGGCCCAGGTCTGGAACACCAAATACCGCGACGAGGCCCTGCGGAACCAGATCGCCACGGGCCCGCACTCGCCCGCCGAGTTCCGGGTGGTGGGACCGATCCGCAATCTGGACGCCTGGTATGAAGCCTTCGACGTCCAGCCCGGCCAGAAATACTATCTGACCCCGGAAGAACGCGTCCGCCTCTGGTAGGCCGCGTCAGGATGAAATGAACGAGGGGCCGTTCGAAAGGGCGGCCCCTTTTTCATGGGCAGGACAAGCGGGCGAGGATGCGCGTCGGGCACGAAAAAGCCCGCCGCGGGGGATACATCGCGGCGGGCTTCTTTCGCTCGTCTAGGAGCGGACGTTTCCTCCCCGAAACGCCTACGAAGTTTGCGCGTCGCATCGCGTCGCGCGCTTCGAGAGCCCCATTCATACGATCCGGACCCGACAAGTCAATCAAACCGAAGGCGAAATCCGGCGTTTTCTTGACTGATCGTCGATAAGTCAGCGACCGGATCAGTCGCTTATTGACGATCCTTCGAGAATCGCACGGATCGCGGCCACCATCTGGTCGCGCGGCAGGGTCTGTTGTCCCGGACGCGCCTGTTTCCATTCGGCATTATCGGAGACGGCCTGCGACAGGCGACGACCGGCGTCGAGGTCCTTGAGCGTGACCGTACCGGCGGCGATTTCGTCGCCGCCCAGCATGACGGCGACCGGGGCGCCCCGTCGGTCGGCATACTTCATCTGAGCCTTCATGCCCGCGCGGCCGAGGTAGAGTTCGGCGGCGATGCCGGCGGCCCGCAGCTCGGCGACGGCGCCCAGATAGTGGGCCATGTCGGCGTCGGAAAAGGCGATGACCACGACCGGGCCGCGCGCCTCGCCCGCCGGATCACGCCCACTGGCGCGCAGGGCCGCCGCCAGCCGCGAGACGCCGAAGGAAAAGCCGGTCGCGGGCACACTCTGGCCGGTAAACCGCGCGACGAGATCGTCATAGCGGCCACCGCCGCCGATCGAGCCGAACCGCACGGGCCGGCCCTTTTCATCCGTGGTCGGGAGCAACAGTTCGGCCTCGAACACCACGCCAGTGTAATACTCCAGCCCGCGCACGACCGTGGGATCGAACCGGACGGCGGTCTGGTCGACGCCCATAATGCCGAGCGCCGCGTCGATGGCCTGCAGCTCCTTCAGAGCCTCCTCGCCGGCGGCGCCCAGATCGCCCGCCCCGGCCACGGCGGACAGCGTATCGGCGCGGCTGAGGTTTGCCCGACCCGCCGAGGCGAGGAAGCGCTCGACGGTCGAGATGACGGCGGTCGGCAGTTGGGCGCCCTTGGTGTAGTCGCCGGACTCATCCAGACGGCCCTCGCCCAGCAGGGCCGAGACGCCCTCCCAGCCCAGCCGGTCGAATTTGTCGATGGCGCGAAGGGCGGTCAGGCGCTGGGCCGGATCGTCGATGCCGCCCGCCCCGAACAGGCCGTCGAACAGCTTGCGGTTCGAGACCTTGATCTGGGCCTGATCGCGATCAAGACCGGCCGCCGTCAGCCCCTCGACGGCCAGCGCCAGGATTTCGGCATCCGCCTCGGGCCGGTCAGAGCCGACGGTGTCGGCGTCGCACTGGATGAATTCGCGAAAGCGCCCCGGTCCCGGCTTTTCGTTGCGCCAGACGGGACCGAAGGCATAGCGCCGGAACGGCTTGGGCAGGGTCTCCCAGTTCTGGGCGGCATAGCGGGCCAGCGGTGCCGTCAGGTCGTAGCGCAGCGCCATCCACTGGTCGTCGTCGTCCTGCAGGGCAAAGACGCCCTCGTTCGGACGGTCGGCATCGGGCAGGAATTTGCCGAGCGCATCGGCATATTCGAAGGCCGAGGTTTCCAGCGGTTCAAAGCCCCAGCGCTCATAGACGGCCGAGACCCGCTCGACGATGCGGCGTTCGGCGATCAGGTCCGGTCCGCGCCGGTCCTGAAAGCCTCGCGGACCCCTCGCTTCGGGGCGGGGGGCTTCAGCGGTCGGGGCGTCGGAGGGGGCTTCAGTGTTCATGGGGGGCGATTACGCCATCCCCCCCCGTCCCGCAATGCGACCCTCGGTTCAGTCGCCGCCCTTCGAGATGCGGACCATCCGGCCATAGGTCAGACAGCGCCAGGCCCATTCCAGCGGCCCCATACGGAACACCGACAACCACAGGGGCGACCAGATCAGTTGCGCCAGCCAGACCGCACCGACCACCATCCACATCTGGGAGGTGCTGTGGGTGCCGAACCACAACGGCCCCCAGGCCGCGTAATAGAGGGTCACCATGATCAGGGTCTGGCTGAGGTAGTTGGTGAAGGCCATGCGACCGACCGGCACCAGCACCTGGGTGATGACCCTGAACCCGAACTTCGTCAGCAGGATCAGGACGGTGACATAGAAGAGGGTGACGAGCGGCGCCGCGCCGGTCGACGCGGCGGCCCAGCCACCGGTGGGGTCGATCCCATCGGGGGCCATCGCCTTCTGCCAGCCCCAGTATGCCGAGACTGCCAGATTGGCTCCCCCGGTCACGAGCACCATCAGATAGACCCACATCGGTGACTGGCCGGTCAGAAAGCCGGATTTGAACAGCCCAAGGCCCACCATCATCAAGGGAACCGTGACTGGGATCATGATGAGCATGAAGGCGGCAAAGGTCGCCCAGGTCGTCAGGTTCGCCATGAACCCGGCAAAGCCGCCCGAACGATAGGTATCGACGATGGCCTGGATCATCTCGGGTGTCGGAGCGGACATTGCCCCATCGAGCTCTGCGGCCATTTCGGGCGGGATGTTGCCCATGGCCCAGTAGAAGCCGACAGCCAGCAGGGCCCAGAAAAGGGTGATCAGGCCCCCGACCCACAAAAGGCGCCGGGCCGACCATGACCGGAACAACAGGAAGAGAAAACCGCTGACGGCGTAAAGCAGAAGGATGTCGCCAAACCAGAGCAGCGCTCCGTGCAGGGCACCGATCAGGGCCAGCCATCCCAGACGTCGGCGGAGGAGAGCGCCACGATCCAGATCACTGCGTTCACCGCCGACGAGGAAGATCGACACGCCGAAAAGCATGGTGAACAAGGTGCGCATCTTGTCGGCGAAAAAGACGTCGATCACCCACACGCCGATCGTATCCGCCATGGTGCTGTCGACCGGCGGCGGCGTTTCTACAGGTGCAATCAATATGTGCGGCCAGGCAAATGCCAGGGCATTGACCGCCAGAATGCCGAGGATCGCCCAGCCGCGCAGCATGTCCAGATTGAAAATCCGGTCCTTGGGCGCGACGGGCGCGAGCCGCGCGGATGCCGGTTCGGTATGCAGGTCTGTGGATGTCATGGTGTGATGTCCCCCCCGACGGTCACTCGATATCAGGCGGGGAAGGTCGCAGCGTGTGCGGACGAAGGAAAGTAAATTTCCTGTAACGTCGTTCAGCGGGGCCTAAAAGGTGTCGCGTCCGCTGAGGCCCAGCCGGTCTCGAACCGGCGCCGGGCGCGGCATGAAGGCCAGAAAGGCTGCGCACAGGCCCGCCCACAGGGCGTAGCTGATGCCCACCAGGATCGCCAGCGGCACCCCGCCGACGCCAAAGATCAGCAGGGCCGTTTCGGCATAGCCCATGGCCTGGCCGATATCGGCCGAGCGGGCGGCGCCTATGCCGGAGAGCACGAGGGCGTTGAACCCCTGCAGGGCGGCGGCCAGCAGACCCCCGTAGAACATGAAGCGCCAGACGATGCCGAGCCGGGTGGCCGGTCGACCCGTGCGGATCCGCTCCTGATTCAGCAGCCACAGACACAGAGGCACGGCGAAGATGCCGACCGCCAGAACCAGGATCCGCCAGTCGGTGCTGAGGCCATCCAGCCAGGTCTGGGGCGGCCAGACGAAGAAGGTGATGATCAGGGGCGGCCAGGCAATGCCTAGCAAGGCGGCGAGCGCAATCCAGCCGCCGGACCGGCGCCAGGTCACCTGACGCTGGCCGGGCAGGTCCTCAAGCGTTTCGAAACGGGCCTTCATCGTGTCGGCACCGGAACGTCGCCGGAATAGTCATAGAAGCCGCGCCCGGTTTTGCGACCCAGCCAGCCGGCCTCGACATATTTCACCAGCAGGGGACAGGGCCGGTATTTGCTGTCGGCCAGCCCGTCATAGAGCACATTCATGATGGCCAGCACGACGTCCAGACCCATGAAGTCCGCCAGTTCCAGCGGCCCCATCGGATGGTTGGCGCCCAGCTTCAGCGCCTTGTCGATCGAGGCGACGTCGCCGACCCCCTCATAGAGGGTGAAGATCGCCTCATTGACCATCGGCACCAGAATGCGGTTGACGATGAAGGCCGGGAAATCTTCGGCATTGGTCGTGGTCTTGCCGAGGCTCTGGGCAAAGGCGACGGCGGTCTCATAGGTGGCGGGCGAGGTGGCGATGCCGCGGATGATCTCGACCAGCCGCATGGCGGGCGCCGGCTTCATGAAATGCAGGCCGATGAAGCGGTCGGGCCGGTCGGTGGCCGAGGCCAGCCGCGTGATCGAGATGGACGAGGTGTTGGACGCGACCAGGGTGTCGGGCCCCAGATGCGGGGTCAGCGCCTGCAAGATATCGGTCTTGACGGCTTCGTCCTCGACGGCCGCCTCAATCACCAGATCCGCCGTGCCGACGGCGGCCAGATCGGCAGCGTCGGTGATCCGGCCCAGAATGGCCTGGGCCTCGTCCGCGCCAAGGCTCTCACGCTCGACGCGGCGCGCCAGACTGTTGGCGATGGTGCCATGCGCCAGTGGCAGCCGCGAAAGGTCGGCGTCATACAGGCGCACCGCATAGCCGCCGGTGGCCACCGCCTGGGCGATACCCGATCCCATCTGTCCCGCGCCGATGATGGCGACCGTCCTGATCGTGGTCATGACCTTCGAAATTCAAGGGCGCCGGAGCGCCGGGGGACGGGCACCTTAGGCGTTCCGGTCGGACGGCGAAAGCACCCGGGCGTGACCCGACTGCATCAGAATCCGCCCAGCAGCTGATACAGGGCCGCGCAGCTGGCTGGCAGGATGTAGGAGCGGATGCCCGAGATGATCAGCAGGGCGATGATCGGGGTGATGTCGATGCCGCCCAGCGACGGAATGATGCTGCGCAGGGGTGCCAGGATCGGGGCGGTGATGCTGTCCAGAAAATGGGCCAGCTGGGCCACGAAGCGGTTGCGATAGTTGATCACGTCGAAGGCGAACAGCCAGCTCATGACGGCCGAGACGATGATCGCCAGCCACAACAGCAGGAAGACCGAGTCGACCAGAAAACAGATGAAGCCGGCGATGGCGGGGCCCATGTCGATCCTTGTTGGCAGCGGCAATTGCGTCAGAGGTCCGCTTCTAGCCTGAGCCGGGCCTTGCGGCCAAGGCCGACGGTGTCGTGCTCCGGAACGGACAGGGCGTGATCCCCGCAAGACGGCATTGACACCACAAGCCCCGCCCGACTATGTCCCGCGCTCGCCTGTGCCCGACCATGATCGGGGCCGTAGCTCAGTTGGTAGAGCGCGTCGTTCGCAATGACGAGGTCAGCGGTTCGATTCCGCTCGGCTCCACCAGGCTTTTCACCCTTCCGGACAGTGACATCGGCCGCATGCGGCTCACTTGGCGGCAGCTAACAATTCGATTATCCATGAAATATGGAAACGAATGCCGCCGTCGAGACGCTGTCCGCGCTTGCCCATGAGGGCCGGCTGGCGCTGTTTCGTGTCCTGATCAAGGCGGGGCCCGGGGGGCTGGCCGCCGGGCGGCTGGGCGAGGCGGTCGGCATGGCGCCCAGCACCTTGTCGAATAACCTGGCCGTCCTGACCCGTGCCGGGCTGGCGACCTCGGTGCGGGACGGGCGCTCCATCATCTATGCCGCCGACTATGGCCGGATGAGCGATCTGCTGGCTTTCCTGATGGAAGACTGCTGTGACGGCGCGCCAGAGATCTGCGCGCCGCTGGGCGATGTGCTGGCCCGGATGGCCTGCTGTCCGCCCGAACTCCGATCCGGGATGTCCTGAGCATGTCGATTTTCGAACGCTATCTGACCCTGTGGGTCGCCCTATGCATCGTCGTGGGTGTGGGGCTGGGCGCCCTGATGCCGGGCGTGTTCGCCGGTCTGGGCGGGATGGAGGTCGCCTCGATCAACCTGCCGGTCGCGGTGCTGATCTGGCTGATGATCGTGCCGATGCTGGTGCGGATCGATTTCGCCGCCCTAGGCCAGGTCAGCCGCCACTGGCGCGGCATCGGCGTGACCCTTTTCATCAACTGGGCGATCAAGCCGTTCTCCATGGCCCTGCTGGCGTGGCTGTTCATCGGCGGCCTGTTTCGCGAATGGCTGCCGGCGGATCAGGTCGACAGCTACATCGCCGGGCTGATCCTGCTGGCGGCGGCGCCGTGCACGGCCATGGTGTTCGTCTGGAGCCATCTGACGAAGGGCGAGCCGCATTTCACCCTGACCCAGGTGGCGCTGAACGACGCCATCATGATCGTGGCCTTTGCCCCGATTGTCGGCCTGCTGCTGGGGCTGTCAGCGATCATAGTGCCGTGGTCGACCCTGACGCTGTCGGTGCTGCTCTATATTCTGGCGCCGGTGGTGGTGGCCCAGATCATCCGCCGGCTGCTGCTGGCCCGGGGGCAGGACCTGTATGAGCGCACGCTGGCCCGCATCCAGCCCGTGTCGCTGGCGGCCCTGCTGATCACCCTGGTACTGCTGTTCGGATTTCAGGGCGAGCAGCTTCTGGCCCAGCCGCTGGTCATCGCTCTGCTGGCCGTGCCGATCCTGATCCAGGTCTATCTGAATGCGGGCCTCGCCTACGGCCTCAACCGGCTGACCGGCGAGGCACATTCGGTGGCGGGCCCCTCGGCCCTGATCGGGGCCAGCAACTTCTTTGAGCTGGCGGTGGCGGCCGCGATCGGCCTGTTCGGGATCGGCTCGGGGGCGGCGCTGGCGACCGTGGTCGGGGTGCTGATCGAGGTGCCGGTGATGCTGTCGGTCGTCGCTATCGTGAACCGCTCGCGCGGCTGGTATGAGGCAGGCCGCGCCGTCCAACGTGTCCAGAAGGAGCCCCGTCCATGACCGTCACCGTCTATCACAACCCCAAATGCGGCACCTCGCGCAATGTGCTGGAGATGGTCGGGGCCTCGGGTGTCGAGCCGGAGGTGGTCGAGTATCTGAAGACCGGCTGGACGCCTGACCAACTGACCGATCTGGCCGTTCGCACCGGAGAGGGGCTGAAGGGCCTGCTGCGGGTGCGGGGCACCACGGCCGAGGCGCGCGGCCTGACCGCCGATAACGTCAGTGATCAGGCCCTGCTGGCGGCCATGGTTGAGGATCCGGCGCTGGTCAACCGCCCGATCGTGGTGACGCCGAAGGGCGCCGCCCTGTGCCGTCCTTCGGAACGGGTGCTGGATTTGCTGGATGAGCCACCGTCGCGCTTCGTCAAGGAATACGGCGAAATCGTGGGCGGCTGAGCACGGCGCGGAGGGCCAGAGCGGCCGCGATCAGCGCCAGCCCCGTGGCCCAGACTGGCCAGGGCACCTGAAACGCCAGAAAAACACACCCGCCCAGCCCCAGCGCCGGCACGATCGGTGGGTAGAGCCTCTGCGCCCGCGACAGGCGCAGGGCCGCCAGATTGTTGATCGCGTAATAGATCAGCACGGTGAAGGCGCTGAAGGTCCACGCGAGGCGGATATCGCCGATCAGGACAAGGGCGGTGATGCCCGCACCGACCAGCAGCACGGCCGGGGTGGGCACGCCCCGCGCATCGACATGGGCCAAGGGGGAGGGGAGGTCGCCCCGCCGCCCCATGGCCAGCACAATTCTCGACAGGCCGAGGACGAGATTGAGCAGCACCCCCAGCATGGCGGTCAGCGCACCGACCGCGACCAGCGCTGTCAGGCCGGGACGCTCAAGCGCCTTGGCCACGGCCTCGAGCGGGGCGCCCCCGGCGGCATCGAGCGCCACGCCCGCCTCTGAGGCCTGAACGACCGCCCAGCCGACGCCGATGTAGAGCGCCGCCGAGATCGCCAGCGTCAGCAGGATGGCCAACGGAATGATCCGAGCGGGGTCGCGGACCTCTTCGGCCAGGGTCGCGATCCGCCCATAGCCGGTATAGGCGACGAACATCAGGGCCGTGGCCGAGGCGAGGAGGCTCCAGTCGATGCCGACGCCGGGGCTCGGGATATCGATCGCGGGCTGGCCCGGGCGCAAAAGGCTGGCTCCGATCAGCGCAATCAGCGCCGTCGCGGTCAGGGAGACGATGACCATGTTGACCGCATTGGATCGCCGGAGGCCCGACACCACGAGGGCCGTGACGCCGATGCCGGTCAGGACGGCCAGCGGCACGGCCAGACTGTCGGCATCCCCTCCGGTCAGGTGGCGGAGGTAGGCCGAGACCCCCAGGGCCGCGGTGGCCGCCGAGGCGGACTTGGCCAGCAGGAAGACCCAGCCGGCGACAAAGCCCAGCGAAGGCGTCAGCCAGACGTGGCCGTATTCATAGGCGCCGCCGCTGACAGGGTGGGCGGCCGCCAGCTCGGCACTGGCGAGGGCATTGAACAGGGCCAGCACCGCCGCCAGCAGAATGGCGGGCAGCAACAGGGCCCCACTGATCTCGGCGACAAGCGCCAGGCTGACGAAGACGCCGGTACCGAGGATGGAGCCGAGGCCAAGGCCGATGGCACCGGGCAGGCCCAGCTGGCGGGTCAGCGGTGTCGCTGGCCTATTGATCCTCGTCAAAGCGACGGGCTACGAGGTCGCGGAGGGCGGCGACGGCGGCCTCGGCATCGGGGCCCTCGGCCGCGATGGACAGGCCGCAGCCATTGCCTGCGCCCAGCGTCAGCAGGCCCATGATCGAAAGGGCATTCACGGTGACGCCGTCGCGGGTCACGCGGATGTCGGCCTCGAACTCGGACGCCAGTTTGACGAACTTGGCCGAGGCCCGGGCGTGCAGGCCGCGGGAGTTGCAGATGTCGACGACCGTCGCTGCGGTCGGAAGGGTATCGCCGCCGCTCATTTTTCCCCCGACAGAACCCAGGAGGCGACCGAGATATATTTCCGGCCGGCATCCTGTGCATGGGCGACGCAGGCCTCCATCGGCTCACGGGCGCGGACGCTGGCCAGCTTGATCAGCATGGGCAGGTTCAGACCGGCGATCACTTCGGCGCGGGTTTCTTCCATGACCGAAATGGCGAGATTGGAGGGCGTGCCGCCGAACATGTCGGTCAGCAGGATGACGCCGTCTCCGTCGTTCACGGCACCCGCAGCATCGACGATGTCGCGACGGCGGCGCTCCATGTCGTCGTCCGGGCCGATACAGATGGCCGCGACCCCGCGCTGGGGGCCGACGACGTGTTCCATGGCCGCGAGGAATTCCGAGGCCAGGCCGCCGTGGGTTACGATCACCAGTCCGATCATGAAGGCTTCACCAAGACAGGACCCATCCCCGGCGTCATTCTCTGGCCAAGGGTCGTGACCCGGACCGTGAGCCGCGCTTGATAGGGCAATCTGACGTCGGTTTAAAGCGTCAAGGTGAGACCGGACGCCGCACGGCCTCGGCAAGGGCCATGGTCACGATGGACGGGGCCGCCGCCGCGCGGGCCTGAATCGCGATGGTGCGAAGCGGCAGGCCCAGCCAGGGTTCGAACGCCGGATCGGGCAGGCGCTCGGGCTCATCCAGGCTCAAGGTCACGGCCAACCCGAGCCGACAGAGGTCCCGATGGGGCGTGAAGACCAGCCCCAGACCTCGCGCCTCGATCAGGCCGGCGGTTGCCCGGGGCGCCCGGGCCCACAGCTGGCCACCACTTGCCCAGATCAGGGCCGCATCATCGCCGACCAGCTGCCAGCCCTGAGCCATCAGCCTGAGCGCCAGACCGGTTTTCCCGACGCCGGACGGCCCGGTCAGGGCAACGCCGACCCAGTCCTCGCCCTGACGCAGGGCGACGACGGTGGCCTGAACCTGTGTCGGGCCGGTCATGGCCGGGTGTGAAGGGGCGTCAGGGTGATGACGAAGCGGGCCCCGGTGATGTGATCGGGATCGTCGGGATCGGTGATGTTCTCGGCCCAGACCCGGCCGCCGTGGGCCTCGATAATCTGGCGCACGATCGACAGGCCGAGCCCCGAATTGGAACCGAACTGGGTGCCCTTGGGCCGCGAGGTGTAGAAGCGCTGGAACACGGTTTCCAGATTCTCGACCGGTATGCCGGGCCCGTCATCCTCCACCCGGATGCGGATGTCCTGCGACCCATCGGGCGCCCGGTCGAGGGTCAAGCGCACGGAGCCGTCCGGCGGGCTGAAGGAGCGGGCATTGTCGATCAGATTGCGGATCACCTGTCCCAGAGGTCCGTCGCGACCGACGATCCGGGTCGGCCCGGGCGTGTTGATGGACAGATGCAGCGGCACATCGCCCGGCTTGGGCGAGGTCTGGTATACATCGACGATGTCGCTCAGCAGGGCGGTCAGATCCACGGTGCGGGGGCGATCGCGGGCCAATTCCGCATCCAGCCGAGAGGCATTGGAAATGTCCGTGATCAGACGGTCCAGTCGGCGCACATCCTGTTGCAACAGGGCGGTCAGCTTTTCGCGCTGGGCTTCGGCCTTGACGAGCGGCAGGGTCTCCAGCGCCGAGCGGATCGAGGTCAGCGGGTTCTTGATTTCGTGCGAAACATCGGCGGCGAACCGTTCGATCGCCTCCATCCGGTCGGACAGGGCGCGGGTCATGGTCTCGAGCGAACGGGCCAGATCGCCGATCTCGTCACGACGCTCTTCGAGGTCGGGCATGGAGATGGCGCGGGTCTGTTGCAGGCGCACGCTGTCAGCGGCAGCGGACAGACGCATCACCGGTCGCGCCACGAACAGATGCAGCAGCAGCGACGAGAACAGCGACACGACCAGGGCCACAATGGCAAAGGGCATCAGGGCGGCGCGCTGGGCGGCCAGGATTTCATCGACGTCGGCAGCCTCAAGCGTCAGCACCCCCAATTCCTGGCGGACATGCCGGATCGGCAGGGAGACGGAAATGACGCGGTTGCCGCTCTCATCGCGGCGGACGCCCGCCTGGGGCCCCTCGGTCAGGGCGGTCTCGATCTCGGTCGCCAGTTCCAGACGGGCCTGTTCCAGACGGCGGTCCTCCTCGACCTCGGCCTCGAGGTCGGGTTCGGGCACCGGGGTTGCGGCGGGCAGGGCGGGATCCAGCGGCGCGCCGGGAATGGCCTCGGTGACCATATAGCTGTCGGCCACCGGCAGGCCGTCACGGTCGAACACGCGGGCCCGCTGGCCGACAGGCACGAAATTGTCGCGCAGCCATCGGGCGGTTTCATATTCGTCGAGGGCCGGAGTCGGCACGCCCGTTGTGATGCCCAGCTCGCCCAGAACATTGGACATCAGCTCGGCCTGGGCCATCAGCGATTCCTGACGCGCCTCGATCAGGCCGCGTCGCCATTCGTTCAGGGCCAGGGCTCCGACGAACAGGATCAGCAGGCTGAGCAGATTCAGCGCAAGAATAAGGGCGCCGAGACGCGATCCAACCGGCCGGAATCGCGGTCGCGTGCGGGCCTCACGGCCGTCTTCGGTTTCAGCTTTCGCGGTATCTGTAGCCAACGCCGTACAGGGTCTCGATGGCATCGAACTCCGGATCGACGACCCGGAACTTCTTGCGCATGCGTTTCACGTGGCTGTCGATGGTGCGGTCGTCGACATAGACCTGATCGTCGTAGGCGGCGTCCATGAGGTTGTCGCGGCTCTTCACAAAGCCCGGGCGCTGGGCCAGGGCCTGAAGCAGCAGGAATTCGGTGACGGTCAGCTTGACCGGCTTGCCGTCCCAGGTGCTCTCGTGGCGGGCGGGATCCATGGTCAGCTTGCCCCGGCGGATGGCGCGGGCGGCGGCGTCGCCCTGGGCCTCGCCCTCACCCGTGCCGATGCCGACGCGCCGCAACAGGGCCTTGACCCGCTCCAGCAGCAGGCGCTGGCTGAACGGCTTGTGGATATAGTCGTCGGCCCCGAGGTTGAAGCCGAGGATCTCGTCGATCTCCTCGTCCTTGGAGGTCAGCATGATCACCGGAATCTGCGAGGTCTGACGCAGCTTGCGCAGCACCTCCATGCCGTCCATGCGCGGCATCTTCACATCCAGAATGACCAGATCGGGCGGCGTGGCCAACAGGGCCTCAAGGCCCGAGGCGCCGTCATGATAGGCCGTGATCTTGTGCCCATGGCTTTCCAGCGCCAGCGACACGGAGGCGACAATGTTCTCGTCGTCGTCGACCAGGGTGATGTTGGCCAAGGTTCACTCCTCAGAGGCTTCGACGCATCGCGCCGTCGACCGGTGTAACGCGCCCGAAGCGTAACCGTTCGGATTCAATCGGGGTGACATTAGGGCGCGCCGGGGCGGGCGGCTAGAGCCTGATCGCTTCCGACAGGGCCGGTGAGCGAAACCCGGCCTTAAGCCCTCATCCGGCATGATCGAGGCTTGTAGCGTTTTCAGGTATATCATGGCCGGCCTCGTCCACTACGAAGTCTTCATCCGAAAGACCGCACCCGCGCCATGGGCTTTGCTGATGGCGACGGAGAGCCGCAACCACGCGATCGAGGCGGCCGAAGATATCTTGAACGACAACCGGGCGGCGGCGGTTCGGGTCACCAAGGAGACGCTGGACGCCGAGACCATGGAGTTCTCCAGCCTGACTGTCCTGACCAAGGGCGCACCCGAGGTCCGGCAGAAGCGGGTCATCCCTGACGATGAGGTCGGGCCGCGCTGCACCGGAATCCAGGACTTTTACGCCCCCCATGCCCGGGAGCTGATCGGTCGGGTGCTGGAGGACTGGCTGATCCGGCGCGGGGTCACCGCTTTTGAACTGTTGCACCGTCCGGATCTGGCCGAGGTGCTGGAGGCGTCGGGCGTCGAACTGCAGCACGCTGTGCAAAAGGTCGCCGTTCCGGAAAGCCAGGCAGTAGGCCAGCCGGTTCATGAACTGATCCGCCACTATCAGAAACTGGCCGATTCCGTGATCGAACGTCTGGTCGCGGCGGGACGGGCGCAGAGGTTTCCGACGCTGGAGGGCCGGTCCCTGGCGGATCTGGCCCACCGGCTGGCGGGGACCTCCGACCGGGCCTTCATCATGGGGGGGGTCGTTTCAGGAGCCTTGGCAGGCCTGAAGACGCCCCGGACCCGGCTGGACCGGATGATGGATCTGGCCGCGGCGGCGCCGATGGATGGTCCGCCCCGCGCCATAGTCATGGTCGCCATTGAGCAGATACTTTGCGAAATGATGGCCCAGAGGACCAGTTTGGCCGACATCCTCGGACCTTCACTGGATCAGGGCGCCAGCCTGGCCGCTGTGGTGCGCATGGTCGCCCCCGCCGAGATCGAGGCCCTGATTGCCCGGGATCACCGACTGCGCCTGTTGGTTCCGACCATTGAGGGGCCGGCCCGTCGTCTCGGCGAACGACTTCAGGCGGGCGAGTATCCCCTGTTGTCTGCGGTTCTGGCCCGGATGGTTCTGCGCGAACTGCGCTCGCCGCGCCGACTGCGACCCGCGGACCCCGAAGGCGAAATCGACATCCTCCGGGCGCTGGCCATGACACTTACAGCAACCGCCGGTCGGCTGTTGACCCTGGAGGAGGTGCAGGACGCCTTCATCGAACGCTCCAAGAGCCTGATTACGGCCGATTTCGTCGCCGCCTTTGTCAAGCCGTGCAGCACGGTAATGTGCGAGGCCGAACATCTGATGCGGCTGTGCGAGAACGTCACGGGTACTGCCAACAAGCGATCTGCGGCGCGCTGGCTTCACGCCTGTCTCAGCTCGCTCAGGTTCGAGACGGAAATGCGCCGGTCGGAGCTCCCGCCCGGTCAGGTTCTGGCCACGCTGGCGGGCCTGCAGCGCGCTGCGGGCAAAGTCGAGCTGTCGGACTCCGACGAAGGACAGATCTGTGAGGCCCTCGGCAAGGTGGGGGCGTCTGTGGAAGCTTCGGCCCGGCTGATCGACCAGATGGTCCGCGCCCCCGTGCCGGTGCCGCACAAGTTGCAGGTGTTGCTACGGCTGGCGGCAGGCGAGACTGGTCCGCGCGGTCCGGTAACGGAGCGGGCCCGCGCCGAGGCCCTGAAGCTGTTGCGTCACCCCAAGGTGCGGGCCGAGCTGGGATCGACCCCCGCCGCGCTGGAGCCGATCCGAGAGCTGATGCGCACCGTCGGGCTGGCGGCCTGAGGTCGGTTCAGTCGAACTCGAAGATGTCGAAGATGCTGTCGCGCTTCTTTTTGCGCGGGCGGCCCCGGTCGTCATAGTTGCGGTCGTCGCGGTAGCGCTCATCGCGCTGAGGCTCGTGGCGCGGCGGCGCGGACCAGGCCTGGGGCTGCGGTTTCGAACGGCCCGGCGCGACCGGGGGCGCCGCAGCGCGGCCTTCGTCCACAGCGGCGGCCATCAGCTTTTCCAGCTCCCCGCGATCCAGCCAGACGCCGCGACAGGTCGGACACATGTCGAACTGCACGCCGGACCGCTCCAGCGTCTGCATGGCGGCATTGTCATTGGGGCACATCAGAAGGGGCATCGTCTCTCCACGCACAAAACCGCAGGGCCCTGGTCGAGCCCCGCAGGTCAAAGAAGGAATGAAATGCGCCCGGCGCCGGCTTTTGTCCGAATTGGGCCCGGACCGACACCGGGCGCACCCGATGCGGTCCGACATCACACGATCCGGGACCGGAGGACGAGGGGGGCCCCGGAACGCGCCAGAGGGGCCCGTCCCGCACCGCTACTGTTGCGGACGAAGGCTGGAGAGACAAGGCGACAGGTGGTCACAGTTATGTCAGAGCGCCGTTATCGCAGCTAGGCGACCTGTCCGGCGGCCCAGCCCGAACTCCAGGCCCACTGGAAATTATAGCCGCCCAGCCAGCCGGTGATGTCGACCGCCTCGCCGATCACATAAAGGCCGGGGACGCGCTTTGCCGCCATCGTCTGCTGATCCAGCTGGTCTGTGGCGACGCCGCCGAGGGTGACCTCGGCCGTTCGATAGCCTTCGCTGCCGACCGGCTTGACGCTCCAGCCGTTGACCGCCTGGTCCAGTCGCCGCAAGGCCCTGTCCGACAGATCGGCAAGATTGCCGACGGCCTCCTCCTGCTCGACCAGAACCTCGGCCAGCCGCTTCGGCACGATCTGCCCCAGCGCCGTGTGCGCCGCCTGCCGACCGTTGCCCGCCTTCATCGCCTTCAGCTGCGCGAACACCTCCACGCCCGGCGCCATCGCCACGGAGATTGTCTCGCCCTCGCGCCAGTAGGAGCTTATCTGCAGCACGGACGGTCCGCTCAGCCCCCGGTGGGTGAAGAGCAGGCCTTCGGCGAATTTCGTCTTGCCGTGGCTGACGACCGCCTCGACCGACACCCCTGCCAGCGGCTTCAGCCGCTCCAGCAGCCCCGCCTCGAAGGTCAGCGGGACGAGGGCCGGGCGCGTTTCGGTGACTCTCAGGCCCAGCGCCCGCGCCGTGTCATAGGCCCAGCCGGTCGCGCCCATCTTCGGGATCGACTTGCCGCCAGTGGCCAGGATGAGGGAGGCGCAGCGCAGGTTGCTGCCGTCCGACAGGGCGACCTGAAACCCCTCGCCCTCACGCGAAAGCCTGTCTACCGAAGTGCCGAGCGACAGGACCGCTCCGGCCTCACGCATCTGGTCCGTCAGCATACGGATGATCAGCTTGGCGCTGTCGTCACAGAATAGCTGGCCGAGCGTCTTCTCATGCCAGGCGATGCCGGCCTGATCGACCCGCTTGATGAAGTCGTGCTGGGTGAAGCGCTTCAGCGCCGAGGTGGCAAAGCGCGGGTTCTCGCCAAGGAAGGCATGCGGCCCGCACCCCAGATTGGTGAAGTTGCAGCGTCCGCCGCCCGAGATGCGGATTTTGTCGCCCGGGGCCCGCGCATGATCGATGATGCGAACCCTTCGGCCGCGCCGCCCGGCCTCGATGGCCGCCATCATGCCGGCGGCCCCCGCGCCGACGATCAGCACATCGATGTCGGTCGAAGGCAAAATGCCACATCCTTTTCCGGCGACCGGCGTTGTCCGGCGCGCCCGTTTGTGAGAGGGCGGTTCTAGCGGGGGGGATCACCGATGACCATGACCTATGGCCTGTTGGCGCTGGGGCTTGTGCTCCTGGTCGCCGGGGGCGACACGCTGGTGCGGGGCGCGACGACGGCCGCCCGCAGTCTGGGCGTTTCGCCCCTGTTGATCGGCCTGACCCTGGTCGGCATGGGCACTTCGGCGCCGGAGCTGGTGACCAGCCTGACCGCGGTGCTGGCGGGCTCGCCCGGAATCGCCATGGGGAATGTCATTGGATCGAATACGGCCAATATTCTTCTGATCCTTGGCGTCGCCGCGCTGATTTCGCCCATTGCTGTCGACCGGGACGCCTTCCGGCGGGACGGCTGGGTGTTGATCGCTTCGACAGCCCTGTGCGTCATCGCCGTGATCGCCGGCACGATTGACTACCGTTGGGGTCTGGCCATGCTGGCGGGACTGGCCGTCTATCTGCTCTGGGCCTGGATGGGAGAGCGGCGCCATCGGGACCGCGAGGCCCGTAAATACGAGCATCTGACCGAGGATGCCCCGGATGCCCGCGGGGGCGTCTGGTCGGGTCTGGGGCTGGCCGTCATCGGCATCCTGCTGACCGTCGGGGGGGCGCGCCTGCTGGTCGACAATGCCATAGTCGTCGCCCGCGATATCGGGGTCTCGGACACGATCATCGGCCTGACGGTGGTGGCGGTGGGAACGTCGCTGCCCGAGCTGGTGACCTCGGCCGTTGCCGCCTTCCGGCGGCATTCCGACGTGGCGCTGGGCAATATCATCGGCTCGAACATCTACAATGTGCTGGGCATTCTCGGGATCACGGCCCTGGTCGCGCCGATCCGGGTGCCGCCCGAGATCATCCGCCTCGACATCTGGGTGATGGTGGCCGCCACCGCGCTGGTCGTGCTGTTCGTACGGACGGGTATGCGAATCGTCCGGCTGGAGGGCCTGGCCCTGCTGCTCGCATACGCGGTGTATCTGGGTTGGTTGGCCCGCGACCTGCTGCCCTTTGGCTAGTGGGCGTCATCCCAGTTTGAAGCCGCGCGGGCATCGACCACCAAAGGCACGCTCAGCGAGATCGCCGGCTCGGCCGCCGCTTCCATAATCCGGCGGATGATAGCGATGGCGCGATCCGCTTCGGCCTCGGGCGCTTCGAACACCAGTTCGTCGTGCACCTGCAGCAACATGCGGGTCTCCAGACCCTCAGCCGCGAGGGCGTCCGGCATCCGCATCATGGCGCGCCGGATGATATCGGCCGCTGTGCCCTGGATCGGGGCATTGATGGCCGCCCGCTCGCCGAACTGCCGCTCGGCCCCCGACTTCGAATGAATCGCTGGAATGTGGATCTTGCGGCCGAACAGGGTGGTGACGAAGCCCGCCTGTTTCACCTCGCCCTTGATGCGATCCATATAGGTCCGGATGCCGGGGAAGCGCTCGAAATAGGTCTTGATATAGGCCCCGGCCTCGCTGTTATCGATGCCCAGCTGGGCGGCCAGACCAAAGGCCGAGATGCCGTAGATGATGCCGAAATTGATGGCCTTGGCGCGCCGGCGGGTCTCCGACGACATGCCCTCGATCGGCACGCCGAACATTTCCGAGGCGGTCGCCGCGTGAATGTCGAGGCCGGCCTTGAAGGCGGCTTTCAGTTCGGGGATGTCGCCGATGTGGGCCAGGATGCGCAGCTCAATCTGGCTGTAGTCGGCACTGATCAGCACCTGTCCGGGTGAGGCGATGAAGGCCTGACGGATCTGACGCCCCGTCTCGGTCCGGATCGGGATGTTCTGAAGGTTCGGGTCCGAGCTGGCCAGTCGCCCGGTCGAGGCAGCCGCCAGCTGATAGGAGGTGTGCACACGGAAGCTGGTCTTGTCCGCCGCCTCGGTCAGGGCGTCGGTGTAGGTGCCCTTCAGCTTGGCCAGCTGGCGCCAGTCGAGGATGACGCGCGGCAGCTCATGGCTCTCGGCCAGGGTCTCCAGCATGGCGGCGTCCGTGCCCCATTGTCCCGAGGCGGTCTTCTTGCCGCCGGGCAGGTCCATCTCCCCGAACAGGATCTCGCCAATCTGGCGGGGGCTGGCGATGTTGAAGGGCCGGCCGGCGACCTCATGGGCACGGGTTTCCAGCTCGGCCATCTTGAGTCCGAACTCGGACGACAGACGCTTCAGACGGTCGGGATCGACGCGAATGCCGGTCAGTTCCATCTGCGCCAGAACGGCGGGCATGCCGCGTTCCAGCGTCTCATAGACGGTGACCAGCCGTTCCTCGGCCAGCTGTGGCTTCAGCAGCCGCCACAGCCGGAGCGTCACATCCGCATCCTCGGCCGCATAGGCGGTGGCGGGCTCCAGCGCGACATGGCGGAAGCTCTTCTGCGACTTGCCGGTGCCGCAGACCGATTTGAACGGAATGGGCTCGTGGCCCAGATGCAGGCGGGATAGTTCGTCCATCCCGTGCCCGTGCACACCGCCCTCCAGCACATAGGAGATCAGCATGGTGTCATCGATCGGACCGACGGTGATGTCGTGCCGGGCCATGACCGCCAGATCGTATTTGATGTTCTGGCCAACCTTCAGGACCGCAGGGTTTTCCAGCAGGGGCTTCAGCAGGGCGAGAGCCTGATCCATCGGGATCTGGTCGATGGCCTCGGGCGGGGTCTCGCCGTCGAAGTCCAGCCCGCCCGACTGGGCGCGGGGCTCGGCCTCATGCGTCAGGGGCACGTAGCAGGCGTCACCGGGCGCCACCGCCAGCGACAGGCCGCACAGGCCCGCGTGGCTGGAGGACAGGGCATCCGTCTCGGTGTCGAAGGCGACCACGCCGGCCTCGGTGGCGCGCGCGATCCAGCGTTTGAGTTCATCGACCGTCCGGACACAGGCGTACGCTGTGGTGTCGAACGTCTCGGGGACCGTCAGTTCGGTTGCAGGCCTGGGCGCATGGCGTGGGGCGGCGACCGGGGCGTTCAGGGCTCTGGGCCGACCATTGGGTGCGGGTTCAAGCGGTGTGGCCTTGCCGTCCCCGACCCGCCGCGCCAGCGACCGGAACTCCATCTTTTCGAGAAAGGCCGCCAGGGTCGCCGAGTCCGGATCGCGAACGGCAAAGTCGGCAATCGGCTCGGGGGCAGGCGCATCGCAGATCAGGGTCACGAGCTGGCGGCTCAAACGGATCTGATCGGCATGGATCTGCAGGGTCTCGCGGCGCTTGGGCTGTTTGATCTCGCCCGCCCGGGCCAGAAGCGTGTCGAGGTCGCCGTATTCGTCCAGCAGCTGGGCAGCGGTCTTGGGTCCGATGCCCGGCGCGCCCGGCACATTGTCGACGCTGTCGCCGACCAGGGCCTGAAGGTCGATCATCTTGTCCGGCGTCACGCCGAACTTTTCCATGACGGCGTCTTCGGCCAGCACGCGGTCCTTCATCGGGTCCCACATGACGACGCCGCCCCCGATCAGCTGCATCAGGTCCTTGTCCGACGAGACGATGACGGTCTCACCCCCGGCATCGCGGGCCTTGCAGGCATAGGTGGCGATCAGGTCGTCGGCCTCATAACCGGGCAGTTCGACACAGTGCACGCCGAAGGCCGCCGTCGCCTCCCGCACCAGGGCGAACTGGGGCACCAGATCCTCGGGCGCCGGGGGACGGTGGGCCTTGTAGTCCGCATACAGATCATTCCGGAAGGTCTTTTCCGAATGGTCGAAAATGGCGGCCAGGTGGGTCGGTCCGCCCTCGCCCTTCATCTCGCGCAACAGCTTCCACAGCATGTTGCAATAGCCCTGGACGGCGCCGACCGGCAGGCCGTCCGACTTGCGCGTCAGCGGCGGCAGGGCGTGATAGGCACGAAAGATATAGGCCGAGGCATCGATCAGCCACAGGCGGACGTCGCCGCTCGGGTCGGGGGTGCCAGATTCGGAGGGGGCGGAGTCGCTCATGGCGCGACCATAGAGGGGTCCGGCGCGTCCGTCAGCCGCGAAGCACGGCGCCCGTCGTCAGAACTGGAACCAGCTGTCGCCCGGCTCGCGGTCGCCGGGATCCAGCCGCTGCTGACCCCAGGCGAAGATCATCAGCATCTGGTGGCTGCGGATGCGGAACTGGCCGGTCATGGGCACGATGGCTCCCAGCGCCTGACCCGTCTTCGCATCATAGACAAAGCCCGAGAATTCGGCGACGCCGACCCGGTCGCGGCGGCTGTAGACCGATAGTTCGGGGACCGAGACGACATTGAAGGTGTCGTTGATCGGCACACGCACGGCGGGGATGCCGAACACCCGGCGCATCTGCTCCAGCGACAGGGCCCCGGCGCGGATCTCGAAGATGGCGTCCGCGTCGTCCCGGGTGCGGGCGAGGGGATAGCCGGCCTGAAGCACGGCCCCGCGAATGGCGCTGACGGCATAGGGGGCGCTCTCGGCCCGGAAATAGGTGTCATCGACGAACACGCGGGTTCCCGGCGGGACCGGCAGGCGCAGGCCATCGACGGCGGCGTCGGTCGCGCGCGCCACCAGCAACTGTTCGGTTGCCGTCCGTCCCGGATTGGTCTCGGTGGTCGAGGCACAGGCCGCAAGCGCCAGCGCCATCAGGCCGATGGTGATCGGCGCCCTCACCAGCTGCCCTCGTTCGGCATGGAGATCCAGGGCTCGACCGGGGTCAGGGCCTCGCCCTCCTGCAGCAGTTCGATGGAGATGCCGTCCGGCGAGCGGACAAAGGCCATCCGCCCGTCGCGGGGCGGCCGATTGATGGTGATACCGGCGTCCATCAGCCGTTGGCAGGTGGCGTGGATGTCATCGACCTTATAGGCGAGGTGGCCGAAATTGCGCCCGCCGGTGTAGGTCTCCGGGTCCCAGTTGTAGGTCAGTTCCAGCTCGGGCGACCGGTCAGCGGCGGACCGGTCCAGATCCTTTGGCGCCGCCAGAAAGATCAGGGTGAACCGCCCCGCCTCATGGTCCATGCGGCGGACTTCGCTCAGGCCCAGATGATCGCACCAGAAGCGAAGCGAGGCGTCCAGGTCAGAGACCCGGACCATGGTGTGCAGATAGCGCATACGGTCCAGCCGGTTCGGAGGAGGAAGCAGGATAGGGGTCTTCTAGAGGCCTCTGGATCGTCCCGGGGGTCAATTCGCGTAACGGGTGTCCCGGTGCGCCTCAGTGCGCCGCCGTCCTAGTGAGCGTCATGTCGCGGGGCAGGGTCGCGATATTCGTTGTCCGTGGCCAGATCGGCCACCAGCACGAAGCGGCGGTCGCAATAGCCGCAGTCCACCGCGCCCCCGTCGCCGATCTCCATATAGACCAGTGGATGACCCAGCGCCCCGCCACCGCCGTCACAGGCGACCCGATGCTGGATGACGGCGATTTCCTCGGGGGCCAATTCGGCGGAACCGGGGACGGGAACGGGATGACGCGGCGGCATTTCTGAACCCTGAGCTTGGCGCGGAGGCGAGCGAGGCATACCTATGCGGCGCGCCCACCGGCGTCAAACGCCTGATCCTGTATTCGGAACCCCATGACCGCTGCCTCCTCGCTGCCCGACTCCGCCATCCGCATCCGTGGGCTGACCAAGACCTATGCGGGCTCGAAGAAGGCCCCGCCCAAGGAGGCGCTGAAGGGCATTGATCTGGACATCCCCCGCGGCGCCATGTTCGGCCTGCTGGGGCCGAACGGTGCCGGAAAGTCGACGCTGATCAATATTCTGGCGGGCGTGGTGAAGAAGACCTCGGGCGAGGTGTCGATCTGGGGCCGGGACATCGACACCCGGCCGCGCGACGCCCGCGCCGCCCTGGGTGTCGTGCCGCAGGAAATTGTCGCCGACGTCTTCTTCACGCCGCGCGAGTCGCTGGAAGTCCAGGCCGGCTTCTATGGCGTGCCGGCCGATGAACGTCGCTCCGACGCCTTGCTGGCCGCGCTGGGCCTGTCGGACAAGGCCAATGCCTATGTCCGCGCCCTGTCAGGCGGCATGAAGCGGCGACTGATGGTAGCCAAGGCTCTGGTCCACGCCCCGCCGGTGCTGATCCTCGACGAGCCGACGGCCGGGGTCGACGTCGAACTGCGCCGCCAGCTGTGGGAATATGTGCGCCGCCTGAACGCCGAGGGCGTGACCATCCTGCTGACCACCCACTATCTGGAAGAGGCGCAGGAGCTCTGCGACACCATCGCCATCGTCAACCGGGGCCAGGTGGTGGCCTGCGAGCCCACGCCGCAGCTGCTGCGGCGGCTGGACACCCGCAATGTCGTGGTGTCGCCCGAGACACCGATGGCGACCCCGCCGGTGCTGGAGGGCTTTGAGGTCACGCCCCGGTCGGGGGGCGCCTTCTCGGTCACCTATCGCAAGGGGCGCTCTTCGGTAGAACAGGTGCTGGCTGCGGTCCGTGCGGCGGGCGTCACTATCGCCGACATCTCGACCGAGGACCCCGATCTGGAAGACGTCTTCCTCGCCCTGACCTATGGCGACGACGCCCAGGGCGATCCGACGAAGGACTGAGCCGTCCTCAGAAGGCCATCACCGTGCCCAGCAGGAAGCGGGCGCCGGACCGACCGAGGGTCTGGTCGGTGGCGGCCTGAAGCTCGCGCGCCAGCCGTTCGACATCGGGTGGGGCGTCACCGCGCAGGCTGGCGGCCACGCGGGAAATCACCTGATTATAGGCGGCCCTCAGCCGCGGCGCGGACTGGCCGGCGCGGACGAAAAGGTCGGCATCGGCGACGTCCAGCCCGGTCTCGACGGTCAGGACGCCGCGTCGTCCGCCCGCCCGGCTGAAGTTCGCCGTCGAGGTGCCGATCTGGATATAGGTCTGTCGCGCCGCACCGCCGCCACCGCCACCGCCACCGCCACCGGTCATGGGCCTCTCCCGAAACTGCCGTCGGCAGAGACCTAACGCGCCGGGCTTAAGGGCCAGTTACGCCGCGCTCTCGACCGCCTGGGGAGGATCCGTGACCATGGGTCTCAGGTCCAGTTTCGCGAACAGTCGGGTGTCGGCGTCGGCAGCGGGGTTGGCGGTAGTCAGCAGGCGGTCGCCGACGAAGATGGAATTGGCCCCGGCGAGGAAGCACAGGGCTTGCATTTCCGGGCTCATGGCCTCGCGACCGGCCGACAGGCGCACCATCGACCGGGGGCATACGATGCGGGCGACGGCGACGGTGCGGACAAATTCGATCGGATCGATTTCGCCCTCGCGCTTGACCTGATCGCCCAGCGGCGTGCCCGCCACGGGCACCAGGGCATTGACCGGCAGGCTGTCCGGATGGGCGGGCAGGGTGGCCAGGGCGTGCAGCAGGCCCGCGCGGTCGCGCCGCGCCTCACCCATGCCGACAATGCCGCCACAGCAGGTGCTCATGCCCGCATCCCGCACGTGCTTGAGCGTATCCAGCCGATCCTGATACGTCCGGGTGGTGACGACATCGGCGTAATAGTCGGGTCCGGTGTCGAGGTTGTGGTTGTAATAGTCGAGCCCGGCGTCCTTGAGCTGACGGGCCTGATCGGCGGTCAGCATGCCCAGCGTGGCACAGGTCTCGAGGCCCAGCGCCTTCACGCCCGAAATCATGGCCGCCAATTTGGGCGTGTCGCGATCCTTCAGCTCGCGCCAGGCGGCGCCCATGCAGAACCGGTCGGCGCCGCCAGCCTTCGCCGCCATGGCCTCGGCCAGCACGGCCTGGGTGTCCATCAGCTTTTCGGCCTTCAGCCCCGTGTCGAAACTGGCCGACTGCGAGCAATAGCCGCAGTTCTCGGCGCAGCCGCCGGTCTTGATCGACAGCAGGCGGCTGAGCTGGACCTCGGAGGGATCGAAGGTCCGGCGGTGCACTTCGGCTGCGGTGAACACCAGCTCCATGAAGGGCTGTTCGAACAGGGCCTCAACCTCGGCGAGGGTCCAGTCATGGCGGGGGGTGGCGAGATCACGGGTCATGGGCGCTTGATGCGATGACCGTCGCGCGGGGGCAACCCCTGCGCTCAGATCTCCATCAGCAATTCGCCATCCTGAAGGTCCATCACCACCCGGCTGAAGACCCCCAGCACATCGACGCCGAGCAGCATGGCTGGCCGGTCCGCCAGACCCAGATGCCGGAAGATGTGGAAGTCGCCCATCAGGACCCCCAGCCGATCCAGCACCATGTCGCCCAGCCGCACGGCGTCTATGATCATGGGCCGGGCGACTGCAGCCCGACCGGTCGGAGACTGAACCGCCTGGGCCGTACCGGCGGTGCGGACCACAAGGTCGGTCGCCCCGGCTGCCTCTGCCAGCACGGGGTTGATCAGGCTGACCTCGGCCCCGGTGTCGATCACGGCCGGGACCCTGACGCCGCGCACCCGGGCATCCACGATCATCAGCCGTTCGGCCACGCCGTCCGGTTCGCGCACGACCGGCGGGGCAAAGCGGACCCGCGGGCGCTCGGCAGCCAGAAAGCCCTGCTCCTCGATGCGGGGGCGACCGATCGAAGCTCTGTGCCGACCGCGAAATCGGAATTCCAGCCGATGTCCGGCCAGCAGGTCCAGCCCCAGCAGGCCGTCCAGCCCCAGCATGCCGCGCCGGTCTCCGATGGCCAGCCGGGGATCGCGTCGGTTCAGGGCGCCGCTGCGGATATGCCCGGCCCGGACCCAGGGCACGCGCTCAACCCCCACCACGGTGTGCATATCGACCTGGCCGCCGACCGTCAGGCCCAGTCGGGAGACCAGATCCGAGGCCAGAACCGAGGCGCTGGCGGCGGTGTCGAGGGCAAAGCGCAGGCCGGTCTGTCCGTCGATCTCGACCTCGACCACGCCCCGGCCGGAATGGTCGGGATCGGCCCCGACCGGGTCCTGGGCCCGGGCCAGTCCGGGCAGAACAAGGCTGGACGCCCCCGCCAGAACCAGTCCCCGTCGCGAGAAAGCGCCTGTTGCCATGCCCGGATTGCTCCTCCCTAAGCGCACGCGGACCGGCACGCTCGCACGAAAGCGCCACGGTGACGAGCCGGGCATATAAGGATGTCCTTATGTGTTTGTTGCCCCGGGGCGTCGCGCGGTCTATAGCGGCGGCCACACCCGTGACCGGCCTCGATGGCCCCTGCCGCGAAAGAGCGCTCCCCCATGACCGACTACATCGTCCGCGACATCTCGCTTGCCCCGTATGGCAACAAGGAAATCGCCATCGCCGAAACCGAAATGCCCGGCCTGATGGCGCTGCGGGACGAGTTCGGTTCGAACAAGCCGCTGAAGGGCGCCCGTATCGCCGGCAGCCTGCACATGACCATCCAGACCGCCGTGCTGATCCAGACTCTGGAAGCGCTGGGCGCCGAGGTTCGCTGGGCCTCGTGCAACATCTATTCGACCCAGGACCACGCCGCCGCCGCCATCGCGGCCAACGGCACGCCGGTGTTCGCCACCAAGGGCGAGACGCTGGAAGAATACTGGGACTATGCCCACAAGATCTTTGAATGGGCGGATGGCGGCTATCCCAACCTGATCCTCGACGACGGAGGCGACGCCACCCTGCTGTGCGTGCTCGGGCCGAAGGCTGAGAAGGACGCCAGCGTTCTCGACAATCCCGAGAACGAGGAAGAAGAGGCCCTCTATGCCGTGATGAAGCGGTATCTGAAGGAAAAGCCCGGCTTCTATTCGGCCATCCGTGACGCCATCGGTGGCGTGTCGGAAGAGACCACTACGGGCGTGCACCGTCTGTACCAGATGGCCGAGCGCGGCGACCTGCCCTTCCCCGCCATCAACGTCAATGACAGCGTCACCAAGTCGAAGTTCGACAACCTGTATGGCTGCCGGGAATCGCTGGTCGATGCCATCCGCCGCGGCACAGACGTCATGCTGTCGGGCAAGGTCGCTGTGGTCTGTGGCTATGGCGATGTCGGCAAGGGCTCGGCTGCCTCGCTGCGTCAGGGCGGCGCCCGCGTGATCGTCACCGAGATCGACCCGATCTGCGCCCTGCAGGCCGCCATGGAAGGCTATGAGGTCCAGACCCTCGATGACGTCGCCGGCTCCGCCGACATCTTCGTCACCGCCACGGGCAACAAGGACGTCATCACCGTCGACCACATGCGGGCGATGCGTCACAACGCCATCGTCTGCAACATCGGCCACTTCGACTCCGAGATTCAGGTCGCAGGCCTGAAGAACATGAAGTGGGACGAGATCAAGCCCCAGGTCGACCACGTCGAATTCCCGGACGGCAAGAAGATCATCCTGCTGTCCAAGGGTCGTCTGGTGAACCTTGGCAATGCTACGGGCCACCCGTCGTTCGTGATGTCGGCCTCCTTCACCAATCAGGTGCTGGCCCAGATCGAACTGTGGACCAACAAGTCGAAGTACGAGAATCAGGTCTACGTCCTGCCCAAGCATCTGGACGAAAAGGTCGCAGCCCTGCACCTCGACAAGTTGGGCGCCAAGCTGACGACCCTGACCAAGGAACAGTCGGACTATATCTCGGTCCCCGCCGCCGGGCCGTTCAAGCCGGACCACTATCGCTACTGATCGGCGTCGATGCCGCACCCCGCCCGACCCTCTGGTCAGGCGGGGGCGCGCGGCCTAGTTTGCCCGCATGGGCAACATCGTCGACATTCTGATCCTGATCGCTATCGCCGCGGTCGCCATCACCCTCGGGTTCGGGCTGAAGGCCCTGTTCACCCCCGGTGACGCGGCGCGCAGCCAGTCCAACCATCTGATGCGCGTCCGCGTCGGCCTGCAGGCCGTGGCCGTTGTGCTTCTGGTCGGCGCCATGTGGTGGAAATCCACCCAGGGAGGCTAGGCCCATGGTCCTGCTCAACAAGATCTACACCCGCACCGGCGACGAGGGGCAGACCCGTCTGGCCAATGGCGCGCCGGTGTCCAAGACCGATCTGCGGGTCGAGGCCTATGGCGCGGTCGACGAGCTGAATGCCGTGATCGGCCTCGCCCGGCTGAACGCGGGCCAGAACGACCGGATCGACGCCATGCTGGCGCGCATCCAGAATGAGCTGTTCGATCTCGGCGCTGATCTGGCCACGCCGCTGGACCCGCCCCCGGAATGGGAGGCCCTGCGGATCATCGACAGCCAGGTCGAACGTCTGGAGCAGGAAATCGACTGGATGAACGAGAGCCAGAAGCCGCTCGACAGCTTCATCCTCCCGGGTGGATCGCCGCTGTCGACCCATCTGCATCTGGCCCGCACGGTCTGCCGGCGGGCCGAGCGGTGCGCCGTTCGTCTGGCCGAGACCGGCGTGGCGGTAACGCCTGCGGCCCTGCGCTATCTGAACCGGCTGTCCGACCATCTGTTCGTGGCGGGGCGACGGGCCAACCACCATGGTGCCGATGATGTGAAGTGGCGTCCCGGCGCCACCCGCTAGCCGTTCCGGATCACCGGCCCTGCTGCGCCCGCAGCCGTGCCCGCTCGGCGTCGACGGCGTCCTGGCGAGCCTTCTTCTGGGCGGCGACCTGGCGTTCCAGCACGATCAGTTCGCTGTTCTTGGCCTTGGAGGCCTCAAGCCGGCTGACCCCGATGGGACGTCCGGTGATGTCGGGGATAAAGATCGGCTGGGCACAGGTCCGGGTGCTCACATCGTACCAGTTGCCGGCGGCCTCGCAGCGCTCGCCCGGGCTGACCCAGAACTGCTGATAGACCAGCAGGCCGGTGACGATCATGCCGAACAGGCCAAGGAAAAGTATGCCCAGTCGCCGGAAGCTCAGAAAGCGATGCATGGTTGGTCCGGGGCTCCTTTGCCGGGGCGCGGCGTGGCTTTGCCGCAGTTAGCTTGACCCAGCGTTACATTGACAGGCCGGTTTGGCCGTTCCATGTCCAACGCCACATATTCCAGCGCTTCAACGGATAGGCTCATGAAGGTTCTCGTCCCTGTCAAACGGGTGATCGACTATAACGTCAAGGCCAGGGTCAAGGCCGACCAGAGCGGGGTCGACCTCGCCAATGTCAAGATGAGCATGAACCCCTTCGACGAAATCGCCGTCGAAGAGGCCGTTCGGCTCAAGGAATGCAAGGGCCACCACGCCGCCAATACGGCTGAGGAAATCGTCGCCGTTTCGGTCGGCGTAACCCAGGCGCAGGAGACCATCCGCAACGCCCTGGCCATCGGCGCCGATCGCGGCATACTGGTGCAGTCCGACACGGATCTGGAGCCGCTGGCCGTGGCCAAGGTGCTCAAGGCCGTGGTCGATGAGGAAAAGCCCGATCTGGTTCTGATGGGCAAACAGGCCATCGACGGCGACAATAATGCGGTCGGCCAGATGCTGGCCGCCCTGCTCGACTGGCCGCAGGCGACCTTTGCTTCCAAGGTTGAGATCAAGGACGGCAAGGCCCAGGTCACGCGCGAGATCGACGGCGGCCTGCAGACCATCGAGGTCACCCTGCCGGCGGTCATCACCGTCGACCTGCGCCTCAACACGCCGCGCTATGCCTCCCTGCCCAACATCATGAAGGCCAAGAAGAAGGAGATCGTCACCAAGGCGGTCGCCGACTACGGCGCCGATACCGCGCCGCGCCTCAAGGTGGTCAAGGTCACCGAGCCGCCCAAGCGCGAAGCGGGTGAAAAGGTGGCCGACGCTGCCGAACTGGTTGCCAAGCTCAAGTCCAAGGGAGTCATCTGATGGCCGTTCTCGTCATTGCGGACCACGACGGCGCGACCGTCCGTGACACCACCCACAAGACCGTGACCGCTGCCTCGAAGATCGGGGGCGACATCGACATTCTGGTCGTGGGTGAAGGCGCCAAGGCCGCCGCCGAGGCTGCTGCGAAAATCAAGGGCGTGCGCAAGGTCCTGCTGGCCGAGAGCGCCGGTCTGGGCAAGGTGCTGGCCGAGGCCGTCGAGGCCACGGTCCTGCCGCTGGCCGAGGGCTATGACGCCATTCTCGCTCCGGCCACCACGGACGGCAAGAATTTCGCCCCGCGTATCGCCGCCAAGCTGGACGTCGCCCCGATCTCGGACATCATCGAGGTGGTGTCGGCCGACACCTTTGTGCGGCCGATCTATGCGGGCAATGCGCTGGAAACCATCCAGTCGTCCGATGCGAAGAAGGTCATCACCGTCCGTCCCACCGGCTTTGATGCCGCTGAGGAAGGCGGCTCGGCTTCGATCGAGACGGTCACCGGCGGTGATGCGCCCAAGACCACCTTCGTCTCCGAGGAAAAGGTCAAGTCCGACCGGCCCGAGCTGGGCGCGGCCAAGATTGTCGTCTCCGGCGGGCGGGCCATGGGCTCGTCCGAGGAATTCCACGCCGTCATGGATCCGCTGGCCGACAAGCTGGGCGCCGCCGTCGGGGCCTCGCGCGCCGCGGTCGACGCCGGCTATGCGCCGAACGACTATCAGGTCGGCCAGACCGGCAAGGTGGTCGCGCCGGAGCTCTACATCGCCATCGGCATCTCGGGCGCCATCCAGCACCTGGCCGGCATGAAGGACTCCAAGATCATCGTCGCGATCAACAAGGATCCGGACGCCCCGATCTTCCAGGTCGCCGACTATGGTCTGGTCGCCGACTACAAGACCGCCGTGCCCGAACTGATGACGGCGCTGGGATAGGCTTCTATCGAACGCGATAAGTCAGGGGCGTGGGGCTAAGGGTTCCGCGCCCTTTTCGCTTGAGCCGGATTCCGTTCCGCAGGCTATCCGGGTCCTCCTTACAGCTTTGTAATAAATCCGGCTTTGACGAGGCTCGCGGAACCCTCTTGTAATCGACGCTTCGCATGCTCTGCCGGAGCAGGCGACGATCCGGTTGACTGGGGAGCTGACCACCATGTTCACGACACGTCTGCGGGGGTCCGCATCCGGGCCGCTCGCCCTCATCCTTGCCGCCACGCTCGGCCTGTCGGCCTGTGCCACCACGGGGGAAGGTGCCTCCTCCGACGGGAATGGCGACGCCGCCCCTGCGCGCGAGGCCAAGGCCCTGCCGACCGGCATGGACGCCGCGACCAATCCGGATCCCTATCCCTCGACCTATCGCGGCCTGCCGCGCGAGAACCTGGCCATTGTCGGGGCGACCGTGTTCACCGGCGACGGACGCAAGATCGAGAACGGCGTGGTCATCCTGACGGACGGCAAGGTCGCCGCGGTCGGCGACGCCTCGACGGCTCTCCCGGCCGGACACCGGGTGATCAATGCCGAGGGGCGCTATGTGACGCCCGGCATCATCGATGTGCACAGCCACCTCGGCGTCTATCCCTCGCCCGGCGTTCAGGGGATGAGCGACGGCAATGAGGCGACCAACCCCAACACCGCCGAGGTCTGGGCCGAGCACTCGGTCTGGCCGCAGGATCCCGGCTTCAACACGGCCCGCGCCGGCGGGGTCACCACCGTCCACATCCTGCCCGGCTCGGCCAATTTGTTCGGCGGTCGCGGCGTGACGCTGCGCAATGTGCCCTCGGTCACCATGCAGGGCATGAAGTTCCCGGATGCCCCCTATACGGTCAAGATGGCCTGCGGCGAGAACCCCAGCCGCGTCTATGGTGGTCGGGGTCGTTCGCCGGCCACCGGCATGGGCAATATGGCCGGCTATCGCGCCGCCTTCATCGCCGCCCAGGACTATCGCCAGAAGTGGGACAAGTGGCGTGAGACGGGCGAAGGCTCCCCGCCCACCCGCAACCTGCAGCACGAGACCCTGGTGGGCGTGCTGGACGGCTCGATCCTGATCCAGAACCACTGCTATCGCGGCGACGAGATGGCCCTGATGATCGATATGTCGAAGGAGTTCGGCTATCGCATCACCACCTTCCACCACGCGACCGAGGCCTACAAGGTGGCGCCCATGCTGGCGCGCGAGGGCATCTGCGCGGCCATGTGGACCGGCTGGTGGGGCTTCAAGATGGAGAGCCTCGACGCCATCGAGGAGAACGTGGCGCTGGTCGATGCGCCCGAAGGCTCGTGCGCCGTGGTCCACTCGGATGATGCCGAGCTGATCCAGCGCCTCAACCAGGAAGCCGCAGCGGCCCTGGCCGCCGGTCGCCGGGCGGGTCTGGACCTGACCGAGGAACACGCCATCGGCTGGATCACGCTGAACGCCGCGCGCGCCATCGGCATCGACGATCAGACGGGCTCCCTGACCCCCGGCAAGCGCGCCGATGTGGTCATCTGGAGCGCCAATCCCTTCTCCATCTATGCGCGGGCCGATCAGGTGTTCGTCGACGGAGGCCTGGCCTTCGACCGGTTCGACCCGACCTATCAGCCGGTATCCGACTTTGAACTCGGCCAGCCCGGCTATGGCCAGTCGACCGCCGGTGTCCGCCAGGGAGCCCGCTGATATGACCCGCAATCTTTCCTCTCTCCGGACCATTGTCCTTGGGGCCGCCGCCGCTCTGGGACTGGCCGCTGCTCCGGCGCTGGCGCAGGATACCGTCGCCGTCACTGGCGGCCGGGTGCTGACCGGCACCTCGGTGATCGAGAACGGCACCGTCGTCATGCGCGGCGGACGGATCATCTCGGTCGGCACAGGCGCGGCTCCGGCCGGAGCCCGCGTGATCGATGCTACGGGCCAGGTCGTCGCCCCCGGCTTCGTCGCGGTCGACTCAGGCCTCGGCGGCTCGGAGGTGTCCTCCGTCAGTGGCACCAATGATCTCCGGAATGCCTCCAACACGCTGAGCGCCGCCTTCGACGTGTCCTACGGGCTGGACCCCTGGTCCATCACCCTGCCGGTCGCGCGGCTGGGCGGGGTAACCCGCGCCATCGTAGTGCCGAACCACCCCGGCTCGTCCGGCGGCCACTATCATGAACAGGACACCGCCGGCGCTGGTGAGGGCGGTTATCACTCGCCCGGCCTGTTCGCGGGTCAGGCAGCGGTGATCCATCTGGCCGAGGGCGCCGACATCCTCGTCCGCCCGCGCGTGGCGATGGTCGCCCCGTTCGGTGAGGCCGGGGCCGGTGTGGCCGGCGGATCGCGCGGCGGGGCCATGGTCCTGTTCCGCGAGACCCTGGCCGAGGTGCGGCTCTATGCCCGTAACAAGGCCGCCTATCAGCGCGATGACCTGCGGCCGCTGTCGCTGTCGCGTGCCGATCTGGAGGCCCTGATCCCTGTGGCCGAGGGGCGAATGCCGCTGATTATCACCGTGTCGCGCGCAGCCGACATCCTGCAGGTCCTGCGCCTCGCCGAGGAAGAGGGCCTGAAGGTCATCCTCGACGGGGCCGAGGAAGGCTGGCTGGTCGCGGACCAGATCGCCGCCGCCGGTGTGCCCGTGCTGCTCAACCCCCTCGCCAATCTGCCCGGAAACTTCGAGCGCCGGGCCGCGCGGATGCAGAATGCCGCGGCCCTCAATGCCGCCGGGGTGGTGATTGCCATCAAGGGCAATGAAGGTTCGATCCACCGGGCGCGCGAGACCCGCTACAACGCCGGCAACGCCGTCTCGCACGGCCTGCCCTATGAGGCGGCGATCGCGGCGATCACGGTCAATCCGGCCCGCATCTTCGGCATGGACGGCCAGTTCGGGGAGTTGCGTGCAGGCGCGGCCGCCGATGTGGTCATCTGGACCGGCGATCCGCTGGAGCCGCTGAGCCAGCCCGTGGCCATCTACATCAACGGCGTCGAGCAGCCGCTGGAGAGCCGGCCGTTCCTGCTGCGGGACCGCTACCTCGGCGGGGGTGAGGGCGCGCGCCCCCCCGCCTACCCCGCGCAGTAAGGACCGTCAGGCGCCCGGCAGAAAGGGCGAGAAGGTGATGACGGTGAAGGTGTCGCGGATGTTGGGCCGGGTCTGGACCTCCTTCGTGACGAAGGTGCCGATGTCCATCTCCTTCGGCAGCTGGAACTTGGCCAGCAGGTCGTACTGTCCCGAGGTCGAATAGACCTCGGAGACGCGCTCGACATTGTCGACGATGTCGGCGGCGACGTCGTTGGCGTGCCCCAGCTCGCATTTGATGAAGACGAAGATGGCGGTCATCATGGGCGGTCCCTCCGGTCGGTCGGAGGTCTGTAGCCGAAGCGGACGGACGGAGTAAGGGCCTGGACCTCGAAGCCGAGTACAACAACCGCCGGCGGGTGCCCGACCACGGGGCCGTCATGGCGAGGTGGGCCGAGAGGGCCGAGGCGGCGCGGGCGGCTCATCCGCACGAGCGGATCGCCTATGGCCCCGGCCCGCGCGAGGTCCTCGACCTGTTCACGCCAGAGGGACAGCCGGAGGCGCCGGTCGCCGTCTTTCTGCACGGCGGCTACTGGCAGGCGCTCGAGGGGGCGGCCTTTCACGGGATCGCCCCGGCGTTCCTGAGCCACGGGGTCGCGGTCGCCCTCCCCACCTATGACCTCGCGCCGGCCGTCAGCCTCGGCCAGATCCTGCGGCAGGTGCGGGCGGCCACAGAGCTGATCCGCGACCGCGCCGGATACCGCCCGCTGGTGTTCGGCCATTCGGCGGGCGGCCATATGGCGGCGGCCCTGCTGTCCGAGGGCCGGGCGGGGGCGGCCGTGGCCATCTCGGGCGTGTTCGACCTCGCCCCGCTCATTGAGACCAGCCTCAACGCGGCGCTGCGGCTTGATCCCCTGATGGCCAATGCCCTGTCGCCGATCCACTGGCCGGTGCCGGACGGCTCCAGCCCCGGCGGCACCACCCTGGACTGCTGGGTCGGGGCCGAAGAGAGTGCGGAGTTCCGCCGCCAGTCGCAGGCCATGGCCGATCGCTGGGGGGCCGCCGGGGCCGACACCCGGGTCCGCGAGCTGGCCGGGCTGAACCATTTCACCGTGCTGGCCCCCCTGTTCGAGGCCGACAGCCCCGAGGTCGCGCGGCTGGTCGAACTGGCCCACGAAACCAGCCGTGAAGCCGCCCCGGCTTGACGCGCGGCCCGGTTGGTCGCACCCCTGAACCCGACCCCTGCCGACCCGGAGCCTGCCTCATGCCCGCCTATCCCGCCGACCGCCTGACCGTCGTGGCCGCGCTGGAGGCGCAGGGCATCTGCCCGGTCTTCTACCACCCGGAGCCCGAGGCCTGCCTCGGCATCATCCGCGCCGCCGCCCGCGCCGGGGCCCGGGTGATCGAGTTCACCGACCGGGGCGACCACGCCGCCGACCTGTTCGCCGAGCTGACCAAGACGCTTTCCCGCACCGACCCGGAGGTGATCCTCGGCATCGGCTCGATCGTCGATCCGGGGACGGCGGCGCTCTATCTGTCGCGCGGCGCCCGCTTTGTCGTCAGCCCCTGCGGCGTCGAGGCGGTGGCCAAGCTCTGTAACCGCAAGCGCGTGGCCTATATGCCCGGCTGTGGCTCGGTCACCGAGATCAGCCAGGCCCATGAATGGGGCTGCGACGTCGTCAAACTGTTCCCCGGCGCCCAGGTCGGCGGCCCGGCCTTCGTCAAGGCGGTCATGGGCCCCATGCCCTGGACCAAGATCATGCCCACCGGCGGGGTCGAGCCCGAGGAGGCCTCGCTCAAGGCCTGGTTCGACGCCGGCATCATCGCCGCCGGCATGGGCTCGCGCCTGATCCCCGACAAATTGGTCGCCGAGGCCGACTGGGAGGGGCTGGAAGCCCACATCGGCCGGGCCGTGGGGCTGGCGCGGTCGGTGCGCGGGTAAAAAAGACCGTCTGAAGGGTCTGAAGGGTCTGGAATCGGCGCCTTCATCACCTCCCCATCCGTGATGGGGAGGTGGCTCGCGGGCGCAGCCTGCGAGACGGAGGGGGCGGCGCCTCGGCCAGCCGGGCGTGCATCAGGGGCTTTGCCGGACACGGCACCGCCGCCCCCACCACCACTCCGTGGTCCCCCTCCCCATCAAGATGGGGAGGTGAGAAAACACCGTCTGAACCGTCTGAACCGTCTGAACCGTCTGAAGGGTCTGGATTGCGCCTCCGTCGTTCGGGGGAGTGGCTAACCGGACAGCTTACGCCACCCGGCGACCCGGTCGGGCAGAAGGGTGCGGGAACGGGCGCGGGCCTTGAAAGGATTGCGAAAACGGCGGGTAGGTGTGCGGGGGAAAGGCAGGGGGTTCATCACGGAGAACACAGAGAAAGGCACGGAGGGCACGGCGGGGGGCGGTGCGGGTCTGAGGTCACTGTGTTTCTCTGTGTGCTCTCTGTGATCTCTGTGATGAACCCGCTTCGCGGATGACGGGCGACACGACCGGCCTTTTGCGCGCGCCGACAGCCCCCATCTAGGACCAAAGGAGCCCCCCATGACCGCATCGCCCAAACCTCTGCAGATCGAGTTTGTCTCGGACGTCGTCTGTCCCTGGTGCGTGGTGGGGCTGGGCGGGCTGGAGACGGCGCTGGGGGTGCTGGCGGCCGAGGGGATCACGGCCGAGATCCGCTTTCAGCCGTTCGAGCTGAACCCCGACATGGCGCCCGAGGGGGAGAACATCACCGAGCACATCGGCCGCAAATACGGCGCCACGCCGGAGCAGTCAGCGAAGAACCGCACGATGATCCGCGACCGGGCGGCGGAGGCCTGGCCGGATGACGGCAAGGGCTTTGAGATGCGGATGGGGCCGGACAGCCGCATCTGGAACACCTTTGACGCCCACCGGCTGCTGCAATGGGCGGGCACGATCGGGCTGGCCGAACAGAGGGCGCTGAAAGAGGCCCTGTTCCGCGCCCACTTTACCGACACCCTTCCCCTGAGCGACGCCGAGGTGCTGGCCGATGCCGCAGAGGCGGCCGGGCTGGACCGGGCGGAGGCCCAGGCGGTGCTGGCCGACGGCCTCTATGCCGCCGAGGTCCGCGACGCCGAGGCCCTGTGGCGCGCGCGCGGCATCACCGGCGTGCCCGCCGTGGTGGTGGAGGGGAAGTGGTTGATCTCCGGCGGCCAGCCGGCGGCGGTGTTCGAAGAGGCGCTGCGGAAGATCGCGGGGGAGGGGACCTGAAGCGGTTCATCACAGCGACCACAGAGGAAGGCACAGAGAGCACAGCGGGGGCGGTGCGGGGGGCACACCTCTGCTTTCGTCCTCATCCCGGCCGCGCAGCGGAAACGGGGAAGGGAGGGGCGCAGTCCTCTCTTTCGTCATCCTCCGGCGAGCGTAGCGAGACCGGGGGACCCAGCGGCGCCGAAGGCGAAATGCGTCCGCCGCGCCAGTTTCGACGCCCGAGTCCGTGACAGGGTCCTGCTCGCGCAGGCCGCTGGGTCCCCCGGGTCTGCGCCGCGCAGGCGCGGCTTGCCGGAGGATGACGAAAGAGAAGGGGATCACCGGCGTGCCCGCCGTGGTGGTGGAGGGCAAATATCTGATCAGCGGCGGCCAGCCGGCGGCGGTGTTCGAAGAGGCGCTGCGGAAGATCGCGGGGGAGGGGACTCATCGAGCTTAGCCTTGACGGCACTCTGGTTTGGCGACATCCTCATCTTCCACTTACGCTTTTAGCACCGTTAGTGCTTGGTCCAGCGTTTCGCTGCGATCTCATTCGATTGGTGATTTCTATGTGCCGCGGAAGAGCGCATCTCCTGTTCGCCTCTGCCGTGGACGCTACGCTCTCACAGGAGACGCGCTCTTCCGCGCCTCACGGGTAAGTGATCGCTGGCAATCTCGCCGATATCTTCGAGATCTGGGACAGGAGCTCTCTTAAAGTGGGAGCTCCTGTCAAAGCTGTATTCGTCTGTGGCGGGACGACCGCGGATGACCGGCCTGATGATCTAACCAGACGCGACGCGTTCTTTGAGATTATCGATGATGCCGTATCCGACAGGAAGCGACAAGCTGGGCTCGATAAGCACCAATATAAAAAGGCAGAATCAATCGATGGGTTCCTTTTTAGGGAGCACTATCAAGACTGGCTCACTCTTGAGCTGGATATCGCTAGAATATCAGAAGTGACGATGCTGTTCTGCGAGAGCCCTGGCGCATTCGCTGAGCTAGGGGCTTTTGTGGTGGATCCAGAAATTGTCCAGTCTCTGCTCGTGGTTATCGACCACGATAAGTATAACAGCCCAAGTTTTATCAGGCACGGTATTATAACGTTTCTGGAGAAATCTTTCCCAAAAGGTTCTGTGTTTGTCCTCCAAACAGCGGAGATGGGGCTAAGTTCAGTTGCAATGAAAGGAAAGGACATTGATCGCGACCGATTTGCATCGGCTATCGGCCGAGCGCTCGATCTTCGCCTGAACCAACCTCTAAAACATAGAACCTTTGACCCCAAGCTCTCAGGACACTTGATCAAACTGATCACGGGTCTTTTGGAGGACTATGGAGCTCTTACCGTTGAGGAAATTTGGTACATATTACAGTCTATGTCTATAGATATAGAAGATACAGAAATCAATCGTTACATATTCTGTGCCGAGAATATGGGTTGGGCTATAAGAGATAGACGAGATTATGGCGAGTATATAACGTCTACGACGTCTGGATTTTCGGTGACCTTTAAAATGAACCCAGATGGAAGGGTCAAAGACCGGCGACGTTGGAGATCTGATATCAGAGAGTACTGGAAGACATTTGAGCCGGACAGATTTGCTTCCATAACTTCAAGTTGGAGTAAGTGACCGTGGAAAGTGACCTCGTTCTCGGCCTTTCACGCATATCCGGGCTCTCTCCCTATGACGTGCGCTCCATATCTCTCCGTGCGCCCAGAATGTATAAGACATTCAAAGTCTTCAAGGCTGATGGCGTTAGCGTCCGCGAAATAGCCCAGCCTGCCCGCGAGGTGAAACTTCTGCAGAGAGCTTTCAACGAACTCGTCCTCTCTACTCTTCCCATCCATAAATGTGCGACAGCGTATCGAACGGGAATGTCGCTTCGGGATAACGTGACCCCTCACGCTGAGAACGGCCCCATCTTGAAGATGGATTTCCGAAATTTCTTCCCATCCATAAAGGGTCCGGATTGGACGTCCTATTGTAGGAACTCTGGCGTTCTAGTTTCTGAAGATGACATCAACCTCAGTGAGCAGTTGCTATTTCGTAGAGTGGCGAAGGGACGCCCTTTGTCACTAGCGATTGGAGCTCCATCGTCTCCGGCGCTTTCGAATATTTTATTGCATCAGTTTGATGAGCTCATTTTCGAGAGGGTCGGCGAAATGTATGTTACCTATACCCGATATGCTGATGATCTAACCTTTTCAGCACCGCGTACTGGTTTCTTGCAGGGTGTCCAGTCGGTTGTAGCGAAAACCATTCGAGATATTCGGTATCCATCTCTGGCTATTCATGGAGATAAAACTCGCTTCGTTACTACCAAGTTTGGGCGTCACGTTACAGGCCTGACGATATCGCTAGATGGCCGCGTCACTGCCGGGCAATACCGCAAGAGACAGGTTCGAGCGGGGGTGAACCGGTTCGCGAAGGGCGAGTTGGATGTTGATGCGGCCATTCGTCTCGCTGGCTTGATTGCCTTCGTCGATGGCGTCGAGAAAGGCTTTATCGAGAAGTTGAAGCAGCGCTACGGCGACGATCTAATTTCGCGTCTGTGCTCTAGCGCTATCCAACGCAAAGGGTTCGGGCGGATAAATCCTTTACCCGACGATGACCTATAATCTCGGCACGCCTAGCAGCAGATCATCTCTCACACCTTCACCTCGATTTCCCCGCCCCCCGCCCGGAATTTCGCGCTCATTTCCTGCATGCCCTTTTCGGCGGCTTCGGCCTGGGCATCCCGCCGGATGTCCTGGCTGATCTTCATGCTGCAGAATTTGGGGCCGCACATGGAGCAGAAGTGGGCGGTCTTGTGGGCCTCTTTCGGCAGGGTCTCGTCGTGGTATTTGCGGGCGGTTTCGGGGTCGAGGCCGAGGTTGAACTGGTCTTCCCAGCGGAACTCGAACCTCGCGCGGGACAGGGCGTCGTCGTGCAGGCGGGCGGCGGGGTGGCCCTTGGCCAGGTCGGCGGCGTGGGCGGCGATCTTGTAGGTGATGACGCCGTCCTTGACGTCCTGACGGTCGGGCAGGCCGAGGTGCTCCTTGGGCGTGACGTAGCAGAGCATGGCCGTGCCGAACCAGCCGATCATGGCAGCCCCGATGGCGCTGGTGATGTGGTCATAGCCCGGCGCGATGTCGGTGGTCAGCGGCCCGAGCGTATAGAAGGGCGCCTCGTGGCAGTGCTTCAGCTGCTCATCCATGTTGGCCTTGATCTTGTGCATGGGCACATGGCCGGGGCCCTCGATCATGACCTGACAGCCATTTTCCCAAGCAATTTTAGTGAGCTCCCCCAACGTGCGCAGCTCGGCGAACTGGGCCTCGTCGTTGGCGTCGGCAATGGAGCCGGGGCGGAGGCCGTCGCCGAGGCTGAAGCTGACGTCATAGGCGCGCATGATCTCGCAGATCTCGGCGAAATTCTCGTACAGGAAGGACTCGCGGTGATGGCTGAGGCACCACTTGGCCATGATCGAGCCGCCGCGGGAGACGATGCCGGTGACGCGGTTGGCGGTCATCGGCACGAAGGGCAGGCGGACGCCGGCGTGGATGGTGAAATAGTCCACGCCCTGTTCGGCCTGTTCGATCAGGGTGTCGCGATAGACCTCCCACGTCAGGTCCTCGGCAATGCCGTTCACCTTCTCCAGCGCCTGATAGATGGGGACGGTGCCGATCGGGACGCTGGAGTTGCGGATGATCCAGTCGCGAATGTTGTGGATGTTGCGGCCGGTCGACAGGTCCATGACATTGTCGGCGCCCCAGCGGGTGGCCCAGACCAGTTTGTCGACCTCGTCATCGACCGAGGACAGGACGGCGCTGTTGCCGATGTTGGCGTTGATCTTCACCAGGAAGTTGCGGCCGATGATCATCGGCTCGACCTCGGGGTGGTTGATGTTGTGCGGGATGATGGCCCGGCCGCGGGCGATCTCGCTTCTGACGAATTCCGGGGTGACGTAGTCCGGAATGCTGGCACCGAAGCTCTCGCCGTCCCGGGGTGGCGAGTGGCGAGTGGCGAGTGGCGAGGAGGATACAGGCAGGGTGGAGCCGTCGGCGAGGGTGATGGTCTGGCCCTCTTCACTCGCCACTCGCCACTCGTCTCTCGCCACTTCTCTCCGCAGGTTCTCGCGGATGGCGACATATTCCATCTCGGGCGTGATGATGCCGGCGCGGGCGTATTCCAGCTGGGTCACCGGACGGCCGGGGACGCCCTTGAACACCTTGTGGTGCGAGGTGTCGAAACGGGGGGCCAGGTGGCGGCCCGACGCATGGCCGTTGTCTTCCGGCTTGACCTCGCGCGGGTTCGCGACGGGGGCGATGTCGCCGCGGTCCAGCTGCCAGCTGGATTTGACGAGGGGCAGGCCCTTCTTGATGTCGATGGTGACCGCCGGGTCGGTGTAGGGGCCTGAGGAGTCATAGATGGTCACCGGCGGCTCATTGGCGCTGGGGTGCACCGCGACCTCGCGGAAGGGGACGCGGATGTCGGGGTAGAGCTCTCCCGCCACATAGACCTTGCGGCTGCCCGCCCGCTCGCCGGTGGGGATCGTCCCCGTTTCCTTCATCACCGCCTCGCGCGCGTCCTTTAGAGCGAGGCTATCGCTCGCGACGCGGTCGCTCGCTGCTTGAGCCTCAGGAGCGCTGGAATTGTCGGCGGGGACGTGGATGTTCATGGCAGCCTCTCGGTATGAGGGCGCCGACGTCAGGCAGATTGCGGGCGTGAAGACCGCCCGTTCCCATCCCTTCGCCGGCATGACCCGGATCAGGTTCGACGGGTCAGGACGCGGTCCTATCTCAGCCGCCTTGCGCGGCCCCCCGGAGAACGCGGGCACGATAGGCCGGATGGGACGGCCGCGAAAGGGGTCAGGCGAACTCGGCCTCGAGGTCGGCGAGGCGGGCGGCCTGGTCCTCGGCGATCAGGGCGTCCAGCAGGGGGTCGAGGTCGCCCTCGAGGATCTGCGGCAGGCTGTGCAGCGTCAGGTTGATGCGGTGATCGCTGACCCGGCCCTGCGGGAAGTTGTAGGTGCGGATGCGCTCGGACCGGTCGCCCGAGCCGACCTGGGATTTGCGGCTGTCGGAGCGGGCCAGATCCTTGGCCTGACGCTGCTGGTCATAAAGGCGGACGCGCAGGTTCTTCATGGCCTTGTCGCGGTTCACGTGCTGGGACTTTTCCGAGCTGGTCACGACAATGCCGGTCGGCAGGTGGGTGATGCGCACGGCGGAATCGGTCTTGTTGACGTGCTGGCCGCCCGAGCCGGAGGCGCGGAAGGTGTCGATGCGGATGTCCTTGTCGTGGATCTCGATCTCGACATCCTCGACCTCGGGCAGGACGGCGACGGTGGCAGCCGAGGTGTGGATGCGACCGCCGGCCTCGGTGACCGGCACGCGCTGCACCCGGTGGACGCCGGATTCGAACTTCAGCCGACCGAACACGCCTTCGCCGGAGACGGTGGCGATGATCTCCTTGTAGCCGCCGGCCTCGCCTTCGGTGGCCGAGTCCAGCTCGACCTTCCAGCCGCGGTTGGCGGCATAGCGCGAGTACATGCGGAACAGGTCGCCGGCGAACAGGGCGGCCTCGTCGCCGCCGGTGCCGGCGCGGACTTCCAGCACGGCCGAGGCCTGTTCATCGGCATCGCGGGGGGCCAGCAGCAGGGCCACGCCCCGCTCCATCTCGGGCAGGCTGTCCTTGAGGGTCTGCAACTCGTCGGCGGCCATCTCGGCCATTTCGGGATCGGAGGTCATAGTCTCGAGGTCGGCCATTTCCTCCCGGGTTTTCGCCAGTGCCATGACGGCGTCGGCGATGGGCTTCATCTCGGCATGTTCCTTGGACAGACGCACGATCTCCTGACCGTCGGTGGCCGCACCCATGCGCGCCTCGACCTGCTGGAAGCGGTCAATCACCTGATCAAGACGGGCCTGGGGAAGTCGCAAGGGAAGCTCCTGTTGGACGAAGCCGGTGCTTTAGCGCGACGGGGCGGTGGATACCAAGGCCGGACGCGCTGCGGCAAATAATGAGACGCTCAGGGTTCCCATGAGACGCCCGGCAAGTGCGAAGCTATAATCGAAGCCGACCGTTGTGTGGACGGTGGTGATGCGGCCGGTCGCGGAGCTCTCTTGGACACCTTCCTGATGTTCCTGCTGGTCGGGCTGCTGGCCCAGTCGGTGGATGGCGCGCTGGGCATGGCCTATGGCGTCATCGCGAATACCGTCCTTCTGGCCTTCGGCGTGCCGCCCGCGACCGCCTCGGCCAGCGTCCATGTCGCCAAGATCTTTACCGGTGGCGCCTCGGCCGCCTCGCACATCGCGCACCGGAACATCCTGTGGCCCCTGTTCTGGCCCCTCGCCATCGGGGGAGTGGTCGGGGGAGTGGTCGGCGCCTATGTGCTGACCGGGGTCCCCGGCGAGAGGATCAAGCCGTACATCCTGGTCTATCTGCTGCTGATTGGAGCCTGGGTGCTCTGGCGGGCGGGGCACAACATCCGGAATCGCATCTTCCCGCCCCGGCTCAGCGGGCCGCTGGGCGTGGTCGGCGGCTTTCTCGACGCCATCGGCGGCGGTGGCTGGGGGCCGACGGTGACCTCGACTCTGGTCGGGGCGGGGACCGAGCCGCGCCGTGCCATCGGCACGGTCAATTCCGCCGAACTCCTGGTCACCAGCGCCATTTCGGCCGCCTTCCTCGTGGCCCTGTTGACCGGGAGGTGGGATGGCGGCGCGCTGGAGAACCACGCCTGGGCCATCGGCGGGCTGATCGTCGGCGGGCTGATCGCCGCCCCGTTCGCGGGCTGGATCACCAAACGGGTGCCGGCAAAGATCCTGACCTACGGGGTCGGCGGGCTGATCATCCTGCTTGCCGGCTATCAGGCCCTGCAGCTGGCCGGGATCGCGCCCTGAACGAAAACCGACGGGACCGGCTCAGGCCGGGTGGGTCTGGATAAAGCTGTCGCGGGCCTCAAGCCGGTCAGTGAGCGCGACCAGGCGGGGGTGACCCGCGCGCCAGTCGATGTCCGGGTGGCGAAAGCCGGTCCAGGTGGTGGCGACGCCGGTGGCGATGACGCCGAGATCGAGCGCGTCACCGTCGGGCAGGGCCTGTTCCAGCGCGTCGAACGAGCGGTGCATGTTGCGGGTCCAACGCTCGATCCATGACGGCGATTGCTCGCTTTCTGGGCGGCGGCGCTCCAGCACGCGCTTGACGCCCATTTCCAGCGCGCCGTGGGCCAGGGTCTGCAGCCGGCGGACCCGCCAGCGCTCGGGCCCCTCGGGCGGCAGCAGGCGGGGGCCGGTGGTGCCGTGCGCATCCAGCCACTCGCAGATGACCGGACTGTCGGTCAGCGGCAGGCCGTCGCCCGCGATCAGGGCCGGGACCTGAACTAGCGGGTTGGAGCTCATCAGGCCCGGATCGTCAGAATAGGGATCGGCCACCACCTCCTCGATGCGGTCGGCGAGGCCGCGCTCGCGCGCCACGACCCGGCACAGGCGGGCATAGGGGGAGGGGGTGGAGATGTAGAGTTTCATGGCGATGGGTACCGTCGGGCTGAGTGCAGGACGTTGATGAGGCGTATCTGGTGCGCCTCCACACGGTAGACCAGAATATAGTTCGGATGAATGAGGGCTTCGCGCGTACCCGGGACGCGGCCCTCGCGACCTGATCGCGGATGCGCAGAGACTTGCGCGAGGGTTTGGTCGAGGAGGGCCCTCAGCGTGTTTGCCCCCTGCGGACTATGGTCGCTGACGTAGTCTATAATCGCATGCCAGTTTCGCCGAGCCGCAGGCCGCCAGACGATGGGCAGCATCAGCCGGTCCGCTTGGCCTTGGCGTCCAGCATGGCCTGAATCTCGGCCATGACCTGATCGTGCGGAATGTCAGGCCCGGGCTCCGCCAGCGACTGCTCGACCTTCGCACGGACCCAGGCATCATGGGCCTCGGCCTCTTCGGTCGTGGCGAATTCGCTGACGATGGGATCGAGTTTGGCCATGCAGGGAGAATGCGCCCTTGCCGCCAAGGCTGCAACGGGCTGCTACTCTGCAGCGACTTCCGACGCCGACTCAACCTTCCGTGCGGCATCGAGCTCGGCGGCCTTGGCTTCGACGCGGGCGACGATTTCGTCGATCATGCCTTCGTTGGCCTGTTTATGGGCGATCTTGCCGTTCAGATAGACCATGCCCGCGCCCTTGCCGCCGCCGGTGAAGCCGACGTCGGTGTAGAGGGCCTCGCCCGGGCCGTTGACCACACAGCCGATGATCGACAGCGACATGGGGGTGGTGATGTGGGCCAGCTTTTCCTCGAGGATGCCGACCGTCTCTATGACGTTGAAGCCCTGACGGGCGCACGACGGGCAGGCGATGATGTTGACGCCCCGGTGGCGCAGGCCCAGCGACTTGAGGATGTCGAAACCGACCTTGATCTCCTCGACCGGATCGGCGGCGAGGGAGACGCGGATGGTGTCGCCGATGCCCGACCACAGCATGTTGCCGAGGCCGATCGAGGATTTGATCGTGCCCGAGCGCAGGGGCCCGGCCTCGGTCACGCCCAGATGCAGGGGACAGTCGATGGCGTCGGCCAGCTGCTGATAGGCGGCGACCGTCAGGAAGGGGTCGGAGGCCTTCACCGATATCTTGAACTCGTGAAAGTCGTGGTCCTGCAGGATGCGGGCGTGGTTGAGGGCGCTCTCGACCATCGCTTCGGGGCAGGGCTCGCCGTATTTCTCCAGCAGGTCCCGTTCCAGCGAGCCGGCGTTGACGCCGATCCGCATGGAACAGCCGTGATCGCGGGCGGCCTGAACGACCTCACGCACCCGGTCGGGCGAGCCGATATTGCCGGGATTGATGCGCAGGCAGGCGGCGCCCGCCTGGGCGGCCTCGATGCCGCGCTTGTAGTGAAAGTGGATGTCGGCGACCAGCGGCACCCGGGCCTCGCGCGCGATCTGGCGGAAGGCGGCGGTCGAGTCCTCATCGGGGCAGGAGACGCGGACGATGTCGGCCCCGGCCTCTTCCAGCTGGCGGATCTGCTCGATCGTGGCGGCCGCGTCCGAGGTCGGCGTATTGGTCATCGACTGGACGGTGATCGGCGCACCGCCGCCCACGGGGACATTGCCGACCATGATCTGGCGGCTGGGGCGGCGCTCGATATGGCGCCAGGGGCGGACGTGGGAGAGCTCGGACATGGCGAGGTTCAGATAGTCCTTATCGACGCCGATTGCCACGGCGCACGATGTCGCCGACGCGTCCGGGTGGTCAGCCGTCCGTGGTCATGGCCTGGGCCGCGCGGACGGCGGCTTCGGTGCGGCGGGTCAGGGCCTCGGTGGCCTGACGGGCGAGGGTCTCGGCCCGGCGATTGAGCTGGGACAGAGGGGTCAGCGCCTGCTCCAGACGGCCGCCGTGTTCGCCGTTCAGATAGACATCAAAGGCCGACGGATCAGCGACGTCGATGACGGCCTGGACGCCGACCGGCGCGCGCCAGGCTTCGCCGGCGGCCAGCTGACGGGCGAACAGGACGCGGCCGTCGGACATGCGGACGACCAGAATGGTCGGCTTGCGCGCCTGGAGGACAACCTGGGAGGCGGTGGCGGCGGCGCCATAGACGGCCCCGCGCGGGTTGAAGGCCTTTTGCACCGGCGCGGTCCCGGCATCGGCGGCGGCGGCCGCTTCGGTGTCGGCGGCGGTCAGGCCGGTCAGCTCGGTCTCAAGCCCGCGGGTGACATAGAGGGGGGGCACGGTCTGATCGGGCGGTGCGGGTTGGGGAAGGTCGAGGGCGACGGTGCCGGGCGCCGAGCCGACCGACCAGCTTTCGGGCACGGCGACCAGATCGGAGGGCTGGGTCGGCGACATCAGGCTGACGCGCTGGAAAACGTTCCAGCCGAGGACCGCAAGGCCGATGATGGCCAGCACACCGATGATGCGCGGCGAATAGCGCCGGACTTCCTCAAAGGCGATGCCAACCGGGGCCTGAAGAGGAACGGAGGGATCGGGCACGTCGCGCTTGAACCGCTCGACCGCCAGTTGTTCGTCGACGCCCAGCGCCCCGGCATAGGCACGGACATAGCCGATCGAGAAGACCCGCGAGGGCAGGATGGAGGTGTCGTTTTGCTCAAGCGCCCGCAGATAGCGGACGTGGACGCGGGTGATGGCCGACATGTCCTCGAGCGAGCGGTTGGAGGCCTTGCGGGCTGCACGAAGCCCGTCACCCAGAGTCGCGGCATCCGTGATGGGAGGCACAGGGTCCTTCCAGTCGGGATGTGCCCTAAACTCGTCGGGGATGCTCCCCGTATCCAGTGCCATGAGGCCCGACCCAACTATCGGCATCGGTGATGCCGCACTCAACCAAGACGCAGTGCCTAACAAACCCGGGTGACGGTTCTCGCCTCCCCCCGGAGGACTTTTGCGATCCTCTTGTGGATAACCCATCGCGGCCCCTCGATCAACGTCCCGTTAAGCATCCGGGCCGTTTCAGGACGGGACGCTCAGAGTACGACGTTCAACTTCCGGGCCAGGGACTCTATCTCGTTGCGGATCGAACCGGCGGACAGGCCGAGCAGGCTGGTCATGGCGCGCTGGGCCTGGCCCAGATCGGTCGACAGGCACATGCGCTTGACCGGCCCGACGCCGGCGGCGGGGGCGGACAGGCGGGTATAGCCGAGGGTCAGAAGGGCAAAGGCCTCGAGCGGACGGCCGGCCAGTTCTCCGCATACGGAGACGGGTGTTCCGGTCTCGGCGCATTTCCGCTGGATTTCGGCCAGCGCCCGGAGCGCCGGGGGCGACAGGGGGTCGTAGCGGTCCGAGACCAGCGGATTGGTGCGGTCTGCGGCGAACATATATTGCAGCAGGTCATTGGTGCCGACCGAGACGAAGTCGGTCAGGGGCAGAAGCGCATCCAGATGCCACAGCAGGGACGGGCATTCGATCATGGCCCCGACCCGCAGCAGGCTGGGCAGGCTGCGGCCGCGCCGACGGGCCCAGGCGCACTCGACATCGACCAGTTCGCGGGCGGCGCGGAATTCGTCGACCGTGGCGATCATCGGGAACATGACGCGCAGCTCGCGGCCCTCGGCAGCCGACAGCAGGGCGCGCAGCTGCAGCCGCAACAGGCCCGGCCGGTCCAGACCCAGACGGATGGCGCGACGGCCGAGGGCGGGGTTCTCCTCGCGCTCAGCCTCGAGATAGGGCAGCACCTTGTCGCCGCCGATGTCGAGGGTGCGGAAGGTGACGGGCCGGTCGCCGGCGGTGTCCAGCACCTTGCGATAGAGGTTGGTCTGGGCGTCCAGCCGGGGCAGTTCCTCGGACACCATGAACTGGAATTCGGTGCGGAACAGGCCGATGCCTTCGGCGCCGGTCTGGTCCAGATTGTCGAGATCGACGGCGAGTCCGGCATTGGTCAGCAGCTGGATGCGCTTGCCGTCGAGGGTGATGGCCGGGGTGTCGCGCAATCGGGCGAACTCGGCCTGACGCTTGCTGCGCAGGTCGAGGCGGGCCTGGACGGCCTCCAGCACATCGGGGCGGGGGCGCAGATAGGCCTCTCCGGTTTCGCCGTCGGCGATGACCAGATCGCCCTCGCTGAGGCGGTCGCGGATGCCGGCCATCCGTCCCACACACGGAATCTGCAGGGCGCGGGCGACGATGGCCGCGTGGCTGGCGGCCGAGCCCTCTTCCAGCAGCAGGCCCTTCAGCCGCTCGCGCGGATACTCCAGCAGGTCGGCGGGGCCAAGGTTGCGCGCGACCAGAATGGTGTCCTCGGGCAGGTCGCGCTCGCCCGGGCGGTCGCCGGCCAGCACGCGCAGCAGGCGGTTGGCCAGATCCTCGAGGTCGTGCAGTCGCTCGCGGATATAGGGGTCGCGGGCCTTGGCAAAGCGGGCGCGGTGCTCGTTGCGGACCCGGTCGACGGCGGCCTCGGCGGTCAGGCCCGAGCGGACGGCCTCTTCCAGCGAGCGGTTCCAGCCCCGGTCGACGGCGAACATGCGGTAGGTTTCCAGCACCTCGAACGAGGGGCCGGACAGGCCCTGACTGCCGTCCAGCATGGCGTCGATATTGGCCTTGAGCGCCTCCAGCCCGGCCTTCAGCCGCTCTTCCTCAAGCGGGGTGTCGTCGGCCAGCAGCTTTTCGGGCGGGAGCGGCGGCTCGTGCAAGACGACGTGGCCATAGGCGAGGCCGTCCGAGAATTTCTGACCCTTGAAGCGCTCAGGCCGGTGCGGCGCCACCTCGACGTCGCGCAGTTCGTCGAGGCCCATCAGCTCGCCGGATGCGACCGTTTCGGCCAGCACCATGGCGATGGTCTGGATGTCCTCGATCTCGTCCTCGTCATAGCGACGCGCGGACTGGTTCTGGACGACCAGAACGCCGATGGCGCGTCCGCCCCGCAGCAGGGGCGCGCCGAGGAAGGCGTGATAGGGGTCCTCGCCCGTTTCCGGCCGGTAGGAGAAGTTCGGGTGCGAGGGGGCGTGCGACAGGCTGATCGGCTCGGCCACGCGGGCCACCTCGCCCACCAGACCCTCGCCGGGGCTGAGGCGGGTGTTATGCACGGCCTCGCGGTTCAGGCCCTGGGTGGCGAACAGTTCCAGCTCGCCCGAGGCGCGCCGCAGATAGATGGAGCAGACCTCGGCCACCATGGTCTGGGCAATGATCCGCACGACCAGATCCAGCCGCTCCTGCGCGGGACCGCCCCCGGCCATAGCCTCACGGATCTGGCGCAGGAGGTTCCTGGGTCCTCGTGTCGTCAATCCGCTTGCAGTCGGCATGGCCCCTCCGTCAGACCCGATAGATAGGGGGCCCGGGCGATATTCCCATGCTTATACGGCTTCGAGGCCGTAGGCGGAATGCAGCGCGCGCACGGCCAGTTCGGCATAGGCGGCATCAATCAGGACGCTGATCTTGATTTCCGAGGTCGAGATGGCCTGGAATTTGATGCCCTTGTCGGCCAGGGCCCGGAACATGGTCTGGGCGACGCCGGCGTGACTGCGCATGCCGACCCCGACCACCGAGACCTTGGCCACATCCTCGTCGAGGCGGATTTCCTGAAAGCCGATGTCGGTCTGGGCCGCGCGCATCAGCTCGGCGGCGCGGGTGGCATCCCGGCGGCCCGTGGTGAAGGTCAGATTGACCGCGCCTTCGGTGCGCGACTGACTCTGGACGATCATGTCGACATTGACCCCGGCCTCGGCCAGGCGGGTGAAGACGTCGGCCGGGGCGTCGGTGCGGTCATCCAACCCCAGAAGGGTGATGCGGGCCTCGTCGCGGCTCATGGTGACGCCGGACACGATACGTTTTTCCACGATCTCTTCCTCGTCGCAGATCAGGGTGCCGCCCTTGTCGGGAAGCACGCCATGATCGTCGGGTTCAATGAAGCTGGACAGCACCCTAAGGGGCACTTTTTTCGCCATGGCCAGTTCGACCGAGCGGGTCTGGAGCACCTTGGCCCCCAGCGAGGCCATTTCCAGCATTTCCTCGTACGAAATCCGCTCCAGCCGACGGGCGCGGCTCTCGATGCGGGGGTCGGTCGTATAGACGCCGTCCACGTCGGTGTAGATGTCGCAGGGACAGTTGAGCGCCGCCGCCACCGCCACCGCCGAGGTGTCGGATCCGCCCCGGCCCAGCGTGGTGATGCGCCCGCCGGCCGTCACCCCCTGAAAGCCCGGCACCACGGCAATCTCGCCGCCGTCGACGGCCAGACCCAGGGCCTCGCCCGGAATGTCGATGATGCGGGCCTTGCCGTGCTGGTCGTCGGTCAGGATGGGGATCTGCCAGCCCATCCAGCTGCGGGCGCGCAGGCCCATATTGCGCAGCGTCAGGGCCAGCAGGCCGGCTGTCACCTGTTCGCCCGAGGCGACCACGGCGTCATATTCGTCATCGGTGGGGTCGATTCCCTGGGCGGGCCGGCCCGCGCCGTCGGTCCAGGCGACCAGCTCATTGGTCTTGCCGGCCATGGCCGAGACAACCACGGCCACACGCCGTCCGGCATTGTATTCGGCGGCCACGATCCGCGCCGCGCGCCGGATCCGGTCAAGGTCGCCCATGGAGGTCCCGCCGAACTTCAGCACAAGGCGCGTCATTCTGACCGGGATCCTCTCTTGAAACTGATGTCGGGGGCGTTCATGCCATGCCCATGGGCGCTTCTAACGACACGGCCGGGCCGCGCAAACCGAAAACCGATCCGGGCCAGGCCTCGGGTCCGACGTACAGCGTCGATCCGACGGATGTGGCGCGCTTTTCGGCGCTGGCCGAGACCTGGTGGGACCCCAAGGGGCCATTTGCGCCCCTGCACCGTTTCAATCCCGTGCGGCTGGGCTTTATCCGGCGCGAGGCGCTGGCGCGGTTCGGGCGCGACGGCACGGCACGGCGCCCGTTCGAGGGGCTGCGGCTGCTGGACATCGGTTGTGGCGGCGGCCTGCTGTCCGAGCCCATGGCGCGGCTGGGCTTTGAAGTGACGGCCGTCGATGCGTCAGAGAAGAATATCGGCACGGCGCGCCTGCATGCCGAGGCGCAGGGGCTGACGATCGACTTTCGCCACGGCACGGCCGAGGGCCTGATGGCGGCGGGTGAGCCGCCGTTCGACCTGATCCTGAACATGGAGGTGGTCGAGCACGTCGCCGATCCGGCCGCCTATCTGCACGATACGGCCGCCATGATCGCGCCGGGCGGGATGATGATTGTGGCGACGCTGAACAAGACGCTGAAGTCGCTGGCGCTTGGCAAGGTGGCGGCAGAATACATCCTGCGCTGGGTGCCGCCGGGCACCCATGACTGGAACCAGTTCATCAAGCCCGAGACGTTGAAGGACTGGCTGGAGGCGGCGCCCGGCGTGGCCGCGCGCGGACCGTTCGGTGTGACCTATGACCCACTGTCGGGCCGGTTCTCGGAGAGCGGCGACGTCGGCATCAACTATATGATGATCGCCCAGCGCGACTGAACCTTACAGAGATTTCATCAAGATTTCAGACTTGTAACGGGAAGGGGCGCGGTCCGGGGCGTAAGGGTGAGGCTCAAGCTTTACCGGAGATGATCCCCATGAAACGCACCCTTCTGACCGCTGCCCTGATCGCTGCGGGCCTCGCCACCTCGGCCTGTGTGACCATCATCGACGCGAGCCATGACGAGGGCTGGCGCGCCAAGGCCGCCACCCCGTTCGACGAGGCGCGCGACCAGTGCCGTCAGACCGCCGATGTAAACAGCCGGGCTTTCGAGACCTGCATGGCCGGGCACGGCTGGACCCGTGACTAGTCTGTCGGGCAGCGCGTATTGAGCGCGGCCGCCTCAAAGCGCCATTCGACGCTGCGAGGCGTGCCGGCGATCTCGCCGTCGATGCGCGCCTTGAGCCCGTCACTATCGCGCTCGTAGCGAATATGGGTGGGGAAGTCGTTGTCCGGATTCGAGAAGACGACGAAATCCTCGCCCTGTGCAGTCAGGGTGAACCGCACCTCGTCCTGACCTGAGGGTTTGACGACATAGACCGCCCCGCCGTCCGGCAGGGTGGTGATGAAGGCCAGTTCAAAGCCGACGCGCCCCTGCGGCGACACGGTGACGGCATGGCCGGCCATCAGGCCGACGCGGGGATCGCTCCAGGTCTCGGACGCCTCGCGCCCGTCCGAACAGTCGAGCCAGTAGCCGCTCATCCAGCCTAGGCCAGCGATCGGATCCTGCACGGGCGTAGCCGTGGAGAGAAATGCGGCGGCGAGGGCGGGCAGCAGGGACATGGCGAGGCTCCGGTTTCGATGTCCCGGTTCTAGACCGGTTCCGGCCCGCCGGGCTTGTAGGTTTGCGACGCGATGGCGCGCGCCAGCTCGACCTGTTCCCGTGCCCATTCGGTGGCGGTACAGCCCAGGAAGCGGCGAAAGTCGCGGGCCAGCTGCGGCTGGTCGAAATAGCCGGCGCCCAGACCGGCATCCAGCCAGCCCTCGGCGTCCTCGGCCATGGCATGATCAAAGACGCGCCGGAAGCGGATGACCGAGCGCAGGGTGCGCGGCGCGATGCCGACCCGGTCGAGAAAGCGGCGTTGCAGGGCGCGGCGGGCAGCGGCATCACGGGCCGGCAGGGGCTGGTCGGCATGAAGGGCCTCGACCTCGGCCCGAACCCGCGGGTCGAGGGTCCAGGCCCCGGTCCGGCGTTCACCCTCCAGCCAGTCCAGCATCACATGCGCCTGCGCCTCGGGATCGCCGGACGGAGGCGAGAGGCCCCCAAGCCGTGCGGTCATGTCCAGCCGCTGGTCGGTGGCGGTGCGGAGGGACTGGCCCAGCCAGTCGCGCGCGCCGTCGGGGTGAAAACGCAGGGCCACCATCTCGACGGGTCCGGTCGGGCGGATGGCGATGGGCCGGGTCATCTGCCCCGCGAACAGGGCGTGAGGCTGCAGGCGAAAGGTGCCGTCGGTGTCGGCCTCTTCATAGGGATCGCCGAGGTCGAGGATCAGTTCGGGACAGCCGTCGGGGGCGATCCGCTGGATCGTCCGGCTGGGCCGGGGACAGGCGTAGGTCCAGACCTTGCGCACCCAGGGGCGGAGCGCCTCGGGCGGGTCGACCTCGTGATAGCGCTCCCCCGTATCCACCCTCAGTGTGCCTTCGACGGGTCCGGCGGCGGAGCCGGAAGGAGCGCGCAGGGGATGCCGTCTTCCTTGAGCGCCCTGACCTCCTCGGCGGTGGCTTCGCCATAGATTTCACGCTGTTCGGAGATGCCTTCGTGGATGGCGCGCGCCTCGCGGGCGAAGGTGTCGCCGACATAGTCGAAATTGGCCTCGACATGGGCCCGGACCTTCTTCGCCATGTCGCTCATCAGGGTCTGGAGGGGCGCGTCGGGGACGGCGCGCTTCTTCGTCCCGGCGACGGCCGGAGCCATGATCTGTTTCGCCACCTCGCGTGAGCCGCAGAAGGGGCATTCCACTAGGCCCCGGGCGGCCTGATCGTCATAGTCGGACGAGCTGGAGAACCAGGCCTCGAACGGGTGGTCAGCCGCACAGGAAAGGGCGTAGCGGATCATGCGTCGCTCGCGGAGCGGAAGGGGCGGTCGTGGGTCAGGGCCGGGATGGCGCGGCGGGCGCGGTCCACGGCATCAAGGTCCAGCGAGGCGTGCAGGATGCCGGGCCGGTCGTGATCGAGGGCGGCGATCACCTTGCCCCAGGGGTCGACCACAGTAGACCGGCCCCAGGTGGCGCGACCGTCTTCGTGGGTTCCGCCCTGGGCCGCCGCCAGCACGAAGGCACCGGTCTCGATGGCGCGGGCGCGCAACAGGACCTGCCAGTGGGCCTCGCCGGTGGGCACGGTGAAGGCGGCGGGGACCGTGATCATACGGACATCGGGGCGGGCTTTGGCCAGGTCGCGATAGAGCTGGGGGAAGCGCACATCATAGCAGATGGAAAGCCCCAGACCGCCCCACGGGGTGTCGGCCACCACGGCACGCTCTCCCGGGCGAACGACCTTGCTCTCGCGCCAGCTCTCGCCCGTGTCGAGATCGACGTCAAAGACGTGCAGCTTGTCGTAGCGGGCGGTGATGCGGCCGTCGGGGTCGATCAGCAGGGCGCGGTTGGCGGCGCGACCGGCCGGATCGTCCTCGGCCTTCACCATGACCGAGCCGACCTGCAGCCAGATGCCGAGGTCACGGGCGAGGGCCGCGAGGCCCTGCACGGCAGGATCGTCCGCCTCGGGCAGAAGGGTGGCGCGGCCTTCGCTGCGCCGCTCGAGGCGGTTGGTCGCCTCGGGCGTCAGGACCAGTCTGGCGCCTTCGCCTGCCGCCTGACGGATCAGGGGCGCGACGTGATCCAGACCGGTCGCACTGGTGGCCGGCGTGCGGGTCTGGATCAGGGCGATGTCGAGCGGCTCGGCCATGGCGGGGTGTCAGGCCTCCAGCAGGGGGTCCAGTCCGCCGCGGGCGTCGAGGGCGTGCAGGTCGTCGGAGCCACCGATATGGCGGTCACCGATGAAGATCTGCGGGAAGGTGGCCCGGCCGCCCGACTTTGCGGTCATCTCGGCCTTGAGTTGGGGGTCGTTGGAGGCGACGACCTCCTGATAGTCCACGCCCTTCTTCTTGAGCAGCATCATGGCCGAGATGCAGTAGGGGCAGCCCGGTTTGGTATAGAGGACGACGTCGGACACTGGCGGTTACTCCGTTGGTTGCAGATGGGGGATGAGCCCCCGGACGGGCGGATTGTTCCCCTATCTAGGCATTGTGCGGGCGGTCTGCACCCGGGCAACGACGGCGAGGTCCACGGCGCGGGCCCCGGCGTCCAGCAGGGCGCGGGCGCAGGCCTCGGCCGTGGCGCCGGTGGTCAGCACATCATCGACCAGCAGGATGCGCCGGCCGCGCAGACGGCCCCGGCGCTCTTCGGGCACGGAGAAGACCCCCTTCACATTCAGCTTGCGGCCCCGGGCGCCAAGGCCCCCCTGAGAGGCCGTGGCGGCCCGGCGCACCAGACTGTCGGGCAGATAGTCGAGACGTTCGGCGCGGGCGAGGGGTCGGGCGATCTCGGCGGCCTGGTTGAAGCGGCGGGACAGCAGGCGCGAGGGGTGGAGCGGCACCGGCACCACGGCGTCGGCCTGCTCCAGCAGGGGGCGGGCCGAGCGCGACAGCCAGCGCGCGAACAGCGGGGCCAGAGGCTGATCGTCGGCGTGCTTGAACCGCAGGATCAGCGGGCGTGATCCGTCGTCATAGAGACAGGCCGCGCGGGCGCGCCCGAAGGCCAGCGGATGGGCGAGGCAGGGCGCGCAACGACCTTCGGCAAAATCGCCGGAGTCGACGGTGAAGGGCGCGCCGCAGCCGTCGCAAACCGGGTCCTCCAGAAAGGTGATGCGCGACCATTCCGCCGAGGTCAGGGCCGCCCCGATGCGGCCGGCGGGGCCCGGAGCTTCGGGCGGCGGCAGGATCAGATCGGCCAGTCCACGCCCGAAGGCGCGTGCGAAAGACTGGACACGCGCGCCCGGACCGGCTTTCCAGAAGTCGCCCTCAGCCCCCATATCGATCCGCATGACCCCCACGTCCGCTCCGCCTCGTCTGTTCGACCCTGCCCGCAGGAAGGCGCGGGTGCAACGGGCCGAGCGTGCCGGGACGCCGGTCGACTTTCTGCACCGGCGCGCGGCCGAGGGGCTGGCGGACAGTCTGGATGCCATTCCGCGCGACTTCTCCGTCGTCGTCGATCTGTCGCCGCGCGCCGGGATCTTCGCCGAGGTGCTGGCCGACCATGATGCGGCGGCGCGGCTGGGGCCGGTGACCACGCCGGTGCCGCTGGCCGACCGGGTCGTGCCGGGCGAGGGGGCGCTGGGGCTGGAGGACGGGTCGGTCGATCTGATCGTCTCGGTGCTGGGCCTGCACTGGGCCAATGACCTGCCGGGGGCGCTCAGCCAGATCCGGCGGGCGCTGAAGCCGGATGGTCTGTTTCTGGGGGCGATGTTCGGGGCGGGGACGCTGATCGAGCTGCGCGATGTGCTGACCCGGGCCGAGCTGGAGGAAACGGGAGGGGCGGCGCCGCGGGTCTCGCCCTTTGCCGACGCCCTTGATGCGGCCGGTCTGATGCAGCGGGCCGGGTTCGCCCTGCCCGTGGTCGACGGGGATACGGTGGCGGTGCGCTACCGCGACATGAGTGTTCTGGTCCGGGACCTGCGGGGGATGGGCGAGGCGGGTGCGCCAGAGGGGCCGAAGCCATCCCTGTCGCGCCGGACGGTGGCCCAGGCGGCGGGGCTCTATGAGGAGCGATATTCGGTGACGAGCGACGATGCGCGGCCGAGGGTGCAGGCGACGTTCGAGACCCTGTTCCTGACCGGCTGGGCGCCTTCGCCCGATCAGCCGAAGCCGTTGAAGCCGGGGTCGGTGGCGCCCGGGTTTCGGGTGGCGCCGCGAAACGGCTAGCCGCCGATCGCGGTCTTCAGCGTGTTCATGGCGGTGTTGAAAATGCCCGACCCGGAACCGCCAAAAGCGGTCAGGGCCGACAGAATGACCAGAAAGATCAGCGAGATGATCAGGCCGTACTCCAGCGAGGTGGCCCCGGAGTCGTCCTTGAGGAAGCGGCGTAGCAACAGCATGGCCCCCTCCCGTGGTGGCTGAGCGCTTTCCCGAAAAGTGTAAGCGGTTTTCGGTTAAGAAAGCGCGTTGATCGTCAGAGCAGGTCGCGCAGCCAGGCGACCAGGGGTTCATCGGCCGGCGGCATGGGCCAGTCCGACAGCTGGTTCGGCCTCACCCACTTCAGCGCGGCATGTTCATGCGCCACGACCGTGCCCGACCAGCGTCGGCACAGATACAGTGGCATCAACAGGTGAAAGCTTTCGTAAGCGTGGCTGGCGAAGACAAAGGGGGCCAGGCAGCTCTGGCTGACCTCTATGCCCAGCTCTTCGCGCAGTTCGCGGATCAGGGCCGCCTCGGGCCGCTCGCCCGGCTCGACCTTGCCGCCGGGAAACTCCCACAGACCGGCCATCTGCTTGCCCTCGGGCCGCTGGGCGATCAGCACCCTTCCATCGCCATCGATCAGGGCCACGGCGACGACGAGAACGGTGGGGAGGGTCATGAGAGGCTGTCTCGTACGGCATCAAGGTCCTGGCGTGCGTAGAGGACGCGAAGGACGATCAGGCGATGGCTGTCGAAGGTGTAGAGCACAGCTGCTATGCGGCGGATGGTCAGGATACGCAGTGTGGGTCGATCAATGTCGAACAGGGGTGCGCTTTCCGGGAAGACGGATACGCGGTCTATCGACCGGTCCATGGCAGCCTCGACAGCACGAGCTCCCTGCGGGCTTTCCAGGGCAATGCCCGTCAACAGGGCAATGCGTTCCGAGAGCGCTCTGCGACGATAGACGATCTCACGCGCCACGTTTGGCGGCGGCCCCGTTGATCGCTTCATCTGAAAGGGTGCGGACGGTCGGGAGGTCCACGAGGTCACCCATGTCGGCGAGGGCTTCGTCGGCAATGGCGTTCAGATACGAAACGGCGCGATGGCGCGTGTCCAGCGCGCGAACGGCATGACCGAGCGCCTCTTCGGTCGAAGTGAAACGGCCGGAGGCGACGGCGTTGTCCAGAATGGAGGCGGTCTCGGGGTCGACCGCCACGGTGCGAGGCTTTGCGCTCATGGCCTGATCCTACTCCAATCAGCTCCGATAGTCGCCGTTGATCTCGATGTAGCGTTTGGTCAGGTCGCAGGTCCAGACGGTGGCGGAGGCCCGGCCGGCGCCGACGTCGACGGTGATGTCGATCTCGGCATTCTTCATATAGGCGCTCATCTTCGCCTCGTCGTAGGTGGACGACGGGGCGCCGTCGACGGCTGCGACATGGGGGCCGAAGCGGATCGCGAGCCGGTCGCGGTCGACGGGCTCCTCAGTCTTGCCGACGGCCATGACCACCCGTCCCCAGTTGGCGTCCTCACCGGCAAGCGCAGTCTTGACCAGCGGGCTGTCAGCGATCGACTTGGCCAGCTTGCGGGCCGAGGCAGGCGAGGCTGCACCGTCCACCGTGACCTTGACGAATTTGGTCGCGCCCTCGCCGTCGCGGACCAGCTGATGGGCGAGGTCGAGCATGACGCCGTCGAGGGCGCGGGAAAAGTCCTTGAGCCGACGATCACCGACCCGGCCTATGCGCGGCGCGCCCGAAGCCCCGGTCGCAAACAGCAGGCAGGTGTCATTGGTCGAGGTGTCGCCGTCGACCGTCACCGAATTGAAGGTGGTCCGCACATGCAGGCCCAGCATAGCGCGAAGCACGTTCGGGTGGATGTCGGCGTCGGTGACGATGAAGGCCAGCATGGTCGCCATGTCGGGCGCGATCATACCCGAGCCCTTGGCGATCCCGGCCATGCGGACGGTGTGGCCCTCGATCCTGCATTCCGCGTACGACCCCTTGGGGAAGGTGTCGGTGGTCATGATGCCGCGCGCGGCGGCGGTCCACTGGTCGGACGCAGGGGTGTCGGCGTCGAGCCGGGTCTCGACCTCGCCGAGGCGGGTGGCGATCTTGCGGTCGTCGAGGGTGACGCCGATCACCCCGGTCGAGGCCAGCATGACATCGCGCTGGCGACAGCCGAAGCGCTTGGCGACCTCGGAGGCGGTGCGCCGGGCGGCATCCGCGCCGGGCTTGCCGGTAAAGGCATTGGCACAACCGGCATTGACGACCAGGGCGCGGACGTCCTTGCCGCCCTCGTCGCCGTCCAGATGGCGGCGGCACCAGTCGACCGGGGCCGAGCCGATCTTGTGTCGGGTGAAGACCCCCGCGCAGCTGGTGCCCCGGGCAAAGCGGAACACCACCAGATCGTCACGCTGGTGTTTGTAGAATCCGGCCCGGGCGGTGGCGATCTCGACCCCGCCAACGGTGCCGATGACCGGGAAGGGGACGGCCAGCGGCGAGATTTCCAGCCCCGGCTTGCCCGGTGCTGCGGGCGCAGGGGTCGGGTCGGCCGGTTTGGCGCCGCGCTTCAAGGCGGCGGTGAAGGGATCAAAGGCCTTTTCCAGCGAGGAGCGGCCGGTGGATTTCGGCTTGGGCGGCTTCATTCGCCGGTCCCTGCGGACGGAGGGGCCGAGGCCGGCTCCTCGACGGTAGATTCGGGCTCGGCGCCGAGCAGGAATTCGACATCGGCCCGGCCGCGCAGCCCCTCCAGCAGCTGGCGCACGCCCTCATAGGTCAGATAGCGGACGATCTGGGGGCGGGCCTGTTCAAGCGTGGGCGGGGTCTCTCGCCGGCGATCCTCGACCCGGACGACAGCCCAGCCGCCTTCGGTCTGGAACGGGCCAACGGTCGAGCCCGCGGGCTTGTCACGCAAGGCGTTGGCGAAGGCTTCGGGCAGAACATCAAGGGTGCGATAGCCCAGGTCGCCGCCCGAGAAGCGGGTGGCCTCATCGATCGAGCTTTCGGCGGCCACGGCCTCGAAGGCGGCGCCGGTGCCCAAAACGCCCATGACGGTCTCGGCCTCCTCGCGGGTGCGCGACAGGATCAGGCGGATGCGGACCTCTTCCGAGGACCGGGCCAGCCGCAGTTGCTCCTGATAGAGCGCCTCGACGGCCTGATCGGTGATGGTGCCGTTGACCACCGCCTCGACCAGCACATCGCCGAGGATACGGTCGCGGGTGACCTCAAGACGGCGCTGGACCAGCGGGCTCTCGTCCAGACCCCGGCGTTCGGCCTCGCGGGCCAGCAGCTTCTGGTCGATGACCTCGTCCAGAACGCGGCGGAACAGGCTGGACGTGACGTCCAGGGGCTCGCCCTCGCCGATCAGGCCCTGGGCCACCGCCTCGCGCTTGACGTCCGAGGCCCAGATGGTTTCGCCCGCGACCCGGGCCACGGCCTGGTCACCCGGTTCCGGCGGGCGGTCGCTGCCCCGATCCCCGCTACAGGCCGCAAGGGTGAGAGCCAGCATCAGGGCGGTCAAAAGAAACACAAACGGATTGGACGACAGTCGCATGCGGCGCTCCTCGGTCCGGGCGAAGGGAATACGGCCTTTGGGGCGTGTCCGGGAAAGTCCGGCTGAATGCCCCTCGCGTTGACAGGGATAAGGCCGGTGCTTAAGTCCCGCCTGCGCCCAAGTCGAGGGGTTTCCACCGTTCGCGTGGCCGGGTTTCGGGGTTTTTGCCCCTCCGGCGCCGGATGATGCGAAGGCCTCCGCCGGGATGGCGTGTATCGCTGCTCGCCCAAGCCCCCATAGACAGGGCCCCACAGACTGAGCCTGTCCGCTCACCGTAGTTTTCCGGATCCTCCATGCTCGGCTTTGCCAAGAAATTTATCGGTTCCTCGAACGACCGCAAGGTCAAGGGCTTCATGGCCCAGGTCCAGAAGATCAACGCCCTGGAGGACAAGTTCGCCGCCCTGTCCGATGGCGAGCTTCGGATGATGACCGACGCCTTCCGGGACCGGCTGGCCAAGGGCGAGTCGCTGGACAAGCTGCTCAATGAAGCCTTTGCCGTCGTGCGCGAAGCATCCAAGCGGGTGCTGGGCCAACGCCAGTATGATGTCCAGCTGACCGGTGGCATGATCCTGCACGAAGGCGGGATCGCCGAGATGCGCACCGGCGAGGGCAAGACGCTGGTGGCCGTGGCGCCGGTGTATCTGAATGCGCTGGCGGGTAAGGGCGTGCACGTCATCACCGTCAACGACTATCTGGCCAAGCGTGACGCCGAATGGATGGGCCGGGTCTATCGCTTCCTCGGCATGGAAGTGGGTGTGATCGTCAACGGCCTGTCTGGCGGACAGCGCCAGGCCGCCTATGCCGCCGACATCACCTATGGCACCAACAATGAGTTCGGCTTCGACTATCTGCGCGACAACCTGGTCTACGACCGGCGCGAGATGGTCCAGCGCGGCCACCACTTCGTCATCGTCGATGAGGTCGACTCCATCCTGATCGATGAGGCGCGCACGCCGCTGATCATCTCGGGCCCGACCGAGGACCGGTCCGACCTGTATGTGACGCTGGACGGCATCATCAAGGAGCTGATCCAGGACCCCGCCAATTTCGAGGTCGACGAGAAGCAGCGCCAGGTGCTGCTGACCGAAGAGGGCTCGGAGGCCATCGAGGCCATTCTGGAAGAGCGCGGCCTGTTTGCCGAGGACACGACCGGCCTGTATGACGCCGCCAACATCAGCCTGGTGCACCACGCCAACCAGGCCCTGCGCGCCAATACGCTGTACCTGCGCGACAAGGACTACATCATCCGGTCTGACGAGGTGATGCTGATCGACGAGTTCACCGGCCGGATGATGCAGGGCCGCCGCCTGTCCGAGGGCCTGCACCAGGCGCTGGAAGCCAAGGAAGGCGTCAAGATCCAGCCCGAGAACCAGACCCTGGCCTCGGTGACCATCCAGAACTATTTCCGCCTGTATTCCAAGCTGTCCGGCATGACCGGCACGGCTGCGACCGAGGCCCAGGAATTCCTCGACATCTACAAGATGGATGTCATGGAGATCCCGACCAACCGGCCGATCAAGCGCATCGACTATGACGACGAGGTCTATCGCACCTCGCGCGAGAAGAATGAGGCCATCGCCAAACTGATCGCCGAACGCCATCTGGCGGGGCAGCCCATTCTGGTGGGCACGGTGTCGATCGAGAAGTCAGAGACCCTGTCGAAGCTGCTGCAGACCTATGAGTACAAGGTCGAGGTGGATCGCACCCTGAAGTCCGAGTTCAAGGGCCGCGAGAAGGAGGCCCAGAAGGCCGGCGATGCGGCCTATGACATCCGCTATGAGACCCGGCTGAAAGGCATTCCTCACAGCGTGCTGAACGCGCGTCAGCACGAGCAGGAAGCCTTTATCGTCGCCGAGGCGGGCCTGCCGGGCGCAGTGACCATCGCCACTAACATGGCCGGCCGCGGGACCGACATCCAGCTGGGCGGTAACCTGGAGATGCGCCTGCAGCGCTGGCGTCAGGACCAGCGCAATATGGGCGTCGAGGTCACGCCCGAGAGCGAGGCCGCCCAGGAGGCGCAGTTCAAGACCGAGATTGCCGAGCAGCGCGCCATCGCGCTGGAGGCCGGGGGTCTGTTCGTGCTGGGCACGGAACGCCACGAAAGCCGCCGGATCGACAACCAGCTGCGCGGCCGGACCGGTCGTCAGGGCGACCCGGGCACGTCGAAATTCTACCTGTCGTGCGAAGACGACCTGCTGCGGATCTTTGCCGGAGACCGGCTGGATTCGATCATGAAGACCTTCGGCGTGGCCGAAGGCGAGGCCATCACCCACCCGTGGCTGAACAAGGCCATCGAACAGGCCCAGAAGAAGGTCGAGCAGCGCAACTACGACATCCGCAAGAACCTTCTGAAGTACGACGACGTCGTCAACGACCAGCGCAAGGCGGTGTTCGAACAGCGTCAGGAATTCATGGACGCAACCGACATGTCGGAGCTGGTCGGTGAGTTCCGGCACGATGTGATCAACGATCTGGTCGAACGCTATATGCCGCCCAAGGCCTATGCCGAGCAGTGGGACATCGACGGGCTGGACGAAAAGGTCCGCTCGACCCTGGGTCTGGAGCTGCCGCTCAAGGACTGGGCCGCCGAGGAAGGCGTGTCGAACGAGGAGTTCGAGGAGCGTCTGCTGGCCGCGTCGGATGCGCGCGCCGAGGAGCGGCTGAAGCTGATCGGCGACGACCGTATGCGGGGACTGGAGAAGCAGTTCCTGATGCAGATGATCGACATGCAGTGGCGCGAGCATCTGGTGCATCTGGACCATCTGCGCGGCGTCATCGGCCTGCGCGGCTATGGCCAGCGCGACCCTCTGAACGAGTACAAGACTGAGGCCTTCGCCCTGTTCGAAAGCCTGCTGTACGACCTGCGGCACAATGTGACCCGCTGGCTGATGACGGTCGAGTTCCGCTTCGAGCCGCCGCCCCAGATGCCCGAGTTCGAGGAAATCCACCTCAATCCCGGCACCGGCGAGAACGAGATGGCCAACCCCAATGCCCAGCTGCCGGAAGGCCGTCTGGACGGGGACGACCGGTCGCGCATGCCGGTCGAGATGCTGCCGGAAGGCTGGCAACGCACGGGCCGCAACTCGCTGTGCCCCTGCGGCTCGGGCCGCAAGTTCAAGCACTGCCACGGAAGTTTGATCTAGGGCGCATTGCGCCGCGCTAACGCTCGCGACGCGGTCGCTCGCTGCTTGAGCGCGAGGCCGGGTAGACGGATGGCGTCGAGGGCGACACCGATCCTCGGATCAAGTCCGAGGATGACGGCTCAGGAGGAACGGCATGACGACGGCGCGCAAGGATCTGTTCACGCGGGCGCTGGCAGCGGCGCCGGGGCGGCTGCATTTCGCGGCGCACAGCCATCACCTGTGGCCGGATGCCAGTTTCGACGGTCAGGTCGAGGCCTGGAATGACGGCGTGCGGCTGGCCGACAAGAAGTGGGACCGGGTGTTCGGCGAGGTCGTGCCCGAGTCGCAGGGCCATGTGGCCAGCGAGCTGTCGCTGCCCGACCCCGAGACGGTGGTTTTCGCCCTCAACACCCACGACTTCCTGATCCGGATCGTCTCGGGCATGCAGGGGCGGCCCGTCCGCATCCTGACAACCGGGGGCGAGTTTCATGCGTTCCGGCGGCAGGCCGAGCGCTGGGAGGAGTCCGGCCAGGCGGTGGTGACCCGGGTCTCGCCCGATCCGGTCGAAACGCTGGGCGAGCGCTATCTGGAGGCGGCCCGGTCGGACGACTTTGATCTGTTCGTCATCAGCCAGGTCTTCTTCCGCACCGGCCAGGTGTTCGACGGGCTGGAGGCGCTGGCCGACCTGTGCCGTCCGGAAGGCCCGTGGGGCATTGTCGACGGCTATCACGGCTTCATGGCCACCCCCACCGATCTGTCGGCGGTCGCGGACCGGCTGTTCTATGTCACCGGCGGCTATAAATACGTCATGGCGGGCGAGGGGGCAGGGATCCTGCACGCGCCGCCGGGCTATTGCGAGCGGCCGGAGATCACCGGCTGGTTCGCCGAGTTCGGCAATCTGATGGGCCCGCCCGAGGGCGTGCGCTATCGCGGCGATGCCGGGCGGTTCTGGGGCGCGACCTTCGATCCGACGCCGCTCTACCGCTTCAATGCAGTGCGCCGGATGCTGGCGGCCGAGGGACTGACCACGCCGGTCATGACCCGGCATGCGCTGGCCCGGCTGGCCCAGTTCCAGACCGCCATCGGCGAGGGACGTTGCGGCCTGCTGGGCTCGGCCGAACTGGTCAATCCCATCGCGGGGGCGCCCGGCAACGACCTGCCGACGCGGGCGCGGTTCCTGGCGATCCGCCACCCCGAGGCCCAGGCCTGGCGCGCGCGCCTGCTGGAAGCCGATATCGTCACGGACGTGCGCGACGACATCATCCGCTTCGGCTTTGGCCTGTACCAGGACGAGGACGACGTCGAGCAGCTGATCGCCGGCTGTGCCCGGGTTCTGGCCCGCTAATTTGGCCGCCTGACCCTAGTAGAAGGTGGTGTCGTCCTGACGCTGGGCCTTGGGGGCCGGCGGCGGCGTCGTGGGCCGTTTGGGCGCTGGCGGATTGGCGGACGGAGGCGGGGCGTCGTTGCCCGCCTCTGGTGTGGTCTCGCCCTCGGGGATCGCCGGCAGGTCGGGATAGTCGAGCGGCGGCATGCCTTCAGGCTGCGCCTCGGGATCGAGACCCAGTTCGACGGGGACGTCGGCATCGATACGGTCCGGCGCGCCCAGATCGTCGCGGATGAACACCCAGGAGCGCGGATCGGTACAGGCACAGGCCTTGAGGAAGCCCTGCTGGTCGCGCCACAGGATCAACGGATAGCGCGGCTGCAGGCCCGAGTTCCGCAGATAGCCGGTCAGGTCGGTGACGAATTTCTGCCCGGCGTCGACCACAGCGCTGCGAGCCAGATTGTCGTCGGCGGCGGGGATACCGGCGGCGGTCCAGCTGGCGGTCGGGGTGGCCGTCCAGCGCTCATAGAGAGACCAGTCGCGCGTCAGCCACAGCTCGGCGACCGTGGCGCGCTCGGCTGCGGTCGACTGCTGCATGCCCTCGCGGTCGGGGCGGGCGAACAGGATGATGCGCACTTCGGCCCCGGCGGCCTTGAGCTTGGGCACTTCCTCGCGCTCGTAGCGCTGCATGGCGGCACTGTCGCGATAGCCGACGATATAGACGGGCGAGCCGCCGCCCCCGGCCGATATCCAGCCGGCCTCGTCCAGCAGGGTCTGGATCGACTCCTGGTCGCGCGAGACGGTGACCGGCTGGAAACGGGCGTAATAGGTCCAGTAGGCCCAGTAGCCGCCACCGGCGATCAACAGGCCCACAAGGGCGGCCAGGGCGGACCAGACGAAGAAACGACGCATGCGGGGGAGCGCTCCGTGGACGTTAAGGCGAGTACCCTAGCACCGTTCTGTCGGCATTTCGAAGACGGTCAAGCGGTTTCGCCCGGCGTGAGGCACCGAGTCCACGCCCCGTCCGTCACCCCATCGTCGGGATGACGAAGGAGCTGTCGGCATGTTCGAGGTCCGAGTCGGGCCAGCGGGCGGTGACGGTCTTGACCTTGGTCCAGAACTTCACGCCTTCCATGCCGTGCTGGTTGGTGTCGCCGAAGGCCGAGCGCTTCCAGCCGCCGAAGGTGTGATAGGCGACCGGCACCGGAATGGGGACGTTGATGCCGACCATGCCGACATTGACCCGTGCGGCAAAGTCGCGGGCGGCGCGGCCGTTCTGGGTGAAGATGGCGACGCCGTTGCCGTACTGGTGCTTCGACGGCAGGGCGAGAGCCTCCTCGAAATTGGCGGCCCGGACGATCTGCAGCACCGGGCCAAAGATTTCTTCCTTGTAGGACTCCATCTCCGGCTTGACGTGGTCGAACAGCGACGGGCCGACGAAATAGCCATCCTCGTGCCCCTGCAGGGAGAAGCCGCGACCGTCGACGACCAGTTCGGCGCCATCCTTGACGCCCTGATCGATCCAGCCCTCGACGCGGGCCTTGTGGGCGCCGGTGACGACGGGGCCGTAGTGGGCACCGGCGTCGGTCGAGATGCCGACGCGCAGGCTTTCGATCTCGGCGACCATCCGCTCGCGCAGGATGTCGGCGGTCTTGTCGCCGACCGGCACGACGACCGGCAGGGCCATGCAGCGCTCGCCGGCCGAGCCGAAGGCCGCGCCGGACAGGTCCTTGACCACCTGGTCCATGTCGGCGTCCGGCAGGACAATGCCGTGGTTCTTGGCGCCGCCCATGGCCTGGACGCGCTTGCCATGGCGGGCGCCGGTTTCATAGACATAGTTGGCGATGTCGGAGGAGCCGACGAAGCTGATAGCGTGGACCTGGGGGTGGGTCAGGATAGCGTCGACGGCGGTCTTGTCGCCGTGCACCACGTTCAGCACCCCGGCCGGGGCGCCGGCTTCCATCATCAGTTCGGCCAGACGGACCGGCACGGACGGATCGCGCTCCGACGGCTTGAGGATGAAGGTGTTGCCGACCGCGATGGCGACGCCGAACATCCACATCGGGATCATGGCCGGGAAGTTGAACGGGGTGATGCCCGCGACCACGCCCAGCGGCTGGCGCATGGAATAGACGTCGATGCCGGGGCCGGCGCCCCAGGTGTATTCGCCCTTGACCGCATGGGGGATGCCGCAGGCGAATTCGATGACCTCGAGGCCGCGCTGAACGTCGCCCTTGGAGTCGGCGATGACCTTGCCGTGCTCGGCGCTGAGCATTTCGGCCAGCGAGTCCATATTGGCCTCGACCAGGCGCTTGAACTCGAACATCACCCGGGCGCGGCGCTGCGGATTGACGCTGGACCAGCCCTCGAAGGCGGCCTGGGCGGCCTGAACGGCGCGGTCCATTTCCGATTCGGTGGCCAGCTGCACCCGGGCCTGAACCTCGCCGGTGTTGGGATTGAAGACGTCGCCGAACCGACCGGAGGTTCCGGTGACGCTCTGGCCGTTGATGAAGTGGTGGATGTCGCGCATGGCGTCTCTCTCCTGGGGCGGGCGTTCTTGTGATTGCGGGCGGTTTACCGTGCGGAACCGGGTGAGGCCACCCCGTCCGCATCAAGCTGGTTCAACAGGGCGGCCCGCACGACATCGGGGTTCAGCATGGGCAGGAAATGGGTGGCGCCGGCCACGCGCTCACTGCGGACATGGGACAGACCGGGCGGCCGGTCCGGCACGTGACAGGTCGAGCGGGTCTGGGCCCTGAGGATGTGCACCGGTCCCCGGAACCGGGTCAGCGCCCCCCAGGGATTGTGCCCCTGGGCGGCATAGTTGGAGGCCTCCCACTCCGGACGACAGGACAGGGTCAGCCCCTCGCCGGAGGGCTTGAGGCCGGTTTCCAGCCAGCCGTCGAGCACCGCGTCCGGCCATCCGGCAAAGGCGCCCCGCCCCCGATAGGCCTTTCGCGCCGTCTCGCGATCCGGAAAATCGGCGCGCCGTTTCAGGGCGTTGCGGACCAGTGGGATGCGTTCTGCCATGCGGCCCACGCCGGGCAGATTGAAAGCAAGCGTGGTCAGCGGCAGCCAGATGACGGGATCAAGCAGCAGCAGGCTGCGGACCCGATCAGTCCGGTGGGCGGCGGCCAGCAGGCTGACGGTACCGCCCATGGAGTGGCCGGCCAGAACCGGACGTCCCTCGGCCTGGTCGAGCAGGGCGATCAGGTCACCGCGCAAATCCTGCCAGCCCCGTCGTCCGGCCGGATCGGCGGGCAGGTCGGTCAGACCGTGTCCGCGCTGGTCGACCAGCCATATCCTTCGGCCCCCGGCCAGGGGCGCCAGCAGGGGGCGGTAGGTCGAGGCGTTGAAGCCGTTGGCGTGCAGGAAGATCAGATCGACCGGTCCCTCGGCCCGTCCCAGCTCCAGCACGGACAGGGTCCCCTCCGTCCCGACGGGCAGGGAGAGGCGGCGTGCCGCCGGCGTCACGCGCGGCAGGCCGGGCAGCGGCCGTGGGCCTCAATGGTGGTGTGGTCGATGACATAGCCGGCCGCGGCGGCGGCGCGGTTAAGACTGACCGCCTGTTCGCCGGTCACCTCCTGGGTGGCCCCGCAACAGTCGCAGATGAGGAAGGCGGCGGCGTGCACTGGGTCGCCATCCGCCTCGGGCTCGGCACAGGCGACATAGGCACTGATGGAGGCGATACGGTGGGCGAGGCCCCGCCGCTCCAAGAACTCCAGCGCCCGATAGACAGTGGGCGGCTTGGCGGCCTGCCCGTCCTCGCCGAAACGGGCGATCAGATCATAGGCCTTCATCGGCTCGCCGGATTCGACCAGCAGTTCCAGTACGCGCCGCCTGGGGGCGGTCAGGCGCTCGCCGTCGGCCTGACAGCGGGCATCGGCCACGGCGATCCGCTGCTGCACCGAGGCCGCGTCGGGTGGGGCCGTGTCGTGATCGTGGTCGCAGGCGTGTCCCATGGTCTCCCACAGCTAGCGATGCGAGGGCCCGGTCGCAACCGGGCTTGACTGTTTGTGATGTTATCTCATAACACTTTGGCGTCCGAGTATCTGACGTCTTCCCCGAGGTATCCATGTCCATCCGTTCGTCCCGCCTGGCGGGCGCCGCCCGCGCGGCCCTGCTGACCGCCCTCATCCTGCCAGTGGCGACCCCGGTCCTCGCCCAGTCGGCTGGTCCGGACCCGGAGACCCCGGAGCGCGCAACCCGGCTGGACGACATCATCGTTACGGGCGCCCCGTTCGGGATCAGCGCCGAGGCCAGCCTGATCGCCGTCGATGTGCTGGACGAGGAGGCGTTGGTCACGGCGCCCTCGGGCACGCTGGGCGACGTGCTGAGCGGCCTGCCGGGAGTCCGATCGACAGCCTTCTCCCCGGGCGCCAGCCGGCCCGTAATCCGGGGTCTCGCCGGACCGCGGGTGCAGGTGCTGACCAATGGCATGGGCCTGATCGATGCCAGTTCGCTGTCGCCGGACCACCAGGTCGCCGCCGATCCCGGCGAAGCCGTGCGGATCGAGGTCCTCCGGGGACCCCAGACCCTGGCCTTCGGCGGGTCAGCCATCGGGGGTGTGGTCAATGTGATCGACGGCCGCATTCCGGAGGAGGCGCCTCTGGATGGCTTCGACGGGCGCGTGACGGCCCAGGCCTCCAGCGTCGACGACGGCCGCTCCATCGGGGCCGGCGTGACCATCGGGCAGGGCCCCTGGGTCGTGACGTTCGACGGCATGGATCACCGCAGCAGCGACTATGACATTCCGGTGCCCGCCGAGTCGCGTCGTCAGGTCGAGGACGAGGGCGAGGTCTATGAAGACACCGGCAGCACCACGGTCGAGAACAGTGCCTCGCACGTGCGCGCCTTCGGCACGGGCCTGAGCTACATCGGTGATCAGGGCTTTCTCGGGGTGTCCGTCAAGCGCACCGAGAGCGACTACGGCGTGCCCGGCCATGCACACGAGGATCATGGTGGCGGCGCGCCCCCTCCGGACGAGGAGGAAGAGGTCACCATCGGGCTGGAACAGACCCGCTATGACCTGCGCGGCGAATGGCGGTTTGCGGATGCCCCGGTCGACCGCGTGCGACTGTCGGTCGGCTATGCCGACTATACTCACACCGAGTTCGAGGGAGACGAAATCGGTACCGTATTCTCCTCCGAGGGCCTCGAGGGGCGGCTGGAAGTCGTCATGCCGCGTCGGGGAGGCTGGAACTCGGCCTATGGCCTGCAGGGGCTGAGCCGCGACTTTGATGCAGCCGGCGACGAGGCCTATGTGCCGCCGGTCGAGATCACCGAGCTGGGCGTCTACACCCTGCACCGCTACGACCGCGACAATTGGGGTCTGGACGGCGGTCTGCGGTTCGACACCCGTGACCTGGACAGTCCGATCGGCGGGCAACGGGACTTCTCCAATGTCTCAGCGTCGGCGGGCGCCTATTTCAAGCCGGTCGACTCGCTGTTCCTGGGCCTGTCGGTGGCGCGCAACGGCCGGGCGCCGACCGAATCCGAACTGTTCGCCAACGGCCCGCACGTCGCCACGCGCGGCTTCGAGGTCGGCGATGCTGATCTGGACTCCGAAACGGTGACCTCGATCGAGGCCACCGTGCATTGGGAACAGGGGCCCTGGACCGCCGACGTCCACCTGTTCCGCGCCGACTATGACGGCTTCATCGACCTTCGACCCACGGGCGCGGAAGAGGATGGCCTGCCGGTCTTCGCCTATGTCCAGACGGACGCCGAATTCCACGGGCTGGAGAGCAAGCTGGACTATCGGGCCTGGGAGTCGGGTGAGGACAGCCTGACCCTGGGGCTGGGTTATGACTATGTGCGGGGTGACACGGACCTCGGCCCGCCCGCCCGAATCCCGCCGTGGGCGCTGAACGCCCGCGCCGAACTGGACCTCGGCCCGTGGACCACACGCCTGACCGTGCGCAAGGTCGGCGATCAGGACCGCGTGACGGACTTCGAACTGCCCACCGACGGCTATACGACGGCCGATCTCTATCTCGGCTGGAGCCCGGACCGCGAGCAGGGCCTGACCCTCTATGTCGAGGGGCAGAATCTGACGGACGAGGAGGTGCGCGAGCACACCTCCTTCCTGAAGGATCTGACGCCGCTGCCGGGCCGCAACCTGCGCGCGGGCATGGCCTGGCGGTTCTGAATTCCCGTCCGGGGCGGGCCGGTTTGCCGCCCGCCCCGGCATGGGCTAGAAGGCGCGACCTTCCTTCACTTCATCAGTCCCCGAGCCTTCATGACCGACACGACCTCCATGCAAACCGGCGACATGTCCGGCCAACTCGCCGGCACCGTCCTGTTCTACGGCAAGCCCGAACCCCTTTCGGCCGAGGCCCACGGCAATCTGGGGATCAATCCGTCGGACAAGCCCTATGCGTTTGTCGCCCAGTCGAACATCGTGCCGCTGACGGTTACGGAGTTCGCTCCGGCGGCCCTGTCGTTCCCGGTGATCTTTGTCGGTGACAACCGCCAGCCGGTCGCGGTGCTGGGCCTGCGCCAGGGCGACAATCTGTTTGTCGAAGACGGCGTGTTCCGCTCGGACGCCTACATCCCGGCCTATGTGCGCCGCTATCCGTTCGTTTTCGCCAATGACGAGGCGCAAAAGCGCCTGATCATGTGCGTGGATCGTCAGGCGCCCTTCCTGGTCGAAGGCGGCAAGCAGCCGCTGTTCAAGGACGGCCAGCCCAGCGAGTTCACCCAGCAGGCCATGGAGTTCTGCAACAATTTCGAGCAGGAGCGCCTGCGCACCGAATCGTTCATCAAGCTGATCCAGGACCTGGACCTGCTGGACGTGCGCGAGGCCGTCTTCACCCCGCGCGGACCGCAGGGTGAGCCGGGCGAGCCGCAAAAGATCGCCGAATACTATGCCGTGTCGGAAGACAAGCTGAAGGCCCTGCCGGCCGACAAGCTGGTCGAACTGCGCGACAACGGTGCCCTGGGCCAGATCTACAGCCACCTGACGTCGCTGCTGGGCTGGGATCGTCTGATCGCCCTGACCTTCCAGCGCGCCGCCACCCAGCCGGCCGCTGCCAACGCCTGATTTTCAGGTCTGTTCTGATCGACGCCCGTCCCGCAGCGCGCGGGGCGGGCGTTTGTCTGTCCTGCGACGAAAATCCTGCCCGGGCTGACGCAGCGTCATCTCCGGAAGCCTGCTAGCTTTCGGCCAAATCAAACGAAGCGGGGAGCGCATGCGCGATCTGGAAGATTTTCGGGCCGAGGTCCGGGCCTGGCTTGAGACCCATTGTCCGCCCGAGGTCCGGGGACCGGCGGACAGCGAGGACGCCTCCATCTGGGGCGGTCGCAAGGCCGTCTTTGCCACGCCGGCGCACAAGGCGTGGATGGAGGCCATGGGGGCGAAGGGCTGGACCGCGCCCGAATGGCCGAGCGAATACGGCGGCGGTGGCCTGTCGCGCGAGGAAGCCAAGGTGCTGGCCTCCGAGCTGCGCCGCATCAACGCCCAGCCTGCGCTGCTGAGCTTCGGCATCTGGATGCTGGGCCCGGCCCTGCTGAAATTCGGCACCGAGGAACAGAAGAAGCGCTTCCTGCCCGAGATCGTCCGCGGGGAGATCCGCTGGTGTCAGGGCTATTCCGAGCCGGGCGCGGGTTCGGATCTGGCCGGGCTGCAGACGCGGGCCGTCGATCAGGGCGACCACTGGATCGTCAATGGCCAGAAGGTCTGGACCTCCTATGCCGACAAGGCCGACTGGATCTTCTGTCTGGTGCGCACGGATGCCGAGGCGCCCAAGCATCTGGGCATTTCCTTTGTGCTGTTCGACATGGAGACGCCCGGCGTCTCGACCCGGCCGATCACGCTGATTTCCGGCAAGTCACCCTTCTGCGAGACCTTCTTCGACGATGTGCGGGTCGAGAAGGCCAATCTGGTCGGCACGCTGAACCGCGGCTGGGATGTGGCCAAATATCTGCTGGCGCATGAGCGGACCATGATCGGCGCCATGGGCGAGATCGGCGGAGGCCGGCCGCTGGGCCAGGTCGCGACCGGATCGATCGGCACGGACGACGAGGGGCGGCTGGACGACACTGCGCTGCGCGCCCGTATCGCCGAGCTGGAGGTCGACGCCGCAGCGTTCCGCCTCGCGCTGGAGCGGACCGGCGACCAGATGAAGGCCGGACAGGCCCACCCGGCCATCGCCTCCATGCTGAAATACTATGGGTCGGAGCTGAACAAGCGCCGCCACGAATTGCTGATGGCGGCCGGCGGTATCGATGCCCTGGAGTGGGAGGGCGAGCGGTCGCATGAGGGCGCTGCAGCCCGCGACTGGCTGCGGACCAAGGCCAATTCCATTGAGGGCGGGACCAGCGAGATCCAGCTGAACATCATCGCCAAACACCTGCTCCAGCTGCCGGGAGCCTGAGCCATGCCCCTGATCCTGACCGAAGAACAGACCATGCTGAAGGAGGCCGCTGACGGGTTCCTGAATGAAAATGCCCCGCTGGCGCACCTGCGCAAGCTGCGCGACAGTCGCGATGCCGACGGTGTGTCGCGCGACCTGTGGCGGGCCTTCGGCGAAATGGGGCTGGCCGGAGTGATCATTCCGGAAGCGCATGGTGGTGCCGGACTTGGCGCCGTCGAGGCTGGGGTGGTGGCCGAGAGTCTGGGCCGCACCCTGACCCCTTCGCCCTTCATGGGATCGGCCGTGCTGTCGGCGCGGGTTCTGGTCGAGGGCGGGTCAGAGGCGCAACAGGCCGCCTGGCTGCCGAAGATTGCGGCGGGCGAGGCGATCGTCTCACTGGCCGTCGACGAAGGCGCCAAACATGCGCCGGGAAAGATCACGACGACGGCCGAGCGGTCGGGCAATGGCTTCCGGCTGAACGGATCCAAGGCCATGGTGCTGGACGGCCATGTGGCCGATGCCGTGATCGTCGTGGCCCTGACCGAGAACGGGCTGACCCTGTTCCTGGTCGATCCGAAGACGGCGGGGATGGAGGTCGAGCGGACGATGATGGTCGACGCCCACAATGCCGCGCGCATCACCCTGAGCGATGTCCAGGTCGATGCGGATGCGGTGATCGGCACGGTGGACGGCGGTGAAACCCTGCTGGACGGCGCGCTCAATCTGGGCCGGGCCTGTGCGGCCGCCAGCCTGACCGGGGCGGGGGATCAGGCCTTCCTGATCACGATGGAGTATCTGAAGACCCGCAAACAGTTCGGCCGGGCCATCGGCGAGTTCCAGGCCCTGCAGCACCGCGCGGCCCATCTGTTCAGCGAGATCGAGATCGCCCGGGCGGCGACGCTGGGCGCCCTGGAGAAACTGGACGCCGGCGATCCGGCCGCGACGCTGGCCGTAGCTGTCGCCAAGGCCAAGGCCGGGCGGGTCGCCGAGCTGGCGGTGCAGGAGTCGGTGCAGATGCACGGCGGCGTCGGCATGACCGATGAGTATGACGTCGGCCTGTTCATGAAGCGGGTGCGGGTGCTGAACGAACTGCTCGGCGATGCCGGTTTCCACCAGGATGCGGTGGCGCGCACGCAGGGGTTCTGATCCGATTGCCGCACGGGGTAGCGGGGTCGTCCCAGCGGGGCTAAATCTCCTGCACAGGGAGACACGCACCATGACGCGATCCAACGCGCCCGCCTACATGCCCGGCTTTGGCAACCACTTCTCGACCGAGGCGGTGGCCGGTGCCCTGCCGGTCGGTCGGAATTCGCCGCAGAAGACGCCGCTGGGCCTGTATGCCGAGCAGCTGTCGGGTACGGCCTTTACCGCCCCGCGCACCGAGAACCGCCGCAGCTGGCTGTATCGCCTGCGGCCGTCGGCCCAGCATCCGGCCTATCAACCGATGGATGGGGGACTGGTCCGGTCCGGACCGTTCGACGAGGTGCCGCCCAACCCCAATCGCATGCGCTGGAACCCCCTGCCGGTGCCGGAGGCGCCGACCGACTGGGTCGAGGGGCTGGTCACATTCGCCGGCAACGGCGACGCCGATGCCGACGCCGGTGTGGGCATACACCTGTATGCCGCCAACCGGTCGATGACCGACCGGGTCTTCTACTCCGCTGATGGCGAGCTGCTGATCGTGCCGCAGCAGGGCGCACACCGGTTTGTGACCGAGTTCGGGGTGCTAGAAGCCCAGCCGGGTCACATCGTGCTGATCCCGCGTGGGGTGCGGTTCCGGGTCGAGGTGGACGGTCCGTCACGGGGCTATGTCTGCGAGAACTATGGCGCGGCCTTCCGCATTCCGGATCTGGGCCCGATCGGCGCCAATGGTCTGGCCAATCCGCGCGACTTCGAGGCGCCGGTGGCGGCCTTCGAGGACGTCGACCGGCCGACTGAGTGCATCCAGAAATATGGCGGCGAGCTGTGGACCACGACCTTCGGCCATAGCCCGCTGGATGTGGTGGCCTGGCACGGCAACTATGCGCCCTGCCGCTATGACACCGCCCGGTTCAACACGATCAATACCGTCAGCTATGACCATCCGGACCCGTCGATCTTTACGGTGCTCACCAGTCCGTCGGACACGGCGGGTGTGGCCAACTGCGACTTTGTCATCTTCCCGCCGCGCTGGATGGTGGCTGAGGACACCTTCCGGCCGCCGTGGTTCCATCGGAATGTGATGAGCGAGTTCATGGGGCTGGTGACGGGAGCCTATGACGCCAAGGCCGACGGCTTTGCGCCGGGCGGGGCGTCGCTGCACAACCGGATGAGTGGCCACGGCCCGGACCAGGCCACCTACGACGCCGCGATCAGGGCCGAGCTGAAGCCCCACAAGATCGAGGGCACCCTGGCCTTCATGTTCGAGACCCGCGCCCCCATCAGGGTCACGAAATGGGCTCAAACCACGCCTTTGATGCAGCTCGACTATGATGACTGCTGGTCCGGCTTCGCCAAGGGCCGGGTCTGACACCAAGGGAGAGTGAGCATGATCCGCGTGGCTTCGATGATGGGAGCGCTGGTGCTGGGAATGGGGCTGTCGTCCTGTTTCGGAGGCGGGGTCACCCCTGAACAGCGGGCGGAGGCCGACTGTTCAGCGCAGGGCGGCAAGATGCAGCGGGTCGGGCGGATGCAGAGCCTGCAATGCGTGATCCAGTATTCCGACGCGGGCCAGACCTGCACCGATGCCGCCCAGTGTCAGGGCGAGTGCCGCGTGCCTGGCAGCGTGATCGTCGAGGACGGTCGCGCCGTCGAGGGCCAGTGCACGGCCGATTCCAACCGCTTTGGCTGCTATACCCGGGTCGAGAACGGGCGAGCGACGGCGGCCATCTGCGTCGACTGATCACGCCGCACTTTCGCACATAAGAAAACCGGCCGGAGATCGCTCTCCGGCCGGTTCCTTATTGGGATCCACGAGGGACCGTCGGGGGCCTCCGAAGAGGCCCCGTCAGATCAATAGCGGACGCGCAGGGTCAGACCATAGGTACGCGGCGCACCCAGGAAGGCATCGATCGTCTGGGTGTCCAGGGCGGGGTTGTAGAAAGTCCCGTTGGGCTGGACGGTCGACTGGAACGCAGAGCCTTGCAGCGGAGCGTTATAGGCCACCTGGATGTATTCCTCGTCGGTCAGGTTCTGGGCCCAGATGTCCAGCATCCAGCGCTCGTCTTCCGTGCCGATCGAGATACGGCCGTTCACCATGGTGAAGGCGTCCTGGCTCTTGGTCGGCAGCAGATCCGAACCGGTGTTGTACTCGCTCATATATTTGGCCGACAGGGCGAAGCCGCCGCGCAGACCGTTGCCGAGGCTGCGGTCAAAGTTCAGCGAGGCCGAACCGGACCATTCCGGAGCGAACGAGGCCGTGGCACCCGGCAGCAGGGACAGCTGCGGGAAGTTCGCCGGGTTGGCCAGGTCTGCGGCGACGAAGTTGCCATATTCGGCCTCGGTGTAGGTCACGCCGCCCGACAGGCTGAGGCCGTCAATCGGGGTGAACCACAGGAAGTCGGCATCGACGCCGCGCGAGGTCAGCTCGGGGATCGACTCCACCACGAAGGCGGTGCCGAGGAAGGTGTTGAGCTGGAAGTCCTCGAACGTCTGGTCGAAGTAGGTGGCGTTCAGCAGCAGCGAGCGGTTCAGCAGGGTCATCTTGACGCCGGCTTCATAGCTGTCGACCACTTCCGATGGGAACAGCAGGCTGGCCGTCGGGGTGATGCCCGACTGCACGCGGTCCAGGTTGTAGCCGAAGCTCTTGTAGCCGCGGGCGTACGACACATAGGTCATGACCGAGTCGTTCAGGCGGTAGGAGGCCTTGATCGTGCCGCTCAGCTCGCTGTCGTCGAAGGATTCCGACACCGACCGGTTGTTGAACGCCGAGTTCGACCAGGGCAGGCAGAAGTTGCCAAGGATGGCCGGCGCGCTGGCGCCGAGCAAGCCGCCGATGGCCGCGGCGTTGGCGAGCGCTGCGTTACAGGTGTTGCCGTTGCCGTTGACGTTCATCTGCTGACCGACGACGGACTTTTCGTCCATCGTGTAGCGCAGGCCCAAGGTGATATCGAACTGGTCGGTGACGCGGAAGGTGTTGTTGGTGAACAGGGCGATCGAGGTCGATTCCTGCTCGTAGGTGTCTGCATAACCCGCGCCAAGCGTAAAGCCGATGCCGCCGCCGTTAGCCGCGCCGCCGGTGGTCAGGCAGTTGTTCAGGCCGGGGACCGTCTGGCCGACACGAGTGAAGCAGCCAATGCTTCCGGGGCTGATAGCCCAGGCGGGGTTGGCGCCGTTCAGGCGGGCGGTGAGCAGGAAGGACAGGAAGGGCGTGTAGTCGGCGCCATAGTTCCAGGCGTCGTTCCGCGAAATGTCTTCCTGGGTGGCGAAGAAGCCAACCAGCCAGTCGAGCCGGTCGGTCGCGCCGGCGAGGCGGAATTCCTGGGTCAGGTTCTCGACGCCATAGCCGTATTCGCCGTTGTCGAAGCGATAGGCGATGTCGGCGCCAGTGTAGTCGATGTCCTGGCCCTGGTCGCCGGTCCAGTTCCGCCACGACGTCAGCGACGTCAGGGTGGCGTTCATCGACGGCATGTCGAAATTGGCTTCCAGCGATACGCCGCGATCCTCGATGCGCTGGCCGGTGCCACGGTTGGAATAGGCGAGGCGCGAGAACGGCACGGGACCAAAGCCGGTCGCCGGCGGGGCCTGCCCCGTGCCGGTCGAGAGGCCGTCCACGAACGGGAAGGTCGGGCCGACGCGGGTCTGCACGCCGACACAGCAGTATTCATCCCGCTTGGTGTAGTCGGCGATGAAGCGGAACGAGGCCGTGTCGCTGGGCAGCCACAGCAGCTGGCCCCGGACGGTCCAGTAGTTCTTGTTGGCGTCGTCGGTCTGGGTGCGCGGGCCGTCGCCGGTGTCGACGTCATAGAGGCCGTCGCGCTCGCTGATGCCGGCGTACAGACGCATGGCCAGGGTTTCGCTGAGCGGGCCGGTGACCGAACCGTTGAGCGCGCGGGCGCCGTAGTTGCCGACGGTCACTTCGGCATTGTAGCCTGGGGTGAACGAGGGCTGCTCGGTGATGATGTTGATGACGCCGGCCGAGGTGTTCTTGCCGAACAGCGTGCCTTGCGGGCCCTTCAGCACTTCGATCCGCTGCAGTTCGCCCAGATCGCCGAAGCCGACCGAGTTCCGCGAGCGATAGACGCCGTCGATCACGACGCCGACCGAGCTCTCGAGGCCGGGGTTGTCACCGACCGTGCCGACGCCGCGGATACGGGCGGTGGTCGAGGTTTCCGACGACGTCGAGGTGACCGTCATGCCGGGGGTCAGGATCTGCAGATCCTTGATGTCGCTGACGCCCGCGTCCTGCAGGGTTTCCTGCGAGAGGGTCGTGACCACGATCGGCACGTCCTGCAGGTTCTGCTCGCGCTTCTGGGCCGTTACGATGATGTCGTCGACCGAGGTTTCCTGGGCCGAGGCGATTCCGGCAAAGCCGAAGGTCACGGCACCGACAACAGCGGCGGACGCGGTGGTACGAAGAAGGGTAGTGAGACGCATGATGGCTCCCGGCTTGATGCCCGACAGCGCTGTTTGGCCGCCGAGCCGTTTCCTGATCCCGTGGACCTGCCCTTCTGTCGGGGCGTGGATCCTCCAGCACTTGGCGTAATCCAAGCACGGGCCAGTCACAAGCAGCGGGCCCCGTCAGGGCCTGAATTCAGGCCTGTGGTGGACTGAACTGTGACGCAAAAGCGACAGAAAGGGATGACGTTGCGTCAATATTCGTCCAATCGTTGACAGTATCCGGTGCGGCGCGGGGCAAAATCCTGCGCCCCGGCCCGGATCGCCCCTCAGTGGCGGGCACCCCGAGTGCGGCGCAGATGCGTCCCGAGTGCGACATTTTTTTGCAGCGGGGGAGAAATTCGGACGGGCAGCCTCTACAAGGACGGCCCGCGCCCCGCCTGACCCCCGCTTCCGAGGCCGATCCTTGCTGTTTCTGCTCGCCCTTCTGCCCCTGTTGGGGGCCCTGGCACCCGCCCTGGCCATCCGGTTCGGCCGGAATGCCTGCGCCCTTGCCGCCGGGGCGGTCACCCTGTCCGCCCTGATCGTATTGGGCAGCATGGTTCCCGGCGTCATGAGGAGTGAGGTGTTCACGGCGAGCGTTCCGTGGATTCCCGCCCTCGGCCTGAACGCCAGCCTGTTCCTCGATCCGCTGGGGCTGATGTTCGCGGGCATGATCCTCGGCATCGGCCTGCTGATCATCATCTATGCGCGCTTCTACCTGGCGGCGGCCGACCCCATGGGCCGGTTCTTCACCTATCTGCTGCTGTTCCAGGGGGCGATGCTGGGCATTGTCCTGTCGGACAATGTGCTGCTGCTGCTGATCTTCTGGGAACTGACCAGCCTGTCGTCCTTCCTGTTGATCGGCTTCTGGCGGCACTCGCCCGAGGCTCGTCAGGGCGCGCGGATGGCCCTGTTCGTCACCGGGGGTGGCGGTCTGGCCCTGATCGGCGGCCTGCTGATCCTTGGCAGTATTGCCGGTTCCTACGACCTGACCGTGATCCTGCAGCAAAAGGATGTGATCCAGGCCTCGCCGCTGTATCTGCCGGCCCTGCTGCTGATCCTCGGGGGTTGTTTCACCAAGTCGGCGCAATTCCCGTTCCATTTCTGGCTGCCGCACGCCATGGCAGCACCGACGCCGGTCAGCGCCTATCTGCATTCGGCGACCATGGTGAAGGCCGGGGTCTTCATGCTGGCGCGGCTGTGGCCGGTGCTGGCCGGGACCGACGCCTGGTTCCTGATCGTGGCGACCACGGGTCTGGTGACCATGGTGTTTGCCGCCTGCGTGGCCCTGTTCAAGGACGATCTGAAGGGGCTGCTGGCCTATTCGACCATCAGCCACCTGGGCTTTCTGACCATGCTGTTCGGGATCGGCACGCCCATGGCGGCGCTGGTCGGGGTGTTCCACATCATCAATCACGCGACCTTCAAGGCTGCGCTGTTCCTGAACGCCGGCATCGTCGACCACGAGGCCGGGACGCGCGACATCAAGCGGCTGGGCGGGCTGTTTGGCCTGATGCCGATCGCCGGGACGCTGGCGTTGGTTGCTGGCCTGTCGATGGCGGGGGTGCCGCCGCTGAACGGCTTCATCTCCAAGGAAATGATGCTGTACGAGGCCGCCGATACCGTCTGGCTGGGTCAGGCCTGGGTGTTTCCGGTGCTGGCGACGCTGGGGGCGACCCTCTCGGTGGCCTATTCGCTGCGCTACATCGTGCATGTCTATTTTGGAAAGCGGCGCGACGATTATCCGAAGTCGCCGCATGACCCGGGCATCGGCCTGTGGGGTCCGCCCGCCGTGCTGGTGGCGCTGGTCGTCGCCATCGGTCTGGCCCCGGCCCTCGTTGCCGGGCCGCTGGTCAATCTGGTGGCGGGTGCGGTGACCAATGGTGCGGCCGAGCCGGAGCATCTGGCCCTGTGGCATGGCGTGACCCCGGCGCTGTTCATGAGCGCCATCGCGATCGCGCTCGGGGCCGCCCTGCTGATGGGGCACCGGCGGCTGGACCGCCTGTGGCAGGGCGCGGGGCTGCCCGAGGCCAAGGCCATGTTTGACGCCGGAGTCCTCGGTGCCGTGAAACTGGCCCGAAAGGGCACGGACCTGCTCCAGAACGGATCGCTGCAGCGGGGCACGGTCGCCCTGATCGGCACCGCCGTGGTGGTGGGTTTCGCCGGGTTCCTTTCGGCCGGCTACATCGGGGGCGATCGGCCCGGGGTCGAGGCTTCGCCCGCTGCTGTTGTCGGATGGATCGCCTTGATCGCAGCCACGGCCATGGTCGTCCTGACCCACAAGGCGCGCTACATCTCGCTGATCTACATCGGCATCGTCGGGCTGATCATTTCGCTGGCCTTTGTCCATCTGTCGGCGCCGGATCTGGCCCTGACGCAGATCTCGGTCGAGGTGGTGACCATCCTGCTGATGCTACTGGCGCTGAACCTGTTGCCGAAACAGACGCCGGTCGAAAGCCGACCGTGGCGCAAGATCCGCGACGGCGGGGTCGCGGTGGCCGCGGGTCTCGGCGTCGGCGGGGCCGCCTGGGCCATCATGACCCGGCCGCTGGACAGCATCTCGGGCTATTTCTGGGAGAATGCCAAATCAGAAGGCGGGGGGACCAATGTGGTCAACGTCATTCTGGTCGACTTCCGCGGGTTTGACACCTTCGGCGAGATCATCGTGCTGGGCATCGCCGCGCTGGGCATCTTCGCCCTGCTGGAGCGGGTCGAGACCGGGGCCAGTGGCAGGCGCCTGGCGGCATGGAAGCCCGACACCGTGCGCTCGCCCGAACACCACCCGATGATGCTGGTGGTGGCCACCCGGCTGGTGTTGCCGCTGGCGGTGATGGTGGCGCTCTACATCTTCCTGCGCGGGCACAATCAGCCCGGCGGGGGCTTCATCGCCGGCCTGGTCGTCGCGGTGGCCATACTGATGCAGTACATGGCTTCGGGCTTTGCCTTTGCCGACCAGAGGCTGCATGCCGACCACCACTCGATGATCGGGGCAGGGGTGCTGGTCGCAGCCCTGACCGGTCTGGGGTCGCTGGCGTTCGGCGCGCCCTTCCTGACCAGCGCCTTTGACTATTTCAGCCTGCCCCTGATCGGCGAGTTTGAACTGGCCACCGCCATATTGTTCGACATCGGGGTGGCGCTGACGGTGATCGGCGCGGTCATGCTGGCGCTGGCCCAGCTGTCGCAGGTCGCCGAGCGCGCCGAGAAGGAGCCGCAGCCCGAGACCGAGACCGCCATGGACATCAACCCCGGCCGCGATGATGCGGCCGCTGCGACGGAGGTTGACCAATGACGATGGAACTGCTCGTCGCCTCGGCCATCGCCGTGCTGACTGCCGCCGGGGTCTATCTGGTGCTGCGGGGCCGGACCTTCCCGGTCGTGCTGGGACTGGCCTTCCTGTCCTATGCGATCAACCTGTTCCTGTTCGCCATGGGGCGTCTGGTGATCGACCAGCCCCCCATCTACGACAAGGCGGCCGAGGCCTATACCGACCCGCTGCCCCAGGCCCTGGTGCTGACGGCCATCGTCATCGCCTTTGGCATGACGGCCTTTGTCGTCATCCTCGCGCTCCGGACCTATCTCGAGACCGGCACCGATCAGGTCGATGGCCACAAAGACGGGGAGGCGCAGCCGTGAGCGCCCACGTCCCCAATCTGATCGTCGCTGCCCTGATCCTGCCCGCCGTGCTGGGGTCGCTGACTCTGCTGTTGCTCCGGCATCGGCTGGACGCTTCGCGGCTGGTGTCGTTGGGCTCGTGTCTGGCGCTGGTCGGCATTGCTGCCAGCCTGACGATGCACGCTTCGAGCGGCGCGGTGGAAAGCTATGCCTTGGGCAATTGGCGCGCGCCGTTCGGCATTGTGCTGGTGCTGGATCGGTTGTCGGCGATGATGTTGCTGCTGACGTCCGTTCTGGCGCTGGCGGTGATGAGCTATGCCGTGGTGACCGGCGCGGACCGCAAGGGCTGGCATTTCCACCCGCTGTTCCAATTCCAGCTGCTGGGTCTGAACGGGGCCTTCCTGACGGGCGACCTGTTCAACCTGTTCGTCTTCTTCGAAGTGCTGCTGATCGCCTCCTATGGTCTGCTGCTGCACGGACAGGGGGCCGCACGGCTGAAGGCCGGGGTGCAGTATGTGGTCATCAACCTGGTCGGCTCGACGCTGTTTCTGGTGGGCGTCGGCCTGCTGTACGGCGTCACCGGCACGCTCAACATGGCCGATATGGCGGTACGGGTGTCTGAGGCCTCGCCCGGTGATCAGGGACTGATCGCGGCCGCAGCGCTTGTGCTGACGGTGGTGTTCGCCCTGAAGGCTGCGCTGGTGCCGCTGCATTTCTGGCTGCCTGGAGCCTATGCAGCGACAACCGCCACCGTGGCCGCCCTGTTCGCCATCATGACCAAGGTCGGCGCCTATGCCCTGATCCGCACGGGCACACTGATCTTTGGCGAGGACGCCGGCACGCTGGCCTGGCTGACCGGAGACTGGATGCTGCCTGCGGCCATCATCACCACCGTCATTGGTTTCGTCGGCTTGTTCGCCGCCCGTACGCTTCGCGAGATGGCTGCCTGGTCGGTGGTCGGCTCGATGGGGGTGCTGCTGAGCGCGGTCTCGGTCTTCCGGGTCGAGGCCATGGGGCCGGCCCTCTATTATGCGGTGCATTCGACGCTCGCGGGGGCGGCCCTGTTCCTGGTGGTCGACATGATCGCCAAACGGCGCGGCGCGCACGGCGACGCCCTGACCGTCGCCCCGCGCTTCTGCCAGTCAGAGCTGCTGTCCGGCCTGTTCTTCCTGTCGGCCATCGGCATCGTCGGCCTGCCGCCGCTCTCGGGCTTCATCGGCAAGCTGCTGATCCTCGACGGGGTGCGGGCGGCGCCGGAAGCGGCCTGGATCTGGGCGACAATCCTGATCACCACCCTGATCGGCGTGCTGGCCTTTGCCCGCGCGGGCAGCCGCATCTTCTGGAAGAGCGCCTCGGTCGAGGGGACCATCCCCGTGCGCGCCCTCCGGGGCCGGTGGGGCGGCGCAGGCGTGGCCGGCGGCCTGCTGGCTTTGCTGGCAGCGCTGACTGTGCTCGGCGGCCCGGTGACGGCCTATACCGGGGCGACCGCCGCCCAGCTGTTCGACCCGCAGCAATATATTGATGCCGTGCTTGGCCCGACGGCGGGAGGTCGCCGATGATCCGCCGCCTGTTGCCTCACCCGGCGCTCAGCGTCCTGCTGATCGTCGTCTGGATGTTGCTGGTGAACGAGCTTGGGTTTGGCGCCCTGTTCCTCGCGCTGGTGTTCGGTGTCGTGGTGCCGCTGGTCACCAGCCGCTTCTGGCCGGAACGGCCGAAGGTTCGCTTTGGCCGCGACGCCCTGGCCTATCTGCTGATCGTGATCTTCGATGTCATCGTGGCCAATTTCGAGATCGCTTGGATCATCCTGACGCGCCGCAATCGCGACCTGCGGTCGTGCTGGCTGGTGATTCCGACCGATCTACGCTCGGCCGAGGCCATCACCGTGCTGGCTGGCACCATCAGCCTGACGCCGGGGACGGTCAGCAGCGATATCTCGTCCGATGGCCGGGCCCTGCTGGTTCATGCGCTGGACGTGGCCGATCCGGCTGCCGAGGTCGCCCGCATCAAGCAACGCTATGAGACCCGTCTGATGAAGGTGTTCCGATGACCGGTTCGATCCTGCCCTGGGCCCTGGGGTTCGCCCTCGCCTGCGTCAGCCTGGCCATGCTGCTCAGCCTGTTCCGGCTGCTGCGCGGGCCGACGCTGGGCGACCGCATCCTGTCGGTCGACACCCTGACCATCAATGTCATCGCCCTGATCGTGGTGTTCGGCGTGGCCGAGGCGACCCAGACCTATTTCGAGGCCGCGCTGCTGCTGGCCATGGTCGCCTTCGTCGGCACGGTTGCCTACTGCAAATTCCTGCTGCGGGGAGACATCGTCGAATGAACCCGATCGCGGAAATCGCCATCTCCGTCCTTCTGGTCATGGGCGGCATCTTCATTCTGGTGGGGTCGTGGGGACTGGCTCGGCTGCCATCGCTGATGACCCGGCTGCACGGACCGACCAAGGCCAGTACGCTGGGGGTCGGGGCCTGCCTGATCGCCTCGATGATCTATTTCCCGGCGTCGGGGCAGCCCTGGTCCGCGCATGAGCTGCTGATCACCATCTTCCTTCTGCTGACCGCACCGATCTCGGCCAATATGATCGCCAAGGCCCATCTGCATCGTCAGGGGCATTCCATCGACCCCAACCCTGCGGACGGCATTCCCGAGGGTCTGCCGCCGCCGCCCACGGGTGACGACTGGGCGACGTTCCGCGGTGCCGAGTCCTCACGCGACGACTAGACATTCACCATTGCAGGCGCGCCCCCGAGTGCGCATCTGTCGCCGATGCCGACGTCCCCCACCTACCGCCCCGAACCCCGCTTCTTCGATCTCGGGGGGGACTATGGCGATGCCGTTCGTGCGGCCGATTTTCCGGAAACCCGGCTGAGGGTCCGCAATGACAGGGCCGCCGCGACGGTCGGGCTGGACACACTGACCGACGCCGAATGGATCGCCCATTTCGGCCGGTTCGAGCCGCTGCCGGGACAGCCCGGTCCGGTGGCGATGCGCTATCACGGGCACCAGTTCCGCACCTACAATCCGGACCTCGGCGACGGTCGGGGGTTTCTGGCGGCGCAGCTTCGCGACGACCAGGGACGGCTGCTTGATCTTGGCACGAAAGGTTCCGGCCAGACGCCTTGGTCTCGGGGGGCGGACGGACGGTTGACGCTGAAGGGCGGGGTGCGCGAGGTGCTGGCGGCGGCCATGCTGGAGGCCCAGGGCGTGCCGACCAGCCGTGCCCTGTCGCTGATCGAGACCGGCGAGGCGCTGGAGCGGGGCGATGAGCCGTCGCCGACCCGTTCAGCGGTGCTGGTACGGCTGTCGCACAGCCACGTCCGGTTCGGCACCTTCCAGCGGACGGCGTATCTTGAGCGGCCTGACCTCACGGCGGCCCTGGCCGAGCATGCGCGGGCGCTCTACCACCCGTCGGTCGCAGTGGGAGATGTGCCCGGGCTGATGGCGGCGATTGTCGCGGCCTCGGCCCGGCTGACGGCCCGCTGGGTGGCGGCGGGCTTTGTCCACGGGGTGCTGAACACCGACAACCTGAATGTGACGGGCGAGAGCTTCGACTATGGCCCCTGGCGCTTCCTGCCCCACTATGAGCCCGGCTTTACCGCCGCCTATTTCGACCAGTTCGGCCTCTATGCCTTTGCCCGCCAGCCCGAGGCCGTGTTCTGGGCCCTGACGCAGCTGGGCGGAGCGTTGAAGCCGATCGCCGACGTCGGCGCCCTCACCGAAGCCCTGAACGGCTTCGGGCCCCGCTATATCACCGAACTGCGCGCGGCGTTTCTGGAGCGGCTGGGGGTGAGATCGCTGGGTGAGGCGGCGGATCAGAGGCTGGTCGACACCACCCTGGCCCTTCTGCGGGAAAGCGGCGAGGCGCTGCGTTGGGAGCCCCTGTTCCACGACTGGTTCGGCGGGTTCTCCTCGTCCGAGCGGGCGCTTCGGGGGCCACGCGCGCGGCTCTATCAGGGCGAGGCCTTCGACGCCTTCCGCTTTGCCCTGTTCGAGCACGAGCCGGACCGTCCCGAGCGGCTGGAGCATCCCGTCTTTGCGGGGGTGGAGCCCGAAGAAATGCGGATCGACGAGGTCGAGACTATCTGGGGTGCCATTGATGGCGAGGACGACTGGGCCCCCTTCCACGCCAAGCTGGAACGGCTAGCGGCCATGCGCGCGGCCCGCCAACAGGCTTAACCGGCCATAAAGCCTGTCGGGGTTACACATCCGTATGGATACGGCCACGCTTTGGCCGTGGACCTGGCGCAGAAGGCGATCACGGATGGTTACGCTCACGCTTCGCACCCTTGCGGGACAGGCTCGCCGTTCCGACATCGCCACTGTTACCAATAAAGCGAAGCCCCTCCCCGGGTTCAAGACCATGCACAGCCACACCTTCCCCACTGCGCGCGCGCGCCTTAACGCCAGCTATCTGAACCTGACCCTGTGGACGCTGCAGGGCTGGGTGGCGATGTTCTTCATCGCTGCGGGCTATGCAAAGCTGACCGAGCCACCCTCGACCCTGACCGCTCTGATGGGCTGGCCGCAATATGTGCCGGTCAATCTGGTCCGCGGACTGGGTCTGGCCGAGATCGTTCTGGCCGTCCTGCTGCTGACCCCCCTGATCAGCTGGAAGCTCGGCCGTCCGCTGCTGATCGTGGCGGCGGCCGGCCTGCTGGTGCTGCAGACCATCATGCTGGGCGTCCATGCGCTGAGCGGCGACATCGGCCACTCGGTCGTCAATCTGGCGCTGCTGGCGGTGACCGCCCCGGTGCTGTGGTTCCGGCTGCGCGAAGCCTGCCTGCGCCGCTAACCACCCTTCGCCCGGCAATTGTCCGAGCAGTATTTCACCTGATCCCAGTCGCGCGCCCACTTGCGGCGCCAACTGAAGGGCCGTGCACAGGCGGGGCAGATCTTTTGCGGAAGGTCGCCTTTCGCCGTGCCCCGGTCGTTGACATGACGTCGCGTCATCAAAAAAGCTTCCCTTTACGTGCGCGTCAAGTTATGACGGACGCATGGCCAGTGCTGACGATCATCGCACCTATTCCATCCGCCAGCTGTGCCGCGAATTCGGGGCGACGGCGCGGGCCCTGCGCTTCTATGAAGACAAGGGCCTGCTGACCCCCGCGCGCAAGGGCCAGACCCGCGTCTATTCGGCGCGCGACCGGGCGCGGTTGAAGCTGATCCTGCGGGGACGCCGCATCGGCTTCTCGCTGCAGGAGATCCAGGAGATGCTGGATCTGTACGACCACAATGATCACAACGTCCACCAGATGGCCGTGGCCCTGCGCCGCCATCGGGCCCAGATCGAGGCGCTGAAGCTTCAGCGACAGGATCTGGACGACGCCATCGCCACGGCGGAAGAAGCCTGTCGCGTCATGGAGCAGCGGCTGGGTCAGCACCGGCCGGACCTGCTGCCCGGTGCCGAAGAGTATGCCGACCTGCTGAAGGCGCGGCTCAATCCGGATCATGGGCATGCGCCGCCGGTGCACGTCCTGCATTCCCCCCTGTCCCATTCCCAGAAGTCGAGAGTCTGACCCATGGCCTACAAGGCACCTGTCCGCGACCTGACCTTTATTCTGAACGAAGTGCTGGAGATCGACCGCTATTCCAACCAGCCCGGCTTTGCCGAGGTCAGCTCGGATCTGGTGCAGCAGATTCTGGAAGAGGGCGCCAAATTCGCCGAGGAAGTCATCGCTCCGCTGAACAAGGTGGGCGATCAGGAAGGCTGCAAATGGGATAACGGCAAGGTCACCGGCCCGACCGGCTGGAAAGAGGCCTATCAGCAGATGGTCGAGGCCGGCTGGCCCGGTCTCAGCTCCGACCCCGCGCACGGCGGTCAGGGCATGCCGGCCATCGTTGGCATGGCGTTCGGCCAGTTCACGGCAGCGGCCTCGCCGGCCTTTTCCATGTATCCGGGCCTGACCCACGGCTGTTACGAGGCGCTGCACGCCAATGCCTCGGACGAGCTGAAGGACATCTATTGTCCCAAGCTGGCGACCGGCGAATGGGGCGGCACCATGAACCTGACCGAGCCCCAGTGTGGCACGGATCTGGGCCTGATCCGCACCAAGGCGGTGCCGAACGGCGACGGCAGCTACAACATCACCGGCCAGAAGATCTGGATCTCGTCGGGCGAGCACGACTTCACCGACAACATCATCCATCTGGTGCTGGCCCGCATCGAGGGCGCCCCGGCGGGCATCAAGGGCATCAGCCTGTTCGTCGTGCCCAAGGTGTTCGTCAACGAAGACGGCTCGCTGGGTGACCGCAACGAGGGCGTCCAGTGCGCGGGCCTTGAGCACAAGATGGGCATTCACGGCAATGCCACCTGCGTCATGTCGTATGAGAATGCGAAGGGCTGGCTGGTCGGGACCGAGAACAAGGGCATGGCGGCCATGTTCGTCATGATGAACGAGGCGCGCCTCGGCACCGGCCTGCAGGGCCATTCGATCGGCACCGCCGCCTATCAGGCCGCCGTCGAGTTCGCCAGGGACCGCCTGCAGGGCCGCTCCTTGACTGGGCCCAAGAACGCCGACGGCCCGGCCGATCCGATCATCGTCCACCCCGATGTGCGGCGCATGCTGCTGGAGTCCAAGGCCTATGTCGAAGGCGGCCAGGCCTTCATCCTGTGGACCGCGCTGCAGGCCGACCTGCAGAAGTCGGATGATGAGGCGACGGCGCAAAAAGCCCGCGACTACATGGGCCTGATCACCCCGGTGGTGAAGGCCTTCCTGACCGACCGCGGCTTCCACGTGGCCTCGCTGGCCATGCAGGTCCACGGCGGCTCGGGCTATACGGAACACTTCCCCGCCAGCCAGTATCTGCGCGATGCGCGCATTACCCTGATCTATGAGGGCACCAACGGCGTCCAGGCGCTGGACCTCGTGGGCCGCAAGCTGCCGGCCAACGGCGGCCGGGCCATCATGAGCTGGTTCGCCGACATCGACGCCTTCGTCTCGGACAATAGCGGCAATGAGGCCATCAAGCCCTTCATCGACGGCCTGTCGGATTCCAAGAAGAAGCTGCAGGAGGCCACCATGTGGCTGATGCAGAACGGTATGCAGAACCCGGACAATGCCGGTGCGGCCTCGACCGACTATCTGCACATCTTCGGCCTGACGGCCATGGCCTATGTCTGGGCCCAGATGGCGATCGCGGCGCAAAAGGCCATCGACGGCGGCTCGGACGATCCCTTCTATGCCACCAAGCTGCAGACCGGCCGCTATTTCGTCGAGCGGATCCTGCCCGACGCCGGTTCGCACCTGGCCAAGCTGAAGACGGGCGCCGACGTGCTGATGGCCATGCCGGCGGAGGCGTTCTGATCCATAGTCTCCCTCCCCTTCATGGGGAGGGATGCCCGGCATTGATGCCGGGCAGGGTGGGGCTGAGCGCCACACCCCCATTCCCCACCCGGTCGCTTCGCGACCACCCTCCCCATCAAGGGGAGGGAGACAGGTAAGTGGCCCATGACATCCCCCCTCAACGCCCCCGACCCCGATTTCATGCAGGAAGAGGAGATCACCCTCTTCTCCGACTCCGTCGGCAAGTGGATTGACGAGCATGCGCCGCCGGAGAAGGTGCAGGAGTGGATCGCCAACTCCTCCGTCCCGCGTGAGCTGTGGACCCAGGCCGGTGAGGCGGGCCTGCTGGGCCTGTCGATGCCGGAAGAAGACGGTGGCATGGGTGGCGACTATCGCCACGAGGTCGTGCTGATGCGTCAGCTGGGCTGGAAGGGCGCGGACCATTTCGGCATCTCGCTGCACAACGCCATCGTCGCCCCCTACATCTGGCACTATGGCACCGACGAGCAAAAGGCCCGCTGGCTGCCCAAGTTGCAGTCCGGTGAGTTGGTCGGCGCCATCGCCATGACCGAGCCGGGCGCAGGCTCTGACCTGCAGGGGATCAAGACCACCGCCATCAAGCAGGGCAACCAGTATGTGGTGAACGGCTCCAAGACCTTCATCACCAACGGCCAGCTGGCGAACTTCATCATCGTGGTGGCCAAGACCGATCCGGCCGAGGGTGCCAAGGGCACCAGCCTGATCATCGTCGAGACCGACGGGGCCGAGGGCTTTGAGCGCGGCCGGAACCTCCACAAGATCGGCATGGAGGGCAATGACACCTCCGAGCTGTTCTTCAATGACGTCAAGGTTCCCGGCGAGAACATCATCGGCGGTGTCGAAGGGCAGGGCTTTGTCCAGCTGATGCAGCAGCTGCCGCAGGAGCGTCTGAACATCGCCGTCCAGGGCGTGGCCGCAGCCGAGCGCGGGTTGTCGGAGACCATCGCCTACGTCAAGGAGCGCAAGGCCTTCGGCAAGCGGGTCATCGACTTCCAGAACACCCAGTTCAAACTGGCCGAGGTCAAGACCAAGTTGACGGTCGCCAAGGTGTTCGTCGACCACTGCATGGGCCTGCACCTGAAGGGCAAGCTGGATGCCGCGACCGCCTCCATGGCCAAATACTGGGTGACCGACATCCAGGGCGAGACCATCGACGAGATGCTGCAGCTGCACGGCGGCTATGGCTATATGAACGAATATCCGATCGCCCAGCTGTACAAGGACGCCCGCGTCCAGCGCATCTATGGCGGCACCAACGAGATCATGAAGCTGCTGATCGCCCGGACGCTGTAGGGGGCGCCCCTACCGCGTCGTCAGAGCCCGTGGTAGATTGTTCCCATGATCGACTGGCGCGACCGCATCACGATTGAGCCTGGCAAGCGGGGCGGGCGTCCCTGCGTGCGGGGCATGCGTATCGCGGCTGAAGATGTTCTGGGCTGGCTGGCCGAGGGCATGACCCATGCTCAGATCATCGCCGACTTCCCCGAGTTGACCGAAGAAGACATCCGGGCCGTGCTCGCCTATGCCGCCGACCGCCAGCGTCGGACCGCCATAGCTGCAGCGTGAAGCTGCTGTTCGATCAGAACCTGAGCCATCGGCTGCCTTCAGCGCTTTTGGACATCTTCCCCGGTTCCAGCCAGGTCCGACTGGTGGGTCTTGATCAGTCTGACGACACCATGATCTGGGACTATGCCGGCAAAGAAGGGTTCTGCATCGTCACTCTGGACGCCGACTTTGCGGAACTGTCGGCGTTGAAGGGCTCTCCACCAAAGGTCGTGTGGCTTCGATGCGGCAATCGCCCGACAGCCTACGTCGAGAACCTCATCCGCAACCATGTGCTGCCGATAAGGACCATGGGCCTGGGCGATGATATCGATTGCCTCGAGGTCGGCTGACCGCCCCTACCGCGCCATGCGGCCGTCGATCAGGGCCTCGGGTTCGAACATGAAGGCGATGTCCGGGTCGATGGGACGGGTGTCGACGCTGAGGTTCCAGACCGCCAGCCGCTCGACCAGGTGGCGCATGACGTTCAGGCGAGCCTGCTTCTTTTCATCGGTAGCGACAATCAGCCAGGGGGCGTGCGTGCTGTGGCTGCGCAGCAGCATGGAGTCGCGCGCCTCGGTATAGGCATGCCAGCGCTTCTGGGCCTCTCCATCCAGCGGTGAGGTCTTGAAGTGTTTCAGCGGGTCCTCGACCCGGGCCTCGAGCCTGCGGGCCTGTTCCTCCTTGGAGATATCCAGCCAGATCTTGATCGGGACGATGCCGGCCTCGGTCAGCATGGCCTCGAACGCCGGGACGTCGCGGATGAAGTCGGACTGTTCCTCAAGGGACGAGAAGCCCATCACCACCTCGACCCCGGCCCGATTATACCAGGACCGGTTGAAGATCACGATCTCACCGGCCGCGGGCAGGTGGGCGACATAGCGCTGGAAATACCACTGGCTCAGCTCGCGGTCGCTGGGCTTGGGCAGGGAGATGACCCGGGTATGGCGGGGGGCCATATATTCGGTGACGCGCTTGATCGACCCGTCCTTGCCCGCCGTGTCGCGGCCCTCGAACAGGATCAGGACCTTGCGACCTTGAGCGATCAGCCGGGCCTGGCTCTCGACCAGGGCGATCTGGAGGGTGTGAAGCTCTGCCTTGTAGGCCTTTTTGGATATTGCCATGCATCCAGTGGACCCAGGTGGCAGAGGGATGCAAGTCCATGCGGCTTCTGGCATCGTTCCTCCATGATCCGATTGTATATCCCCCAGCCTCTGGCCGCCGGCGCTGCGGTTGCTCCGACGCTGGACCAGTCACGCTATCTGACCCAGGTCATGCGGCTGAAGGCGGGCGACGACCTGCTCGTCTTCAATGGCCGCGATGGCGAGTGGCGCTGTTCGGTGGCCGAGGTGCTGAAGCGCGGGTGCCTGCTGAAGGCCGATGAACGGGTGCGCGACCAGATACTGCCGCCCGATGTCGAGTTGATCCTGGCTGTGGTGAAAAAGAGCCCGCTGGAGTTTGCGGTCGAGAAAGCCACCGAACTGGGCGTGCGGCGCATCCGGCTGGTCCGCACCGCGCGCACCCAGCCGCAAACGATCCGGTTGGACCGGCTGGACACCATCGCGGTCGAATCCGCCGAGCAGACCGGGCGAATGGATGTGCCGGAGATTGTCGTGTCCGAGCCCCTGGACGCCCTGCTGGACGGGTGGGACCCGGGCCGCCGTCTGATGTTCTGTGACGAGACGGGCGGACCACCTGCGCTGACGGCCCTGCCAAAGGCGGGCGGAGCGGGCTGGGGGATTCTGATCGGGCCAGAAGGCGGGTTTTCGCCAGACGAGCGCGAGCGACTATTAGCCCTGCCGTATGCCACCGCCGTGTCGCTGGGGCCCCGGGTGCTGCGGGCCGACACTGCCGCAGTCACAGCGCTGGCCCTGTGGCAGGCAACCCTGGGCGACTGGGAGCGGTGAGGCCACTTGTGCCCGCCCCCCGGACTGCCCAATTGGCCAGACGAACAAGGGGCCCCTTCGATGTCTGACGCTGCACCGCTGACCCGCGAGGCCCTGGTCGGGGCGCTGTCGAAAGGGATCAAGCCGAAAGACCAGTGGCGGATCGGGACCGAGCACGAGAAATTCGGCTTCGACAAGGGCAGTCTGCGGCGCCCCGCCTATGACGGGCCGTCCGGCATCCGCGCCATGCTGGAGGGGCTGCAGCGGTTCGGCTGGAGCCCGGTCGAGGAGGCCGGTCACGTCATCGCCCTCGAGCGTAAGAATGCCGAGGGCTTTACGGCCTCCATCAGTCTGGAACCCGGCGGGCAGTTCGAACTGTCGGGGGCGCCGCTGAAGGACATTCACGACATCTGTTCCGAGACCGGCCAGCATCTGGTCGAGGTCAAGATGGTGGCCGACGAACTGGGGCTGGGCTTTCTCGGATCGGGCTTTGATCCGCTGTGGTCGCGCGAGGATGTGCCGATCATGCCCAAGGGCCGCTATGACATCATGCGCGCCTATATGCCGAAGCGGGGTCAGTTGGGCCTCGACATGATGCTGCGCACCTGCACCATCCAGGCCAATCTGGACTTCGACTCCGAAGCCGACATGGTGATGAAGTTCCGAACTTCGCTGGCGCTGCAGCCGGTGGCCACCGCCCTGTTCGCCAACTCTCCGTTCACGGAAGGTCGTCCCAACGGCTTTCTGACCGCGCGGGCCAATGTCTGGACCGACACCGATCCCGACCGCACCGGCATGCTGGATTTTGTCTTTGCCGATGGCTTCGGCTTTGAGACCTATGTCGACTATGCGCTGGATGTGCCGATGTATTTCGCCAAGCGGGGCGAGCGCTATGTCGACCTGTCGGGCCAGTCGTTCCGGGCCTTCGCCGACGGCAAACTGGACGCGCTGCCGGGCGACCGGGCGACCGAAAAGGACTGGGCCGATCACCTGACCACCCTGTTCCCCGAGGTTCGGCTGAAACAGTATCTGGAGATGCGCGGCGCCGACGGCGGTCCGTGGAGCCGCATCTGTGCCCTGCCGGCGCTATGGGCGGGCATTTTCTATGACGCACCGTCGCTGGCCGCCGCCTGGGACCTCTGCAAGGACTGGCAGATCGAGGATCACGAGCGTCTGCGGCGCGAGGTGACGCGGCTGGGCCTGCGGGCCGAGATCGGCGGGCGGCCCCTGCGTGACGTCGCCGTCGACATGGTGGCCATCGCCCGTCAGGGGCTGAAGAACCGGGCGCGCTTCTCGGGCGGCATGGTGGATGAGCGCGGCTATCTGTCCGAACTGGAAGACACCGCCGACAGCGGCATCACCCCGGCCGAGCGCCTGCTGGACCTGTACCACGGGCCCTGGGGCGGTGATGTCCGGCGGCTCTATTCGGACTACGCCTACTGAGGTTGCGGCAGGCCGTCGCGGCGCGGAACAACGGTGGCGCTTGCGGGTTCCTCTCGCATGAACACCGAAAATCGCCCCCCCGCAGAACCCACCGATGTCCGCCCCGGCGAAGAGCCCTCTGACGCCGACGCCCGCGAGTCCGACGGCCCCGTGGTCGATGCCCAGGAGACCAAACAGGGCCGCGGCGGTCTCAGGATCGTGGTCGTGCTGGTGGTCTCGATCGCCCTGATCCTGATCATCTATGCCATCATGGTCATGGCCAGCCAGCCGGGCCTGGATGCCGTCGAGGATCAGGCTGAGGGCCGTCCGGTGCCTGCCGAACTTCAGCCGGTACCGGAAGCGTCCGAGGGCGGCTCGCCTGCGGCCGTGCCGGAAACGGATCAGCCCCCCGCCCAGTAGGGGCGCGACGGTTTCGCCTTGCCCCCTGACCGCCGAGGATGTCTCATCTCGGCAATGGCAAGCAGGGAATGGGCATGACCGCTAACATCCACATCGGCATCGGCGGCTGGACCTATGAGCCGTGGCGAGGGGTCTTCTACCCCGAGGGTCTGGTCCAGAAACGCGAGCTGGAGTACGCGGCCGGCAAGCTGACCTCCATCGAGATCAACGGCACCTACTATTCCACCTTCAAGCCCGACAGCTGGATGAAGTGGCGCGATGAGACGCCGGACGGGTTCGTCTTTGCCGTCAAGGCCAGTCGCTATTGCACCAATCGCAAGGTGCTCAGCGAGGGCAAGGACAGCTTTGACCGGTTCCTCGATCAGGGCCTGACGGCGCTGGGGGACAAGCTGGGGCCGATCAACTGGCAGTTCATGGCCACCAAGAAGTTCGATCCGGTCGATTTCGAAGGTTTCCTCAAGCTGCTGCCGAAGGAAAAGGACGGGGTTCGGCTGCGTCACGCGCTGGAGGTCCGCAACCCGACCTTCGACACGCAAGAATTCTACGACCTCGCGGCGAAATACGGCTGTGCCATCGTCTATGCCGAGGATGACGAGGCGCCGGAATGGCCGCGCATCGACCAGCCCACCGCCGACTTTGCCTACGCCCGCCTGATGTCGAGTCGCGAGGATGAGCCGACCGGCATGTCGGATGCCGAGCTGAATGCCACCGCCGACCGCCTGCGCGGCTGGGCCAAACGCGGCGATGTGTTCGCCTATATGATCGCGGGCGCCAAGGTGAGGAATCCGGCGGCGGCCATGGCCCTGATCGAGCGGGTGGGATGACAGCGCCTCAACTGAAGGGAAGCTGTCACTGCGGGGCGCAGCGGTTTACGGCACCCGCACCGGACTCTGTCACCGACTGCACCTGCACCACCTGCACCAAGCGGGGCACGCTGGCCGCCTACTACGCTCCGGGCGTGGTCGATCTGGACCTGACGCCCGGAACCCTGACCGCCTACGAGTGGGGCGACCGGATGATGACCTTTTATCACTGCGCGACCTGTGGCTGCGCTGTCCATTCCGAGGCCCCGGCCTGGACGACCGACGCCGGCGAGGCCCGCCCCGCCCGCGTGGTCCTGAATGCCCGCCTGTTCGAAGGGCTGGATCTGGCCGCCGTGCCGGTCCGTCATGTCGATGGTCGAAACGAGTGGTAACCTTGCGCTTGCCGCCCGTCATACGCACCTGCATCTGATACTCTTTGAAGGATACGCCCCATGCCCATCGCCACCCGCGCCTTTGCCGCCGTCGCCGCCGACAAGCCGCTGGAGCCGTACGGCTTTGACCGGCGCGATCCGGGCCCGGACGATGTGGCCATCGAGATCAAATACTGCGGCGTCTGCCACTCGGATCTGCACATCGCCCACAATGACCTGGGCAACACCCGCTATCCGATCGTGCCGGGTCACGAGATTGCCGGGGTGGTGACGGCGGTCGGATCGAACGTCTCGCGTTTCAAGGAGGGCGACCGGGTGGGCGTCGGCTGCATGGTCGACAGCTGCCGGCAGTGCCAGCCCTGCCTCGAGGGCGAGGAGCAGTATTGCGTGCCCGGCATGACCCAGACCTATGGCTCGCCGGATCCCAAGGGCGCCGAGGTCGGGCAAAAGGTCACCCAGGGCGGCTATTCCGACCGGATCACAGTCGATCAGAACTATGTCGTGACCATCCCCGACAGCATCCCGCTGGACGCCGCAGCACCCTTGCTGTGCGCCGGCATCACGACCTATTCGCCGCTGCGCCACTGGAAGGTCGGGCCCGGTTCGAAGGTGGCTGTGATCGGCCTCGGTGGTCTTGGCCATATGGCGGTCAAACAGGCGGCGGCGATGGGGGCGGAGGTCACCGTCCTGTCGACCTCGGACCGCAAGAAGGCCGACGCCGAACGCATGGGCGCCAAACATTTCCTGATCAACTCCGACAAGGCGGCAATGGCGGCCGCGGCCGAAAAGTTCGACCTGATTATCAATACGGTCTCGGCCACGCATGAGATCGCCAGCCACGTTCAGCTGCTGGCCCGGGACGGGACCATGGTCATGCTGGGCCTGACCACCGAGGGCCTGCCGGTTTACGCCATGGGTCTGTTGTGGCGCCGTCGCTCGGTCGCCGGGTCGCTGATCGGCGGCATCCGCGAGACGCAGGAGATGCTGGACTTTTGCGCCGAGCACGGTCTGGCCTGCGACATCGAGGTGATCGCCCCGTCACAGATCAACGAGGCCTATGCCCGGATGCAGAAGTCGGACGTAAGGTACCGCTTCGTGCTGGACATGGCGCAGCTGTGAAGACAGCGGCCTAGCCGGGAACCCCGCGTTTCGTTAAGGCTTGGATGACGGAGGGGCGCGGGAGAGACGCCCCCCGCCCGGAAACGCAAGGAATTCATATGGCACGAGTGGCACTGGTCACCGGGGGAACCCGGGGCATCGGCAAGGCGATTGTTCAACGGTTGAAGGAAGACGGCATGGCCGTGGCGGCCGGCTATTCCGGCAATGCCGAGGCGGCCGAGGCCACGGCGAAGGAACTGGGCGTCATGGTGGTGAAGGGCAATGTCGGCTCGTTCGACGACTGCGCCCGCGCCGTTCAGGAAGTCGAGGCCGAGCTGGGCCCGATCGAGGTGCTGATCAACAATGCCGGCATCACCCGCGACGGCTTCTTTCACAAGATGACCGCCGACCAGTGGTCCGATGTGATCCGCGTGAACATGGACTCGGTGTTCAACATGACGCGTCAGGTCATCACCGGCATGCGCGACCGGGGCTTTGGCCGGATCGTCAACATCAGCTCGATCAACGGCCAGAAGGGTCAGATCGGCCAGACCAACTATTCCGCCGCCAAGGCCGGCATGATCGGTTTCACCAAGGCGCTGGCGCTGGAAAATGCGCGAAAGGGCGTGACCGTCAACTGTATCGCCCCAGGCTATATCGATACGGAAATGGTCGGCGCCATGGATCAGAAGGTCCTGGATGCCATCATCGCCCAGATCCCGGTCGGACGGCTGGGCAAGGGCGAGGAGATCGCCGACATGGTGTCCTGGCTGGCCGGTGAACGTGCCGGATATGTCACAGGATGCACCCTATCCCTGAACGGCGGTCAGTATCTGGTCGGCTGAGCAGGCCCTTGCCTAAAATCTGCCGGGGTGGGGAGTCATCCCTCAATCCATGAAAAGCGGGAGACAGGTCGGAGCGATACGGCGACCGGCACCCCTTGCCGTACTGGCGGGGGTGATGGTCTTCGGCTGGCTGTGCCTTGCCTTGCCCGGCCATGCCCAGGTCTCTGCAAACTTCCAGAGCGAGGATTCGCGCGCCCAGCGAGATCGCGGCCCGACCACCAGCCTGCCTGACAGTGGCCGCTATGTGTCCGAGACGGGCCAAGGGTTCATTCTCGACCGCTCCAACACCGGCACCCTGATGCGGTTCGACCGCTCCACCGAGGTCTGGGTGCTGCGCCCGTCGCCCGCCCCGCGCGGCGATGTGATCTTTCGCAATGACGCCGGTGATCAGGTTCTGAGGGTCACTCCCAATGGCGGCATGACCCTTTATACGACGGCGGCCCCCCAAGGCGCGCCCGTGTCGCTGGCCGGGCCGGCGCCGGAACTTCTGGCCCCCACGCTGACGGCGTTTCAGCTGATGGACTTCATCCTGCGCCAGAGCGACCGGGCCACGCGTGCGGTCGGCGAGCTGATCGTGGTCGACATGAATATCCAGCCAGGCTCTGAATCGGTGGCGACCGATGCCCTGTCGACGGCGGTCGACGCCATTGTCCGCATGGCCCGCTCGCCCAGTCTGCGCCGGGATGTGTCCAGGGTCAGGATGATCATCATCACCGACGTCGGGCCACGTCAGGTCAGCTTTTCGCGGGGCACGCTGCGTATTGTGATTGATCCCGATGCCGGTTTTGCCGGGCGTCCGTCCTCGGCCCGTATCGTGCGGGTCATCTCGGAAACCGAGTAGCTCAGCCGCGAAAGCGGTCCTTGGCTGCGCGCCGTTCAGCGAAGGTTGCGGCATCGCCTGCCGTCAGGAACGGATTGAACCGCCGCTCGGAGCCCAATGTGGTCGGAACGGTCGGCTGACCCGCCTCAATCTGACGCATCAATCCCTCGACATGGACGCGCAACTCGGGCCGGTCATCGACGCTCAGCGCGAACCGGGCGTTGGAAGCGGTATATTCGTGGGCGCACCAGATCACCGTCTCATCCGGCCAGTCCATCAGGGCCGACAGGCTGGCCCACATCTGATCGGGCGTGCCCTCGAACAGGCGACCGCAGCCGAGGGTGAACAGCACATCCCCGACAAAGGCCGTGCGTCCTTCGGCGTCGTGCAGCACCACATGACCGAGGGTATGCCCAGGTGTCGCGATCACCCGCAGCCGGGTCTGGCCGACGGACACAATGTCCTCATCGGCGATGACATGATCGAGCGGCGCAGCCCGGCGAACTTCCTCCGGTCCATGAATGACGCAGCCGGTGGCCGCCTTCAGCGCGGCATTGCCGCCTGTGTGATCCGGATGCCAGTGGGTGTTGAGAATCAGGTTCAGACCACCCCAGCCCAGCCCCTCCAGCTCCTCAAGGATGCGACCGGCATCGGGCGTGTCGATGGCGGCGACCGTGCTGGTGGCCGGGTCGCGGACCAGCAGGCCATAGTTGTCCGACAGGCAGGGAAACAGGTGCACATCCAGGGTCATGGCAAGGACTCTAGCAGGGCGGCAGCGTCCGGGGCTATCCTGTGACCATGCGGATGGCCATTGAGGATCTGAGACTGTTCTACGGCGAGCCGTCGGGGCGACTGGTCCGACGGCTGCTGGCCGAGCGGCTGGACGCCGCCTGGGGCGAAGCCGACGGCTGTGATGTCCTGGGTCTGGGCTATGCCACGCCTTGGCTCGGCGCCTTCGTCGGTGCGCGCCGTCTGATCGCCGCCATGCCGTCGGGACAGGGGGTCGAGGCCTGGCCGCGGGGCGCCCGCAACCGCTCGGTGCTGGTCGACGACCGGGCGCTGCCATTCTCCGCTGGCAGTTTCGACCGCGTGCTGGTGGTTCATGCCCTCGAGGAAGCCGACGACGTCCGGGCGCTGATGGCCGAGGCGATCCGGGTGCTGACCCCCGCCGGTCGGATCATCCTTGTCGCTGCGGCCCGCGGCGGCCTTTGGGCCCGGGCCGAGAACACGCCCTTTGGTCATGGTCGTCCGTTCACGCGGCGCCAGCTCGAGAAGCTGGTGCGCGAGGTGGGGCTGGAGCCCGCCGCCTGGTCGCAGACCCTTTACGTTCCGCCCTGGCCGGCGCTCTACGGCATGGCAGACGGCTTCGAACAGATCGGCCGCCGGGTGGTGCCGGGGGCGGCGGGACTGATCCTGCTGGAAGCGACAAGGCATGCCTATGCGCGGGTCCAGCCCGTCGGGGCGGCCGAGCGCGTGCCGCTAAGGGGGGCGGCCCTTCAGCCCTCTCCGGCGGGGCGCGGCGCAAGCCGGGCTCTGGCCCAGCCGGGCGAACACGCCTAGATCGTGGCCATGCACCGACTGATCCTGATGCGCCACGCCAAGGCCGAACGCGGCTCTCCCTCCGGCCGGGACAAGGACCGTCCCCTCGCGGCGCGCGGTCGCGACGATGCCGCCCGCGTCGGCAAGACGCTTGCGACCCGCGGGCTGAAGCCTGACCGGGCGCTGGTGTCGGGCGCAGCGAGGACCCGCCAGACCTGGGATATTGTCCATGACAGCCTCGGGGATGTCGAGGTTGCGATCATCGATGACCTCTATGAAGCGGACCCCGATATCCTGCGCGCCCGCATCGAGGCCGAGATGGACTCAGCGGGGTGTCTGATCCTGATCGGACACAACCCCGGCATCCACCAGCTGGCGGTCGAACTGCTGATGGAGGGGGCGGCGGCGCCGTCGGTGCTTGAGCGGCTTAGCAGTGGCTTTCCGACCGGCATGGCGGCGATCTTTTCGGTCGATGCGGCCGAGCGCTATGCGCTGGAAGGGCTGATCCGCCCCGACGACGCCGAGGCGGCGGCGTGACCGGGCCAGAGGTGATCTACAAGCTGGTGGATGCCGAGGACTGGCAGGTCGCGACGGTCGACGGGGCCTACCCCGGGTCGGCCGTCGACGTGCGCGACGGCTACATCCACATGTCGACCGCCGACCAGCTGGATGAGACCGCGCGGCGGCACTTCACCGGCCTGCCCGACCTCTTGAAGGTGACGATCGACACCGCCACTCTTGCCGCCCTGCCGGACGAGGCTCTGCGCTGGGAGCCGTCACGGGGCGGGGACCTGTTCCCGCATCTGTATGTGCCGCTGCCCCTGTCGGCCGTGCGGTCGGTCGAGCCCTGTCACGTTGATGCGGAAGGCCGACTGAGCCTGGAGGCCGGCGCGTGAGCCTGCTGGATGCCGGCACGGCCCTGTTGCGGCGACTGGACGCCGAGCGCGCCCATGACCTGGCCATCGCGGGGCTGAAATATCTGCCCCTTTCTGCGACTCGCGACGACCCGATCCTCAAGACCGGGGTGGCCGGGCTGAGCCTGTCCAATCCCGTCGGTCTGGCGGCGGGGCTCGATAAGAATGCGGTGGCCATCCGGGGTCTGGCGGGGCTGGGCTTTGGCTTTGTCGAGTGCGGCTCGGTGACCCCCCGCCCGCAGGCCGGCAATCCCCGCCCGCGCCTGTTCCGGCTGGAAGAAGATCGCGCCGTCATCAACCGCATGGGCTTTAACAATGACGGGCTGGAGGCCTTTGCTGCGCGGCTGGACCGGCGCCCGCCGGGCGTGGTGGTCGGGGCCAATCTGGGCGCCAACAAGGATGCCGAGGACCGCATCGCTGACTATGAGACCGGACTGCGCCGGCTGGGCGGACGGGCCGACTATATGACGGTCAATGTGTCCTCGCCGAACACGCCCGGCCTGAGGGGGCTGCAGACCGTCGAGGCACTGGAGCCGCTGCTGGCGCGGATCAAGGCCGCGAGGCCCGTGGACCGGCCTGTCTTCCTGAAGATCGCGCCGGACCTGTCGGGCGAGGACATCGGCCGGATCGTGGAGGCGAGTCTCGCCTACGGACTGGACGGGCTGATCGTGTCGAACACCACCCTCGACCGGCCCGACACCCTGAAATCCACCCACGCCGGTGAGGCCGGAGGCCTGTCGGGCGCCCCGCTTCAGGCCCGCGCCGCCATGGCATTGGCGGCAGCGGTCGAAGCCTCGGCCGGGCGCTTGCCCCTGATCGCGGTCGGCGGCATCCCGGATGGCGCCGAGGCCTATGCCCGCATCCGGGCGGGGGCCAGCGCGGTTCAGCTGTACTCCGCTTTGATCTTCGAAGGGCCCGGTCTGGTCCGGCGGATCAAGGCCGATCTGGCCGCCCGCCTGCGCGCCGACGGATTTTCCACAGTTGCCGAGGCCGTCGGCACCGCGCGTTGACGGAGCGTTAGGGCTGCCGCGTCACTATGGTGCAAAGGGCTCAAAGCCCGCACTCGGGGATGCGAATGTCCATGACAGCGGCCGACTTGTCGTCAGGCTGGGTCGAAGCGATCCGGCAGCGCCGAAAGGCGTTGCTGCAGCGTCTGGGCATGGGCGCCGCGAGCGCGCTTGTCTTCAGTCCGATCCTGGGCTGGGACTTTTCGGCTCTGTGGGTGGCGGGCTATTTCCTGGTTCAGGTGCTGGACCTGTGGGTGTTCGGGCCGGTCAATGGCGGGCGCGCCCGGTCTCTGGGTCCCGCAAGGTTCGTTGCCGCCGCCGTAATGCTGGTGCTGAACGCGGCATACTTCGGTAGCCTGTCTGTCCCGCTGTGGTTGGTCGGCGGGCCAATGGGCGGCGTCTGTGCCGCCATCCTGCTTTCGTCGGGGGCCATCTATGCCGTGGTCAACGCGCCCCGGTCGCGGACTGTGCTGGCGCTGAGCATTGCACCCCAGTTCCTCTACCTCGCGGTCACCCCCGTCTTCATGATGATTTTCGGGGCCTCGGCAGCCTTTGCCACGGCAGTCGCCATCGCCATCGCCGTCTTCATGACCTACTGCCTCAGCACATGGCAGCGCATGGACACCGCGCGCAAATCCGAGGAAGCCGCGCGTCTGGACGCCGAACGCCGCCGGGTTGAGGCGGAACGGGTCATGGAGAGCCGGCAGGCGTTCCTCGCCGCCGTCGGGCATGACTTGCGCACCCCCATCAGTGCCATCCTGGCCGGCGCGGGCGTGCTTCAGGACGGCGCCACCGACAGGACTGCGCGCAATCAGGCCCAGTTGATCACCGATGCAGGGCTGATGATGAAGTCCCTGCTGGACGACCTGCTGGATCACGCCAAGATCGAGGCCGGGGGCATGACGGTCGAGGTCAATGACTTCAACCTGCGCTCGCTGATCGCCCAGACGGCGCGTCTGTGGCAGGGGCCGATCACGTCCAAGGGGCTGAGACTGCGGATCGAGGGCGCCGCCCAGGTGCCGTCGCATGTGCGCGGCGACGCCATGCGTCTGCGGCAGGTTCTGAACAACCTGATCTCGAATGCGGTGAAGTTCACCGACAGCGGCAGCATCACCCTGAAGCTTTCGGTGTGGGACGAGGAGCCGTCCGGCCACGCCGTGCTGATCGAGGTGCGCGATACCGGGCCCGGCATGACCCCGGCCCAGATCACCCGCCTGTTCCAGCCCTTCGACCAGACGACCGAGGGCGTCAGCGCCCGCCATGGCGGCACCGGGCTGGGGCTGGCGATCAGTCGCCATCTGACCGAACTGATGGGCGGTCGCCTGACCGCGCGGAGTCAGCCGGGCGCGGGCTCCAGCTTTACCGTGGCTGTCAGCTTCCCGCGCGCCCTGTCCGACAGTCAGGACCTGCCGACGCTGGACCGCGCCGGCCGCGAAGTGGTGGCGCGTGCCCTTGGTGGCCTGCCCGCCCCGGCACCGGCGGCACCGAAACCGCGCGAGGAAGCACGGGTCGAGCCTTCATCAGTTCATGCCGAGCGTGTCGAAGCCGACGCCGTGCCCGACATCGATGCGGTCGAGACCGTCGACGCCGCCGGTGTTGATGCCGAGGAAGACGACGCCCCCATGCGGGTGCTGGTGGTCGACGATCACGATATCAACCGCCGCGCCATCCAGCTGATCCTGCAGCCGCTGGGCTGTGACGTGACGACGGCGGCCGACGGCATGGCGGCGCTGAAAGCCTGTGATGCCCAGAGCTTCGACCTGATCTTCATGGACGTGCGCATGCCCGAACTGGACGGCCGCGAGACCACCCGCCGCCTGCGCGCTTCGGACAATGCCAATGCCCAGGTGCCGGTCATCGCCGTCACGGCAGATACCAGCCCGGACGACATCACCGCCTGTGCCGACGCCGGCATGACCTATTTCGTGCCCAAGCCGATCACGCCCGCCACCCTGCTTGGCGCGGTCAATCACGTCATGAACGGCGAAACGATCCAGGGCTCGGCGTCGGACCGGGTGGAGGCTGTGGCTTAAAGCTGGCCCAGCAGGTGTTCGGCGGACGACACCTTGAACTCGCCGCCCTGCTCGATGTTGAGCTGCTCGACCACGCCATCCTTGACCAGCATGGAATAGCGCTGCGAGCGCTCGCCCATGCCAAAGCCCTTGGCATCCATGGTCAGGCCCACCGCGCGGGTGAACTCGCCATTGCCGTCGGCCAGCATGAGGATTTTGTCGGCGCCGTCCTGCGACTGTGCCCAGGCACCCATGACGAAGGCGTCATTGACCGAGACGCAGGCCACGGTATCGACGCCCTTGGCCTTCAGCGTTTCCAGGTTTTCGGCAAAGCCGGGCATGTGGCGGGCCGAACAGGTCGGGGTGAAGGCGCCGGGCACGGCAAACAGGGCCACGGTCTTGCCGTTGAAGATCTCAGAGACATTGACCGGCTTGGGCCCCTCGGAGGTGGCCTTCATCAGGGTCGCTTCGGGCAGGCGGTCACCGGTGTTGATCGTCATGGGAAAGTCTCCGCTGGAGGTTTGGGCCGGTCGGGCCGTTCCTGACCAGATAGACACGCCACGGGTCCGGGCCAAGGGCCGATCCGGCAAGATGCGCGAAACTGTGCCCTTGCGCGCGGCGGGGGCAGGCCCGATGATCGAACCATGGACGGCTTTTCCTCCCTCGCCGGTCGCCTGTTGATCGCCATGCCCGGCATTGATGACGACCGCTTTCGCCAGGCGGTGATCCTTGTGTGCGCCCACGGGCCCGACCACGCCATGGGGGTTCGGATCGACCAGCCGCTGATGGGAATCGACCTGTCGACCGTGCTGGAAAAGCTGGATCTGCCGCCCCCGACCGAGGGCTATGAAGCCCCGGTGCTGGCCGGCGGACCGGTCGAGCGCGAACGCGGCTTTGTCCTGCACACGGACGACTGGATTTCCGACGGCACCAGTCTGGCCTTCGGCGATGGTCTGGCGCTGACGGGCACGCGCGACGTGCTGATCGCCATGTCCGACCCGGTGACGGGCCCGCGCCGCTCGCGCCTGATGCTGGGCTATGCCGGCTGGGACGAGGGCCAGCTGGAGGCCGAACTGACCGAGAACATCTGGCTGACGGCCGAAGCCGACACCGACATGGTGTTCGACGACGACCACGAGACCAAATGGACGCGAGCCCTGGCCGGTCTGGGGGTCGATGCCGCCCGTCTGTCCGGTACCGGCGGCCGCGCCTGAGCCCTTCCCACCTTACGGAGCAACTCCATGAATCTGGCCCGCTTCCCTCGTGTGCGTCTGGCGCATCTGCCGACTCCGCTCGAGCCCCTGCCGCGCCTGTCCGAGGAACTGGGCATCGAGCTGTGGATCAAGCGCGACGACTGCACAGGGCTGGCCGGTGGCGGCAACAAGACCCGCAAGCTGGAGTTCCTGCTGGGCGATGCCTTCGAGCAGGAGGCGGACACGCTTGTGACCCAGGGGGCGGTGCAGTCCAACCATGTGCGCCAGACGGCGGCGGCGGCGGCGGCCCACGGCCTCGACTGCGAGATCATTCTGGAGGCGCGCACGGGGTCGACCGCGCACGACTATCTGGCCAACGGCAATGTGCTGCTGGACCGGCTGTTCGGCGCCGGGCTCAGGACCGTTGCGGCCGGCAGCGACATGGTCGCCGAACTCGAGACGACGGCGGCCGACGTGCGAGTGCGGGGTGGCAAACCGTACGTCATCCCCGGCGGGGGGTCGAACCCGGTGGGGGCGCTGGGCTATGTCGACTGCGCCCGCGAAATCGTGGTCCAGGCGGATGAGCTGGATCTCCGGATCGACCGGATCGTCACCGCGACCGGCAGTGCGGGCACTCACGCTGGTCTGGTCGCCGGGCTGGCGGTCATGGGGGCCGACGTCCCGGTGCTGGGCATTGGCGTGCGCGCGCCGAAGGAACGGCAGGAAGCCAATGTCTTCAAACTGGCCGAAGAGACCGCCGCCCTGCTGGGCCATGCGGAGCGCGTGTCCCGGGATCAGGTGGTGGCCGACTGCGACTATGTTGGCGAGGGCTATGGTCTGGTAGATCAGGGCGTGATCGACGCCCTGAAGCTGGCCGCCCGCACCGACGGCATCGTGCTGGACCCGGTCTATAGCGCCAAGGCGATGAAGGGGCTGATCGCGCTGTCCCGGGCCGGCCGGTTCAAGGGCGAGACGCTGGTCTTCCTGCACACCGGCGGTGCGCAAGGGCTGTTCGGCTACGAGAGCGTAGTGGGCGCGGGGCTGTAGGGCGGGTTACGCCGGTCGCCGCAGGATCTTTTCCATCGCCTTGCCCCTCGCCAGCTCGTCGATGAGTTTGTCGAGGTAGCGGATCTCGCGCATGAGGGGCTCGGCGACCTCTTCCACGCGGATGCCGCAGATGACGCCGGTGATCGCCTCGCGGGCCGGGTTCATCGCAGGGGCATCGGCGAAGAAGGTCTCGAAGTCCGTCTTCGCCGCGATCTGCGCCTCAAGTCCCGCGTGGTCATAGCCGGTCAGCCAGCCGATGATCCGGTCGACCTCGGCCTTGCTGCGCCCCTTCTTCTCCGCCTTGGCGACGTAGTGCGGATAAACGCTGGCGAAGCTGGTTCGGTAGATGCGGTGGCCGGTCATGGGGGATCAGCCCACGCCCCCGGCGATCTGCATCATGACCAGACCGGTGAACCAGGCCGCGGCGGTGCCGATGATATAGCCGACCACGGCCAGCAGGACGCCGACCGGGGCCAGCGACGGGTGGAAGGCAGCGGCGGCGACGGGGGCCGAGGCTGCGCCGCCGATATTGGCCATGGAGCCGACACCGAGGAAGAAGCTGGGCGAGCGGATCAGGAAGGCCATGGCGAACATCAGGGCCACGTGGATCAGCATCCAGACCCCGCCGATCAGGAAATAGACCGGGCTGTCGAGGATGGCGCCGATGTTCATGTTCAGGCCGACGGTGGCGACCAGCACATAAACGAAGACCGAGCCGACCTTGGACGCGCCCGGCCCCTGCAGCTTGCGCGCCGGGGTAAAGGACAGCAGCACGCCGATGACGGTGGCGATCAGCACCAGCCAGAAGAAGCTGGAATCCAGCGACAGCCGTTGGGCGAGGGGCCAGGTCTCGCCGAACCAGCCGGCCAGCGGATCGGCGACGGCGTGCGACAGGCCGACCGCTCCGAACCCGACCGCGAGGATGAAGATCAGATCCTTGAGCAGGGGGATGCGAGCGTGTTCGGCCTCATAGGCCTCGGCCTTGTGGCGCACCCGGTCGACGGCGGTGGTGTCGGCCCGGAACAGCTTGTCGAACATGCGCTGGTTGGCCGCGATGAACAGGACGACCGCCATCCAGATGTTGGCGACGATCACATCGACCGCGATCCAGATCGAGAAGGTGTCGGGCCCGGCGCCGTAGATCTCATAGAGCGCAGTCTGGTTGGCCGAGCCACCGATCCAGCTGCCGGCGACGGTGGCCATGCCGCGCCAGATGGCTTCGGGCCCCGCGCCCATCAGCTCGGGCGCGACCCAGCTTGTCAGCAGCAGGGCGACCGGGCCGCCGATCATCACCCCCACGGTGCCGGTCAGGAACATGATCAGCGCCTTGGGCCCCAGGCCGAACACGGCGGGCAGGTCGGCCGAGACCGTCAGCAGCACCAGCGCCGCCGGCAGCAGATAGCGTGAGGCGATATAGTAGAGCTGCGACTCCTCGGGATCGACGACGCCGAAGGTCGTCAGCAGCGACGGCAGGAAGTAGCAGAGCAGCAGGGCCGGAATGACGGTGAAGAAGCGCTGCACCCAGACGCTCTGGCGACTGGAGGCCCAGAAGACTGCGCCGAGGATGACGGCCAGCAGCCCCAGCACCACGGCGTCATTGGTGATCAGCGCAGTGCTGGCGGCGTCTTCGATCGGCATGGTCATCTCCCTCGTCCCCGGGGCATAAGGGCGAGGTCGTAGCGATTTGGCAAGCGGCGAGCGGGAGACGCGGATGAAGGTGCTGGGGGTTCTGGGCGGTATGGGCCCGGCGGCGACGGTCGCCTTTCTGGCGCGGCTGCAGGCCCTGACGCCCGCCACCTGTGACGAGGATCATATCCGCGTGCTGATGGACATGAACCCGCAGGTGCCCAACCGTCACCGCGATGAGCCGGGGGCGAAGCGGGTGCTGGGCGAGATGGCCGCACGGCTGCGCGACATGGGGGCCGAGGTGCTGGCCATGCCGTGCAACACCGCCCACGCCCACGCTGACGCCATCCGGGCCAGTGGCCTGCCCTTCATTGACATGGTGGCCGAGACCGCAGCAGAGGCGGCGCGCGGCGGTGCCAGACGGATCGGCGTGTTGGCTACGCCGGGCGGAGACGCCCTCTATGCCACGGCGCTGGAGGCGCTCGGGGTCGAGCCGGTCCGGCTGAACATAGCCGGGCGGCGTACGTTTCTGGAGGCGGTGTTTCAGGTCAAGTCGGGCGATGTCGGCGCGGGGCCGCAAGGCCTGATGCGCGGCCTGGCGGCAGGGCTGGTCGAGGCGGGCGCAGAGGTCGTGATCGGCGGATGCACCGAGGTGCCCCTGCTGATCGGGGTCGGCGACGTGGCTGTGCCGCTGGTCGACTCGGCCGAGGTGCTGGCGGCGGCCTGCGTCCGGATATGTCTGGCAGACATTGCCACCGCGAGCGACGCGCGGCAGGGGTAGGCGGATGAGCCCGACCCCCCTGATCATCGATTGCGACCCCGGCGTGGACGATGCCGTGGCGCTGCTGACCGCCTTTGGAACGCCCGCGCTGGAGCTGCTGGCCATCACCACGGTCGGCGGCAATGTGCCGGTCGACAAGACCGCGCGGAACGCCAGCATCCTGCGCCAGATCGCCGGGCGCGGGGATGTGCCGGTCTTCATGGGGGCCGAACGGCCGCTCCGGCGCGAGCCCATGGGGGCCGGAGAGTTTCACGGGGCCGAGGGGCTGGGCGACATGGTCCCGTTCGAGCCCGAAGCCGGCTGTGCACCGGGCACGGCGGTCGAGGCGATCATGGAGATCGTCATGGCGCGACCCGGGAAGACCGTATCGCTGGCGGTTCTGGGCCCGCTGACGAATCTGGCGCTGGCGCTTCAGGCCGAACCGAGTCTGGCGGAGCGCCTGGGGCCGGTGGCGGTCATGGGCGGTGCGCGGGCCGAGGGTGGCAACATCACGGCCTCGGCCGAGTTCAACATCTGGGCCGACCCCGAGGCGGCGGCCGAGGTGCTGGCCAGCGCCTGCGATGTTATTCTGTTCGGGCTGGACGTGACGCATCAGGTGCGGGCGACCGAGGCGCGGATTGCGGCGCTCGAGGCGCTCGGCACCGACCCGGCCGGGGCGGCGGCCTCCATGATGCGGTTCTCGCAGCGGATCGAGCGCGAGATCGTCGGCTGGGAGGCCCCCCCGGTCCATGACCTGTGCCCCGTGGCCTGGATGATCCGCTCGGATCTGTTCACCCTCCGGCCGTGCCATATTGCGGTCGAGACGGTGAGCGACCTGACCCGGGGCCATACGGCGGTCGAGTTCCGGGAGGACGTGGCGGGCCCGCTGCGGCACCGGTGGGCGACCGGTGTGGATGTCGACGGGGTGTTCGAACTGCTGACGGAGGCGGTGCGATGAGGATCACGGTGGTCGGGTCGATCAATGTCGACATGGTGGCGACGGCGCCCTCCCTGCCGCGTGCGGGAGAGACGGTGACGGGGGCTGTGCTGGCGCGGCATCCGGGCGGCAAGGGGGCCAATCAGGCGCTGGCCGCGCGGCGGCTGGGGGCCGAGGTCGCCCTGATCGGGGCGGTCGGCGAAGGGCCGCTGTCGGACGAGGCGTTGGTGCTCCTGGAAGAGGCAGGCGTGGACCTGAAGGGCGTCGGCAGCGCCGAGGGCACGCCGACCGGCGTGGCCCTGATCGCGGTGGACCCCAGTGGCGAGAACCAGATCGTGGTCGCCTCGGGCGCCAATGGTCAGGCGCGGCCCGAACATCTGCCGGCCCGGATCGAGGACCCGCTGATCGTGCAACTGGAACTGCCGGTCGAGACCGTCGAGGCGGCGGTGGGGCGGGCCACGGGGTTCGTCTGCGCCAATCTGGCCCCGGCGCGGCCGGTGTCGGAGGGCCTGCTGCGGCGCTGTGACCTGATCGTCGTCAATGAGACCGAGGCGGCCTTTTACGGTGACGCCCTGCATTCGGGCGGCGGGCAGGTGGTGATCACCCGGGGGGCCAAGGGGGCCAGTCTCTACAAGCGCGGGGCGGTGGTGGCCGAGGTGGGGGCGCCGCTGGTCGAGGCTGTGGATGCGACGGGGGCCGGTGACGCCTTTGTCGGGGCGATCACGGTGGCGTTTCTGGAAGGCCAGCCGGTCGACGCGGCCCTGAGATTTGCCTGTGCGGCCGGGGCCCTCGCGGCCACCGTGGCCGGGGCCCAGCCCTCACTTCCGACGCGGGAGCAGGTTGAGGCCCTGCTAAACTCGGGCATGGCCGGGTGAACGGTCGGGCGGCTGGGGGGTTGAGTCATCTGAACCCAACCAAGGAGCCCCCCAATGTCCGATGCCGCCCAGAAGGCCCAAGCCGAAAAGGCCATGAAGCTGAAGGCCGAATCCGCCCCGCCCGCCCATCCGGATCCGGGCCAGACTGCCGACGAAGGCATGCAGCCGACCCATGAGCGTGACATCGCCCCCTCAGGTGCGCTCGACGCGGAAGGCCACCGCCCGGTGCTGGAACGCTCGCGCAAGGTGCGCTGAGCCACCCATCACCCCCTCTCTCCCTCATTCAGGAAACTCCATGCAAATTCAGATCAATACGACCAGTGACATCGATGGCAGCGCCGCCCTGATCAGCCATGCCGAGGATCAGGTGCGCCAGCGTCTGTCGCGCTATCAATCCCGCCTGACCCGCATCGAGATGCACCTCGGCGACGAGAACGGCGCGCGCGACACGGCAGGGGACAAGCGATGCGTTCTCGAGGCCCGCCCCACCGGACTGGCGCCGGTCACCGTGACCGATCACGGCGATACGCTGGAATCGGCCATGGGCGGCGCCCTGAAGAAGATGGGCTCGCACCTCGACAGCGTGTTCGGCAAGCTGGACGCCCGCTGAGACGGCCCGCTTCCCGCGCTCAAACTTGGAACAACGTCCCGAGCGTTCTAGAGACGAGGCATGACACAGGATGATTTGAGCCCGGGCCTTTCCAGCGCGCGTGCGTCACTGGTCGGCGGACGCCCGCAAGAGGCCCTCGCCACTGTGCGTGTCCTTCTGGATCGGGGCACGGAGAGCCCCGCCCTTCACGGATTGCACGCCCAGGCCCTGCTGAAAACGGGTGACGAGAGCGGTGCCGAGGCTGCGGCCGACCGAGCCCTGTCGCTGGATGTGCGCGAGGCCCGGGCCCTGTGCGTCAAGGGGGATATCCTGAGCCGGCGCGGGGAGTTGCGGGACGCCAATGCCTATTACGGCGGGCTGATGCGGGTTCTGGAAGGCGCGCCGACGCTTGACGCCGATCTGAATGAGGGTCTGGCGCGGGCGCGGGAACTGCGCCAGCGGGTGACCGGTGACATGATGCAGACCCTGCAGGGGGAGTTGCAGGGCGCCGGTTTCAACGAGGAACGGTCGCACCCGCGGTTCCGGCATGCACTGGATCTGGCCCTTGGCCGCAGGGCCCTCTACATGCCCCAGCCCAAGGCCTTCTATTATCCGGAGTTGCCGGCGTCGCAGTTCTATCCGCGCGCGGACTTCCCCTGGCTGGACGGGGTCGAGGCGGCGACCGACGCCATGCTGGGCGAGCTGAACGGTGTGCTGGGACAAGAGAATGAGTCCTTCTCGCCCTATGTCCAGACCATGCCGAACATGCCCAAGCGGCCCGGCGACCTGTTGATCGACAGCATGGACTGGAGCGCCTGCTTCCTGTGGCGCGACGGGCGGGAGACCGCCTATGCCGCCCGCTGTCCGCAGACGATGGCGGCATTGGCCGATGCGCCGCTCTGCCGGATCCGGGGCCGGTCGCCGCAGGTCATGTTCTCGCAGCTGAAGGCGGGCGCGCGGATCCCTGCGCACCATGGCTATGTGAACACGCGGCTGGTCTGCCATGTGCCTCTGATCGTGCCGGAGGGCTGCCGGTTCCGGGTCGGCAATGAGACCCGCCACTGGCAACGCGGCGAGGCTTGGGTGTTCGATGACACGATCGAGCATGAGGCGATGAACGACAGCGCCTCGGACCGGGTCATCCTGATCTTCGACATCTGGCACCCGGCCCTGTCCGAGGAGGAACGCCATCTGGTCGGCACCCTGCTGGAGGCCATGGACGCCTATTCGCCCAATCCCGCGACCTGGGAGTAGGGGTCAGAGGGTCACCACCAGTCGCGCGACCGAGCCTTCGGCAAGGCGGTCGAAGCCCTCGTTGATCCGGTCCAGCGGCAGGCTGCCGCTCATCAGACGGTCGACCGGCAGGCGGCCCTCGCGGAACAGGGCGACGTAGCGGGGCAGGTCGCGCGAGGGCACGCAGGTGCCGATATAGCTGCCCTTGAGCGTGCGCTCCTCGGCCACCAGTCCGACGATATTGACCGGCAGCACAGCATCCGGAGGGGGGAGGCCGGCGGTGACGGTGGTACCGCCGCGGCGGGTCATCTTCCAGGCGGCCTCGAGCGCGCGGGCGGAGCCGGCCATCTCGACCACGACTTCGGCCCCGCCGCCGGTCAGGGCGCGGACCTGGTCGATGGCGTCGGCATCGGCGGCACGGACGGTGTGCACCGGCCCGAGGGTCCGGGCCAGCGCCAGCTTGTCCTCGCTGAGGTCGACCGCCACGACAGGCGAGGCGCCACAGGCCAGCGCGCCCAGCACCGAGGCCAGACCCACACCGCCCAGACCCACGACGGCCACCGATTGGCCGGGCCGGACCCCTGCCGTATTCACCACCGCGCCGACGCCCGTCAGCACCGCACAGCCGAACAGGGCGGCCTGATCGAACGGTAGGGCCGGGTCGATGCGGATCAGCGACCGGCGCGAGACCACGGCCCGCTCGGCAAAGGCGGAGCAGCCCAGATGGTGGTGCAGGACCTCATCGCCGGCATGAAGCCTTTGGCCACCGGTCAGCAGTTCGCCCCGGCCATTGGCGGCCGCGCCCGGTTCGCACAGGGCGGGGCGGCCCTCGGCACAGGGTGAGCAATGGCCGCACGACGGCATGAAGACCATCGCCACATGGTCGCCGACCGACAGGTCCTCGACACCTTCGCCAAGGGCCTCGACCTCTCCGGCCGCCTCATGGCCCAGCGCCATCGGCAGGGGGCGGGGCCGGTCGCCATTGATGACGCTGAGGTCGGAGTGGCAGAGGCCCGCGGCACGGATGCGGACCTGAACCTCGCCGGGGCCGGGCGGATCGAGCGTCACGGTCTCGATCGAGAGCGGGCGGCTGTCGGCATAGGGGCGGCTGGCCCCTATGCTGCGGAGAATGGCGGCGCGGGTTTTCATGATCGCATGCGAGACGCCTTGACGCGGCGTCCGTCAAGCCCGGGTCGGCGACCGGGGTGGAGTGGAGACTCCGAAAACAGACTCCACTTTCTCCAACTGCAACACCTCCTGTGACGGCTTCTGTTCAGTCGATCCTGGCATGGGTGTCCGTCAGAAGCGGTCGGAGCCGACCCCCTTACGCAAGGCTGGAGCAATCCCGCGTTATCGCCTACGACTTGAAAAAAAGCGGGAGGTTACGGGTGACAGGCACGATCGAACGGACACGGCGCGAGGACTACAAGCGGTTCCAGGCCATCTCCACGCGGTGGATGGACAATGACGTCTACGGCCATGTGAACAATGTCGTCTATTATTCGTGGTTCGACACGGCGGTGAACCGGCTGCTGGTCGTCAATGGCCTGCTGGACATCCATGAGGGGTCGGTCGTCGGCCTGGTGGCCGAAACGGGCTGTCGCTATTTCTCGCCCACCGCCTTTCCGGACGAAATTCAGGCGGGCGTCCGCGTCGCCCATGTCGGGACCAGTTCGGTGCGCTACGAGATCGGCCTGTTCCGCAACAAGGAGGAGGAGGCCGCCGCCGTCGGCCACTTTGTCCACGTCTATGTCGACCGCGAAACCAAGCGCCCGGTGCCGGTCGACGACAAGATGCGCGGATTCCTGGAGAGCCTTCGCCCCTGAGCCATCATGCCCTGACGGGTGACAAGCCGGTCGCGCCGGGCTATGCGGCGCGCCTCACATTTCCCTTGAGACTGCCGAGACGACGACCATGGCCGGCCATTCCAAATTCAAGAACATCATGCACCGCAAGGGCCGCGCCGATGCGCAGCGGTCCAAGCTGTTCTCCAAGCTGTCCCGCGACATCACCGTGGCGGCCAAGTCGGGCCTGCCGGACCCGGCCATGAACCCGCGTCTGCGCCTGGCGGTCAACAACGCCAAGGCCGAGAGCCTGCCCAAGGACGTGATCCAGCGGGCGATCAACAAGGCCTCGTCCGGCGACGTCGATACGATGGAAGAGGTCCGCTACGAAGGCCGCGGCCCCGGCGGCGTCGGCATCATCGTCGAGGCCCTGACGGACAACCGCAACCGCGCGGCCTCGAACATCGGCACGGCCTTCAAGAAGAACGGCGGTGCCCTGGGCGAAATGAACTCGGTCGCCTTCATGTGGGACCGGGTGGGCAAGATCACCTATCCGGCCGAGGCGGGCAGCGAGGACGCCATCATGGAAGCCGCGATCGAGGCCGGCGCCCAGGACGTCGAAAGCGATCTGGAAAAGCCCGACATCTATGAGGACGCTCCCGGCCACACCATCTGGACCGCCTTCGAGGACCTGAACGAGGTGGCCGAGGCCCTGTCGAAGATTCTTGGCGACCCGAAATCAACGGCTATCGTCTGGAAGCCCCAGTCGCTGGTGCCGGTCACCGGCGAGGCCGTTGGCACGCTGATGAAGCTGCTGGATGCGCTGGACGCCGAGGACGACGTCTCGAGCGTCTATTCGAACGAGGACATCTCGGACGAGGACGCGGCGCAGTACGCGGGCTGACCGGAACATCCGGGCGACCTCAAGGGTTGGTCAGGGCGAACCGCAACGCTTTGACCCGAGGGCCCCATGGATATCTGCCAGCTGATTCTGGATGACCACGCCGAACAACGCCGCCTGTTCGGCCTGATCGAGCAGATCGACCCGAACAACACCGACGCCCTTTCGGCGGTCTGGGGGCGGCTGGCCGCCTTCCTCGACGCCCACGCCGAGGCCGAGGAACGCCATTTCTATCCCGACCTGCTGAAGAAGGGCGAGGGCGCCAACGACGCTGACGACGGCACGGTCGAGGGCGAGACCGAGGACGCCATCACCGACCACAACAAGCTGCGCGATGCGGTCAAGGCCGTGGAGCGCCACACGGTTGGCAGTCCCGAATGGATTGATGCGGTGGGCGAGGCCAATGTGGTCAACTCGAAGCACATGGGCGAGGAGGAGCGCCAGGGCTTGACCGACTTCCGCCGGAATGTGTCTCTGAAGGACCGCCACGATCTGGGCGTGAAATATGCCGCCTTCCAGGCGCGGCACATCACCGGGGTCAAACCGGTCAACAAGGACGTCGAGGCCTATATCGACACGCACAGCTAAGGGGGCGCTATGCGCAGGGGGAGCAGGACAGGACGAGGCATCATCCGGCGGATCGGACATGCGGACGGCGGTGATCAGCTGGCTATTCGCGATCATCCTGCTCGTCGGCGCGGCGGCACTGATGACCTGGGCCATCCATGGCGGCATCCGTATGGCGTCGGTCATTGAGGCCGAGGTCAAAGAGGACCGGGCCCGATCCGAAGCGCCCGTCATTCTGGTCCAGCCGGACGCGCCCCCTCTTGTTGCGGTGGAGCGAACGGAGTGGAGCCTGACGCCTCCTCCCCCTTCCAGGACGAAGGGCGCCCCGCCTTCATGGCTTTTGCGACCCCAACCCCGCTATCCGGAAGAGGCCATCGGCGCCGGTATCCCCCGGGGCACGGTCGAACTGCGGTGCGTGTCGGGCCCGGACGGGCAGGTGCGGGACTGTGTAGTGACCGCCGAGACCCCCGAAGGATACGGGTTCGGGCGAGAAGCCTTACGGGCGACAGGGGACGCGCGGATGCGACCCGCCGAGGTCGATGGCGAATCCGGCGAGGCATCGGCGTCTTTCGGCGTCCATTTTCATCTGGAGGATTAGACCCCGTTGACCCTCTTGCTGTCCACCTATGGCCTGCCGCTGGTGAGTGCGCTGATCGCGGGCGCGCTGATCGGGCTGGAGCGGGAGTGGCGCGGTCGGGCGGCGGGCTTCCGGACCCATATTCTGGTCTGTCTGTCGTCGACCCTGCTGATGCTGGCCTCGACCTCGCAGGGGGCGTGGATGTTCTCGGTCCTGCCCGGGCAGGAGGTGATCGCCGACCCGACGCGGATGGCGCACGGCATCCTGACCGGGATCGGCTTTCTGTGCGCCGGGGTGATCTTCCGGGCGGGGTTTTCGATCCACGGGCTGACGACGGCGGCCTCGCTGTGGACGGTGTCGGCGCTGGGGATTCTGTTCGGGGCCGGCCTGTTCTGGCTGGGCTGGGCCGGTGCGCTGGCAACGCTGGCGGTGCTGGCCGCGCTCAAGCTGATCAGCCGGAGCGTGCCGGATCGCACCGTGGTCGATATCGAGGTGCGGTGGAAGGCGGGCGCGAGCGGGACGGCCCGGGAAGTCGAGAAAGCCCTCACCGAGGGCGATGCGGGGCTGAAGCGAACAGGACTGAGATTGACGGAGGAGGGCCAGGTCTGCCGTCAGAGCTGGCGGTTGACGGTCCGCTCGCGCGATCTGGCGGCGCTGGCGGAGCGCATCCAGTCGGTGCCGGGCGTGGCCGGTTTCGATCTGGCGCCGAGGGACGACTGAGGCACGCGCTGCATCGGTTCATTGCCCGCTAACCCTCTTTCGGGCACATAGAACGGATGGCGAACGAACCGACTCGCATTCTGGGGCTGGACCCGGGCCTGCGGCGCACCGGATGGGGCGTCGTGGTGGCCGAGGGGTCGCGTCTGCGCTGGATCGCGCATGGCGTGGTCAGCCCGCCCGAACGGGCCCCGTTCAGCGAACGCCTGCTGTTCCTGCTGGAGGCGGTGGGTCAGGTCTGCGCCGACCATGGCTGTGACGAGGCGGCCATCGAGGAAGTGTTCGTCAATATGAATCCGGCCTCGACGCTCAAGCTGGGTCATGCCCGGGCAGCGGTCATGCTGGCCCCGGCGCGCTGTGGGCTGAGCGTCGCCGAATATGCGCCCAACCTGATCAAGAAGGCGGTGGTCGGGGCCGGCCATGCCGACAAGAGCCAGATCGCCTTCATGGTCAAACGCCTGCTTCCGGCGGCGGGGGATGTGACGGCCGATGCCGCCGATGCCCTGGCGGTCGCCATCACCCACGCCCAGCTGCGGCGTGCGAAGATCCTCACCCGCGCAGCGGGGGAGGGGG
>CEPP01015788.1_pt1 | contig 224885 bp, 207 predicted proteins | sample 530521 | NCBI WGS metagenome assembly CEPP01 (sample SAMEA2620256, study PRJEB7988) | marine metagenome | biome: marine biome (ENVO:00000447); feature: surface water layer (ENVO:00002042); material: "saline water (ENVO:00002010), including plankton (ENVO:xxxxxxxx)" | depth 5 m | reverse complement strand
CCTGCAAAGAAGCGAGAATTATACAGCCACTCGCCGGGCTGTCAACAACAATTATTACAGAATTATGAAACTAGAATAAAACTGAAATTTTGCAGAAAAAATGGTGGGCCGTCTGCGACTCGAACGCAGGACCATCGGATTAAAAGTCCGGTGCTCTACCAACTGAGCTAACGGCCCAAACCAAGCGCGACATAATACTATAGTTGATAAAAATGACAACCCCAGTTGCCAATATTTTTCTATTTTACTGACATACAAAGTCGGGGGGAGTCTTGCAGAAAACAGGTAGTTGCTGATTCTTACCAAGAAACAATAACTTATTGATAACGTGTTGGGTCTGCTAATCCAGCATCAATAAAACCTTGTCGTCTCAAGCGACAGGAATCACATTGTCCACACGCCCTGCCTTGCGCATCAGCCTGGTAGCAAGAGACTGTTTCACTGTACTCAATCCCCAGCTCCGTACCACGCTTGACGATTTCTGACTTTGATAGATGCATCAATGGAGCTTTTATATATATAGCGGAACCTTCAACTGCAGATTTGGTTGCCAGGTTTGCCAGTTTTTCAAATGCATCGATAAATTCAGGGCGGCAATCGGGATAACCAGAATAATCAACGGCATTAACCCCTACAAAAATGGCTTCGGCATTAAGCACCTCTGCCCATCCCAAAGCAATCGAAAGGAAAACCGTATTTCTTGCCGGAACATAGGTAACAGGAATACCCTTCTGTTCTGACTCAGGCACATCGATGTCATCGGTTAACGCTGAACCACCGATGGCACGCAGATCAATTTGTATTACTTTGTGACTGACAACATTAGCTTTTTTAGCCAGATTTTCTGCGGCTACAAGTTCGGTTTTGTGTCGCTGGCCATAATCAAAGCTGATACTGAAGCATTCATAACCTTCAGCTTTGGCTATTGCCAAGGCCGTAACCGAATCCAATCCGCCGGAAAGTAATATGACCGCACGTTTATTCATTTGCCTTGCGCATCGTTCCATAAATATTTATGCAGTTGAATTTGCATTCTCACTGGCAGGTTATCGGCAACAATCCATTCAGCCAAGTCAGTTGGGTTTAAATCACCATGTACCGGGGAAAACAATACCTCACAACGATGGGTTAATTCGAAATGTGATATCTGCTGGCAGGCCCAATCATAATCTTCACGATTGCAGATAACGAATTTAACCTGATCCTGGAGGTTTAACAGATCGATATTGCTGTAACGGTTTTTGGAGACTTCGCCTGATGCGGGGGTTTTTAAATCCATAACCCTTACAACCCGTGGATCGATATTACTGATGTCCATCGCTCCGCTGGTTTCCAATGACACTTCGACATCTAAATCACACAAGGCGCTTAATAATTCCCGGCAAGTATTTTGCGCCAGCGGTTCACCACCGGTCACTGTGACATAGCGGGGACTAAAGCCTTTAACTTCAGTAACAATGTCACTGATTTCCATCTTTTTCCCGCCATGAAATGCATAAGCAGTATCACAATAACCACAGCGTAAAGGACAGCCCGTAAGTCTTACAAAAACGGTGGGCAGACCTACTGTCCGGGTTTCACCTTGCAATGAATAGAAAATCTCGGTGATACGACATTGAGCCATCAGTTCGTTCTACAAATAATCTTTTATTGCGCATTTTGCTGAATGCGATCCAGACGCACTCGGGCTAAACGTGAAGCAGATGTATCAGGATATTTTTGAATCACCAAATTCAGCGTTTCCTGAGCTTTGCCAGTATCACCAGTTTCATATTCGCTAAAGCCACGCTTTAGTAAAGCATCTGAGACTTTATTGCTATCCGGATAGTTGGATAGCACTTTATCAAAAGCCACTATAGCCTTATCAAATTCACGTAATACGTAATGCGCTTCTCCTTGCCAATAATAAACATTTGGCAGATAGGTGCTGTTTGGATAATTTTGCGGAAACTCTCCTAAAGCCGTTAAAGCTTCCTGGTAACGTCCACCGCGTAAATCCTGTAAGGCAGACTGGTAAGCAGCTTCACCACTTTCAACGGCAACCGGAGCAAGGGTGTCAATTTCCCCATTATCAATGGCAGAGTCTCGAGCAGTTTGTTCTAACTCGTTATCAGCCAACTCTGCACCAGCAGCTTCACTGGTCATGGAAGCTGACTCATCTCGAGTGGGTTCTTGTGCTGCCGCAGGCTGCTGCTGGACTTCAGTCAAACGTTGGTCTAAATCAAGATACTGTTCCCGCTGACGCTGCTGCATCTGATCGATTTTATGACTGAGCTCTTCATTCGCTCCATTCAAACGCTGAATTTCACGCTGAAGTTGATCCACCTGAGTGAGCAATGAAGTTAACCCTTGTCCTTGGATGATTCGCTCAAGTCTATCCATACGTGCTTGTATGGATTCCTGCTCAGCCCAAGAAACAGTGGGCGCCAAGAAAGCGCCCACCATTATTGCTATTGCAAGTTGTTTTCGCTTTTTAAAAGGCATATCAACGACCAATATAAATTATTTCAACTCGACGGTTTTGAGACCATGCAGATTCATCGCTACCATCAACTGCGGGACGTTCTTCCCCAAAACTGGTTACCCGGAATTGTTGAGCACTGGCACCCTGCAACATCAATAATTGACGAATAGACAGAGCACGACGTTCACCTAAAGCAAGGTTGTATTCACGTGACCCCCGTTCATCAGTATGTCCTTCCAGTCTCACACTCAAATTTGGATTTTTGCCCAAATATTCTGCATGGGCTTCAACAATCGGCTGATCCTGCGGTCTGACGCTGGCACTATCGTAATCAAAGTAAATTACCCGATTGGATAATGGGTTGGAAGGATCATTCAATTCACTTCCGGCGTAACCGTCTTCGCCAACAATTACACTCGCTTCAGCACCCAAATCACTACCATCAGCGCCTTGACCTGAAACACCTGATGTCGATGCGCCATTGCGCTCTTCCACCAGCACATCATCCGTTCCATCTTTAGTTGCATTACTACTACAGGCATTCAATAGGAACAATGCAACAAACAGAGCCGAGAATTTATAACGATTCATAACAAACACTCCTGACATAAATTATTTTTTCAGCGGAGACCATGCTGGTTCACGCACGACAATTCCGGATTCGCTCAAACGTTGATGGATCCGGCCATCAACAGAGACAGCAGCTAATACACCGCTACCTTTTTGCTCAGTAGCATACAGGATCATTTGACCATTTGGAGCAAAACTCGGTGACTCGGCGCGTCCTGACTCAGTCAGAACTTGCATCGCTCCGGTTTTCAAATCCTGTACTGCAATATAGAAACGACCATTCGCGCCGTGCACCATGGTTAATTTACGTCCATCCGGTGATATATCAGGAGACGCATTGTAATTACCTTCGAAACTGACCCGTTCGGCCCGACCGCCGTTTGCAGAAACCCGGTAGATTTGTGGGCGACCACCACGGTCAGATGTGAAATAAATGTCTTTACTATCAGGTGACCAGACGGCTTCAGTATCTATGGCCTGGGCATTATTGGTTACACGAATTAAATCACCACTTGTCAACTCCAGAACATACACTTCAGGATTACCATTCCTGGACAGGGTCAGTGCCAGTTTTCGACCATCTGGCGACCATGATGGCGCGCTGTTTATACCCTCAAAAGAAGCGACAGATTTACGTTGACCACTTTGCAGCTGTTGAACATAAACTTCTGACTTTCCATTTTCAAAAGAAACATAAGCAAGCTGGTTTCCATCAGGCGCCCAGGCTGGCGACATAATTGGCTGAGTTGATTGTAATACGGTGCGCGGATTTGCTCCATCAGCATCCGAAATTTGTAATGCAAAACGCTTTTTCCCATCGCCAGCAGTGACTTGAGTAACAAAAGCCAGTCGTGTTGAAAATATACCTTTCTCACCCGTAAGTGTTTCATAAATCAGATCAGCAATCTGGTGTCCTAATGCTCTCAGGCCCGATGCGGGTACTTGATATCTTTTACCCGCCAACTGTTGTCCACGGTAAACATCAAAGAGTTGGAACTGAACCTGAAAATTCTCTCCATCCTGACTACTGATTTTTCCGATAACGAGTCCTTCCGATCTCAATAAACGCCAGTCAGCAAAATTGACCTGTGACTGTTCGCTGGGCCGGGATACAAGATCCTGTTCATCCAATGGGGCAAAACGACCACTGCTTTCGAGATCGTTACGAATAATTTTCGTAATATCTTCGGGTGCTTTCAGCCCTTCACTTCCGAAAGGAACAATAGCAATTGGTAATGCTGCATCTGATCCGCCAGTTATCTCAATAGTCAGTAAGGCTTGTGCTTGTAAAGGTAACAAAGCAAGCACAAAGCCTAGCTTTAACAACCATTTCTTTATCATCACGTTCGCCTCTTATTCTGGTCTGAATACAAAATTAAAACTTTTAAATTCCGCTGCCGCTTTCGCATCACTTGGAAGTGGCAATGGTGAGGATTTGTAGACTGCACTTTCTGCGGATCGATCAAAAATCGCATTCCCGCTGCTTTTAACGATGGTGACTTCCCCAACATCTCCGCCAGGCAATGTTCGTATCCGTAATGTCACTTCCAAGCCCCGGTCAGCATTCGCTGGTTTATTCCAAAATCGTTTTACCCGTTGCTGAATGATTTGTGAATACTCATCTACCACGCCTCTTACCCGGCGACCTTCACGCTCGGCTTGTTCTGCTTCCAATTGGCGCTGTAAATCTGCTTCGGCCTGACGACGTGCATCTTCTTCAGCTTTGCGTTTCGCTTCCTCGGCTGCTTTACGCTTAGCTTCTTCTTCAGCCTTTCGCTTGGCCTCTTCCTCAGCTTTACGTTTCGCTTCTTCTTCGGCCTTACGTTTGGCCTCTTCTTCCGCTTTGCGTTTGGCCTCTTCCTCAGCTTGACGCTTCGCTTCTTCTTCCGCTTTACGTCTGGCTTCTTCTTCAGCTTTGCGTTTGGCTTCAGCTTCTTCTCTGGCTTTTTCCGCAGCTAACCTTTCCGCCTCAGCTTTCTGTTTGGCTTCTTCGGCTGCTTTTCGTTCGGCCTCTGCCTGCTGTTTAGCTTCCTCAGCCTTCTGACGTTCCAGCTCTGCTTGTTTGCGTGCTTCTTCCTGCTCAACTCGTTGCTGTTCAAGTTCTTTTAGGCGTTGCTGTTCTTTTTCAGCTTCTTGTTTTAAGCGTTGTTGTTCTTGCTCTGCTTCCTGTTTGCGTTTTTCAGCCTCCAGCTTCGCACGCTCTTGCATGTCCAGCAGTTCCTGCTCTTGACGTGCCAGTTCCTGTTGGGATTTTTCAAGTTGTTCATCCAGCTTTTGCTGACGCTCTTCTTCAGCAGCACGTTTGCTGTCTTCCGCCTCCTGCAATCGTGCCATTTCTTCAAGAACTAACTCTTCATCCATTACCGTGGCTTGTACTATCTCCACTTCCGGCTGGCCAAACTGGCGAATCTCAGTGGGCATATCAAAGCTGAATATCAATAGCAAAAACAGCAATACATGCAGTACTGTTGAGGCTCCACCGGCAAGAAAGGTTTGCACAATAGAATGCTTCATATTAATTACTGTGTTTCCGTTTCCGGACGTTGAGTTATTAAACCGACATTAGGTACGCCAGCCTTTTGCAATAAAGCCATAGCCCCTACCACCTGTCCATAACTTGCTGAACTGTCGCCTTTGACCATGACGGGTGTCTGAGGGTTGCGACGTAATACCGCCGAGACCCTGGCAACCAGCTCTTGCGCGCCGATACTTTCGTCTTGATTATCACCGACAGAAGCGTAGTAATTACCCTCCGCATCCACGGAAATCACCAGTGGTTCTAGATTTTCCGGGGCTTCGACAGGGTTGGCATCCGCTTGCGGCAAATCTACCTGTACCCCTTGTGTTAACAAAGGAGCAGTAATCATAAAGATGATCAACAGTACCAGCATAACGTCGATATACGGTACGACATTAATTTCTGCCATAGGCTTGCGACGTTGGCGTTGTTGTTTATAAAGCGCCATAGTTGGCTCCGTTATTAACCTTGTTGCCGTTGCAAAATTGAAGAGAATTCTTCAACGAAATTGTCATAACGACTAATCAATCTCTCTACTTCATGTGAATAGCGGTTATATGCCACAACCGCTGGAATCGCAGCGAACAACCCCATTGCTGTGGCGATTAACGCTTCAGCGATACCAGGCGCCACCATTGCCAGTGTCGCTTGTTGGACTTCACCTAAAGCACGGAATGAATTCATGATACCCCAGACCGTTCCGAATAAACCAATGTAAGGGCTGGTTGAGCCGGCTGTGGCAAGGAAAGGTAATGACACTTCTAACTCATCCATTTCTCTGGACAGAGAAATACGCATTACTCTCTGAGTACCTTCCAACACATAAGTCGAATCTGTGGAAGTTTTTTTCAAACGGACAAATTCCTTAAAACCTGCCTCAAAAATACCTTCCATACCTCTACCAGAATGCGGCCTGGCGGTTATATCCTCATAGAGTCTGTTTAATTCATTTCCTGACCAGAATTTATCTTCGAACAAGTCAGCATCTCGCCGTGCTTCGGCAAGTTCACTACGTTTTTTGAAAATAATAGTCCAGGAATAAACTGATATCAGCAGCAAAATCAGCATCACAATCTGTACCAACAAACTGGCTTCAGATATCAGGGACATCAAGGATAGATCAGCATTCACATTGCATCTCCGTCAAAATAAAAGAAGGTATAGGGCACGGCTTAAATCGCAGAGCATCCAGACAAGCCACTCTGACTGACGCACTGCACAACAGTTCGTCGTCACGCAATATTGATTGTTCAAACTGCATGCTTGCACCGCTCGTTTGTGTCATTTCAGATCGAATCATTAAGGCATCGTTAAATCGTGCCGGTCGACGAAAATTGATTTGCATCGAATGGACTGCAAACAGACAATTATGCTCGTCTTTTAAAACGTTCTGTTCAAAACCAAGCTGGCGCAGCCATTCGGTTCGCGCCCGCTCCATAAATTTCAGATAATTTGCGTGATAGACCACGCCACCACTATCGGTATCTTCGTAATACACCCTTACCGGCCAATCAAAAGACTGCATTAATCACCTGTAAGATCCAAATCCGGTGTCAACCCCAAATGTAAAAAGGCCCGTTTGGTGGCAATTCGGCCACGAGGTGTCCGCATAATAAACCCTTCCTGTATCAGAAAAGGTTCAATAACATCCTCAATCGTGCCTCGTTCTTCGCCAATGGCGGCTGCCAAATTATCCAGCCCAACTGGCCCGCCCGAAAACTTTTCAATAATGGCCAACAAAAGTTTACGGTCCAACATATCAAAACCAAACTTATCAACATCCAGTAAATCCAGTGCCTGTCGAGCAATTTCCGCTGTCACCACACCATCAAACCGGACTTCCGCATAATCTCTTACCCGCCGCAAAAGTCGATTCGCGATTCGTGGAGTTCCCCTCGAACGATGAGCAATTTCGCCTGCTCCAGTTATGTCCAGAGAGACACCCAAAATACCTGCGCTACGTTGCACAATCGTACTTAAATCAGCAACATTATAAAATTCCAATCGCTGCACAATGCCAAAACGATCCCGTAATGGCGAGGTCAAAGAACCCGCACGCGTTGTGGCTCCGACTAAGGTAAAAGGTTCGAGATCCAGCTTAATCGAACGTGCTGCCGGCCCTTCACCAATCATGATATCGATTTGGTAATCTTCCATTGCCGGGTACAGCACTTCTTCAACCACCGGACTCAGTCGATGAATTTCATCGACAAACAATACATCATTCGGTTCCAGATTCGTCAATAATGCTGCCAAATCACCCGGACGTTCCAATACCGGACCTGACGTTTGTCTTAAATTCACTCCCATTTCATGGGCGATAATATGTGCCAATGTGGTCTTACCAAGTCCGGGGGGACCAAAAATAAGCGTGTGATCCAATGCTTCCTTACGTTTACGAGCAGCAGAAACAAATAACTCCATCTGCTCACGAACCACTGGCTGACCGATATAATCCTGCAAACTGAGAGGTCTGATAGCACGATCCACCCGTTCATCATCATTTACTGTTTGCGGGGAAATAAATCGTTCATCCATAGTTAATTTCGCTGCAATGCCTGTCTGATGATTTGCTCAGTTGTCATATCCTGTGCATCAAAACTACGGATCATTCTGTCTGCTTCGGCGGCTTTATACCCTAAAGCTACCAAAGCTTCCAGTGCTTCTTTTCGTGCCCCGCCAGCGCTCGGCATATTCGTGGTAATTTGCTCATCAAGTCCCATCGCGGAACCCACTTCTTTAAGCCTGTCGCGCATCTCAATGATAAGACGATCAGCTGTCTTTTTACCGACACCGGGCAGCCGCGTCAAACTTGCGGCATCCCCCTCCTGGACACTTCTTGCAAAGCTGTCCACATCACTACCGGATAAAATGGTCAATGCCAGTTTTGCTCCAACCCCATTCACCTTCAATAAACTGCGAAATAATAATCGTTCGCGTGTAGTAGCAAAACCATACAGTAACTGAGCGTCTTCACGCACCACCAAATGGGTATATAAACTTACTTTTTCATTAAGTGGCGGCAAATTGACAAATGTCGACATTGGAGCCGAAACTTCATAGCCAACCCCTTGCACATCCAATACTAATTCAGGGGGCTGTTTTTCGATAATAATTCCAGTTAAACGGCCAATCATCTGCTATAGCGTCCTCCTCGACGACGACTGAGCCGCATTCCTGCGGGAAGTTTATTAGTGAGACTATCCAGAGCAGCATGATTCGCATGAGTGACCGCACACGCCAAAGCATCGGCGGCATCTTCCAGTGGCGCTTCTTTAAGTTGCAACATGACCGTCATCATATACTGAACCTGTTCTTTTTTGGCATGTCCATTGCCCACAACGGCTTTTTTAATTTGGGTTGCGGAATATTCATGGACAAGCAGTTGTTGATTGACCGCAGCACAAATGGCCGCACCCCGCGCCTGACCAAGTTTTAAAGCGGAGTCGGCATTTTTATGCAGAAATACCTGTTCGATGGCCATGATGTCGGGCTGATAGCGCTGGATGATATCTGTTAATCCCTCGAAAATCTGCTTAAGCCGGTTGGCAAAATCACCATCCCCGACCAGCAGTCTGCCGCTAATAACATGATTAATTTGTTTACCATCAAGCTCTATGATGCCAAAACCGGTTTTCCGAGAACCAGGATCCACACCAAGAATGCGCGCCATAACTAGTGTTCTCTCATCGTGATATTGGGACCTTCAGTTGTTTCTGTCAGCATTCATGGCAAGGCGCGGCTAGCGAGAAATGATAACCACCTTGTAAGAAAAACAACGCGGCCAGGGAACCCTTTAAGCGTATATGTATTGCCCCGCCACTACATTGCATCACTTGGCAAGGGGAAAAACATTACCTGCACAATGCGCCTTGTTGCATGCCAGCATATACACACTGATGACCACAATATCAAAATCAGAAAGCACCAAATCAACTACCCAGCTGCGCCATCACCTCATCGGAGAAATCAGCGTTTGAGTATACCTGTTGCACATCATCCAGCTCTTCAAATGCTTCAATCATCGCGATAGCTTTTTGCGCGTCATCCAGATCCAGGCTGACGGTATTGTCCGGGTGCATAGTGACTTCAGCTGATTGTGCCTCAAATCCTGCTGCATCCAAAGCATCTTTAACGGCGGCATAGTCATCCGGCGTAGTAAACACATCGATGGAACCGTCGTCATTGGTGACAATATCTTCAGCACCAGCTTCCAGTGCCACTTCCATGACCGCGTCTTCGTCTACACCTGGCGCCAGACTGATAATCCCTTTTTGATTAAACATAAAGGCCACGCAGCCATCGGTGCCCATGTTGCCACCGCGTTTACTGAAAACATGGCGGACTTCGGCCACAGTACGATTACGATTATCCGTCATACAATCCACCATAATGGCGATGCCATTTGGTCCGTAACCTTCATACCGTACTTCTTCATAGGCCGCGCCTTCCAGCTCGCCAGCACCACGTTTTGAAGCGCGTTCGATAACATCTTTAGTCATATTACTGCCCAAAGCCTTATCAATGGCAGCACGTAATCGCGGGTTAGTGGCAGGATCACTGCCCCCCATTCTGGCAGCGACAGTAATTTCACGAATCAACCGCGTGAAAAGTTTGCCGCGTTTGGCATCTTGCGCACCTTTTCTATGCTGAATATTCGCCCACTTACTATGACCTGCCATTTGGTACTAACCTCTTTGTTATTACGTAATACGAGTGTTAAGCAATTAAACCAGTGTATTCCAGTCGCGATAATATTCGCTACGACCATACACCTGATCGAAATACATGCTTTGTAATTGTTCAGTTATCGGGCCGCGTTTACCTTCACCGATTGGACGATTATCCAGTTCACGAATTGGGGTTACTTCCGCTGCCGTTCCAGTGAAAAAAGCTTCATCACAGATATACACTTCATCACGGGTAATGCGTTTTTCAACCACTTTCAAACCGATATCATTGGCCAGGCGCATAACCGTATCACGGGTAATACCTTCCAGTGCAGAAGTCAGCTCCGGTGTATAAAGCACGCCATCACGGATCATAAAAAAGTTCTCACCACTGCCTTCTGTGACAAAACCATTGGCATCCAGTAATAACGCTTCGTCATAACCATCGTTCACAGCTTCCTGTAACGCCATCATTGAATTCATATAGTTGCCATTGGCTTTGGCTTTACACATGGTGATATTCACATGATGACGGGTAAATGAAGACGTTTTGATGCGAATACCTCGCGTCATATTTTCTTCACCCAGATACGAGCCCCAGCTCCAGGCAGCTACCATGACATGTGTATTGAGGTTGTCTGCACGGATTCCCATACCTTCAGACCCATAAAAACACATTGGACGTATATAGGCCGAATCCAGTTTGTTGTCACGAACCACTGCACGTTGCGCTTCATTTAGCGTCGCTTTATCAAACGGCATTTTCATACCGAGAATCTTCGCACTGCGGAATAAACGGTCGGTATGTTCCTGCAGTCGGAAAATAGCGGTCCCAGCATCTGTTTTGTAGGCGCGAACACCTTCAAACACGCCCATACCGTAGTGCAGGGTATGCGTCAGAACATGGACTTTTGCTTCACGCCAAGGCACGAATTCGCCATCCAACCAGATAACGCCATCACGATCTGCCATTGTTACTGCTGCCATAATTACCTACTTTCAAGACTTAAATTGATATCAAACCGGTTTATTTAGTTTAACCAGCGCTGCCAAATTGTTTTTACTTGTTGCTGAAAATCGGCCACTTTGGCCACCGGCAGCACTGCCGGTTGTTCCTGCAGGACACAATGATTTGCTTCGCTACGATAATAACGATAGGCATCCGCTAGCATAGATCCTTCCTGCTGACTGAGTCTGCCGGTCGCCACCAATGCATCCAAAATCCGGATATTATCGGTGTAAACCATTAGATCAGGCAAGCTTGATGACCAGGCCAGCACAGCATATTGCACCATAAATTCAATATCAGTGATACCACCTATACCCTGCTTGAGATCAAAAAGGCCTTCTGCAGACTTATCCAGTTGCTGCCGCATTTTCTGGCGCATTTCGCTGACTTCTTTCGCCAGATCTGACTCTTCGCGAGGCTTGGACAAAACTTGCTGCCGAATGTTACTGAACTGTTCTGTCAATTTTTTATCGCCTGCGACACATCTCGCTCTGACCAGGGCCTGATGTTCCCAGGTCCAGGCTTCATTTTGCTGATAATCTGCAAAACCGGAGATCGGACTCACCAATAAACCAGAATTACCTCTGGGTCGTAGGCGCATATCCACTTCATAAAGCACGCCACCGGAGGTGACGGTGTTCAACAAATGGATCATGCGCTGGGCCAGCCGTGTATAAAACACCATTACATCAACCGGCTTATCACCATCGGTGGTGCCTTCACGGGCATCATCGAATACAAATACCAAATCCAGATCCGAACCATAGCCCAGTTCCAATCCACCTAATTTTCCATAGGCAATCACACTAAAACCACAGCACGACATATCATTTGCATCTGCGCCCGGAGGCAAGCCATGACGACTACTCAGATATAACCAGGCCAATTGCAATACGCGTTCTAACTGAATTTCCGCCAGTTCGCTCAACTGATCTCCCACGCGCATTAATGGAAGAACCTCAGTCACATCAGCAGCCGCGACATGTAAGGTGGCAATCTGCCTGAATTCGCGCAATAAATTCATTTGCTGTTCAAGATCGGTCTCTTCAGCAACAGATAAGAACTGTTCCAATAAAGCTTTTTGCTGTTCCCGGCCAGGCACTTCGTATAATGTTCGGGGATCCAACAGTTCATCCAGCAGGACGGGGTAACGCGCCAATTGATGGCTGATTAATGGACTTGCCGCACATAATTTGACCAATTGCGACAGGGCCAGCGTATTCTCGACTAACAGTGACATATAGGCAGAACGCCGCATGATGGACTCTAAAAGTGGCATCATTCGTTTCAAACAGATATCCGGTTGTTCGGTTCCAGCTGCCGCCTGGACAAGTAATGGCAGAAGTTTTTTTAATCTGCCACGTCCTGTGTGACTAAGCTTTTTGACGCTGTTTTGCTCAAGTAAATTTTCAATGATTAGCTGTGACTGCTGTGGATCGTCATATCCCCATTTTTCCAGATAAGCAATAACTTCAGATTCACCTGCGGTTAGTAAAGCAATGGTCTCGGCTTTATCATCATCAGCCTGCGGGGCGGTAAGCAACTGCTCGAAATGTTCATGCACCTGCTGGCGATGTTCATTCAATGTTTTGATAAAACCAGCCCAGTTTGCAAAGCCCATGCTGTTGGCCAGCCTGGTTTGTGCTTCACTGTCCTTGGGCAATAAATGAGTCTGCTGATCGGCCCAGGCCTGAATACGATGCTCAGTGTGCCGCAAAAATACATAGGCCTCTTTTAACGCCGTTATCGCATAACCTGACAATAATTTTCTGTCAGCCAATAACTCCAGAATTGTCAGGATCGGCCGTTGTTGCAAAGATTTATCCCGTCCGCCATAGATTAATTGAAATACCTGACCGATAAACTCGATTTCACGAATTCCACCAGCACCTAATTTAATATTATCTTCCATTCCTTTCAGATGTAGCTGGCCAGCAATCATTGATTTCATTTCCCGTAATGAATCAAACATGCCGTAATCAAGATAACGTCGATATACAAATGGACGTAACAGCTCAGTGATGGCTTTTCTATCCTGTTCGGTGCCGGTAACGGGTCTTGCTTTAATCATCGCGTAACGTTCCCATTCACGGCCTTGCGTCTGGTAGTACTCCTCCATTGCATCAAAACTGGCCACCAATGAACCGCTATCTCCAAAAGGACGTAACCGCATATCCACCCGGAACACAAAGCCATCGACTGTGACATTATCTAAAGCCTGAATCAGCTTACGACCCAACCGCGTAAAAAACTCTTCATTGGTCAGGCTTTTTCTGGCGCCTTGCGTTTCGCCTTCAGCAGGGTAGGTAAAAATCAAATCGATATCAGAAGACAGGTTGAGCTCTCCTGCCCCCATCTTCCCCATACCTAAAACAATTAATTGTTGTGCTTTACCATGCTCATCCAATGGTGTCCCTAACAGCTGAGTTTGCCATTGATAAAGCTTGTTCAGTGCTTGCTCAACACAGCAATCAGCCAATGCAGTCAACTCACGCACTGTCTCAGCCAGATCCGCCCAACCACTTAAATCCCGCCAGATAATGCGTACCATTTCACGCTGGCGAAAGATTCGAAGCTGCTGATGTAAAGATGCCTCGTCATTTACCTCAGCAAGTCGGGATTGCAAGCGTTGCTGATAACCATCCCCCTCATAGGCCATTTCCAAATCACCGCTTTGAAACAACTCAATCAGACGTTGTGGTTGTCTGTCGCCCTGATTCATTACGTATTCACTGGCCGCTAATACTGTCATGGCAGAATGCAGCAGATTTTGTTTATTTTGCAAAATCGATTGCCAATGGTCACTGAGTGGTGGTGTCATGCTTGCCTCATTTGATTTCGCGATGCACAGTATCTGAAAATGTGTCTAAACTAACAGAACATTTAGACTATCGCGATGGCAGAAGAACGAAATTTTCACGCATCTCTAACTTACATTTTGCTATCACCTTATTAACTTCCGTCTCGTCAAAGGAGACCATGATGGACAGCACAAGAAATAGCGCTCCGCACCACACACCGGAATGCGTTTCAGATCGCGTTGCGCTGGCAATTGTTAAATTTATGCGTTTTTTTGCTGACGTGTTTTTTTCGGGTCGCTATGGACATCGTGCTGTCGTACTGGAAACGGTTGCTGCTGTTCCAGGTATGGTTGGCGGAGCCTTACAACACCTTCGTTCATTACGTCGAATGCAGGATGATGATGGCTGGATCAGCACCTTGCTGGAGGAAGCTGACAATGAACGTATGCATTTGCTGACCTTTGTACATATTGCCAAACCCAGCTGGCTGGAACGCGTATTGATCATTATTGCCCAGGGTGTGTTTTATAATTTGTTCTTTATTCTTTACCTGTTTTCATCTCGTGTTGCGCACCGAATTGTGGGCTATTTAGAGGAGGAAGCGGTATACAGCTACAGCGAATATCTGGCCGGAATTGACGCGGGAAAATACGAAAATGTAGCCGCACCGCAAGTTGCCATTGATTACTGGAATCTGCCTGCAGAGGCCCGTTTGCGTGATGTTATATTGGTAGTAAGAGATGATGAGGCAAAGCATCGTGACGTGAATCATGATTTTGCCAACCAATTGCAAAACGCATAAGATACCGCGGCGACACAGATTGATTAAGGTATGACAGACTTCACATTGCGCTAACAGACAGGGACGACTATGGCGACTTTACTTTTCCGACTTAATAATGTGCCTGAAGACGAAGCTGAAGACGTTCGGCAATTACTGGATGACAAAGGCTTTGCCTTTTACGAAACTCATGCCGGATTCTTTGGCTTAGGTGTTGCCGCTATCTGGCTGGTCAACGACAATCAGCTACCGCTTGCCAAAGCCATTTTGGATGAATATCAGGCCAAACGGGCCATTGAACAACGTCAGCAATACGAATCACTGCGTGCCAGTGGTGAAATCCCCGGTTTTTTCCAATCCATTTTGCAACACCCATTTCGCTTTATAGGCGTTCTGTTGTTAGTGCTCTTTGTACTCAGTTTGATGCTGATACCTTTTTGGAATACGTTGCATCCTTGATAAAGTCATTGCTAAACACCTAATAAAAAGCCCCACCTCTATCGAGGCAGGGCTTTTGTTTGTGCTAAAAGCTGAATTAACAGATGTAATAAATTACATCATGCCGCCCATGCCGCCCATATCAGGCATTGCAGGCGCTTCATCTTTAGGTAATTCAGCAATCATGGCTTCAGTGGTCAACATCAGACCCGCAACCGAGCCGGCATTTTGTAATGCAGTACGCGTGACTTTAGTTGGATCCAGAATACCCATTTCAATCATGTCGCCATATTCACCAGTCGCAGCGTTGTAACCATAGTTACCTTTACCGGCAACGACTTCATTCAAGACAACAGATGCTTCATCGCCAGAGTTGGTGACGATTTGACGCAAAGGTTCCTGCATTGCACGACGTGCAATAGCAATACCAGCATCCTGATCCAGATTGTCACCTTTCAGCTCGCCCAGGCTCACTTCGGCACGGACCAAAGCCACACCACCACCAGCAACTACGCCTTCTTCAACCGCAGCACGTGTGGCATGTAACGCATCTTCAACACGCGCTTTTTTCTCTTTCATCTCAATTTCAGAGCCAGCACCTACACGAATAACGGCAACACCACCGGCTAATTTAGCCACGCGTTCCTGCAGTTTTTCTTTGTCGTAGTCTGAAGATGAATCAGCAATCTGTGCACGAATCTGCTCAACACGCGCGGTGATTTCATCAGCACGACCAGCACCATCAATAATAGTGGTGTTTTCTTTGCTGACAGAAATTTTCTTCGCCTGACCCAGATCGTCAAGGGTAACTTTTTCCAGATTCAGGCCAACTTCTTCCGAAATAACCGTACCGCCGGTTAACACAGCGATATCTTCCAACATCGCTTTACGACGATCACCAAATCCAGGTGCTTTAACAGCACAGACTTTAACGATACCACGCATGTTATTCACAACCAGAGTCGCCAACGCTTCGCCTTCAACATCTTCTGAAACGATCAGCAACGGACGGCTGGACTTAGCGACAGCTTCCAATGTTGGCAGCAGTTCACGGATGTTAGAGATTTTTTTGTCGTACAGCAGAACGTAAGGGTCATCCAGGTTGGCTGACATGGTTTGCTGTTCGTTGACAAAGTAGGGAGACAGGTAGCCACGGTCAAACTGCATACCTTCAACAACGTCGAGTTCATTTTCAAAGCCACGACCGTCTTCAACCGTGATAACACCTTCTTTACCGACTTTTTTCATTGCTTCAGCAATGATGTCACCAACTGATTTGTCAGAGTTGGCAGAGATCGTACCGACTTGGGCGATAGCCTTGTCATCATCACAAGGTGATGACATTTTTTTCAGTTCATCAACTGCTGCAGTCACTGCCTTGTCGATACCGCGTTTCAGATCCATGGGGTTCATACCCGCTGTGACTGATTTCATGCCTTCACGCAAGATAGCTTGAGCAAGAACGGTAGCAGTCGTGGTACCGTCACCGGCAGCATCAGACGTTTGCGAAGCAACCTCTTTCACCATTTGGGCGCCCATATTCTCGAATTTATCCTCGAGCTCAATTTCTTTGGCAACAGAAACACCATCTTTAGTAATGGTGGGTGCACCGTAGCTTTTGTCCAAAATAACATTGCGACCTTTCGGTCCTAATGTCACTTTTACCGCATTAGCCAGCGTGTTAACGCCTTTGACCATTAGCTGGCGCGCATCAGCGCCAAATTTGACTTCTTTAGCAGCCATTTTAATTCCTCTTTATAGCTATGTTTAACGTAACCAGATGTGAAATCGTCGGGAAGCGCTTAAGCTTCGATCACAGCAACGATATCGTCTTCACGCATTACCAGCAGTTCTTCGCCTTCCACTTTGACTTCAGTGCCGGCATATTTGCCAAACAGCACTTTGTCACCGACTTTAACAGCCAGAGGACGGACGTCACCAGAATCGGTAGGTTTGCCGTTACCCGCTGCGATAATTTCGCCACGGGATGGTTTTTCTGCTGCATTGTCAGGAATGACAATTCCGCCAGCAGAGGTAGTTTCTTCTTCCATGCGACGAACAATCACACGATCATGAAGGGGACGAAGGTTCATTAGTTTTATCCTCCAAAAGTAACAAAAAATGACCAAGAAAATTCCAGGAACCCCTTTAATGGGGCTGCCAGAACAAACTTCAAGTGCCTGCGTTAAAAAATTTCTGAAAAAACTGTCAAATGCAGTGAATTGCTTGATTTATCAGCATCAACGAATATTGCGCTGTTCGTCATCCTTAATGACTTCGCCTTCAATGATGTCATCCGTTTGTGAATAGCGACTACGTGCCGACCATTGCTGACGGAATAGCACATTGCTGTTACGAATTAATTTCAGTAGCAAAGCACGTCGTAACGTTGGAATAAGTAATAAGAAGCCAACAGCATCAGTTACAAATCCCGGAATCAGCAAGAGAAAACCACTTATAAATAAAGTCATGCCCTCCAGCATTTCCAAAGCGGGTGTTTCGCCTCGCCGAATTGACTGCTGGGCACGCTGCATAGTGGCAAGCCCCTGTAACTTGACTAACCAGGCCCCCAACACTGCGGTGGCAATCACAAACAGAATGGTCCAACCCGCGCCAATGACTTCGCCAACCTCAATTAAAACGTAAATTTCAGCAATCGGCACCAGCAGAAATAGCAAAAAAAGCCACTTGAACATGTTCTTTCCTTAACGGATATCAATGATTCAATAGGTTGGGGCTTATATTGATTTTTCAAGCATTTTTGTCTTATCCAGGTTGTCGCGTTTTAACAACAAATTTCCACTTTTGTTGCTATGTAACACAACTGTAATAGAAACATCATCACCCTGAAACATTCCAGTCTTATGGTGTGCGGGTCTTCGGACTTAAGACCGATTTGTTTTATCAACTAAGAGGATAGCCCCTTGAAACTGAAACCTACATCTCTATTAATCGCCGGCGCACTGATGGGTGCAGCCGTTTTACCTGTTCAGGCTGACCCAATGGTCGACCTGCTGAAAGTGTTACGTGACAAAGGTACTATCAGCGCTGAAGATTATGAATTACTGGCGAATGCAGCTAAAGATAAAGAAGAACAAGCTGCTGCTGAAAAAGAAGAAATCATGACGAAGGTCGATAGTAAACCTTCTTCAATCGTTACATTAGACAAAAAAGGCTTGAATTTTGAGTCTTCTGATAAAGCATTTACTGCCAATATTGGCGGCCGTATTCATGCTGACTATGCGTTTATTGACGATAACTACTTTGACCGTAATGTTGATAGTGTTGACGAATTTGGTAATGGTGCAAAATTCCGCCGCGCTCGTATTGGTATGGAAGGCACCATGTTCACTGACTGGACCTATGCGTTAGAAATTAACTATGGTCAGGATGAAGCCACTGAGTTTACTGATGCAACTATCGGTTATGAAGGTTTTGAAAACGTCAAATTGAAACTGGGCCGCCATAAGATGCCAGTTGGTCTGGAAGAGCTGACCAGTTCTAATCGTATCTCAACAATGGAACGTTCCGGTCCTACAAATACATTTGCATTAGGTCGTCGTAATGGCTTGACTGTTGCAACCGGCGGTTCAAACTGGACATTAACTGGTGGTGCTTATCTTGGCGAAGGTGTTGAAAGTGATGGTTGGGAAGGTAAAGACTCTGATTATGGTTATGCAGGTCGTGTCACCTTTGCTCCAATTCAAGAGAAAGAAAAACTGGTTCATTTAGGTGCAAGCTACCACCATGTTGGTTTTGAAGAAACTTTTGATGGTAATAATTTAGGCAGTAATAACGGCCGTTTACGTGCCCGTCCTGGCATTCACTTCTTTAATGACCGCCCTGTACAAGTGAACTACGGTGGTACTGAAGATGCAGATACATTCGGTTTTGAAGCGGCCACTGTAATGGGGCCTTTCTCCTTACAGGCTGAATACTATACGCAACAGCTAAACCGCAAAGAAGCCAAGGATGCTGATGCTGATGGCTGGTATGCATTAGCGACTTACACTTTAACCGGTGAAGCTCGTGGTTATAAAGGTGGCGCAATGCGCACTATCTCACCGAAAAATCCTGTAGGTAAAGGTGGTTTTGGTGCCTGGGAACTGGTTGCTCGTTATGACGTACTGGATATCTGGGATAGCAGTGCAGCATTGGAAAATACCAGTGGTATTCGTGGAACAGAAAGCAATATCTGGACCTTGGGTGTGAACTGGTATGTGAACGACAATATTCGCTTTATGGCGAACTATGTTGATGCGGACATCAAATCTGATGATGCATCAGACTTGGAAGGCGATATCGAAGCCTTTATGTTCCGTGGTCAGGTTGCGTTCTAATTTGACGCAGCATATCTCCTGAGAAAAAGCCTCACCTTGGACTTCAAAGGTGGGGCTTTTTTTTGAATACCACCTGTTCAACGACTGTTAAATTCACGGAGTTCTTTATGAATGCTATGTCACGCTTAGTGATGTTATCGATAACCGGCCTGAGCCTCTTCAGCAGCATGGTTGTTGCTGACGATCATCTTGCCCAAGCCAAAAAAGGCGATGTTATCCCGGTTCAATTACATCAGCTTAAACCGACACAATCCTCTGTCGGCTATGACCAGGTTTTCTACAAACTGGGACGTTATGAAGGCGATACTGAAAAGAAATTTGATGAAATCTGTGAAGCCAATGGCCAGAAGGCCATTAAAGACTATTCCTCAAAATCCAATGTCGCTGTTGCCAGCTCATTTGAATGTACCGATCCCGTTGGTACAGCCACGAAAGATATGAAAACAGTGGTGATAGGCCCCGATAATGGTTTATATCTGACCGATGGTCATCATACGTTCAACGTGTTCTGGCATATGCCGGATGGCGGTGCCAATTTTGAAGTGCATGTTGTGGTTGCTGACGATTATCGTGATCTAACCTCGATGGATGATTTCTGGAGCAAGATGCAGGCAGAAAACAACTTATGGTTGTATGACGATAAGTTTGAACCAATTGATCGTAGTGCATTGCCAGAAAGTCTTGGTCTGGAAAACTTCCATAACAACTTATATCGCTCACTGGTTTATTTTTCCCGTGAAATTGTCTGGGATAAACCCAAACCAGCCATCAATTTTGTTGAGTTTTACTGGGGGAAAGAAATTTACAACAAAGTCGATTTAAGCCAATACGACTTAAATTCAATGAAGGGCTATAAAAAAGCCGTTAAAGACGTCAGTGACGCTATTTTAGCGGTGAAATCTGACAATGTCGGCGGTATTGGCATGTCTGCTTCCAGAATGGGTCAGTATGAAGGTTTTGATAAAAAGGAATTTGAAAAACTGTTTCGTGCCAATAAGAAAGTGGATTATATGCTGCGCTATAAAAAACAAATGACCGGTGCCGGTCTGAGTTTTGACAAAGCCATTAATCATAGTCATTCCATGCAGCTTAAAGATTCGTTCACGTTATCTTCAAACCAGGACTTAATGGCGGTTTCCGCCATTAATGTCGCAGGCGAAGTGAATGCTCTGATCGAAATTCCGACCGGTACATCTGCAAAATGGGAAATGAATAAAGACAACACTCAGGAAGTTATCTGGGAATTAAAAGATGACAAACCACGTATCGTGAATTACCTGGGTTACCCGGGAAATTACGGCACCATCCCCGGCACCGCAATGCCAAAAGAGCTTGGGGGTGATGGTGACCCGTTGGATGTTTTGGTATTGGGCCAGTCTATCCCTCGCGGTGAGGTTTTGTCAGTACGTTTGATAGGTGTATTAAAAATGCTGGATGACGGTGAGCAGGATGACAAATTAGTCGCTGTTATTACCGAAGATAGTCCTTTTGCTAACGTTGAGTCGATGCAACAACTGGACAAAGAATTTCCGGCGGTTTCTGAAATCGTCCGTCTCTGGTTTGAAAATTACAAAGGCCCAAATGGCGGCATGGAAGCTCAAGGCTTTGCTGATCATCAGGAAGCGATGAATGTCTTAAAACAAGCGATGAATGCCTACCAAAACAGCTTGAACTGATTACCTGACTGCCGATGGCAATACTTTGATCCCCTTCAGTATGGGGCTTAAGTTGCGCCATCATTTTATTTTAATCACTGACCTTATGACCTTTTCCGACTAATAAGGCTTTGGCTAAATAATTTCCGGATTCAATATGACTCAAGAAGAACTATTACAATTTAAGTCATTGGAAGACATTCTCGCCACCGCGGCCCTCACCCCTATCTTTCAGCCGATTGTTTCATTAAAAAATAATCAGATTTATGGTTATGAAGCATTGATTCGTGGTCCCTCAGACAGTGTTTTGCATTCTCCGATAAATCTTTTTGATGCGGCGAATCGCCATGGTCGCCTGGCTGAGCTGGATTTGCTGTGCAGAGAAATCGCCATTAGCCGTTTTGGTGAACTTGACCTGAATGCCAAACTTTTTATCAACACGATTCCGTCAGCGTTATTACAACCCGATTATCCACATGGTCTGACGGCAAAATTTCTTAAGCAAGCCAGAATTCCCGCCGAACAAATTGTTATTGAATTAACCGAGCAATATCCAATTGATGATTACGATCTGATGCGTGAGGCGACTGCTCACTATCGTGATATGGGATTTTCTATCGCAATTGATGATTTAGGTGCAGGTTATTCGGGACTGCGAACCTGGTCAGAATTGAAGCCTGACTTCGTCAAGCTGGATCGACACTTCATGCAGAATATTCATGAAGATCAGCAGAAAAAACAGTTTGTGCAATCGATGATTGATATCGCCCTCAGCAGCAATTGCCGTGTGATCGGTGAAGGCGTTGAAGTGCGTGAAGAATATCTGGTGGCACAATCCATGGAAATGCATTTTGTCCAGGGCTATTATTTTTCCCGGCCTACAGCTACCCCGAAGCGTCAACTGCCAGCATCGCTATTTGCCAAGCGTGAACCAAGAGAAAAAATCCCTTCGGGGGTACCACGCTCAGATTCACTGGTGGTGAGCTTGCTGACCCAATTGACACCGCTTCGAACTTACCATGATTTTGAATATGTGGGCGAGCGTTTTCAAAATGAGATGAATCTGGCGGCATTACCCGTTTTGAATGAGAACAATACGATTGCCGGCATCGTCTGGCGGGATGAATTTTTGACCCTTTATGCCAGCCGATATGGACGCGACTTGTATGGCCGGAAACCTATCCGCTTGTTTATGGATAAGAAGCCAATTATTGCAGAAACCTCTCTGACACTGAAAAAACTCAGTCAGCAAATTACCAGTCAGAATTCAGCTCATCAACACAGTGTATTCATCATTAGTGAACACGGCTATTACCGTGGTGTCGGCAGTTTGATTGATTTGTTAAGACAAATAACGGATTTACAGTTGACGATTGCGCGTTATGCCAATCCCTTGAGCGGACTGCCTGGAAATGTCCCACTTAATGAGCATATCCAACAGGCTATCGGTCAGAAACGTCACGCGACGGTTTGTTATTTTGATTTGGATAACTTCAAACCCTACAACGACACCTATGGGTATAACAAGGGCGATAAAGTCATCACCAGAACCGCCAGAATTCTCAGTCAGCACATTGATCATGACATGGACTTTCTCGGTCACGTCGGTGGTGATGATTTTATTATAATATTTGACAGCACTGACTGGCAGAAACGTTGCCAGAGAATGCTTCACGATTTCGAACTGTTGTATCCGGAGCTCTATACTGAAGAACATCTCCGTCAAGGAGGCATTGAGGCGCAGGATCGCTATGGGCAACGGGTGTTCTATCCATTGCTCAGCTTGTCAATCGGCGCAGTCACCATTAGTGATTTTAGTTATCTGGTTGATGAAGCGGATCTGGCAGAGCATGCCACCAAGGCCAAATCCAAAGCGAAGAAAATTCCGGGTAACAGTCTTTATCAACTTAATCTATCAGATTGCCAGCCTTTTTCTGAGGCGATTTAAGCCAGATAAGTTGCAGGAAGCGGCTTAATATTTAACGGGCATTCACAGCTGATTTGTTTAATTGCTGCAGAACATAATTAACACGTTGCTTGATTTTTTCCCGGGTCAGTCGAAACTCGGCAAGGATCTCTTCTTCAGTACCACGATACTTTGCCGGGTCGGTCAAGGGTAAATGCAAGCGTAGCGTATGCGGACTGACCACTGGACATTGCTCGTCAGCATTCTCACATAACGTCACCAGTAAATCGGCCCACTCCAGCATTTCACCATTTACTCGGATTGATTCCTGTTGTGAGATATCAATACCGGCTTCGGCCATTACCTTTATTGCCTGGGCATTCTGGCCATGCGCTTCAATACCGGCAGAGCGAACTTCAATCTCATCGCCCCCCAGAAATCTGGCCCAGCCTTCTGCCATTTGCGATCGACAGGAGTTTCCTGTGCACAAAAACATTATTCTGAACTTTTCCATAAACCACCTCATTCGATTAGCTGATCAGCCTATCAAGCTTGTATGACAAAACCATTAACTCATATTAAAACCTAATAATGATTCTTATCTGCACTTGAAATCAGTCTTATAGCTTCTGCTAGAATGACGCTTTAAATTTAATGCCGGATTCACACGTGAAAAAACTGATTATCACACTGCTGCTTTTTGCCACTCCGATATTACTGCCGGGGATCAGTGCTGCCCAGACAACTCGTTATGTTTCAGATGAATTAGAAATTACCATGCGTAATGGCCAGGGACTGGAGTTTGGTATTCGAAAAATGCTGAAATCCGGCACCGAACTGACGGTATTGGAAAATGATCCCTCAGGCTATTCAAAAGTACGCACCAATGATGGTATCGAAGGCTGGGTGTTATCACGTTATTTAAACAATAATCCAAGCGCGCGTGAACAATTAGCCGCCAAAGAACAGCGTATTGCCAACCTTGAACTGGAAGTCACTGGATATAAAGAAGAATTAGCACAACTCAGCTCACAAACCTCAGAGGCTGATGAACAAAATATGACCCTGAAAGAGACCGCTCAACGCCTGAGCAAGGAGCTGGATGATATACGTCGTACAGCCTCTAATGCTGTGGCTTTGGAAAACGAAAATCGTCAATTAAAGGAACGGTTGCAGCAAATTGATCATGAGATTCAGTCTATCGTGATTGAAAACAATACCCTGAAGGACAATGATGCAAAAAACTGGTTTTTAATTGGTGCCGCCGTGTTATTTGGTGGAATAATCATTGGCCTGATTATGCCGAGCCTGAGGATGCGCAAGAAAAGCTCGTGGGGGAATTTCTAAACGACACCATAAAATAGCGCTGTGAATTCACAGCGCTATTTTTATTCTGATGCGGATGGTTTGACCACCACTTCACGTTTTTTATGGCCATCGCGCAAATGCTCAAGGTTCTTACCTGCCAGCGTGCCACCATCAATCTGATACGCTTTGCCAAACCCCTTCACATAACGTCCCCCTTTCGGCTTCAGCTTAAACAGACGAAAATCACTTAATTGACTCAGATTGGTAATTCGCTGCCCATGACGTTCAGTTAATAAGGCGATGCCCACATTCCAGGCATCTGAATCGACCTGAATCCATTCCGCCTCTATCTGATAGCTCACCCGTAACCGGGCAAACAATTCAATAGCCGAATCCTCATCTTCGATGATCAGCACGGATGCCTGTGGATGAATCCGCAGATTCACACCATGCACAGCAATATCGCTGAGTAATACATAGAGACAATCACGTCCTACCGCAAATGCTGCATAGGATGCATAAGGGTGATTATTTTCATCAAGCGTCGACAGCATTAACGTTTTACGGCTGTTGACCATCATCATGATTTCATCGCTGATCTGTTGTTCCAAACCTTTATTCTTCATCGGAATGTCCTGACAGCTGATATTGCTGCATTAACTGATAAAACTTTTCGCGTTGTGATGCGATTAATTCACCTCGTTCATCGCGACCGAGAAACACTTTAAAGATCACTTCACTGTTTACATCCTCAAACACAAAGGCATAACTCTCGCGACCTCGATGGGGTTTGGTCTGAAAGCTGATTTGCTCAACTTTCTGCAGATTAAGATGGCCATGAAAACCGTTACTGTCAGCTTTAAGGTTATAGAATCCTTCTGCCACTGTTGCTTTTGGAAAAGGACCGGTAAATTCGAATACACTACCACCATGAATCACTATCGTGGTCATCGAACCCCAATCGCTAATCTGTTCCAGTAATTGTTGCGCATTTTGTCCCGGCATTATTGAGACTGCTGTTACTGCTGGTTCCTGTTGCATAAATCTACTCCGCATTAGAACTGATAGCGTACGGCTAATCTTACATCACGTCCCGGCATATAAAGCTCCTGAAAGGCCACACGGTAATATTGATCGGTCAGATTATTCACGCTGAGATCAAGTTTTAGGTTGGGCATGGTAACTGGTTCCCATGTCGCATAAATATCGGCCAGAGTATAGCGATCATAATCACGGCTATCTCCGGAGGGAGTTCGGTTCTGAGTTTCAACATGACTGACTCTTAGACCTGTTTTAACACTGCGATTGATAAAGCGCTGACTCAGATCCAATACCCATTTATCTGCTGGGATACCGCTCAGTTTCTCACCAGTCTGTTTATCTTCACCACGGGTCTGTCCGTACGACAATGCAGCATTAAAATCATTTAGACCATAGTTAAATGTTAGCTCAAAGCCTTTTAAACGAGCCTCATCAACGTTGTTATAAGTGGTATGACCAGCATCTACACTGAAAAAAGGTGGAAAAGGTAAAGCTGAGAAAACAGGGTTATCAACTGTTTGCTCAATAAAATTATCAATATTGTTATAAAACAATGCCCCATTGATGCCAAAGCGATCTTGTTGAGTAAAAACATTCTGCGTATTAAAGTCAGCAATGAATTCAATATTTTGAGATTCTTCTGGTTTCAGATCAGCATTGGGAATAAAGGTATTACAGGCAGTGGAAGTAATACAAAAATGTGTTCCGGTTGTATAAAGCTCTTCAGCAGTTGGTGCCCTGAAAGCTTCATCATAACGTAAGGTCAGATTCAACTTATCTGTGGTTTGCCACACTAAAGCGACTGAAGGTGAAAACGCTTTATCACTACGATCATTATTTAAATTTTTTGCTTCAGTGCTGAAATAATCATAACGACTGCCAAGTTCTAGTCGCCAAGCTTCGGCAAACGGAATATGAACTTCGGTAAATGCTCCCCAAACTTCGGTTGTGGCATTTGGCGGTGTAGGACGATTTAACCCAGCACGGCTACTAGTTAACTTATCCTGATAGCCATCCACACCATAGATAAAACTAATGTCACCCAGCTCAGTTCGGTTATTCAGATTTAAGCCAAGCGTTTCGATCTCAGTCCGATCAGCACGTCGATCTGATAAGCGATATTCCTGCATTTCGGTATTGTTCCAGTACAGCATCAGCTGGGCATTAAGCCAGTTACTGTCTGGATTCAGACGATAATCCACTGCAGCATGATCAGTCTGATTTTCGCGGTGAATCATAAAATTAGAGGATCCCACATTGGCTGCTCCATTCGAAGGAATCTCGCCATTCACCTCGGAAGTTCGCAGATTAAATGTCGCGGTTTGTGCATCATCAATAAACCAGTCTACTTTCGCCATCAAACCTTTATCACGTGATGCAGAACCCTCGAGATTCTTCCCATTGCCCAGTTCCAGGTCATTACCATCACGATAAAAACCAGAAACCAGCCAGTCGAGATTATCACCTCGTCCAGCCAGTGCTGAGGTGGTCAACCATTTATCACTGTTGCTGTGATAACCCTGCTTGATAAAACCGCCAAAATCACTGGTTCCCAGCAAATCAGCCGCATGAATGGTGTTTTGTGAAATTACGCCGCCCAGGGCACCTGACCCCCACAACGCGCTGCTCGGTCCTTTCACTACTTCGACATTTTTGATTAATTCCGGATCCAGAAAATAGGTCGGGCGATGGCCTGACATAAAGTTTTGTCGGACCCCATCCACCAGCTGTAATACCTGGTTATCTCCCAAACCACGGATATTCACATTCTGAACATCTTCCCTTGGCCCACCACTCAGCGTGACATTGGGCAGATGAGCTACCGTCTGTGGCACAGAAGTCGCCTGAACCTGATCCAATTCAGCTTTATCAATGACCGTGATATTGCGACTCTGCAAGTCTTGCTGTTCTGCATTACGTGTTGCAGTGATCTTGATTTCTTCCATTTGCAAAGGCGTTTGGGCGTGACTGGTTGACACCAATAGCGGACTAAGCAAAAGCACAGACTGAATCAGGGTAGGGAGGGTTTTACATTGTGTGTTCATTTTTTCCTCAGTAAAGATCGCCTTAACGTTCAAAAAGTTGATTTGCAGATGAGAGTTACTGCATCGGCTGGGAAAATTATCACACCTCACACAACATGCAAATAATAACGATTATCATTTAGATTTAACTTAACAAATTATTTATTTGTGGTTAAACTTCTGCATTTGCTCATGGCGTTCTTCAATAACGAGCCCGAAACTGATTTACCCTGCTTGGAGCTATTCATGTCTCAATCTACATTTTCTCGTCTTAATATGAGAAAACTATTTTACGGCGTTTTATTACTGTTAACGGCTCAAATTACGATGGCTGAGCCGGTTCATGCCGATAAAAAAATCATCAGTGTTGATAGCAATGCCACAGAAATTTTGCTGGCCTTGGGGGTTGGCTCCAACATTATCGCCACCGATATCACCAGTGAGCCATTACTCAAAAGTCATCATGTTAAACAACTCGGCTATCACCGTGCGTTGTCGGCCGAAGCGATTTTATCCTTACAACCGGATCTGATTGTGGGCAGCGACCATACAGGGCCTGCTCCCACTGTAAAAGCCATTCAAAATGCACAGATTAACTTTATCCAGCTCAACAGTCCGCAAACCATTGCGGACCTTCGCAGTAATATTCAGTACTTAGCCAAAGCACTGGATCGCGAAAAAACCGGTCAGCAATTAATCGTCGATATTCAGCGAATGGAAACCGCGATCACCGATCATCTCAATGGATCAAATTTAAAAATGGTGTTTCTGCTGGATTTGAATGATCGGGGATTATCACAGGCTGGACGTGACACGGTTGGTCATGCCCTCATCAATGTGCTTGATGGTCAAAATATCAGCGAATTTAATGGTTATCAGTCAGTGTCGCTGGAATCTGTTCTGGCAATGAATCCCGATGTCATTCTGGTTGGAAACCGCAGTAATCGCGCACCGGAAACGGAGCAGCTGTTGTCTCGCTATCCTTTGCTGAAAAATACTGCTGCCGGCCAAACCAGGCGCATTATCAGTATTGATGCCAGTAAGTTAATCGCAGGACTGAGCATAACTGCGGTAAAACAGGCCGATCAGCTGGCAGCCATTATTTATTCCTCAGCACGATGAGTTATGCCAAATATTTACCTGCCAGCTTGCATGGCTGGCGCCGAAGCATCTGGCTGATGATGGTCATGTTATTGCTGGTAACGGTGTTGTTATCGATCATGCTGGGTCCAATGACCTTGCCTGCAAAACAAAGCTTATTGAGCATACTAGATAAGTTTTTCGGCAGTGAACTGAGTCAGTTAAATGCCTTTCAAACCGCCATTATCTGGGAGTTACGCTGGCCACGAACTTTACTCGCTATCTTTATCGGTGCGTTATTAGCCCTTTGTGGTGCTGTCACCCAGGGACTATTCCGTAACCCATTAGCTGATCCCGGCATTATTGGCGTCTCTTCTGGCGCAGGACTTGGCGCGGCCATTGCCATCGTATTGTTACCGGCTTCGCTCAGCTATCTGACAACACCTGTAGCGGCATTTCTGGGCGGTTTGATAACCACCTTACTGGTGTATCGGCTGGCGCAATCTCAAAATGGGGAGACTTCGGTATTGATTCTGTTGCTGGCTGGCGTTGCCATAGCGGCTTTTAGCGGGGCAATCATTGGTTTTATGACCTATATCGCCAATGATATGGCGTTACGCGAGCTGACCTTATGGGGTATGGGTACGCTGAACGGCGCAAACAATACATCTATCTGGCTGTCCGCAATGACCTGCCTTTGCCTTTTATTGTTTTACCAAACTCAGGCACCAGCATTAAATGCCTTTCTGCTGGGCGAAGCCGAAGCCCGCCATCTGGGCATCAATGTCGAGAAATTAAAACTGCAATTGATTGTGGTCACCGCAATCGGCATTGGCATTGCCGTTTCAGCCACCGGCATTATCGGCTTTATCAGTCTGGTGGTGCCCCATCTGGTGCGTATGACCATGGGCCCGGATCACCGTTTATTGCTGCCATTATCCGCGCTGACAGGAGCGGTTTTATTACTGATGGCAGATATTGGTGCCAGAGTGTTGCTGGCTCCGGCGGAATTACCAGTAGGTTTGGTGACCGCATTAATCGGTGCGCCATTCTTTGCATTTTTGCTGATCCAGCAACGTAAACGACTCAGTACCTTATAAGCCTGCCTATGCTCACTATCGAAAATCTGCTTGTTCAACAGGAACACCGCCAAATTCTGAATTTGCCCGCAGCCAGTTTGATTTCCGGCGAGTTAATTGCGGTGTTAGGTCCTAATGGTGCAGGTAAATCCAGTTTAATTAAAACCATCTGTGGTGAGTGGCCCGCAAGTACCGGACAGATACGTCTACATAATAAACCGTTACCACAGTGGCCGAGACACGTATTGGCTCGACATCTGGGCGTTTTGCCTCAGGCCAGCCAGTTATCGTTTCCATTCAAAGCGCAGGAGGTGGTTGCCATAGGTGCCACACCACTCAACCTGAATCGTCATGCTATTAATCACACCGTGCAAAAGTGGATGCGGGCAACCGATACCTGGCAATTTTCTGACAGGCTTTATACCAGCCTGTCGGGCGGTGAACGACAACGGGTACAATTGGCCAGAGTATTATTACAACTGTCACAGGCAGAACGGGCACCATTGTTATTACTGGATGAACCAACATCAGCACAGGATCTTGGACAGCAACATCAGTTATTGAATTTGGTAAAATCGCTTTGTCAGGAAAATGGCTTTGCGGTGATCAGTATTTTGCATGATTTGAACCAAGCGAGTCGTTATGCTGACAAAGTGTGGCTTTTACAACAGGGTGAACTCGTCGCCCAGGGATCACCACCGCAGGTGCTTCAACCTGAAACAGTAATGAAAATATGGGGTTATCAACCGGAGCTGTTTTTTAACAGCGAGGGCCAGCAGATATTGGTCTGAGGAGGGTAAAGTCACTGTTAAATTGCTGCCTATAGACCCTAACTGAATTGACTAACATCCATGAGCACAGAAACCAGCTATCAGCTTAAAGGCATACTCAAACAGGCGTTGAGTTATAAAAAGCATCTGATAAAAGCCAACCTGATCGCGCTGTTTGCCACTCTGTGTGCGGTTCCTGTGCCGTTACTGCTACCGATAATGGTGGATGAAGTCCTGCTTAATCAGCCTGGTGCCGCCGTAGCATTTATTTCCTCGTTTACCCCTGAACACTGGCATGGTCCTATTCTTTTCATCAGCGCCATGTTGATCCTGACGCTGGTATTACGTTTGGCCTCATTGGTTTTAAACGTGTTGCAATCACGCTATTTCACCATCATTGCCAAACGCATTACCTTTCGAATTCGCCGTCAGCTGATCAAACGGCTGGGAAGAATCGCCATCAGTGAATATGAAACCCGTGGCAGTGGTGGCATATCCTCTCATTTTGTCACCGATATTGAGGTCATTGATAACTTTATCGGTAATACCATTAGTAGGTTTATCGTAGCAGTGCTGAGCATTATCGGTACTGCAGTAATACTGCTGTTTCTGCACTGGCAACTGGCTTTGTTGATTCTGTTTATGAATCCCCTGGTAATTTATTTCACCATGCGAGTGGGTAAACATGTTAAACACCTGAAAAAAAATGAAAATACCGCAGTCGAGGTATTTCAACAGAGCCTGACCGAAACACTTGATGCCATTCAGCAGATCCGTGCGGCCAATCGTGAAAAACATTATTTTCTGCGAGTTATTGACCGGGCTCGTGGAATACGCACGCATGCCACTGACTATGCCTGGAAAAGCGATGCAGCCAATCGTATTTCTTTTGTTATTTTTCTGTTTGGGTTTGATATATTTCGCGCGGTAAGCATGTGGATGGTGGTGTTTTCCGATCTGAGTATCGGTCAGATGTTTGCGGTGTTTGGCTACCTGTGGTTCATGATGGGACCAGTGCAGGAAGTGTTGAATATCCAATATGCATTCTATGCTGCCGGTGCCGCGGTTTCTCGTCTGAACAAATTGTTTTCGTTAAAACAGGAAGTGGTTTATCCGGCCAAAACCAATCCGTTTATCGAAGGCCAGGCCAGCAGTATCCGCATTGAAAATCTGCATTTTAGTTATGACGAAAATAATCCGGTGCTCAGCGGAGTTTCGCTGGATATCAAAGCCGGTGAAAAAGTGGCTCTGGTGGGGGCCAGCGGTGCCGGTAAATCAACTTTAGTCAATGTATTGCTGGGTCTGTATCCAGCCGATAAAGGCATGGTGTATTTCAATGAAGTGCCGGTCAGCGAAATAGGACTGGAAGGCGTGCGCGAGCATGTGGCCACCGTTTTACAACATCCTGCCCTGTTTAATGACTCGGTGCGGGAAAACATTACACTGGGACGCGATTATCCTGATGAAGCGATCTGGCAGGCGATAAAAACCGCGCAGATTGAGGATGTTATTCAGGCCATGCCGAAAGGTCTGGATACCTTGGTTGGCCGTTCCGGCGTTAAGCTCTCGGGCGGCCAACGGCAACGCCTTGCCGTAGCCAGAATGGCACTAATGAATCCCAGTGTGGTGGTGCTTGATGAGGCTACTTCAGCGCTGGACAGCAATACCGAACACCATCTGCATATCGCCTTGGCGGATTACCTGAAAAACCGCACCACCATAATCATTGCCCACCGCTTAAGCGCTGTTCGGCAAGCCGATCGAATTGTGGTATTTGATGGAGGTGAAATCATCGCCGATGGAGATCATGACAGCCTGATTCAGGAACACGGCATTTATCAGAAACTTTATGCTCAGCAGATTTAGGTTTTAGATATAACCACAGAGACACAGAGGGCACAGATGTTTCTTTAAAAAAGATATCCATGCTGGTTTGAGTGGCTTATTAAAAAATCCGCAGATTACGCAGATTCGCGCAGATTAATTACCCGCTTTTCTTAGTGTTTATCTTGTATTTAAGAGACAAGGCAGCTGACAAGCGGATTATAAAAACGTTGGTTAGAGAAAATAAGCTATGTATCAGCAGGCTTATTGCCTGCAAATACATATTAAGAATCTGCGAAAATCTGCGTAATCTGCGGATAAAATAACCACATACCCCCGAAAGCTTTCTCCGTGCCCTCTGTGTCTCTGTGGTTAGTTTTTTTAATCCCTCAGCGGCGTTTCAGCTGCTCCACATCACGTACCGCGCCTTTGGCAGCAGAGGTCGTCAGAGCAGCATAAGCCTGCAGAGCAAGGCTGACTTTACGTTCACGGTTAACCGGTTTCCAGGCCATCTCACCGCGTTGTTCCATCGCAATACGTCTTTCCGCCAGCTGGGCATCGGTTAAGTCAACATTAATGCTGCGATTAGGGATATCGATATGAATCATATCGCCCTCTTCTACCAAACCAATATTGCCGCCTTCTGCAGCTTCCGGTGAGGCATGACCAATAGATAAGCCAGAAGTACCACCAGAGAATCGGCCATCGGTCAGCAACGCACAGTGTTTGCCAAGCCCCTTGGATTTCAGATAGCTGGTCGGGTACAGCATTTCCTGCATACCCGGCCCGCCCTTCGGGCCTTCATAGCGAATCAGTACCACGTCACCAGCTTGAACCTGTTCCGTCAGAATGGCGGTCACAGCATGATCCTGCGATTCAAAGATACGCGCCGGACCAGAGAATTTAAGTATTGACTCATCAACACCAGCGGTTTTGACAATACAGCCCTCTTCGGCCAGATTGCCAAACAAGACTGCCAAACCTCCGTCTTTGCTGTAGGCATGCTCAACATTACGAATACAACCCTCTTCACGATCCAGATCCAAAGAAGGCCAGCGGCAATCCTGACTAAATGCTGTTTGGGTTGGTATTCCGGCAGGTCCGGCCAGATAACGTAATTGCGCAGGCTGGTGATCACTGCGTGCCACATCCCACAAAGCCAGCCCTTCGGCCATCGTTTTGCTGTGCACGGTTGGTACTTCGGTATGTAACAATCCACCGGCAGCCAGTTCAGACAGGATGCCAATCACACCACCGGCACGATGCACGTCTTCCATGTGATACTTATTGGTCGCCGGGGCTACCTTGCATAGATTCGGAATCTTGCGGGACATCCGGTCGATATCCGCCATAGTGAAATCCACTTCACCCTCATGCGCCGCAGCCAGTAAATGCAAAACGGTGTTGGTGGAACCGCCCATGGCAATATCCAGCGCAATCGCATTTTCAAATGCCGCTTTGCTGGCGATAGCACGAGGCAGGACATCTTCTTCATCATTTTCGTAATAACGTTTTGCCAGATCGACGATACGCCGACCTGCTTCCAGAAACAGTTCGCGGCGATCAGCATGAGTCGCCAGCAAGGAACCGTTCCCCGGCAATGACAAACCAAGCGCTTCTGTCAGACAGTTCATTGAGTTGGCTGTGAACATACCCGAGCAGGAACCACAGGTTGGACATGCACTACGCTCAACCTGAGCAACATCTTCATCACTGACATTATCATCTGCCGCCTGCACCATGGCATCGACCAGATCCAGTTTGACATCCTGCCCGGCCAATTTGGTTTTACCGGCCTCCATCGGGCCACCGGAAACAAACACTACTGGAATATTCAAACGTAATGCTGCCATTAGCATTCCGGGGGTAATCTTGTCGCAGTTGGAGATGCACACCAGCGCATCAGCACAATGGGCATTGACCATATACTCAACTGAGTCGGCGATAATTTCGCGTGAAGGCAGACTGTAAAGCATGCCACTATGACCCATAGCGATACCATCATCGACCGCAATCGTATTGAATTCTTTCGCAACACCACCAACCCGTTCAATTTCACGCGCGACTAACTGACCCAGATCTTTCAAATGAACATGGCCCGGAACAAACTGTGTGAATGAGTTCGCAATCGCTATAATAGGCTTGCTGAAATCATCATCCTTCATGCCTGTGGCCCGCCATAAAGCACGGGCGCCCGCCATATTACGGCCAGCAGTAGAAGTTTTTGAACGATATTCAGGCATTGATTTTCTCCAACTATAATTGAGACTGATGGACACACTGCAACAACGGAATGACATCAGTTTAACCACGGGATTTTACACGCAACTTGGCAAGCGTGGTGAGACTACGATAAAAAGACATTATGAATTCATCATCACAACAACCTGCAGACGCTCATTTCGCGACCACAACCTCATGGTTCAGAGCGGCTGCACCGTATATTCACGCCCACAGTGGCGCAACTTTTGTCATTGCTTTTGATGGTGAAACGGTCGCAGCAGATAATTTTGATCATCTGATCCATGATCTGGCGATTCTGAATAGTCTGGATATTCGACTGGTACTGGTATTTGGTGCACGGCCTCAAATCGAAGCGCAATGTGAGAAACGCAATATTGCAGTGAAATATCATCGTGGCCTGCGGATTACGGATGATGCCAGTCTGCAGATCGCCCGTGGGGTGGTGGGGGAATTACGTATCGCTATTGAATCCAAACTTTCGTTTGGCCTGCCACACACCCCTATGGCCGATTCACGGATTCGCTGTGTCAGTGGAAATCTGGTCACCGCCCGCCCCGCTGGCATTATTGATGGTATTGATCTGGGACATACCGGTGAAGTCAGACGTATTGATGCTGAAGGTATTCAACAGCAATTGACTAATGGCAATCTGGTACTGCTACCGCCGCTGGGATATTCACTTACTGGTGAAATCTTTAATTTATCTGCCGAGGCTATTGCCACCGCAGCGGCCACGCGCTTACAAGCCGACAAACTTATATTTATTGGTCAGAGCAATGAGCATTTGCCCCGGGAAATTACGCTGCAACAGGCAAAAGATTACGATCACCCGTCATTAAGTGCGGCTGTCAGCGCCTGTAAAGCAGGTGTTTCCAGGGTACATTTGCTGGACCGTTCGATTGATGGTGCCTTGTTGCAGGAATTATTCAGCCGGGATGGTGCTGGTACGTTAATCAGTGCCACTTCGTTTGAAACCACACGTCAGGCAAATATTGAAGATGTCGGTGGCATTCTGGAATTACTGCAACCTCTGGAACAAAGCGGAGTACTTGTCAAACGTTCTCGGGAATTACTGGAAAGGGAAATTGATCATTTCACGGTGATGGAGCGTGATGGCACGGTCGTCGCCTGTGCTGCGTTATACCCTTATCCGGAAAACAATGCAGCGGAATTGGCCTGCATGGCGATATCCACAGACTACCGTCATCAAGGCCGTGGCAAACAGTTACTGACCGTGTTGGAAAAACAGGCTAAAACGGCAGGGTGGAATACGCTTTATGTGCTGACAACTCAGACTGCACACTGGTTTATCGAACATGGCTTTCAGCCCTCTGCAATCAGTGACTTACCTATGCAAAAACAGGCGTTATATAACTATCAACGTAATTCCAGCGTATTTCGCAAGCAACTGAATTAACCAGCTGACGGGTCACGATTACCGGCCCGTTTACGGTATTCAGGAAATAGCAGTGGCGCAAATTCATGCAGAGCTTTTTCGTATACCCGCCGTTTGAAAAATACAATTTCCTCGACGGGCGTCCAGTAATCTACCCAGCGCCAATCATCAAACTCGGGTTTTTCATGCAGATCCAGTCTGACATCGGCTTCATCACCGGTAAAACGCATGAGGAACCAGCGCTGCTTCTGACCGATACACAAGGGTTTGTTGCCATACCTTAAATAACGCTTGGGCAAGCGATAACGCAACCATCCCCGGGTAGTAGCCAACAGCTCAACATGTTCACGGCCCAGACCAATTTCTTCCGTCAATTCACGGAAGGCGGCCTGCTCCGGCGTTTCATTGGTTTTAATGCCACCCTGGGGAAACTGCCATGAATCATGCTGAGCACGTTGCGCCCACAACACCTGGTTAAGGTCATTGCAGAGGATAATCCCCACATTGGCTCTGAAGCCATCTTTGTCTATCACGGTTCAATCTCTCGCCGGGGGCAACGATAAGCACGGGCCGCCAGCATAATTATTTATAATAAGTTTAGATTAGTGAATGAGACATGAGGATGCAACGCATTTTGTCTTACAATAGGCGCTCAATTTATCGGGACATGACCAGTTACAATGGCTTTAGCAATATTTGACTTAGACAATACCTTACTCGGCGGCGACAGTGATTATTTGTGGGGGCGCTATTTGGCGGAAAATGGCATCGTCGATCCGCAGAGTTACCACGACACTAATCTGGCTTATTATCATGACTATCAGGCAGGACAGCTGGATATCAATGCCTTCCTGCAGTTTGTGTTTGAACCGCTGGCAAAAAACAGTATGCAGAACTTGCTGAGTTGGCGTGCCGAGTACCTGCAACAGAAAATCATGCCGATTATTCTGCCAAAAGGCCGCGAGTTGATTGAATACCATCGCCAGCAGGGTGATACCCTGCTGATCATTACTGCAACGAACAGTTTTTTAACCAAGCCAATAGCTGAAATATTAGGTATCGACCATCTGATTGCCACCGATCCGGAAATGGTTGATGGGCGCTATACCGGTCAGGTACAGGGTGTTCCGTCATTTCAGCATGGCAAAGTTGTCCGTTTACAACATTGGTTAACCGAACATCAGCATAACCTTGCAGGCAGTTATTTCTACAGTGATTCACACAATGATCTGCCTTTGCTGGAGCAGGTCGAGACCCCCATCGCGGTGGATCCGGATGAAACATTGGCCGAAATTGCACGACAGCGCGACTGGAAAATTCTGAGTCTGCGTGAATAATTGCTACAATTCGAAGTTTTAATCACTTAAATTCAGGCCGTCAATTATGGAATGGGAAGTTGTTATCGGGCTAGAGATCCACGCCCAACTTGCAACCAAAACGAAAATTTTCTCCGGAGCAGCCACTGCCTACGGTGCGGCACCGAACTCTCAGGCATGTGCTGTTGATCTTGGATTACCGGGAGTACTGCCGGTATTGAATAAAGAAGCTGTTCGTATGGCGGTCAAATTCGGTTTAGCGGTTGATGCCGAAATTGCCGATCGTTCAGTATTTGCCCGCAAAAACTATTTTTATCCAGACTTGCCGAAAGGCTACCAAATCAGTCAGTTTGAATTGCCAATCGTTGGCAAAGGCCAAATCACCATCGAAATGGAAGACGGCAGTGAGAGAATTATTGGCATCACCCGTGCCCATCTTGAAGAAGATGCCGGGAAATCCTTGCATGAAGATTTTCACGGTCAAACCGGGATCGATCTGAACCGCGCTGGGACGCCTTTACTGGAAATCGTTTCCGAACCCGATATGCGCAGCGCTAAAGAAGCTGTTGCTTATATGAAAAAAATCCACTCTTTGGTACGTTATCTGGAAATATGTGATGGCAATATGCAGGAAGGCTCATTCCGCTGTGATGCCAACGTTTCCGTACGTCCCAAAGGTCAGGAAAAATTCGGTACCCGGGCTGAACTGAAAAATATCAACTCATTCCGTAATGTCGAACGTGCCATCAATATTGAAGTTGAAAGACAGATTGATGTGATTGAATCCGGCGGCGCAGTGGTTCAGGAAACTCGTCTGTATGATGCGGATAAAAATGAAACCCGCTCCATGCGGAGCAAGGAAGAAGCCAATGATTACCGTTACTTCCCGGATCCTGACTTATTGCCTTTGGTTTTAGATGAAGGCTTGATTGAACAGGTTCGTGCCACTTTACCGGAATTGCCCAACGAGAAACGCGATCGTTTTGTAAGTGAAATGGGCTTATCAAGGTATGATGCGAGCGTACTGACCAGCAGCCGTGAACTGGCTGATTATTTTGAAGCCGTGCTTGTCGCGACAGGCAATAAAGATCCCAAACAATGTGCCAACTGGGTCATCGGGGATCTCTCCGGCGCATTGAATAAAGCGGGTCTCGACATCACTGAATCTCCGGTCTCTGCAGCCCAACTGGGCAGCGTATTACTTCGCATTCAGGACAATACTATCTCCGGTAAAATCGCCAAGCAGGTGTTTGAAGCCATCTGGAATGGTAAAGGCGCTGATGCCGATGCCGTCATTGAAGCTCAAGGTCTTAAGCAAGTCACCGATACCGGTGCCATCGAAGCAATGATTGATGAAGTGATTGCCGCTAATCCCGATCAATTACAGCAATATCGTGATGGTAAAGAACAGGTATTCGGCTTTTTTGTGGGACAGGTTATGAAAGCCTCAAAAGGCAAAGCCAATCCAGGACAGGTCAACGATATCCTTAAACAGAAACTGGCTGGTTAAAAACTTTTTTTACTCGAAAGCCCTGACGCGGAATAGGCGCTCAGGGCTTTTTTATGCGCCAGATTTGTGCAAATCAGTTCACATTTTGAATCAAGCTACTCCCAGTATCAGACAATCTGATGTAGTATCGGCTGATGTTTTTTGAACACATAGAACAAGGATGCTAATGATTCATTTAAATTTCAGGATGTTGGGTTTAATAAAATGAAGTTTGTACAGGAACATTTACCTACCAAAAGCGGTTTTAACAAACTCTCATCTGCATCGACATTGAGTGAAGCAAATTGGGTTTTGGTTTTCGGCTCCGTTAACCGTTTCAGCGAACGCAATTTTGCCAGCCAGTTACAGAAACGCTACCCCAATGCCCAAATTATCGGTTGCACCACTTCCGGTGAAATTACCGGAGATGGCGTGTTTGATGACAGCGTACATATTACCGCCATGCAGTGGCAGCGCAGCCAGCTTCGCTTCATCTGCAAACCCGTCAACAGCATGGAGCAATCACATGCTTTAGGTGCCCAAATCGCCAATGAATTAGTCGCTCCGGATTTAAAAGGTGTATTTGTTCTCAGCGATGGCCTTAATGTTAACGGTTCAGAACTGGTTGAAGGTCTGCAGGAAGTATTGCCCAACACCCCTATTACCGGCGGTCTGGCTGGCGATGATGCCAAATTTAGCAAGACTCTGTTACTGAATAATGATCAAATCCAGGATCGCATTGTCATTGCTGTAGGAATTTATGGCAAAGACGCTATTGTGACCAGTGGCGCATTAGGTGGCTGGAAACCTTACGGCCCGCCAAGACGTATCACCAAGGCCATTAAAAATGTGGTCTATGAAATGGATAACAAACCAGCCTTACCGCTTTATAAAATGTATATCGGCTACTATGCCAGCGAACTGCCTTCTTCGGGTCTTAATTTTCCGTTCGCCATCATGGATGACAAAAACGTTAATGTCATAAGAACCTTGCTGTCGATTAACGAAAAAGAAAACAGTATGACCTTTGCCGGCAATATTGCTGAAGGGTCAACCGTACGTTTTCTGAAATCCGATCATGATCAGCTGGTCGCCGGAGCCAGCGAAGCTGCCCGGCAAATCTTATTGAAAAAAGTGGATATTAACGATAAAGCGCTGGCCATCTGCGTCAGCTGTGTAGGTCGTAAACTGGTGATGGAAGATCAGGTTTCAGACGAAGTGTATGCGGTTCAGCGTCTGCTGGGCATGCAAACCGGCATTACCGGTTTTTACTCAAATGGTGAAATCTGTTCCGGAGAAGACGATAGCCATAGCCTGTTGCACAACCAGACCATGACTATCGCCTATTTAAGTGAGCATAACGCCTGAATTATGCCAGTTCTCTTGCAGCGGCTAGCAACGCTAGTCGCGCAATAACCCCATAGGCATAAAAGCGATTCGGTTCAGCATCCGGCTTATCAAATTTGTCCGGTGTAATACAGGACTGGGCAAACGCCAGGGGCTCGAAGTGCATTCCCGGCGCATTAAGATTTTCATCAATGCCACGGCCTGTATGCACACGATAAAAGCCACCGATAACAAAATGGTCCATCATATATATCACCGGCTCAGCCACAGCCTCCTCCTCACCGAGAGTTTCGAAGGTATACACACCTTCCTGAACCAATACATTATCAACGACCAGACCTTCTTTGGCCGAAGACATTTTAGTGCGTTGCTTGCGATTCAGGTTCAATAACTCATCAGCACTTTTCACCATCATAATACCCATGCCATAGGTGCCTGAATCTGCTTTCACTACCACAAACGGTTCACGATCAATGCCATACTGATTGTATTTATTCTGAATCGCCGTTAACAAGGTGTTCACATTACGTGCCAGACACTCCATGCCGCTGCGTTCCATAAAATTGACTTCACCACATTGCAATGTAAGTGGCGATACCAGCCAAGGATCTATCCCAATTTGCTCAGCAAAAGCATGAGCAACCATCGAATAGTGGGTAAAGTGATCCGACTTCTTCCGAGTGGCCCACCCGGCTTTTAGTGGAGGCGCAAGTTGCTGTTCAACACCTTCCAGGATGGCTGGACGCCCACTTGACATATCATTATTGAGTAACACCAGACAAGGCGAAAAATCCCCTATCGCAACGCGATTTCCCTGTCTTTCCAAAGGTGAAATTTCACAGGTTTTCCCAGAGGGCAATTCGACCTGTATAGCCTCACTGATATCGTCACGCAAGCTGGCAATGCGCGCCTCCAGGCCGGCTTTTTCAAAAATATCTCTTAAGGTTTCCACGCTTTCCAGATAAAACAGGTTACGCGTGTGATTTTCCGCAATGATTAATACCCGACGGGCTTTCGGACAAAGTCGTTCAACCGCCGCCTGCGCAGCTTGCACACATAGCGGCATAAATGCCGGGTTAAGATTGTTAAAACCTGCCGGAAACAGATTCGTGTCTACCGGTGCAAGTTTAAATCCCGAGTTTCGCAAATCAACCGATGCATAGAACGGTGCGGGAGTTTTAAGCCATTGCTCACGTAACCAGCATTCCACATCAGCCTGACGCTCAAGTAAATGTGATTCCAATTCCAGTAAAGGCCCATTCAGGGCAGTAATGAGATGCGGTACAGCTGAAGTCATGATGAACTCTCTGAGTCAATAAAAATAAGGCTGGCTGAATTAGGGCTGTTTATCTTTTATCACCGTCACTGCTGCAAGCGATTTTCCCGCCCTTCCAGGGACAACAAAAGATAAACAGACCGTATTTACTGTGATATGGGACACAGATTGCAATTTTCAAGTCATACATACTCTGCCATGCGTTTAGAAATGAAGGAATAACAGACCTTAACATCGAAAGTAGTCACTAGCCTGACGATCAAAAATGGGTTATCTTCAGGGTTGATTTTAATCGAATGTATCAGGCTGTAGGTAAAAATGACTGTGAGTGAGACTTTATCAGAATTTTCAGGCCTTAAGGTGATGGTCATTGACGACAGTAAAACGATTCGCCGTAGCGCTGAATCCCTGCTGCAGAAAGCAGGTTGTGAAGTTCTCACTGCGGATAATGGTTTTGAGGCTTTGCCAATAATCAGTGGTCAGCATCCCGATATCATATTTATCGATATCATGATGCCTCGCCTGGACGGTTATCAAACCTGCGCCCTAGTGAAAAACAACCCAAAATATCGGGATATCCCGGTAGTCATGCTATCCAGCAAGGATGGACTGTTTGACCGTGCAAAAGGGCGGGTTGTCGGTGCAGAACAATATCTGACAAAACCATTTACCCGCGAAGACTTACTTGATGCAATACGGACGCATTTGCTTAACAAAAACAAGGACGCTTAGGTTTTATATGGCTTTAATTTTAATAGCCGATGACTCGCCAACAGAAGTATATGTATTACAGAAAATGTTGGAAAAAAACGGTCACCAGGTGATCGTGGCAACAGATGGCGAGCAGGCAGTTGCAATGGCGCAATCCCAGTTACCTCAGCTAATACTGATGGATGTGGTAATGCCCGGTTTAAATGGTTTTCAGGCGACTCGCCGATTGACTAAAGACAGCGCTACGGCACATATTCCGATTGTGATCGTTTCATCCAAACACCAGGAAACTGATCGCATGTGGGGTATGCGACAAGGTGCACGTGGCTATCTTGGCAAACCCGTTGCAGAGGAAGATCTGATATTGCAAATCAATGAATTGGTAGAAGTGTCAGTATGACCACAATGGACAATCCAAAAGATATTATTGCTACTCTCAAGGATATCGAACGACGCAGCCAGCAACGTATTGCGGGCTTGTCCCAGCAAGATAATATGGAGGGCGCCTGGACAGCCATTGGCTTTCGGCTGGATAATCTTCACCTGCTTATCCCGCTTGGCCAATCCCGTGAAGTGTTTCCACTGCCGCATCAAATCACCCCAGTTCCCAAATCTCAACCCTGGGTTGCCGGCATAACCAGTCTGCGCGGTGATCTTCTACCGTTAATTGATTTGAATTTATTTTTGCACGGTACCAGCCCTCCTGCAGATAAGCGCACGCGCGTTATTGTTTTGAACCACCCTGAGTTTTTCACTGGTCTGATCGTTGATGAAGTCTTCGGTCTGAAGCATTTTCAACGTCAACCGGAACCGGCAGATGCAAGCCAGCACTTGCATCTGAAACCATATTTGCAGGGTCGACTTTATCAGCAAGATACCTACTGGCATGTTTTCAGCCTGCTTAAGCTTGCGGAAGACCCCAGATTTTTGAATGCAGCCGCTTAACGATTCTATTTCAGGACACGCCCTATGAATGCCACCAGTAAACTGTTTTTTTCATCGCTGCTCAGCGGCAGAAATCTGTTTTACCTTGTTTTAATAATTGTTTTCAGTGGCTTGACGCTCGCCGGTATCTGGTTACTGGTTTCCGGACAATATGTTCTGGTCTATCCCGATCCCCTGGTCACCGCTGCAGCCAGTGGTTTAAGCGTTATCCTAGCGGTGATATTTGCCTTGATGGTCGCTTATCAGCCGTTACGCAAAATCAAGCAATCCATGGATGAAATGGAACTACAGAATCGTCATAACCAGGACGCTATTCTGCGGTTGCTGGATGAAATGGGTGATCTGGCTGACGGTGATCTGACCGTTACAGCCACTGTGACCGAAGATATCACCGGCGCAATTGCTGACTCCGTCAACTACACCATTGATGCATTACGCAGCCTGGTCGCACAGATTAACTCAACGACATTGCAGGTAGCCTCTGCAGCTCAGGAAACCCAGGCGACCGCGTTACACTTAACCGACGCCAGTGAGCACCAGGCACAACAGATTTCTGAAGTCAGCTCGGCGATTACTCAAATGGCGGCCTCTATCGAACTGGTTTCAGAAAATGCCAGCCAGTCTTCTGAAGTTGCGAAGCAATCGGTAAGCCTCGCCGTACAAGGTAACGGGGCAGTAAAAAAAGCCATCCACGGAATGGATACCATCCGTGAACAAATCCAGGAAACCTCCAAACGCATGAAGCGTTTGGGTGAAAGCTCCCAACAAATCGGTGAAATCGTTGAATTGATCAATGACATCGCTGAACAAACCAATATTCTGTCTTTGAATGCTGCCATTCAGGCCGCTATGGCGGGTGAAGCCGGTCGAGGTTTTGCGGTGGTTGCTGACGAGGTTCAGCGACTGGCGGAACGTTCAGGCAGTGCTACCCGGCAGATTGATGCTTTGGTTCGCACCATTCAAAGTGATACCAGCGAAGCCATCAGTTCCATGGAGCAAAGTACCGCTGAAGTGGTTTCCGGAGCTCGCTTATCACAAGATGCCGGTGCTTCTCTGGAGCAGATTGAAACCGTATCTCAACAATTGGCAGAATTGATTAACAATATTTCCAGCAATGCAAAACAACAGGCAACAGCGGCGATTGGTACTTCAGAAAATATGAGTGTGATTCAGGAAATCACCATGCAGACTTCAACCGGAACCAATGAGAGCGCGGCAGCGATCGGCAGACTGCTTGAACTGACCAACGAACTGCGTAAGTCAGTCTCCGGTTTCAAATTACCCTGATGCAGGCTGAGCCAGCGGAGATTTGCATATGACCCAATCCAGAGGCAATTACCATGCCCTGACATGGCTTCAGGATGAATTGCAGAATTCACTCGCTGCGGCATTGCAATCTGTCCAGACATTTATCGAGGATCCTCAACAGTCTGAATCACTGAGCCGCTGTGTCGAACATTTGTATCAAGTCAACGGTACTCTGGAAATGCTTAATCTGGATGGCGCCCAGATGCTCGCTGCTGAAATGCAATCCGTTGCGGGTTATCTGCGTTCTTTCCCGGAAGATAAACAAAACCAGGCATTGGAAACCTTGACTCGCAGCATGATTTTGCTGCCGACGTATTTACAGAAATTAAATGAGAAATTCCCCGACAATGCTTTATGTCTGCTGGACGCAATAAATGAATTGAGAGTATTACGAGATAAACCGGTGATTGCTAAAACAGATGTATTTACGCCGGATCTCTCACAAAAACTACCCGACAGCATTATCCCTAACCCAGGGCAGTCCGCTCCACCACTGGAATTGGAAAGACACAAAATAGCCCACGTATTTCAACACTTGTTGTTGACCTGGATGCGTGAAAAAGATGACAAAAACCTGCGGAAAATGCGTGGGATTTTGCGTCATCTGCGGTTGCAGTGTCTGCAGGAAAAAACCACCTTATTCTGGTGGGTGGCAGAAGCCTTGCTTGAAGGCCTGGCCCACAGAGGTATTCGGGATGAAGATACTGCCAAACAGCTTATTGGCAAAATGGCCTCACCGATAAGACTGGTCTGTGAAGGTGATGAAAACTCCTTAGTGGCCGGATATCCGGAAACCTTATTAAAACAACTGTTACTACTGGTTGCCAGCTCAAGCAGCTATGGGCCACTGGTCACTGGCGTTAAACAAAGCTTTGACCTGACATTTTATGACCAGGCTTCACAGCTTATTGGCCACAGCGATTCTGCACTGGTAGAAGCGCAAAATGCTCTGCTCGAACAGCTCGAAGAATTAAAAGAACGTATCAGTCAGTTTGATGTTGCAGAAGATCAAGCCGACGAGGCAGTCAACGATATCAGTCTGCAATTGCTCAGCATGGCGGATACGCTGTCACTACTGCAGCATCAGGCGCAAAGTAATTGCTTACATAGTCAACACACTGCCCTGCAAAGATGTCTGGCAACGGATAAGTCCTACCATGCACAGTTAACCAGTCTGGCTGATGATTTGCTGCAAATTGAAGCAAGACTCAGACAAACCGATGCATCGGATGCAATTCATCGTCAGTTACAAAAAACCGTTTTAACGGAATGCCTTAATGAATTGGCCAGCATTAAAGAATTGCTGATCCAGCAATCAAATCATCAGGCTGAAGATACTGATGAAATGCAGGAAAACTTAACCAATAGTTTACGGATGCTGGCAGGCAGCCTGGATGTTCTGGATATCAATATCGCTGCAAACCTGTTTACTTCTCTTGCCAACAAATTTGCGGATGAAACGTCATTATTAACCGCCCCTCATGACCAGCAGAACCTGGCAGAAATACTTGCTTCAGCAGAAATTTATCTGGACGATCTGCACCGGACCGGCCAGGCTGATGAGAATCTTCTGCAAACAGCCCTGCAAACATTACAAAATTACGGTCAAAGCTCTGGGCGAACCCACGCATTGGATCTGCCCGACATTAATTTTTCTGTTGATGCATCGAGTGAAAACGCATCAGCCGCTGAAAAGCAGAAACTAAGCTCGGTTGCTCTATATATCAAAGCACTCGAGGATAAAGCAACAGATACCGATGCCCCTCCACTCAGCATCACGGTAACGGAACAGGAATCTGTTGAACCTGAAGGAATCCCCCAGCCAGCAGATCAGGATCAGGCTGTGGAACTACCCGAGATTGATTTTTCTGCCGATGATTCTATTACCTTCAAGTCAGCTGCTGAAAAACCAAAATTGAGTTCTGTCGATCTATATATCAAGGCACTCGAAGACAGGGAAACAGATACTGATACCTTGCAGTTTGAAGATTACGATCCGCTTGCTGCAGACTCCAGCGAGCGCGTCACTGAAGCGGAAACATTGGCGTTGCAGGATGATCAGTCAACCGTCCTCAGCACTGGTCAGAAAGCCGATGAGCACCCGCAACCCGTTGAACTTGAAGAACGAACGCCTTCGACTGCTGAGCACTTTGAAAGCGGTGATAGTCCTGTAGCCGGAAACTGGCTATTTGAAGAACATATTAATCCTGAAATTGCCGAAGTTTTTGTTGAAGAAGCCGATGAGGTGTTAACAGACTTGCAGCAATTATTGCCAATATGGAGTGAAACACCAGAAACCGGTGACATCGCGACTATCCGTCGTCATTTTCATACCCTTAAAGGCAGCGGCCGGATGGCCGGTGCAACCACCATCGCTGATATGGCACAAGCAGTTGAACATATACTGAATCGAGTTTTGGACGATGAATTACCTGTTTCGGATGAAATCATGGCGCTCGCCATGGAGGCAGTTCCTGAAATTAAAAACTGCTTAACATTATTTACCCAGGCAGAGTCTGATTTTACCGAATCCGCACAAGCATTAACCATTCTGGCCCAACAACTTGCAGAACAGGAGAATGTGCTGGAAATTGCTGATGAAGATGACGAAGACAAAGCACTGCGGGATATTTTCTATCAGGAAGCAGAGCAGCATCTGCAAACCCTGTTTGCAGAAACCGCTATTCTGCAAACCGGTAAAGTCATCAACAAAACCATGCTCAGTGCAGCACACTCTCTGAAAGGCTGTGCCAATATTGCCAATGTAAAACCCGTCGCGATAATTGCCACTCAACTGGATCAGACTTTCCGTAACCTTTACCATCAGCAGCAAACCTTCACTGATGCGTCTATCAGTGAATTGAATGACATTATTGTTGAACTGGGTCAGTTACTGCAGTCTGTTAAAACGGGGACAGAAGAACCTGATATTCGTCTACTGGACCGCCGGATTTTCGAACTTTGTCCCAAAAAATCAGAACAATCCTACAGTGCACGACTCGATCCTGAACAACTTGTCAGTTTCCTGGAGGAAACGGACAGCCTGTTAAATGAATACGGTCAGCAGCTTGAAATATGGCAGCAATCAAATGATGAGGCTCCCTTAGTCCTTCGGCAGACGCTAAACACACTGGCAGAGAATGCGGAAAACAGCGCATTGCCTCAACTCGCAGCACTTTATCAACTGATGCAGCGCCTGATAATGCATCCACAGAGTCGCAGTGATAATTTAAGTGGACTGCTTGATGAAGCTTTAGAAATTGTAAATGATCAGATTGAAGCACTGATACAACACAAAGCACCAGCGGATTTCACAAATTTCCGTGAACAAATCCGTTCCACCCTGACGGCTTTGGACGATATCTCAACGGTCGATGTTGATCCTGAAATTCTGGAAGCTTTTACTGAAGAAGCGGCAGAATTGTTGATATCAACTGATCAGGCTATCAAACAATGGCAGACTGAACCGGAAAACCCAGCTGGCTCAATGCAGTTGCAGCGTGATTTACACACACTTAAGGGTGGCGCGAGGTTAACAGCCACCACGGCAATGGCTGATCTGACACATCAAACCGAGACGTTGGTACTTTCTGTTTCAGATCGTTCAGAACAACCTGAGGAAAGCTTTTTTAGTCTGTTGCAACGCTGTCAGGATCGCCTGACAGAAATGCAGGAACAACTGGCTAACAGAAGCCACATTCCAGCCGCGACCGATCTACTGCACGATATTCAGCAATACTCAGGTTATATTCCTGCAGATATCGACAATATCGACACGTTGCCGGAGCAAGCACCTTTCATTGATCTGCCCCGGTCGGAAGCAAGCAGTTTTGCCAGGGATTCATCCGATAACACCACTCCCAGCCCGCAAAGCTCTGAGAAAATCAGAGTCCGGGCTGACCTGCTGGATTATCTGAGTAACTTTGCCGGTGAGGTCAGTATTACCCGTGACCAGGTCACCCAGCAACATGGTGTGATGCATCAGCAGCTTGAGGAGATGGAGGAGACGGTAGCTCGTTTGCATGAACAGCTTCGCAAACTGGAAATAGAAACCGAAACACAGATCCTGTTCCGTTATGAAGACACGGTCCATGATGCGAACGAAGAATTCGATCCACTGGAACTGGATCGTTTTTCCACCATCCAGCAACTCTCGCGCAGTCTGACTGAAACGGTTAACGATTTGAATAATATCAGCCGTTCGATGGGTAACCTGATGCGTGAGACCGATATTCTGCTGCTACAGCAATCCCGGTTGAATACAGACTTACAACAAGGCCTGATGCACACCCGTCTGCTGCCATTTAATTCAATAGTGCCGCGACTGGAAAGAATTGTCCGGCAAACCAATAGTGAACTGAATAAACAATCCAGATTAACTGTCAGTGGCGCGGATTTGGAACTGGATCGAACTATCCTGGATCGGCTGGTGGCTCCGATTGAACATATTCTGCGTAATGCCATTGCGCATGGTTTGGAAACAGCAGATGAGCGTTCGCAACAAGGTAAAGATCCAAGTGGCCAACTTCAAATCAGTATGCAACGTGAAGGATCAGAGGTCTTGATCACCATTGCTGATGACGGTCAGGGACTGAACATCGAAAAAATCAAACAACGAGCGATCTCGCAGAACTTAATCGATCCCTCCAACATCCCCAATGAGCAGGCACTGATTCAGTTGATTCTGACCTCAGGGTTCAGTACTGCCGACAAGATATCTCAACTCGCTGGCCGGGGAGTTGGTATGGACGTTGTCAGCAATGAAATCCGTGCTCTCAAAGGTCGTCTGTCAATCAGCTCTCAACCAGGTAAGGGAACTCAGTTTAACCTGCGTCTCCCACTGACACTGTCAGTGATGCAGGCGTTATTGATCTCGGTAAATCAGCAGCAGTTTGCTGTACCGCTTTCGGCGGTCAATGCCGGTGGGCGGATCAGTCTTCAGCAGATTGGTGAATTGATGGCCCAGGAAAAACCGACATATACATTTCATGGCGAACACTATGATTTTGTTCCACTGAGTAACCTGCTCGGCCAACCACTTAATCTGCTGGAAAATCTACGTCAGCAAATGCCATTGCTACTGTTCCGCAGTGGCGATATCAAAATTGCGTTGGCTGTTGACAGTATTGATAGCAACCGGGAAATTGTTATCAAATCTGTGGGAACTCAGCTTGCTCAGATCAGCGCCATTAACGGTGCAACCATTCTCGGTGATGGGCGGGTGATCTTTATCCTGGATATCCCGACCTTAATTGAAAGCTACCAAAAGCCCAGTGGTACGATAAACCTGCAACAAGCCAGTGAGAGCTTCCAGCAAATCGAAGTTAACCGTAAACCACTGGCAATGATCGTGGATGATTCGATTACAATGCGTAAAGTGACCGGCAGTTTATTAACGCGCTTGGGTTTTGATGTGATGACCGCAAAAGATGGTGTGGATGCACTGGCGCAACTTTACGAACAAACCCCGGATATCGTGCTACTGGATGTCGAAATGCCGCGTATGGACGGATTTGAATTCGCATCCATTATCCGGAATGACACGCAGTTTAAACATTTACCTATCGTGATGATTACCTCCCGAACCGGAGACAAACACCGCCAGCGGGCATTAAGCATCGGTGTAAATGCCTACCTTGGTAAACCCTATCAGGATGATGAGTTGATTATTTCACTGAAACAACAACTTGCTTATCGATATCCGAACGAAAAGCGTTGAGAATAACTCACTAAAGGCGATTATGAGCAAAGAATCTGATTTCATTCATTGCATGTTGATACCGCTCAGACAGCATTATTTATTGCTGCCTAACCCAACGATTGCTGAAGTCATTCCATTACCTCATCTTACAGAGAGCGATATTGACTCAGCCTGGTATATCGGCCAGTTCTTCTGGCGTGAATTACCATTACAGGTGATAGACTTGGAAACGCTGATCGGCAGTGGTCAGCAAAACAAACGACAAATCAACAAACTTTGTGTGATCAACGGCATCAATAATGATGCCAAAATAAAAAACTATGCGGTTGCCTGTTGCGGCGCTCCGCAGCTTATCACTATCAATGAAACCGCCCTGCAACCCACTCATGATATCGTCGACTCCGACTGGTTGCATTGCCAGATAAAGATTGGCTCCAATGTGGCATTTATCCCAAAATTAGACAATATTGAAACTCATCTGCAAAACAGTTTGTCCGGTAGTACATCCTCTGACAATTTGCTTTAAGATACCGGCATGAAAACTCACATTCGACTAGCAGTGCTGCTGATGCTTGCAGCTTTTTTACCTGTCCAGGCCTTTGCTGACGCTGAACTCAATCAACAGAGAAAGCTTTATCAGCAAGCCAAAAAAGCGCTACAGACACATCAACTGACTCAGTTTCGCCAACTGCAAGGTCAGCTGGAAGATTATCCGTTGCGGGAATATCTTGATTATTTATATCTGCAACACCGACTAAACGATACCGAAACAGCAAACATCAGGGACTTCCTGCAAACCCGGGAAGAAAGTTTTTTCAAGGCACGTCTGCGCAGCGCCTGGCTGGATAAACTGGCGAGTAAACAACAGTGGCAACAGTATCTGGAGTTTTATCAGGCACCGCAATCCGCTACACGTGAATGCCACTATGCCCGAGCTTTGATCGCCAACAACCAGCCACAAGCCGCGGCCGAAGCATTTGAAAAACTCTGGTTAGTCGCAGCTTCACAAGACAAGGCCTGTGATCCTGTTTTTCATCACGCTGAACAGCGGGGCTGGCTGACCGATGATTTACGCTGGCAACGGCTGCTGCTGGCATTACGTAACCAGCAGTTTCCTCTGGCCAACTATCTTGCCAAAACCGTAAAACAGAGCGGAACCGCTCAGGCATGGGCAAAACGCTGGGAAGATATACATAAAAATCCTGTTAGCTTGCTGTCACAATTACCCGCATCAGCGCCCGCTCAGGGAGTTTCCCTGGCACAGGATGTTCCAATGGCTCGGGAAATCCTGGTTTATGGCTTAAAACGCTTAGCCAGACAAGATCCTGCAAAGGCGTATTCTCATTGGAAACGCCTGGAAAACCGTTATCAGTTTTCCACGGATGAACGCCACGATGTTCAGGGTAGCATTGGTCTTTGGGCCGCTTTGGATCGTGACGATAAAGCACTCTACTATTACGGCGACACGCCAAATCACCCATGGCGTGTACGTGCCGCCTTATGGCAACAAAACTGGCCTGAGGTACAAAAAGCCATTGCCAGTCTGGATGAAAACACACGACAGGAAACACGTTGGCAATATTGGCTTGCCAGAAGTCTTGCCGAGTTGGGCCAACGTACTGAAGCCGAGGCTATATGGCGTACATTGGTGGACGAACGCGATTATTATGCATTTCTGGCCGCCGATAAAGTGGATGCAGAATATACGATGAACCATCACCCCATTGTCGCTGAACCATTGGAAACTAATGCCATCGTCAACTCTGCCCCTGTAAAGCGCATGCGTGAATTTTATCTGCAGGACGAACTACTTGATGCCCGGCGTGAAGCCTATTTTCTTCAGCAAACCTTGACTCCACGTGAGCTTCAGATCGTGGCAAACGAAACCCACAAATGGGGTTGGCATAATCAAACAATTGCCTTACTGGGTACTGCACGTTACTGGGATGCATTGGATTTACGTTTCCCGGTGTTGTATGACACAGAAATGCGACAAGCCAGTGCGAATGTTGGAGTGGATGCCTCCTGGTTGCTGGCCATAGCCCGGCAGGAAAGTGCTTTTAACCCACAAGCACGCTCTCATGCTGGTGCGATGGGTCTGATGCAAGTGATGCCCGCTACCGGTAAACAGGTAGGGCGTTGGCTTAACAAGCCCTTACAGCATGACTCTGAACTCTATTACCCACCACGTAATATCGAGATGGGAAGTTTTTACATCCGTCGTATGCAGGATCAGTTTCAAAGCAATCCCGTGCTGGCAACTGCTGCGTATAATGCCGGTCCACATCGTGTTTCACGCTGGTTACCTGAACAAACCATGCCAGCTGATATCTGGGTAGAAAATATTCCGTTCACCGAAACTCGCCGATATGTTCGTTCCGTTTTCAGTTTTGCCGCGACCTACGACTATCAGCGAAAACAACCCATCAAACGAATGTCGGAACGGATGCCTGCGGTACAACCCAAAAACCCTTAACATAGCGATATGGAATTATTTAAAGTCGGTGGCTGTGTTCGGGATCGCTTACTGGGACTCCCGGTTAAAGACCGTGATTGGGTGGTGGTTGGCAGCAATGTTAATGAAATGCTGGCCCAGGGATTTCGGCCGGTGGGTAAAGACTTCCCTGTATTCCTGCATCCACAGACACATGAAGAATATGCGCTTGCCCGTACTGAACGCAAAACGGCGCCTGGCTATCATGGCTTCGAAATTCATGCATCACCGGAAGTGACCTTAGAAGAAGATTTGGCCCGGCGGGATCTGACCATCAATGCGATAGCTGAAGATGCTGAGGGTAATGTCATTGATCCTTTCAACGGACAACTCGATCTGCAAAATAAAATCCTCCGCCACACATCTCCTGCTTTTGTTGAAGACCCGGTACGCGTTTTGCGACTTGCCCGTTTTTCTGCACGCTTTGGTTTTCAAGTTGCTGACGAGACCAGGCAATTAATTTCGCAAATGATTGCTAACGGTGAGCTGGAACATCTGGTTGCTGAGCGCGTCTGGCAAGAGCTGGAAAAAGCACTGCAAAGTAAACAACCCTCGCTGTTTTTCTACTGTTTACGTGAGGTGGGTGCCTTACATATTCTGTTTCCGGAAATTGATCGGCTGTTTGGCATACCGCAAATTCCTAAATGGCACCCCGAAATTGATACCGGTGTGCATGTCATGCTGGTATTGGATCAGGCAGCCCGACTCAGCGATGATCTTGCTGTACGCTTTGCTGCTTTATGTCATGACTTAGGCAAGGGCACTACGCCTGCCGATATTCTGCCCAGTCATAAAGGCCATGAAAAACACAGTATTGCATTAACCCGTAACCTGTGTGAACGGTTACGTGTGCCACGCGAAATCAGCAGTCTGGCGATAAAAGTGGCAGAGTTTCATACTCACTGTCATTTATTATTCGAATTATCGGCTGCTGACGTATTAGCCGTATTTGAAGGCCTCGATGCCTTTCGTAAACCACAGCGGTTTTCACAATACTTGCTGGCTGGCGAAGCTGATTTTCGCGGTCGACCAGGGTACGAAAACGCCGATATGCCGGAAAAAATCGCATTTCAGGCCTGTTTTGATGCTGCTTTACAGATTAATGCTGCACCGTTTGTCAGTGAAGGTCTGAAAGGACCGGCCATCGCCGCCGCCATTGCAAGGCAGCGTTGCAAGGTTATTGATCAAGTGCTGAAACCATTTCGCAAAAAACACTGACTTGACAACTGCCTGAACATTACAGGCACCAAGTGCATGACGTATACTATTGTCTTTTTTTATCAGACAGGATTTCTTCCATGAGCAGTCAAATCTCCGCCAACTGGACCAGTGTTAATGCCGCCTGTCAGCCTCTGGTTGATCAATTAATCAATAACGCTCAAGCCCTTCAACTGGAAATCAGTTATCTATCCAATGGCACTCGCGTAGTTGATGCCGGCATCAAAGCCTCTGGCGGTCTTGAAGCCGGACGTTTGATTGGTGAAATCTGTATGGGGGGATTAGGTACCGCAACCCTGGGCAGCAACAGTGGTTTTGCTGAATGGCCGTGGTCAGTGAATGTACATGCCAAAACACCTGTTTTAAGCTGTCTTGGCAGTCAATACGCGGGATGGAGCCTGTCTCACAAAAGTGAAGATGTAAAATTTTATGCTTTGGGTTCAGGCCCGGGCCGCGCCCTCGCAGCTCGTGAAGAGTTATTCAAGGAATTCGGCTATCAGGATAAAGCCGATTCCACCGTGATTGTACTGGAAGTCGATAGCATGCCTCCGGTTGAAATTGCCGAAAAAATCGCTGATAACTGTGCCATTAAACCAGAAAACCTGACCTTGATTCTGACACCAACCACCAGTCTGGCAGGAGTAATGCAAATTGCCATTCGGGTACTTGAAGTCGCTATGCATAAAGCGCATACCCTGCACTTCCCGATGGACAAAATTGTTGACGGCTTTGGGACAACCCCCGTTGCACCTCCGGGTGGTGATTTTATGACCGGCATGGGCCGTACCAATGATGCGATTCTTTATGGTGGTACCGTACATCTGTTTGTTGACAGCAGTAATGATGAAGCACGTGAACTGGCAGAAAAAATGCCAAGTAATACATCGTCAGATTACGGTCGGCCATTTGGTCAGATTTTCAAATCGTATGAATACGACTTTTTCAAAATTGATCCGATGCTGTTCAGTCCGGCTAAAGTGATTATTACCAGTACTCAAACCGGTAAAAGTTTCACTGCTGGTGAGTTGAATGCCGATTTATTAAAACAATCTTTCGGGTTTTAATGATTGAACATGCCTCAAGCCCGCGTTGCTATTTTTAATGATACCCATGGGTGGCACAGTACCCAGCTGACTGATGCCTTATCGGCATTCGGTATGGAGGCAGTGCGTATCGATCTGGCTGATTGCCGGATCGATACCCGTAGCCCGACAGGATTGGTGATTCCGCAGTTTGAAAATACCTTACCTGATGCCGTCCTGGTGAGGGGGATTGCGCCTGGCAGTCTGGAACAAATCACCCTTCGTATGGATGTGTTACATACTCTGGCCGAATTGGGTGTGCCGGTACTTAACCCGGCTCACGCAATTGAATTGACGGTCGATAAAGCCAGAACGTCATTGAAACTTCATCTGGCCAATATTCCTTCACCGCACACCTGGGCCTGTGAAAACAGACAACACGCGTTGCAAATTGCAGCTGAAGAGCTTGCTAAAGGCCATAGCCTGGTCGTCAAACCATTATTTGGCTGCCAGGGAAAAGGGATTCAGCGCATTGAACAACTATCGCAACTCGAGCAACTCTCTGTCGTAGGTGATGCATATTATCTGCAACATTATATTCCACCAGTACAAGCCGATTGCTGGCAGGACTGGCGACTGATGGTCGTTCAGGGCGAAGTGATCGCGGCCATGACCCGTCGCTCGAATCATTGGATCACCAACTTTGCTCAAGGTGCCAACTGTTTTGCCAGCACAGTGACACATGAGATGGCACAGCTCGCCATCCAGGCAACGGCGGTAGTAGAAGCCCCATATGCCGGAGTCGATCTGATTCAGGATCAACAAGGTCGTTTCAGTGTATTGGAAGTGAACAGCGTACCGGCCTGGAAAGGCTTATATCAGGCTACTGGAATTGATATTGCTGGTCGGCTGGCATTGATGGTGAACACTATTCTCCGACAAAATCAAAAGTTGCCGCTTCCTGAACATGCTAGCTGAAAAACAGATTGTCGAATGTGTCCGCTGGGCCTGTGAGCAGGAAGTCAATGCACCCAAACCAGGTAACGTGAATACCTGGAGTGATGGTCATAACATGGAGGTACAGGATTTTTTACTAAGCGCTTCCGCTATCGCTCCGATTATGGCCCAGCCGAATCTACCGGTTGGCAAACGGATTCTGCAGGCCATTGAAGCCACGCGTAAAGTGGTTAACTGTAACACCAATCTCGGCATAGTCCTGTTGTTTGCACCGCTCTGTGACGCGATTCAACGCTGTACCACTTTTGATCAGTTATCCTTTGAACTTGAAGCCACATTAAATGCATTGACCCTGGAAGATGCCCGGTTCTGTTATGAAGCCATTCGGCTGGCTGAAGCAGGCGGTTTGGGAAAACAGGAGCAGGAAGACATCAATCAGCAGCCAAAAGTAACTCTGCGGGAAGCCATGGCATTAGCGCAACATCGGGATACTATTGCTTTGCAATATGTAAATAACTACCAGCAAATATGGGATATTGGCTATAAAGAATTGACAGAAGCGCTGAAATGTGGGGAAAAGGTTGAATGGGCCACCACAATCGCGTATCTTTACTTACTAGCACGTGTGCCGGACACTTTAATTATACGAAAGCAATCTCGGCATCTCGCCCAGACAGTGGCACAAAAGGCACAGTTATTTATTTTAAAAATGAATAAAAATAGACCCTTAAGCAAATCAACAACTGAGTTGACCGTCTGGGATCAAGAACTAAAGAGTCACGCCATCAATCCCGGAACCTCCGCAGATATGACCGCAGCAGCTTTGCTGCTATTTGCGTTTGAGCAGGCGTTTGATTCAAACCGAATTTCAGTAGCACGATGCTTATAGCGGGCGCCACTGAGCAGGTGATACGTTCCTTTATTACGTATAAACCTCAATCTCACAAAAACGATTGAGGAAAAAATGAGCCTTTTTGACAATTTTTTTGGAACAGGAAAATATAACATGCCAGTTATCGATCGCGTACTTGTAGGTGAATCCTTAGTCATTGAAGATGGTGACTTAGACAACGTTGCTCACATTGACTTATTAATGGGCCCACGTGGTTCAGCAGCAGAAGATGCTTTCTGCCGCACTCTGACCGACCAGAAACAAGGTGTTAATGGCCTGTTGGCTGTTGTTGCACCTAACCTGATGGTCAAACCAGCTACCGTTATGTTCAACAAAGTAACCATCAAAAACATGAAACAAGCTGTGCAAATGTTTGGCCCTGCACAACGTGGTGTTTCTGTTGCCGTTGCTGAATGTGTTGAAGATGGCACTATCCCTGCCAGTGAAGCTGATGATTGCTTCATTTGTGTTGGTGTATTTATTTCACCCACTGCTGACAGCGATGAAAAAATCCAGGACTGGAACTACCGTGCGACTAAAGAAGCTATCAAACGTGCAGTCGCTCGTGAGCCAAAAGCGGCTGACGTTGTTGCACAATATAAAGCTTCAGAACACCCATTTGGTGCTAAGTAAGTTTTAGACTGATGCAGATGCCACCCTTCGGGGTGGCATTTTCAGTTCATTATCTGGCGTATAGCATTTACGCTGAGTTTTCCTTTGTGTAACGCACTGGCAACCAACGCGCCATTTGTACCGATTCCCGCTAAATCCAGTAAATCTTCTTCTCCCCGCACCCCACCCGCAGCCATCAACTTTGCTTCTGGCTTAAGTTCGTTTATTTTTTTCAATAATTGCTTATCCGGTCCGGCTTCACTCCCCACACTGTCCAAACTCATAACAATGATTGTGTCAGGCCATAAATCGCTGTGCTCGAGTAAATCATAATGGCCTAATAAACTCCCCTTTCGAAAATCCAACGACAAGATAAATTCTGTTTTCTGCAGCTCCCCAAGCAAATCTTCATCCTCAAGACTTTCGCTCCCCAAAACCGGTTTGATGTTGGGCAGTTCATGCCAAATCAGCCAGTCATCCAGATTGCGGATTCCCGCATCCAGCCAGATGGTCAGTTGAGGAAAAAGTGTGTGTAATTGCAGATAAAACGCTTTATCAATGCTGCCATTTTCAATGGCATCCAGATCAGCTATATAGATAACCGGAAATGAGAACCATGTTAAAAGCTGTTTTATCACCGCATGTGGATACACACTGGACGTGAGTTGTGACTTTATTGGGAGGTATTGTTCTCGCTGACCACCACGGGCATGCACAACCTTGCCCCCCATCAGATCAATGACCGGTATAATCAACACTTCTTTAATAAACCTCAGAAAAATGAACTTAGTCGTCTACGAGCATATCACCAGTGGCGCTTTGTGTGACGAGCCGTTGCTATCATCGCTCGCACATGAGGGTGAAATGATGCTTTCAGCCATTTTGCAGGATCTGCTTGAGCTGAGCCAGATTCAAATCACGATTCTCCGGGATGCCAGACTAACGCCGCCTGCATGGATGATATCCTCTTCCAGAATCACTATAAACACATGTGCTAATCCACAGGAATTTAAACAACAATGGTGGGAGTGTCTGGAAAATCACGCATTTTTTCTGCTGATTGCCCCCGAAACAGACAATGTTCTCTGCTCCTTGCAACAGCAGGTTCTCGCTGCCGGTAAAACCTACCTCGGCTGCTCAGCAGAGGCAACCCGGCTCTGTAGTGATAAATTACTTTGTTATCAGCAACTGCAAAAAGCAGAGATTGCCACACCTACCACCTTTTCTGCCAAAAATGCATTACTGGATACCTGTCTGATAAACCAATCCTATGTTGTGAAACCGCTGGATGGAGCAGGTTGTCTGGATACATTCATTTTTGATTCTGTTGAGCACACAAGAGCGTATTTACTCGCTTTACCTTCAGGCCAACGTGACAGACTCATTGTTCAGCCCTATATTGATGGGGCAACATTAAGCATCAGTCTCTATCTTGATAATGCTCAAATCCAGCTACTGTCAATTAATCAACAATTAATCGAACAACATGCCACTCAATTTGTCTTTGAAGGGTGTTTGATAAACAGTGTTGCCACACAAGCATTTTCTGAACAGCAGGCAATGCAGCTTGCCAGCCAGATCGAGCAGGCTATAAGTGGATTGTCAGGCTTTGTGGGCATCGACTTTATTTTAAGCAAGCAAGGTCCGGTCGTGGTAGATATCAATCCACGACTGACAACGGCCTATGTCGGTCTGTCGACGGCCAGCAAATACAATTCCGGACTGCCTTTATGGCAGCATTTACAACGTTTGAATCAACAAGAAGCGCACTATGCATAGACAGGAAAAAGGTTGTTTCAGTGGTTGGGATATTGGTGGGGCACACTTAAAAGTGGTTCGCTGTGACAATGATGGACAGTTGTTACAGGCCATCGAATTACCCTGCCCGCTCTGGCATGGAAAAAATGCTTTGCGTAAAGCCATCCGGCTGGCTCTGGATACACTGAATAATGAACTGGATCAGCAACTGATCACTATGACTGGAGAACTCGCGGATTGTTTTACTGACCGGGCTGCCGGCGTATCGGAAATTCTGGCTTGTATAGCAGAATACTTTCCAGCCGATCGGGTCTCGGTATTCAGTAAAAATGGCTGGTTAAGTCAGGAAGAAGCCCGGATTAACTGGGATGCGGTAGCTTCGATGAACTGGCTCGCCAGTGCTCAATTAGCCGCAGCCCATTATCCGACAGCCTTACTGATTGATTGCGGCAGTACCACCACGGATATTATGACGCTGGTTCAATCACTGCCCGAGCTGACGGCCTATGATGATCAAGGTCGGTTAAACAGTGGTGAACTGCTGTATACGGGGGTCATTCGGACACCTTTAATGGCTGTCAGTCGGAAGTTGCCTTTTCGCGGACAATGGCAAACCATGGCCGCTGAGTTATTTGCTACAACCGGCGATTGCTGGCGTATTCTGGATGAAATAAGCGCAGCACAAATTAATGATAAAAGCGCTGACGGCAATGATTGGTCAATCGAAAATTGCCAACGAAGACTGGCCAGAATGCTGGGGACCGATGCCAATCTATATTCTGCAGCAGACTGGAAGAATGTCGCACACTGGTTCACTGAACAACAGGTTCAGCAGATTCACAATGCCTGTTTGCAGGTATTGTCCGCACATCCGGATGTTGATTGGCAAGCACCGGTTATTGGTGCTGGAACTGGACGATTTGTCACCCAACTGATCGCCAGTCGGCTACAACGCCCATATGTCGATTTTGATAATCTGCTTGGCACGCACGAAACAGCTGCGGCTTATGCGCCTGCAAGTGCGCTTGCGCTTCTAGCACAGAGGCAGTTCACGTAAAATATCGTGATGACTTCTCAATTGCCCACCTTATGCGCTGAGCTAACTTACCAAACTGACAGCGCTACCCTGTTTGCTGCCATTCGTGATTTGCCGTGGGCGGTTTTTCTGGATAGCAGCATGACTGAAGGAGAAAACGGGCGCTTTGACATTATTTCAGCGGATCCGTTTATAACCCTGCAAACCCGTGACCAGACAACCGCTATTCAATATCGGAATACTGATTCCAGCCAATCAGCTGAAGATCCTTTTTTATTGCTGCAACAGATTTTGCAACAGTACCCGCAACCATCCAATGAGCTCCCTTTTTGTGGTGGTGCCATTGGGTATTTCGGTTATGACCTCGGCCGCAGAATCGAGAATCTGCCGAGCCTGGCAGTGGATTCCGAACAGATACCGGAAATGGCTGTGGGCATTTATGACTGGGTCGTCATTAATGATCATCAACAGCAGCGCTGCTGGTTAGTCAGTCATGGATTAGACCCCCACACGCAGCAATACTGGCCTGAGCTGTTAAATCGGCTGCAAACACCCGCACAATCAGGTTCCTCAACATTTAACGTGTTTGGTGAATTGCGTTGCAATATGGATCAACAAACCTATCAAACGGCATTTCAGCAAATAAAAAACTATATTACCGAAGGTGACTGTTACCAGGTCAATCTGGCCAAACGCTATGAAATAGCAGCCGATGGCGATCCCTGGACGGCTTATCAGCAATTACGCCAGCAGAATGCTGCCCCCTTTTCGGCATTTATAACCACACCTGACGCGACCATATTAAGCTCATCACCTGAACGATTATTACGTGTCAAAAATAGACAGGTGGAAACCAAACCGATTAAGGGCACTCGTCCACGCGACCTGCAGAATCCCGTGCGCGACAGACTGCTTGCCAGACAATTACAAAACAGCCTTAAGGATCGGGCAGAAAATGTGATGATTGTGGATTTACTCCGCAATGACCTGGGAAAGGTCTGTGAACCGGGTTCAATATCTGTTCCCACACCGTTTGCCCTGGAGTCCTTTGCGACAGTTCATCATCTGGTCAGTACCATCACCGGTGTATTGGCCGAGGATCAGGATGCTGTGAGTCTGTTGAGAGCCTGTTTTCCGGGTGGCTCCATTACCGGTGCGCCAAAAATGCGCGCGATGGAAATCATCGAAGAGCTCGAACCACAACGCCGTGGTGTGTATTGTGGCAGCGTTGCTTATATTGGATTCGATGGCAATATGGACAGTAATATTACTATTCGTACGCTGGTCTTCAGTGATAGACGCCTGCGATTCTGGGCGGGCGGCGGAATTGTTGCTGACTCTGAATTAGCTGCCGAGTATCAGGAAGTGGCGGATAAAGCAGCCGCAATGCTAGGTCTGGTGGAGTCATTACGTTAAATGCACATCGTCAAACTGGGCGGCAGTCTTTATCACACGGCAGAACTCAAATCCTGGTTAGCTCTACTGTCTGACTATTCGCTTCATGATTCGGTGGTGATTGTCCCCGGTGGTGGTCCTTTTGCCGATATGGTTCGCCAGGCCCAGACAATACATCAATTTGATGATCATCATGCTCACCATATGGCACTGTTGGCGATGGCCCAATATGGACTGTTATTACATGCACTGATGCCCACAGCCTTAACCATTCATACCCCAGCTGAAGTGCCGGTAACACCCCAACTGGCTATCTGGCTACCAGATGATCAACTGCTGAAAGCAGATGAAATCAGGCAAAATTGGCAGATAACGTCTGACAGCCTTGCCTTGTGGTTTGCCCAGCAATTGCCGAACAGCAAACTCAGCTTAATCAAATGTGTCTCGGTCGATACCGGTGTGATGAGCGAATTGAGTAGCAGGAATATTCTTGATCAGGGTTTTCAGTCACTCTTTCAACAGCGACCAATATCATCGCAGCTAATCCACTATCAAAGACCGAATCTGTTTCCTGATAACGGGCTGGTATTGGAATGAGCGTTGATGAAACCCCATTATCTGCCTCGTTAAACAACGTCATTCATCAATATCTGCAAATGACGGAGTTAACTACGGAGCAACAACAGCAACTGGCTGAACAAGTAACGCTTATCCTTCACACAGCAACGCGTCACAACCAAAAAAACTGGGCAAGCCATATGACCCCGGCCGTTAATGAATTAGCGGCTCTAGGACAGCTTGTGGCTGCTTTGCATCAGGGAAATTTACTGTCACCAGAGCTCTACCCCGAACTCGGCAACATTGAAAAAGATATTTTTGATTTTTTCTGCCCATTATTCGGACAAAAATCAGGGCATGCTACGCATGGTGGCACATACGGCAATCTCGATGCCTTATGGCAAGCCCGGAAAAAATTCGGGTTAAACTCAAAACGAGTCTATGCCAGTGAACAGTCTCATTACTCCGTCGTCAAGGCGTGCGACATTCTTGGACTGGATTTACAATTGATTCCAACCAATCCTGAACAGCAGATGGATATTGATGTGCTGAAACAGGCCTGCAGCACTCATGCTCCTATGGCCATTGTGGCAACCGCAGGCACCACCAGTAGTGGTCAGCTGGATGATGTGAGCGCCATCAAAACGATTATTGGGCAATTGCCATGCTGGCTGCATATTGATGCCGCCTGGGGTGGTTTTTTAAGTCTGCTAGAGAACAGTCCGTTAACGGATAAACAGCTCGGTCAGGCCGATTCTGTCTGTTTTGATCCACATAAAAGTTTAGGCCAGCCTCGGCCATGCGGCCTGTTGATGTATCAGCAACCCATAAAAAAAACGAGCGTATCCACCCATTATTTAGCCCAGCCACCACGAGATACTTTAGTGGGTTCGTATGGTCCCGAACTATTATTGCCTTTGTGGTTGACCATCAAAACACAGGGTAAAACGGGATTGGCCGGACAAATAGAAACACAGCTTGAGCAGGCAAGACAGTTTGCCGATTATATTAACGAACAGTCAGGCTGGTGGGCGCAATATTCACCCAGTGGAATTGTCTGTTTTACAGCCCCACAACACCACAATTTATCGGATTTAATCGGGAAAGGCATTTTTTCGCTAACTGAACTGGCCGGGAAACCTGTATACCGAGCCGTATTTACCAGCCACACCACTCGGTGTGAGTCATTAATTAACGATCTGGCGCCTTATCTATAATCTGTTTTTGCACGCCGTCATAACGTCGCAGCCACGGTGATACTTTATTCAGTGGAGATGGCCACTTTTTGCTGGATTGTATGGCAACCTCCTGCGATGGATAAACGCCATAAATCAAGGCATACCATACTTTATCTTCACGCAGACTATCAAACACAGCGACATTGCCAGTGAGGGAATGTTTTTTCACAAACCTGTCAATTTCCTCGCGGTCCCACGTCCCCATCAATTGAAAAGTGTAAGCGGTGCTGGATTGCTGCAGAACCCACTGCTTATCCTTCAACTCAGTATCCGCCAATGAATTATCGACTTTTTCAGGCTCAGCAGGTGCTGGATTTAATTCGACAGGGTTTATCTCTGCTTGTGCTGCAGAATTTTCAGAAACTATTGTGTCAGTATCGTTATTCTCTTCGTCTTTATTGGCATTCACAGCGGTAACAGACTCCTCAGGAATTTCCTCTGTTAAGGTCATTTCATCCGCTGAATCAGCAATATTATTTTCTGGCTCAGGCTCTGACGCTAAGGGGAATTCGGTCTCTGCAACGACTTCTGAATCAAACTCTGCAGGGTCAGCTTCCGGCTCAGAAACCGTTTGTTCAAGTTCATCAAGCAACGCCATTAGCTCTAAGCGATCGGCTTCTGCAACACTGGTTAACTGTTCCGGCTCATTTGCTATAACCAAAGGCAGCTCCTCGGTTAAAGCATCATTGCTGACCTCAGCATCCTCAATGGCATTTTTATCCGCAATAAACCAGTCATTAATCTGTTGCTGATAAAACAGTATCATGGCGAACAGGATAGCGACTGGAATCAGTCCAAACCATTTATTCCACCTGAGCTTAATAGCAGGCGTTTTCAGGCTTTGCGGTATTTTGAAGCGGAGCGGAAGCTGCAACTGTCTGGCCTGTCCCTGGCCTAATAAAAATTGATGGGCAAGACGATTAAGTTTGGCAGGAAGGCCGTTTGATTGTCGATGAAAACGCGTTAAGGTTTTCTCATTAAACGGACTATCACCGTTGAACCCAACACCTTGAAGCCGCTGCAATAAATAAGCACCCGTTTCCTGTGCTGGAATGGGACTGAGCATTAATGACTGTATGCGATCATTCTCTAAAGTAATAGCATCCGCCGCAACATCCGCCACGACAGCACGCCATAAATATTTGTCTTCATGCTGCCAGTCAAACCAGACTTTTAATTGCTGACGTAACGGGTCAGCCAGTTTGCTGACATCATCGATCAATAAAACCGGGCGCACCTGTAAAGTTTGCAACTGCTGCAACCGTTGTTGCAAAAGCTGCAGATTGTTACTGCCAAGGGTGCTTTCCTGTGGCGCACCAAATACCTGTAAACATCGGCTGACCATAAACTGAATGGTCAGTGAAGGTTCTGCCTGAATAAAACAAAAGCGCAGATCATCACCGCCAACATTCATTAATGCTTTTAAGGCTGTGGTTTTACCCAAACCATTCGGGCCATACAGTAAAGGGATTTTGTCGCTGGCTCTGAGCAGATGCAATACCAAATCAAGACGCTGCTTGATTTCCGGCCCCAGATACAGACCGGCTTCTCCTACCTCAGTACTAAATGGGTTTGCCTGAAGCGCTAATCTTGAAATGTATTTTGGTTCAGCTGCCGCCGCAGTCATTGCATTTCTCAATTTCCAGCTGTAAATGTCGACAGCGTTTCAGCCAACGCCTTACTGTCATAGTCATCAGAAATAATAGCCTGTCCGATATCGCGTAATAACACTAAACGAATCAGTCCATCCTGAACTTTTTTATCCACCGCCATCAGATCCATAAAGTCAGCAGAGCTTAACTGACCCGGAACTGTAATGGGCAAGTTTGCCTTTATCATAATGGTGCGAATCCGGTTAACCTTATCATCGTTAAGCCATCCCATACGTTGTGATAAATCGGCAGCCATTACCATGCCAATCGCAATCGCTTCACCGTGCAGACAATGCCCATAACCACAGCCGGTTTCAATGGCATGGCCAAAGGTATGACCAAGATTCAACAATGCTCTGACACCCTGTTCGCGTTCATCATCTGCGACAATCGTGGCCTTATCCTGACAGGATCGTGCAATCGCCTGCGCTAATGCGGCAGGATCCCGTGCCACCAGTAACGGCATATTCTGTTCCAGCCAGTCAAAAAATTCAGCATCATTAATCAGCCCGTATTTTATGACTTCAGCCAGCCCGGAAGACAATTGTCTGTCATCCAAGGTGTTCAGCGTCGCAGTATCTGCCAGCACACACTGAGGTTGATAGAATGCGCCGATCATATTTTTGCCCAGGGGATGATTGACCGCTGTTTTGCCTCCCACAGAAGAATCGACTTGTGAGAGCAATGTAGTGGGAACCTGAATAAACGGCACACCTCGCTGATAACAGGCAGCTGCAAAGCCCGCCATATCTCCGATAACGCCACCGCCCAAAGCAACTATTGTGACCTGACGGGACATTCGGGTTTCCAGTAAGCGATCAAAAATCCGCTGCATGACTTCCAGCGTTTTATATTGTTCACCGTCAGGCAAAATAGCGACGTCAACCCGATAGTCAGCTAAAGCGGTTTTCACGGTATCCAGATACAATGGCGCCACGGTTTCATTGGTAACGATCAGCACTTCCTTGCCTCGAATATGCGCACTATATAAGCTGCTCTCAGCAAGCAAATCTTCACCGATATAAATTGGGTAACTGCGATCACCGAGCGCAACCTGGAGCGTATTCATCATAGTCAGATATCTTTTGTTTTTAATTGTTGTAGCTGTTTTATAACGGCATTTACGGTTCGTGTCACAGACTGATCACCTGTTTGCAGGACCACATCAGCCACTTCCCGATATAAGGGGTCACGTTGAGCCATAAGTTGTTTAATTTGCTGTCGACGATCGCCCACTTGTAACAGGGGTCGGCTGGTATCTCTTGATGTACGACGGTACAGCTGTTCTGCTGAAGCCGCCAGATAGACAACCGTGCCACGCACCAGATTCTGACGATTTGTTTCCGAAAGCACTGCTCCACCGCCGGTAGCAAGGACTATATTATCCATCGCCGTGAGTTCATCAATAATTTTTTGTTCACGTTCTCTGAAACCCGCCTCACCTTCCATTTCAAAAATCCAGGAAATAGACACGCCGGTGCGTTTTTCAATCTCACGATCGCTATCAAAAAACTTTCGATGCAGCTTTTTGGCAAGCTGTCGACCAATAGTAGACTTTCCAGACCCCATTGGTCCCACCAGAAATATATTACCTGAAATCACGCGGCTTATGACTCAACTGTTTATCATGAAAAAAAACCGGATCGACAGGCCTTCGTCGATCCGGTTTTTTATCTTAACTGAAAAAGCTGGATTTAATAATCCATACCTTCCTTAATAATTTTTGGTGTCACAAATACCAGCAATTCACGCTGCCGGTTTTCATTCAGATCAGTTTTGAACAGGAATCCGACATAAGGCAGATCACCAAAGAATGGGACCCGTGTTGAAGACTGCGTCGAAGTTTGCTCATAAATCCCCCCCAGAACGACCGTTTCGCCATTGTCCACCAATACCTGAGTACGAACACTACGGGTATCAATACTGGGCACGCCGAGGAAAATCTCACCCACTTCATCTTTGTTTACTTCCAGATCCATCACAATACGATCATCCGGCGTGATTTGCGGTGTGACATCCAGTTTTAACAACGCTTCTTTAAACGAAACGGAGGTTGCCCCACTTGAAGATGCTTCCTGATAAGGAATCTCCGTACCCTGCTCGATAGTCGCTTGTTTCTGATTTGAGGTAATTACCCGTGGGCTGGACACTATCTCACCCTTACCCTCTTCCTGCATTGCAGACAATTCCAGCTCCAGCACCGCACCCAAAGGTAATTTCGCCAGGGCCAGAGCAATGGTTCCGGCTGGATTGGCTACGGGCAAGTTCACATTCAAGTCCTGCCCACGCACACCGGTAGAGTTTGTGGGTATCACAGAATTGTTATTTGTAGCAGGAACCTGAAGCCCTTCCAGTGAACCAGAAGTACCTGCTCCCAGCGTTCCGCTTCGGGCAGAAGAACCAAAGCGCACCCCAAGTTCCTTGGCAAAATCGTTATTCGCAATAACAATCCGCGATTCAATTAATACCTGTCGTACCGGAATATCCAGCTTTTCGATTAATTTACGCACATCGGCCAGATTACTGGCGGTATCACGCAGCAATAAAGAGTTTGTCCGCTGGTCAACCACCACACTGCCACGTTCTGAAAGGAAACCACCTGCGGAGCTTCCAGCCGTACTCTGGCCTTGGGTAGTGGTCAGAATCTCCGCCATTTCTGATGCCTTGGCAAAATTGACCTCAAATATTTCAGAATAAAGCGGCTCCAGCTCTACTAATTGATTTCTTGCCTCAAGTTCCTGTTTTTCACGCGCAGCAATTTCTGCCGCTGGCGCAATCAGCATGACGTTGCCATTCTGACGCATTCCCAGCCCTTTGGTTTTCAGGATGATATCCAGGGCTTGATCCCAGGGAACATTTTTCAATCTTAACGTCAGATTACCGGTCACGGTGTCACTGGTGACCAGATTCATCCCATTGAAATCCGCCAATAGCTGTAATACGGCTCTTACTTCAATATTCTGAAAATTCAGTGAGAGTTTTTCACCTTCAAAGCCAAACTCACTACCCGAAGACTCCGCAGCAGTTTGTTCAGCAATGGGTTTTACTTCAACTACAAGCATATCGCCTGACTGATAAGCAAGATGTTCAAACTTACCGGTGGTTGTCAAAATCAGCTGTGTACCGTTGCTGGTTTGAATACTGTCAATTAAATGCACGGGAGTGGCAAAGTCCATCACATCCAGTCGGCGCTTTAATTTGTCCGGTAAATTTACCCCCGGTAAATCCACAATCAAATCCCCACGTTCACGGCGCACTTCCAATGAGGTATTTTCATTTTGCAAAGCCACCATTAATCTGGCCTCGCCCTGTTCACCGCGTCGGAAATCGATATCCGTAACTGAATTGCCCCCCCTGGAAGCAACCGCTGAATCAGGTCGTGTACTTGCCACGCTGGTATTGTCATTTAACATCACTTTTACAACGTTACCTTCAACTTCAACCTGATAAGGCAGCTTGCGTAATAAATTAATGACCATACGAGTACGTTCGCCAGCTTCAACCGTTGCGATACTGCGTGTTTGTCCACTGTTTATCTGTTTGGTTGTCTCACTCAGTTTATTGCTGACACCTCTGAAATCCAGGACGATGCGAGCGGGTTCATCCGTCGCAAAACTTTCTGGCGTTTCTACCGCTTCAGAAAATGTCAGCGTTACCAGGCCTTTATTTCCTGAAAGTGATGAATAATCCAGTGACTGCAATTCATTTGCCGACGCAAAACCACTGATAAGAAATAATGAGAGCATCCCCAGACTGGACCGCCACCGTTCAAATAGAGTTTTGTCTGACGTTGCCGTGACTTGACGCCGTGTGATTGTCATTCCGTATTTACTCATCATTTTCTGGCCCTTAATTTATCTCTACGACGGATACTGTCGTCTCACGCTCGTTGTAGCCGTTTCCTTCAGGAACGATTTCCTTTAATGTCAACTGTGTTTCACTGATTGCAACAATCTGGCCATGGTTCCGTCCCATATAATTACCAATTTGCACGCGATGTATTGTGCTGTCCGGAGCCCGGATTAATGCCCATAAGCTTTCCTGTTCCAGAGTACCGACATATTGCAGGTCGCTCAGAGAATAATTTTCCAGAACTTCCCTTCTGCGATTTTCATTAGGTTGAATACCGTTATCAACCACTTTTTCAGGTTCCGGCTCTGGAACATCAATGACTGTAGGAACAAATGGGTCACGTAATTCAGATGCTGCATAGCTGAATTTTTCATAGGGTTTCATTACCGGGATTGGCGGAATATCCACTACCTGCCGGGCTTTCACTTCTGCCACATAGGTTTGCAGATCATCTTTTGGCGGGGAGCAGGCTGCCAGCATAAAGGTAATGGACAGCAGAATGACGTTGCGGATAAATGTTTGAGTTGTCATGGACATATTCATTATCAGTTACCTTGCTCGTCAAAGTAACGATACGTCTTGGCGGTAATATCCATGGTCATATTGCCGTTGGCTGTTAATGGTCCCATTTTGAAGTTATGCATAGTCACAATACGTGGCAGTGCCGCTATTCCACTAATAAATTCAGCAAACTGATGATAGGAACCAGTGACCCGCATAGTGATTGGCAGCTCTATATAAAAATCGATAGGCCGTTCTTCTTCGGGTTTGAATAATTCAAATTCCAATCCATTCACCAAACCTGTTCTGGAAATATCTACCAGTAGATCCGCTACCTCACTTTTACGGGGTAACTGCTGCAACATGGAAGCAAAAGAAACTTCCATTTCTTTCATCTGCTCTTTATATGCTTCCAGATTAACGGCTTTACTTTGTTTTACTTCAAAGCTTGTACGCAGTTCAGTTTCAGTTTGTTCAAGTCTTGCCAGTTCAGTACGCTTATCTTTAATCAGGAAGTAATAACCTCCACCCCAGATCACTGCACAAATCAGCAAGGCGGCAACGATTTTTCCAACCAGCGGCCATTCGCCGCTTTCATTGAAATCAATATCATTAACTGAAGGGATATCCACGCCTATTGCTCCTTATTCGTTTCAGGTTTGGACTCAGTAACTTCCAAAGTAAATTGACGAATTGCATCATCGCGGGTAGATGTACGCTGAACAACACGAAGTTTTGATTCACTAAACTCCGGATCCTTATCCAGTTGATTCATAAATACAGATACCCTGGCGTTGGTTTGTGCAACTCCCTGCACAATCAATTTATCGCCTTCGCGGCTTAAAACTTGAAGATGAATTCCTTCCGGAACTGTTCTAACCACCGAATCAAACACTTTCACAACTTTTGGTCGACTCTGTTGCAAGTCTTGAATCACCCGCATCCTGGCCAGTAGCCGATCACGTTTTTTCTCTAAGTCCTGAATTTCTTTGATCTGAATATCTAATTTGGTGATTTCCTGTTGCAGATAATTATTACGTTGATTTTGTTTATCCAGCAGTCCGTTCATATAGCTGGTAAAAACATAAAAAACCAATATCGCAAATGCCAGTGTGAGTCCCATTACGACATAAAACTGTTGCTGTCTTTCCTGGCGCTTTTCTTCACGCCATGGCAGAAGATTAATATGTGCCATTAGTCAAAGCTCCTCATGGCCAGCCCACACGCTATCATCATCGATGGGGCATCATTACTAATCGCCTGTACTTTGACTCGAGAGCCTAAAGCCATATCCGTAAATGGATTGGCCACCGATGTAGAAGTACCCGTTTCCGCCTCGACAATTTGATCAACACCTTCGATTGAGGCACAACCACCAGCAATAATGATGTGGTCTATGGATTGATACTGACTGGAGGCGGAAAAGAAGAATTGCAGGGCGCGGGTAATAGTGACGGCCATGGATCGTTTGAAGGGCTCAAGCACTTTAGGCTGATAATCATCCGGTAAGCTGCCATCTTTTTTGGCACGCCCCGCCTCCTGATAAGACATGCCATAGTAACGCTCAATATCCTCAGTGAGCATTCGACCACCAAAGGTCTGTTCCCGGGTAAAAACGATTTTGCCATTGACCAGTACGTGCAGTGTGGTCACGTTTGCCCCGACATCTGCAACGGCAACGGTTAAACCATTTCCCTGATTGGGTAATTGCCTGGCGATTAATGAAAAAGCATTTTCAACGGTATACGCTTCAACATCAACCAGGCGAGGCTTAAGTCCGGCTTTTTCCAATACATCAGTGCGGGCATCAACATTTTCCCGCCGTGAAGCGGCCAGTAACACATCTACGGCATCGGCATCCGCGGCCGAAGGCCCCAGAATTTCAAAATCCAGTCGAACTTCATCCAGTGGGTAAGGGATATAGTTTTCAGCTTCCAGCATCACATTTTCTTCCATATCCCGCTCTGATATCGAGGCGGGAAAGGAAACCACTTTGGTAATGGCTGAGTTTGCCGAAACCGCTACGGCGGCATCTTTGGATTTAGTACCTGAACGTTTCACCGCACGTTTTATCGCGCCGGCAACTTCGTCACTGTTTTCAATTCGTCCTTCTACCACAGCATTGACCGGTAAAGGCTCTACCGCATACGATTCGACGGTGTAACGATCACCCCGTTTATTAAGCTCCAACAGCTTCACAACTGAAGAACTGATGTCTATCCCTAGTAAAGGGGATTTTTTACGTCCAAACATGCATCGCCCCAATTCCATCGAAATGATGTGTGAAGTACACTTACCTTTGTAAGTTAAAGTAGTTTATTAACAATTACCAGGATGTCAACAACTAAAAATGTGACATCTTCCCGAAAAGTGATTAACTGGCATTATTACGATGTTTATATATACTCTACGGTTTTATTTTTTGCGAACCAAATAATCCAATGTCGCGACTTGTGTCACGCCTTTTTAAATGGGGCTTTACCTTTTTCATAGCTGGCCTGCTGTTTATCGCTGTCGTCTATCTGTTTTTATCTCCCAAACTGCCAAACGCAGAATCGTTGCGCACGGTGCAGTTGCAGATACCTTTACGTATTTTCAGTGAAGAAGGTCTGCTGATGGCAGAGTTTGGCGAAAAACGTCGTATACCTGTCACTTACGAAAACATTCCTCCTAAACTTATTGAAGCGTTTCTGGCTGCTGAAGATGATCGTTTTTTCCAGCATCCGGGGGTGGATTATCAAGGCTTGCTTCGGGCCGCTTATTCTTTGGCACTGACGGGTGAAAAAGCCCAGGGTGGCAGCACTATCACCATGCAGGTGGCACGTAATTTTTTCTTAAGTAACGAAAAAACCTATTTGCGCAAAATCAATGAAATCTTTCTGTCACTTGAAATAGAAAATATTCTGTCTAAAGAAGAAATTCTGGCTTTGTATCTGAATAAAATATTTCTGGGACATCGCTCATATGGCGTTGGGGCAGCTGCAGAAGTCTATTACGGAAAAAAACTCGAAGACTTGACGCTCGCGCAAATGGCCATGATAGCGGGATTGCCCAAAGCCCCCTCAACGACCAACCCGATTACCTCGCCCGAAAGGGCTCTCGATCGTCGAAATTATGTGCTGAGAAGAATGCTGGATGTCGGTTTCATCACACAAGACGAGTATCAGAAAGCACTTAAAGAAGATGTAAGTGCTCGCTATCATGGACGCGAAATAGAAGTCTATGCACCGTACGTTGCCGAAATGGTCCGAACTTACCTGGTCGCCGAATATGGTGAAGAAATCTATGAAAACGGTATTCGCGTATTTACCACCATTAAAGCCAAACATCAGCAGGCGGCAACAAAAGCATTACAGGATGCCTTGCTGGCTTATGACAAACGCCATGGTTATCGGGAACCAGCGGCCAAGGTAGAACTGAGCGAACTGCCGGATTTGGCTGCATCGGAACTGCATCTGAAAGATTATTCCATTATCGGCTCAATCAGCCCGGCCTTAGTGCTCAGTATCGAAGACAACATTGCCCAGGTATTTGTAAAACGCTTCGGGCAAATCGAATTACCTTTTTCAGCCGTCAGCTGGGCGCAACCACAGCTCAGTGCCAACAGTATGGGAAAAAAACCACAAACCATAGCGGATGTATTGTCTGTGGGCGATATCATCTATCTACGAGCTTTAGAAGATGATGCATGGCAGTTGACGCAAATCCCGGAAGTACAGGGTGCTTTGGTTTCACTTGCATCAGAAGATGGTGCCATTACTGCTTTGCAAGGCGGCTTTGATTTCTTTCAGAATAAATTCAACCGGGTGACACAATCAAAACGTCAACCCGGCTCAGGCTTCAAACCCTTTGTCTATTCTGCCGCTCTGGAAAAAGGGTATACCGCCGCTACCGTGGTCAACGATGCACCCGTTGTATTTGATGATCCTGGTCTTGAAAATGTCTGGCGCCCCGAAAATTACAGTGGACGCTTTTTTGGACCAACTCGCCTTAGAGAAGCGCTTACCCACTCACGAAATTTAGTTTCTATTCGCCTGTTAAGAGATATCGGCATTGCCTACACGGTGGATTACGTAAAGCGTTTTGGGTTTAAACCGGATCAGGTGCCACCAAACCTTTCTATAGCGTTAGGAAGTGGTAACGCTGCACCATTAGATATGGCCCGCGCTTACGCAACATTGGCTAACGGCGGTCACTTGGTGGATCCTTATGTGATTTCCCGTGTAGAAAATACAGCAGGCGAGATTTTAATGCAGACCAAACCGCAGAAGGTTTGCGATAGCTGTGCTGTTCCCAATGAAGATATAACTGAAGAAGAAGCGTTAATGCAGGCTGAGTTATTAGGGTTTTATCCTGCTAAACAGGTTATCACGCCGCAAAATGCCTATATTATTAACAGCATGCTGCGTGATGTTGTGAAGTTCGGCACGGGTCGTCAGGCCTTGAGTTTGAATCGAAATGATTTGGCCGGAAAAACCGGCACAACCAATGATCAACTTGATGCCTGGTTCAATGGTTATAACCCGGATTTAGTTGCTATCGGTTGGGTTGGTTTTGATAACCCTCGAACGCTTGGCCGTTATGAAACGGGTGGCCGTGCTGCGTTGCCAATGTGGATTGATTTTATGCGTATTGCTCTGGAAGATCAGCCTGAACACGCCTTTGAACAGCCAGTGGACATGGTCACCGTTCGAATAGATCCTGAAACAGGATTATTGGCCCGCCCGGGCGATCAGAATGCTATCTACGAATCCTTCCATAAGGATAATGTTCCTGCAATGCGTGGAGGCAGCAGTTCAAGTCGTGACGAGGATGATTCACTCATTGATCTGTTCTGAATACGACCCTTACCCTCCCGGCACACAAATCTGCCGACCGATAAGGTCTGTTATTTTTAAACAGTGATCGTTGAAGAGCAACAGGCCTGACACCACACCTTATAGCGAGTATTGGAATTAACGCACTTGCGTTCTCAACAGGGACAACCTGAAACTGCTCTGTTGCAAAGCCAGGAGCAAAGAGAAATTAACGAATACGCTTGGCCAATTGTCCAGGTTGCAACTCGTCATTAGGATAATGACCATTCAGTAAACGTAGCTGTTGGATTGGGCTATTGCTAATCCGGGTCGAAGCAGCCCAGCTTGCATAACTATCATTTTTGCTAACCTGTACGACTTCTATACGCTGTGCTTTGGCAAGATGTTTTTCATCATCACGTAATGCATGAAAACTCATTACCGTTTCGCGGAAGCTGGCATCAAAACGTTTAAAATCCCCAGCGGCTTTAGTCGTGGCGATAAAAATAAATGCCTGTTCACGTAAATACATGACCGCAACACGAACGGTTTTGCCTTGAGCAGCTGCCAAGCCGGTATATCCCTGAAGACCATTGCTGGTGATAGGTTCTCCACTCTTCAGATCTTTAATATTCAACCGATCCCGGATAAATTCAGCAGGACTCTGTTTACGATTAAGATCAGATACACCCATTTCAATAATCGCTGAACCCTGAGGTGCAACAGCTCGCAGGCTGGAAGGGTTATTTTGAATATGCCAATTTACTGGAAAACTCAACGCAAATTGCATTTCACCATGATAGAAATTTCTACCTGAACGAATTCCCTGTGATTCACTGTCGCCAAACACCATGCCATCAATACGCTTCAAATAGCGCTCAGCGCCTTCAACACCTTCTGATGTTTTATATCGATCTGCTGCCTTAACCACTTCCTGCAGCCGAGTGTCATTATCAGGATGTGAAGCAAAGAGGCCATGGTATCCCTGATAATCCTGCCCCTGTTTTTTAGCTTCCGCTTCAGCAAAGGTTGCCTGATCTTTTAATACTCCAATCACATTAATCATTGCCTGGGGGTTATAACCAGAGCGGGCCAGATATTCTGCGCCAAGTCTATCCGACTCCAGTTCATGCTCACGGCCATAACCGCTGAGCAAGGCGCCACCAAACAAATTAAACAAATCCTGGGCACCTGCCGTGCGTAATCCAGGAACTAATATTGCACCAAGGGTATAGCCTAAATTAGCCGCCTGTGCGGCACTTTGCTGGCGCACACCATGTCTTGCAGTAACGTGGCCTATTTCATGCCCTAACACGGCGGCCAGTTCAGCTTCAGAATTCAGATAAGACATCAAGCCGCGGGTGATATAGATGTAACCGCCAGGTAAAGCAAACGCATTGATAACCGGTGAATCCAGCACAGTAAAGCGATAAACCAGATCATCTCTATGACTGACTGCGGCAAGTCTTTGCCCTATGTCCTGAACATATCTCTGCAACGCTTCATCTTCATACAAACCGTATTCTTTAACGATTTGCGGATGATAGGTACGTCCCATTTCCAGTTCTTTGTTTTCGCTGAACATCACAAAGTCCTGGCCACCAGTGACCGGATTCTGTGCACAACCTGATAAAAGCCCCAGAAACAACAAAGCCCCTGTCAATCGACAGAGGCTTTTGTATGTGGTGTTGATGATATTCATCAGTATCTCCGGCAAGTTGCCCGCAAGATTACTTTCCGTATTTTTGACGGAATTTATCAACACGGCCGGCGCTATCAAGCATTTTCTGTTTGCCGGTGTAGAACGGGTGACATTCTGAGCATACATCCAGCGTCAGGTCATTGCCGCGTGTTGAACGGGTTTTGAAGCTGTTACCGCAGCTGCAGGTAACATTGATTTCGCTATAATCTGGATGGATATCCGCTTTCATATCTGTTCTCGCCAATAATAATGTTTGCCTGACAAACACACTTTATATGTTTGCCCTTTCTGAACCGTGTAATTCTACTGATCCATCAGCTTTTCAGCAAGCCTTAAATAAGTATTTATTTTTACTACGACTTTTGAGCAACTAACATTGCCTGATTACGCCAGCCTTGTCTCGTATCCCCCAGTAAAGCCTCTTCACGATAAACTCTGATCCTGAGACTGGCAAACAAGTCCAACAGTTCATTATCTGCCAATAAAAATTCTGGGTTTTGCGGCCCCTTGTTATCGGGCTTGTCGCGGCAGAACGTCTGATAAAACACTAATCCATCAGGCTTTAATGCATTAACAATATGCTGGCATAACGGACGATCCAGAAATTGACTGATCACAATCACATCAAAACTCTCAGGAGCCGGAGGCATTATGGAAACATCACGTTGCTCGATACTCAAATCAAGCTGACGTCTTTCGGCTTCTATTGAGAGCTTTGCTAGCGCCTCGCCGCTGATATCCCAAGCCTGGACCTGTAAACCAAGACTGGCCATTAATAAAGCATTGGCTCCCAAACCACAGGCTAAATCCACCACATTTCCGTGTCCGGGTAATAAATGCTGATTTTGCTGTAATACCCAGGCTGGTTCAGGATAATTACCAACCGGCTCACGGTAACGTTTATCCCACTTTTGTTGAATACCAGTCATCTAACGACGCCAGAATGCAGGGGTCAATACAACTAACAAAGTGAAAATTTCCAAACGGCCCAATAACATAGCGACACATAAAACCCATTTCGAGGTGGCATTAATCTGACCGAAATTTGCCCCTACATCACCCAAGCCGGGCCCCAGATTATTCAAACACGCCGTTACTGCGGAAAATGACGTGACAACATCAAGTCCTGTCGCCATCAACATCAAATGCATGATACTGAAACAGAAAACATACAGGGCAAAGAAGCCCCAGACCGCCCCAACCACCTTAGAAGGTAAAGCCTTGCCATTGACCTTGATAGCAAATACCGCATTGGGATGAATCAACCGTAATACTTCACGATACCCCTGCTTGAACAGCAGCATGGCACGGATAACCTTAATACCTCCCCCCGTGGAGAAAGCACACCCGCCAATATAGCTGGTCATCAACAATAAAATCGGCAGAAAACCGGGCCATAAATAATAATCTGTCGTGGTAAAACCGGCTGTCGTACCAATCGAAACTGCCTGAAAAATGCCATGATGCGCCGAGGTCCAGCCATCATCAAAAGTGCCGGTAAAATATAGGTAACTTGCTGTTATCAGAGAGATAATAAACATAATACTTAAAAAGACTTTCAGCTCAGAGTCTCTCAAATAATGCATCAGACTACGATGTCGCCAGGCCAGAAAATGCAGCGAAAAGTTCATCGCTGAAATCAGCATGAACGCCACAGCAATCATTTCAATGGTGGCGCTGTTAAAGAAGCCCATACTGGCATCATGGGTAGAAAAACCGCCTATAGCGACAGTAGAAAAACTGTGGCCTATAGCATCAAACCAAGTCATTCCCGCCCAACGATAAGCGATGGCACAGGCGACTGTTAAGCTTAAATAGATATACCAGAGTGCTTTGGCGGTTTCGGTAATACGCGGGGTTAATTTGGCATCTTTCATCGGCCCTGGGGTTTCAGCCCGATAAAGCTGCATACCACCGACACCTAATAAAGGCAGAATAGCAACCGCCAATACGACAATACCCATACCGCCCAACCATTGCAGAAACTGACGATAAAACAATACGGCTTCCGGCAAAGTGTCCAGCCCCACCAACACTGTTGCACCGGTGGTGGTTAGACCCGACATTGACTCAAATACGGAATCGGTAATGCTCATTTGAGGCGATTCCGTCAAATAAAACGGTAACGCTCCGGAAAAGCCCAAGGCAATCCAGAACATGACAACCACAATAAAACCATCACGGATTTTCAGCTCTTTTTGATGCTTTCTGGCTGGCAACCAAAGTAACAGACCGGTACTGACCAATATTACGAATGCCGTTAAAAATGCCGTAGCAGCCCCATCATCGAACCACAAGGAAACCAGTACAGGAGGTAACATCGTAATACTGAATAAACTCAGTAAGATGCCCAGAATGCGCTGGATAGTGAGTAATTGCATATCAGATTATGAGTCGTTACGGCGTTGAAGTAGCTGATAATACGCCCATAGGCCCAGCAACAACAAAATGCATATTAATAATGGCCATTGCCCCAGTCGCACATAGGGGGTAATACCATCCCGGGGCTGAATCTCTCCTGTCAGCACTGCCAGTTCAAATTGTGGACTTTGCTGCTGCAGTTTGCCCCTGTGATCGATAAACGCAGAAATACCATTGGTGGTCACCCGCAAAATCGGCCTGCCAGTCTCCAGCCCCCGACTGCGTGAAATCTGTAAATGCTGGTGCGGTGCAAACGAATCGCCATACCAGGCATTATTAGTGGCATTTATCAGCAGGGTTGACGCTGGTACGGTGTCTCTCACCTCTAATGAAAATGCATCTTCATAACATATCGATACCCCAACAGGCTGTCCGGCCAGCAACATTTGTGGCTGATCCGCTGATCCGGGGACAAAGGCCGACATCGGTAAATCAAAGAATTTGATCAAACCACGTAACGTTTCAAACGGCACATAATCACCAAACGGAACCAGATGGCGTTTATGATAAAACACCGGCGTGTCGGTCAGACTGACCATGCTGTTGTAGTAGTCTTCGCCATTTTCGTCCAGCACCGGCAGTCCGAGAAGAATATCGGTATTTTGCGAACGCGCTTCGCGACCCAAGGGTGCCAGATAACCTTCATCTATTTGATGATAAAACGCGGTTGCCGCATTTTCAGGCCATACAATCACATCCGCATCCCAGTGCTGGCGACTCAAGTCAGCATAGAGTTGTAAGGTATTTCGCAATTGCTGCGGGTCCCATTTAATCTCCTGCGGCACATTACCCTGAATTAATGCTGCTTTAATCGGCTCACCGGTTGGTTTTGTCCATTCAACCGACTGCAATGCAAAAGCACCGCCCCAAATCACTAAAGGCAGTAATAAAAGCGACCATTTACGCTGAGAAATCACCACCGCCAAACTACCGGCAGTCAATGCCACCAGCCAGGAAGCCCCATGCACACCAATTAACGGAATCATCCCGGCAAGCGGGCCTTCAATTTGTCCGGTGCCAACTTCAAGCCAAGGAAACCCCGTCAAAAACCAGGCTTTGAACCATTCAAACAACAGCCAGCTGACAGGCAGTAATATCAGGAAATCTTTCGCCGTAAGTCTCGAACCAGTTAGACGCTTCAGCAACCATCCCAGTGCACCAATCATTGCCCCCAAAGCAATGACAAATAAGGCTGTCAGTAACCCTGCAAGAAATACACTGGCCTGACCGAACACATGGATGGCGACATACACCCAGGAAACGCCGACGCCAAACATGCCGATGCCAAACAAACTACCACGCCAGAAGGCTTGTCGCGGAGTGACATGCTGCCAACTCAGAAATAAAACAAGCAGGCTCAACACCGCCAATGGATAAAAATGAAAGGGTGCCAGGCTAAACGGCAGAATGGCACCGGCAATCAATGCTGCCCAGCGACCAAATGCACCTTGCCAAGCAATCTGCCCGGGGTTTGTCATTATTCCGTTTCGCTATCGCTATCAGTAACTTCGGGTAAAACTACCATACGCAACAAATGCACACGACGTTTATCAGCCCGTAGCACAGTAAACTCGAACTGACCGATGGTCACCTGCTCACCACGGCCAGGCAAATGACCGAATTGATTCACTACATGGCCTCCAACGGTATCAAAGTCATCGTCACTCCACTCCGTTTCGAAGTACTCATTAAAGTCTTCGACAGGTGTCAGTGCTTTTACAGTGAAGGTGTTTTCATCACGCTGTAAAATCGGTGCATCGTCATCCACATCATGCTCGTCTTCAATTTCACCCACGATTTGTTCCAACACGTTTTCGATGGTGATCATGCCTGCCACGCCACCATATTCGTCGACAACAATGGCCATATGATTACGACGGGCACGGAATTCACGTAACAGAACATTTAATCGCTTACTTTCCGGGATAAATACGGCCGGACGTAATAATTCGCGCAAATCAAAATTAAACTCTCCAGAGCTGACAACAGCTGAAAGCAGATCTTTGGCCAGTAAAATGCCGATGACATCATCCCGATCATCATCAATCACCGGAAACCGGGAATGCGAGGTTTCGGTCACCAGCTTCAATGTTTCTTCTGCTGGCGCATCTCTTGAAACCATCACCACCTGAGAACGCGGGATCATGATGTCGCGTGCCTGCATTTGCGAGACACTCAAGGCGCCTTCAACAATCGACAAGGCTTCGGCATCAAGAATATGTCGCTCGGAAGCATTGCGTAACAGTTCAATCAGCTGTTCCTGGTCTTTTGGCTCCAGAAACAGATTACTTAATTTTCGCACCCAGGAAACTGGACTGTCTGAGCGACTCGGTCGTCCCTCACTCATGATGTAACCCTCTGCTCTATATAAGGATTTTTGATCTCAAGTTTATCTAAAATACGGATTTCCAACGATTCCATCAGCTCGGCTTCATCGTCTTCAATATGATCATAACCAAGTAAATGCAAACAGCCATGTACGACCAGATGTGCCCAGTGATCTTGCAGCACTTTATTCTGCTCGGCGGCCTCTTTTTCAACCACGTTTACACACAACACCAAATCACCTAACAACATAGGTTCCAGCGGCACGGGTGACTCGAAGGGGAAGGATAAAACATTGGTGGGATAATTTTTGCCACGATAGTCGTTATTCAATTCGGCACTTTCTGCTTCATTCACCAGACGAATACTTAATTCACAGTCTTCATTGACTTCGGCCAGCGCTGCGCTGGCCCAGCGTTGGAATTGTTGTTCTGATGGAACATCTGCATCAGTAGCCTGCTGCAAATCAATGATGACGTTCACGACTTGGTTTCAGCCTTTTCATAGGCCAGGATAACTTTTTGCACCAATGAATGGCGCACCACGTCTTTAGCCTGGAAGAAAGTAAAACCGATACCATCAATATCTTTTAAGACTTCAATAGCATGACGCAAACCCGAACGGGTTGAGCCCGGTAAATCCACCTGCGTAATGTCACCGGTTATCACCGCTGTGGAGTTATACCCCAGTCGGGTCAGAAACATTTTCATTTGCTCAACCGTGGTGTTCTGCGCTTCATCAAGAATAATAAAAGATTCATTCAATGTACGACCACGCATATAGGCAAGCGGCGCCACTTCGATGACATTACGCTCGATCAGCTTGGCAACTTTTTCAAATCCCAGCATTTCATAAAGCGCATCAAACAATGGCCGTAAATAGGGATCAACCTTCTGAGCCAGATCCCCAGGCAGGAAACCAAGTCTTTCTCCGGCTTCAACAGCAGGTCTGACCAACACAATTCGTCTGGCAAAATCACGTTCCAGTGCTTCTACCGCACAGGCGACTGCAAGATAGGTTTTACCGGTTCCGGCGGGTCCCACACCAAAGTTAATGTCATGGGTCATGACGCGACGCAGATAGGCCTGTTGATTTTCGCCACGCGCCTTGATCAAACCGCGCTTGGTTTTGATAGTGACTTCTTTTTCTTCCTCAAAACCGGTGGTTTCAGTGCCGCCTGATTCACGAATAGCCAGATGAACCTGTTCGGGTTCTATAATGGATTGTGCGGTATCGGCATACAGCGCGTGAATCACTTCCTGTACTTCAGTCAGCATTTCCGGCTTGCCAATAATCTGGAATTTTCCACCACGATTATTAATTTCCACACCAAATCCGCGTTCCATCATCCGGATATGTTCATCCAGGTGACCGCACAAATTGGCTAATCGGGGGTTGTCCGCAGGACTTAATTCAAAGCTTATCGAGTCAACTGTTACAGTTGGAGTGACCACAAATTTGATTCCATAAAGGAGTTATAAGATAACGCTATCAGCAAGAAGTTCACCTCGCAAGGAATTGGTGTGTGCCTCTGTGACTCGCACATCGACAAACTTCCCCACCAGCGCAATATCACCGGGGAAATTCACTACCCGATTATTTTCTGTTCGTCCGGCAATTTCTGCTGCATCACGATGTGCAGCCCGCTCTACCAATACACGTTGCACCGTGCCGAGCATGGATTCACTGACCGCATTTTCAAGTTCACGTAAACGATCCTGCATAATTTGCAAGCGTTGTTTTTTCTCTTCTTCAGAGACTGAATCATTAAACATCGCTGCCGGTGTACCGGGACGCGCGCTATAGATAAAACTGAAAGAATGATCAAAACCGATCTGGTTAATCAGCGCCATCGTTGCATTAAAGTCTTCTTCAGTCTCATTCGGGAAACCGACAATAAAATCACTCGACATACTGAGGTTCGGGCGGATTTTTTTCACTCGCTCAATTTTTTCAACATATTGCGCGACGGTATGACCACGTTTCATCATCGCCAGAATGCGATCCGAACCGGACTGTACCGGTAAATGCAAATGATTGACCAATTGAGGGATTTCGGCAAATGCTTCAATCAATGAGTCAGAAAACTCCACCGGATGCGAGGTGGTAAAACGGATACGTTCAATGCCATCTATTGCAGCAACGTAGTGCATCAGTAACGCCAGATCAGCGGTTTCATCATCTTCGATAATGCCACGATAGGCATTCACGTTCTGGCCAAGCAGATTGACTTCACGCACACCCTGCGCAGCCAATTGTCGAATCTCTCGCAGCACGGCCCCCACAGGACGACTGACTTCTTCACCGCGGGTATACGGTACGACGCAGAATGTGCAGTACTTGCTGCAACCTTCCATGATAGAAACAAACGCTGTTGGGCCATCGGCTTTCGGTGCAGGCAGGTTGTCGAACTTTTCGATTTCCGGGAATGAGATATCAATTTCCGGTTTATTATTTTTTCTGACGTCATCCAGCATGATGGGCAGACGATGCAGGGTTTGCGGCCCAAAGATCAGATCCACATAAGGCGCGCGTTTACGAATCGCTTCACCTTCCTGACTGGCCACACAGCCACCGACACCGATCACCAGATGCGGTTTTTTATCCTTCCAGCGTTTCCAGCGACCCAGTTGATGAAAAACTTTTTCCTGAGCTTTTTCGCGGATCGAACAGGTATTGAGCAACAACACATCCGCTTCTTCAGCGATATCGGTTGTTTCCAGTTGATGCGACGCAGCAAGCACCTCGGCCATCTTGTTCGAGTCGTACTCGTTCATCTGGCAACCAAAGGTTCTGATAAAAAGTTTTCCGGCCATAAAATCAGTTAGTGATAAAGGGCGCACAGCATACGCTTTTTTACCTACTTAGTACAGACAAGTGATTGTTTTTTCAGGGGCAAAATAGTGGCTTTAAAAAACCATGATCCCTCCACACACAACTATCAGATAGCCACTCGCATACAGGCACTCCAAAATCCTCAGTTGCCAAGCAATTTTGGTCAAGAATATCTGAACTGAACATTTAGTCAGGTCGACGCTGACTATTAAGATAATTCCAGGCCTTTTCACACTCCGGCAGATCGTAAAACAACGGCGTTTGAGCACCGCCCTGATTGCCATAATCACTGTAAAAACGATCACAATACTCCTGGCTTCGATCCCACTGCGCAACGCATTCTGCTGCATATTTTTCACGTACAGGTTTCAGTTTCTCCAACCTCGCTGCTTCGCAAGCCTGATTAAGTTGTTGCTGGAGAGCCTGACGATCTTCAGCAATGGCCTGATTTACCAAGATACTCAGAGTTACGCTGAGTAATAAAAAAACGGTTCTCATAGGCTTATCCTGTCATCAAATGAAATAAGTCGTTTTGACTTACATTAATGCGCTTATATCTGGGACTTTTATAGTGGAACCGCTTTTATTCAACATTGTTGTCATTGCAATCACATTCCCTGCCTGGGTAGGCAGTATTGATATTGCCACCAAAAAAGCCCGTACGCCGTTTATTTCGGCATACCCAGTGGAGAAACAGGTCAACTGTCTCAGTCCGGTCAGCCTTATATATGGTATTGAGCATTCAAACGATGGCATGATTACTTTTCCGGGAGGCGTACCGATTGTGGATGATGAAGCATTTATGTCGGGCGCGATAGGTGTAAATGGCAGCTCAGTCGAAAACGATGATCTGGTCGCTCATGCAGGAGCCGAAATCATCAATGTCTGTGATTTGCCGGAACATCTATGGAGAACATAAATAAAATAATTAAAGGAGAGAGAATATGAGTTCCAAACTTTTAGGCATTATCTTGTTAGTTGTCGGCGTTATTCTGCTGATTTTCGGTTGGAATGCTTCACAGTCTTTAGGCGATCAGGTCACTGAAACACTTACTGGCCGTTTTACCGATGAAACCATGTGGTTCATCATTAGTGGTGCTGTAGCTGTGGTAGTGGGCGCTTTTTTAGCACTCGGCAAAAAATAAATTTTAAGATGCCATCGACTCATAAATCAGGCAATGGCAATTATGCAAAAAGCACAACCCGCAAAGCTGTTAAGATGTGAAGCCAAAGCAGGCTAACTGAAAAAGCCCCCATTACTGGGGGCTTTTTTATCCACACGAGTACTTCATCATGACTGAACAAACCTTTATTAAAGGCAAAGACAGCGATCTGGAAACCAGCATCGCCACCATGCAGGCCAAATTAAAATCGTTTGGTTTTGATATCGAAGAAGCCTCCTGGCTCAATCCGGTCAGTAATGTTTATTCTGTGCATATCCGCGATAAAACCTGTCCTTTAATGTTTACCAATGGCAAAGGCAGCAGTGAAAAAGCCTGTCTGGCCAGTGCTTTGGGCGAGTATTTCGAACGGCTTAGCTGCAATTACTTTTTTGCTGATTTCTATCTGGGCGAACATCACAGTAACAGTGAATTTGTGCACTATCCCAATGAACGCTGGTTTGATATTGATGGTGATGAGATGCCGGAAGGCTTGATGGATGAAAGCCTGTGGAAATATTTTGATCCGGAAAATGAACTAACGCCGGATATGTTGTTTGATACCAACTCCGGTGATGGCGAACGCGGTATCTGTGCCGTGCCTTACCAACGTTTGTGTGATGGTGAAATCCGTTACATTCCAGTCAATGTGATTGGCAATATTTATGTCAGTAATGGCATGTCAGCCGGTAATACGCAGAATGAAGCCCGTGTTCAGGGTTTGTCTGAAGTGTTTGAACGTTATGTGAAAAACAAGATCATTGCCGAAGGGCTTTGCCTGCCGGAAGTCCCTGATGAAATACTTAACCGTTTCCCAAAAATCCAACAGGCCTTACAGGAATTACGTGATCACGGTTATCACCTGCGAGTAGCTGATGCATCACTGGGCGGTCAGTTTCCAGTAATGTCCGTGACATTAATTAACCCAAAAGATGGTTCAGTGTTTGCCTCGTTTGGCGCACATCCGAGTTTTGAAGTGGCATTGGAACGTACCGTCACCGAATTATTGCAGGGCCGCAGCCTGGATCAGCTGGATGTATTTCATCCACCAACATTTGATTTGGATGAGGTCGCTTCGCCTGCCAATCTGGAAATGCATTTTATTGATTCCAGCGGTTACATCTCTAACGACTTTTTCCGCGAAACGCCTGATTACGATTTCTTCGATTGGGATTATGATGATGCCACCGCCGATGAGTTCAAATTCCTGACCGACAAAATCCACGGCCTGGGTTTTGATATCTATATTGCCGATTACCATCATCTGGATGTCTATGCCTGCCGTATTCTGGTGCCGGGCATGTCCGATATTTATCCGGTCGATGAATTGGTTTGGGAAAACAATAATGAAGGCGCTTTATTCCGCGAAGACTTTCTGACTCTGAAAGATGGCGACCCAGAGCAATGGCAAGATATTCTGGATCGTCTTGATGAAGGTGGTTATAACGATCAAACTCCAGTGGCTCCGTTTATCGGACTGGCCCCAGATCCCGGCACCTTATGGGCGGATATTCGTCTTGGCGAACTGAAAGCCATGCTGTATCTGGCATTGGAAGACGAAGAAGCCATCGATTGGATTGACTGGTGTCTGGCTTTGGATCAGGCCAGCGAAGAAAACATTTTGTTTTACCGTTGCCTGAAGGCACTGCTGGAAATCAAATGGGATGATGAACGCGATTACGCTGAATACAGCAAAGGCCTGGCTTTGATGTATGGCCAACAAAATGTTGATGATGGCATTCAAATCGTCGAAGGTGAAAAACTATTCCACAACCTGCATTGCCCTGGCCTCAGCCTGGAGGGTTTTGAACGCCACAATGCATTATTGGCAGGTTATGAAAAACTTCAGCAAGCCAAGCGGACCAACTGGAAATAAACTGCGCTGAAATACACCTTATCCAAAATGAAGGCCAGACTGATTGCTGGCCTTTGATTTACCGTTTTACCATGATATTCAGTGCTGCATCGCTTGATCCGCCAACGATAGGCCGGCACCTTCGTAGACTTCAAACACTTCATCAGCGCCCAGATTTTTCAGCCGCTCAACTTCATCAGAATATTCAACAATGGCCGCAACGCGACCTTTAAAATCCCGTCCTCGCAATTGTTTAAGCGCATAGACATTACCGGCATGATGCGGCATTGCCAGTACCACCAGTTGCACCTGATCACTCACCAACAATTTGTCCCAAAAATCAGAATCCACTGCATCGCCTTCAACGATTTGATAATCCTGACTCAAGCGTTCCACTTTGTTTTCATCGTTGTCGATTCCCAGCACATTCAAATTATATTTTTGCTGCAGCCGTTGATAGGTGCCACGGCCAATTTTGCCCATGCCCAAAATAACCACCTGTGCGCCATTTAATTCAATAGGTTTGTCATGTGGATGTAATTCAGCCGCAGGCACTTCCTGCAATCGATTACGGCTTAATTGATAGAGACGTTCGTTATAGTTGTTCAATATCGCAGCCACCACAAAACTCATCGCGACTGATAACGATAAAATCACTAACCAGTCACTGCTCAACCAGCCTTGAGTCATCGCTAAAGCCGTTACGATCAAGCCAAATTCGGAGTAATTGCTCAGTGTCATCGATGCTAATACTGAGGTGCGGACCCGTAATTTAAAGCGGGGAAATATCACCACAAATAGCACGGTTTTCAGGGGTAACAATACTAACAATAACAATGCCAGCCCAACGTGCTCCCAATTGGGTAATGCCGTCAGACCGATCGACAGGAAAAAGCCGACCAGAAACAGTTCTTTAATATTAAATAAAGATCGTGCCAGATTAGCCGAGGTTTTGTGAGGCGCCAGCAGAATTCCCATGATTAAGGCACCGAGATCGCCTTTCAAACCCACCAGTTCAAACAGCTTATAGCCGAGCACTAACGCAAGGACAAAACCAAACAATACCTGCATTTCGCCATGACCGAGGCGATCCAGTAATTGACGTAGAAATGGGGCTGCAGGGATCAATAAGAATAATGTTAATGCCCAGACTGAAGGCAAACTGCCCGTAGTGGCTGACAGGAAAATCACGGCAAAAATATCCTGCATGATCAAGATACCAATCGCCACCCGTCCGTAAAAAGATTGGGTTTCACTGCGCTCTTCCAGCACTTTGACAGCAAATACCGTACTGGAAAACGATAAGGCAAACGCCAGAATGACAATGGCTGTCCAGTCTGTCGATTGCATCAGCATGATACCGGCGAATTTGAGCAAGCCCAGAATCAGCACAAATAACACGCTGGACAAGGTGATATGCAAACTGGCAACGCCCCACACTTCCGATTGTAATAAAGTGCGGATATTGAGCTTCAAACCGATGGTAAACAGTAATAAGGTCACACCAAGATTGGCGACAGCCTCAAGCGTCGGCGTGAGCGTATAGCCCGAATAATTGAGCAAAAAACCTGCTGCCAGAAATCCGGCCAACGGTGGCAGGCGTAAAATCATTGCCAGCAGACCACCTGCAAAGGCATAAATAAAATAGGCCGGTTCCACGATGTGACTCCCCTGTCTGATGAGCGATTGCAAGCCAATCGTCATATTGAGTTAAAGGGTAATCATACCTGACAATCTTACCTTTCAGCGCATTGCCAACGGATTGTTAAACACGTTTTTATAAAATGTTCACTACGCCTGTTATCACTGGGTTTTCAGGCTATTTGCCATCCCACATTACATCCGCATTAGCGTCAATGGCGGCTTTTAAAAGGTTGATTAATGGCAATGCCCGCTGCGACAAACCTGGCTTGAATTCACCCTCTTTAGGATCCTGTTCTGCCGCTTTACTTGAATCGACGGCTTGTTGCAGATTCGATAAAGCTGATGGTAAGTCACGGGGCTGAAAGGCTCCCGGAACAGTGCCACTGTGGCCCATTATTTTCAGCATATCTTTGGCCACATCACCCATCATGGTGATATTGGCATAGGCTTTGGTGCTAAAGGTGACGACCATTACTTTCTCCAGTTGGTGAAATTTTTCATCGAGCAAATAACCAGGCTATGGTAAGTGCAATCAACAACAAAACGACGGAGACCACACTGCCAATTCGTCGAGCATAGATATGCAACATATAAACTCCTTACACCAGATTAAAACGTTCAGAATACATACGACAGATATTGACGCCGCGTTTTCGTAATTCGGGTTCCACCAGATCCATCATTGGTGGTGGTCCGCAGACAAAATAATCAATATCCTCTGCATCTTCAGGCAGATATTCGTCCAGCAAATCTCCATCAACGTAACCGGACTCGCCCATCCAGTCATCGGATGGATCAGAAAGTACATGAAGCACCTGAAGCGGCAATTTTTGGGTAAACGCTTCCAGTGTATCGCGCATGATAATTTCATCTTCAGATTTGTTGGCGTATATCAGCCACATCGGGCTTTGATTATGCTCTACCAGTCGGCTGCGGATCATCGACAATATGGGTGTAATGCCGATGCCGCCGACAATAAACACCGCACGGCGTTTGGCTTTTGGATCCATGGTAAAAACCCCGTAAGGGCCTTCCAGAAAGGCCTTATCGCCGGGTTTGACCTTCGCCAGATAATGTGTGAAATCACCTGCTTCCTTGATCACAAATTCAAGATGTCCGGGATTGCTTGAACTGGATGCCATTGAAAATGGATGTTGCTGAATTGAAAACGGCGAACTCCCCAATGTCAGCCAGGCAAATTGACCGGGTTTAAAATTCATTCCCCGATGACCATCCGCAACTAAAATCAGATCGGTTGAATCCGCTCGAGTGTTCTCGGACTCGACTACCCGCCAAGGACGTTTTTGCATTTGATAAGGTCGCCATAAACGGGTTTCCAGCAACAGCAACAATGGAATGGTGATCGCAGCAATGAACAATATCTGGGTTAACCAACCATCAGTATGATGTCTGCCCATTAAGGCATGCCCCAATCCGCCGGCAACCACAAATAATGAAAGGCCCGCATGCACGGTTCGCCAGTTTTCGTATTGCAAACCGAGCTGTTTACGCCACAACGAACTGATGATTAATGCTGTCACCGCCAAAGCCAGTGCATAAACACCGCTGGCCCGCAGCCAGTCTTCAGTGGGATCCAGCCAGGCAATAAACTGCTGATCTCCAGTCATCAGTAATACAGGGTGCGCCAGAATCAGTATCCATGCCGTAATGCCGGTGCGACGATGGAACTGCAGTAAATTATCTTGTCCCACACCAGCAGCAAACCAGCGATGTCTGCCTGAAATTATCAATTGAGTTGCCAGCATACCCAACCCCAGTAACCCCAGCATCGACCCCATTTCCACCAGCAAATCTCGCGGTTCAGGGCGTTCAATACCCATCGCAATCATCATCGGCAACAAGGCAATCAGCAGATACAACAATAACCAGCCTGCAATGGTGATGGGTTTTATCGGCATTCAAATACTCCGATTCCGGGTGAGATGGGCTTACTAAACGAGAGGCAGAAAAGATAAAAAGTGGCTGCTTTAGCAGCACCAACATTACTACACACTAAAGCAGATAACTAACGGTTGTGTGTAACAGGCAGCAAACTCTTTTTGTTATCAATACAAAGCCGGCCAAGAAAACTCACTGCCGGTTTTGTGTTTCATCAACGGTTGAGTCGATTATCTCGGCTCAACCGTGGTTTCATACTCCGGACTGACTAAACGCGGGTCGCCTTTTTCCAGACACAGGAACGTCACATCGTAAAAATATTTCACTTTCTGACGTTTCAAGGTCTTCGTAACCAATACTTCTTGTCCCAGATTCGCACAATATGCACCGGCTTGATCCAGTACAGATGCTTTGGCTGTTGACGCATTCAAATGATCAGCAGAAACCGTATAGGTATCCGGGCCGACTTTTTTGACACCTGATGTTTTCACCGCACAGCCCGATACCAATGCAACTGACGACAAACCTAAGATTAGCGCAATAATTTTCATTCTGTTCTCCACGATGAATATGCCGTTCAATACTCGGCCATTATCAGCTGTTTATAACGTAATAAACAATGACTATTACAACGCATAAATCCCGGTCAGGCTTTAACCTGTATTGAGTTCTATTTCGGCTGACAATGGCTCTGGTCTTCAGCATCGCTTTTGGTTAGGCTAGCGCTATGTGTCCAACAACCAAAACGTCAGCTGCCATTTTAGTTCGTCCCCGAATTTATCTGGGCAAGGGTTTAGCCATTGGCCCCGGTAAGATCGATTTATTACGAACAGTCGCGGAACTGAAATCGATTGCTGCAGCAGCCAGAAAACTCAGCATCCCCTATAAGCGCGCCTGGGTGCTCATTGATTCGCTGAATCAGGGGTTTGGCAAACCGGTTGTGGAAACGACCAGCGGCGGAAAAGGAGGTGGCGGCGCTTCGTTAACGACTCTCGGTCAGCAATTGGTTGAGAAGTATGATGCACTTGAAAGACGTCTCAATGCTCAAGCTGCCGAAGAATTAGCCGCCGTTCGTGCATTAACCGACTAAACCTGATGTTCGCAAAGTTGTTGAGATAAATAACATGCATTATATTGAGCGTTATGTCTCAACAGACCTAACGAAAGTAGCCCTATTAGTCAGGACAACATGAAGCCTTATAAATTAATCGCCAGTCTGTTTCTCGTGCTGCTTTCAACCCAGGCAATGGCTGAAAAGGCTACGATAGCCGCAGCATCTGATCTCAAATTTGCCATAGAAGAAGTTGCCGCGCTGTTTGAGCAGGAAACCGGTCAGCAACTGCGTTTAGTGTTTGGATCATCCGGTAACTTCAAAACCCAAATCCTGCAAGGCGCGCCGTTTCATCTGTTTATGTCAGCAGATGAGAGTTTTGTGTTTGAGTTAGCCAAAGCTGATAAAACCCAAGATGAAGGTCGCATCTATGCGATTGGTCGCATTGGCATCATCGTGCCGCATCAATCACCTTTAAAAGCTGATGGTGAATTAACTGATTTAACGAAGGCTGTAACAGATGGCCGATTACACAAATTCGCTATCGCTAACCCTGAACATGCCCCCTATGGAACTCGGGCAATGGAAGCTTTGCAATATGCCAATCTGTGGCAGAGCATTCAACCAAAGCTGGTTTATGGTGAAAATATTTCTCAGGCTGCCCAGTTTGCCACCTCGGGATCCACTCAAGGCGGCATTATTGCGTTATCTCTGGCACTCGCCCCACAAGTCGGCAGATTGGGTGAGTTTGAATTGATCCCCGAGCATTGGCATCAGCCACTTATTCAGCGCATGGTGGTGATAAAAAATGCCCCGCCATCGGCACAACAGTTTTATGACTTTCTCGCCACGCCCAGGGCCCAAAAAATCATGCTGCGTTATGGCTTTGCGATGCCAGATGACTAACCGAGAGCAACGTTAAATGGATTGGCAGGCTTTAACACTTTCATTGCAACTGGCTTTTGTCACCTTACTGGTGTTACTGCCTTTCGGACTGTGGTTAGGCCGTTGGCTGGCACACACTCAGGTTCGTTATAAAGCCTGGATAGAAGGGTTAGTGGTATTACCACTGGTATTACCACCCACGGTGCTTGGTTACTACCTGCTGGTGTCCATGGGGGGTGGTTCACCCTTCGGCCAATGGATGCAGAATACCTTTGGTATCCAACTTACCTTCAATTTTTCCGGTCTGGTGATTGCCTCGGTCATTTTTAATATTCCTTTTCTGGTACAACCGATTCAACGGGCTTTTGAAGCCATTCCCCGAGAGTTGGGTGAAGCCGCTGCGGTGAGTGGGCTGAGCAAATGGCAGAGTTTCTGGCGCATCGAGGTATTGCTGGCCTGGCCCGGCATTTTATCAGGCATGGTGCTGACTTTTGTGCACACGCTGGGTGAATTCGGCGTGGTATTGATGGTCGGCGGCAGCATTCCCGGCGAAACCAAAACCATCGCCATCTCCATCTATGATCGGGTGCAATCGTTTGATCTTGAAGGTGCCAATCAAATGGCGATGATGTTATTGGCGCTTTCTTTGACCGCAGTCGTGGCATCGTTTTTTGCCTCGGCACGATTGGCGGTAAGACGATGACACACACATCTCCAGCACTTCACGTCTCGGTAGAACAGTCACAGCCTATGCCTCTGAAAGGCAGCTTTCAATGTGAATCCGGACAGTTATTGGCATTGGTTGGTCCTTCCGGCGCAGGCAAAACCTCGTTGATGCGAATTTTGTCGGGACTGATGCAACCACATCATGGCAAAGTGATTGTCGGTGACGAAATATGGTGTGATACCGACAACCATATTTGTTTGCCGCCGCAGCGTCGCCATGTGGGAATGGTGTTCCAGGACTATGCACTTATGCCGCATTTTGATGCGATTGAAAATGTTTCATTGCCGTTATTACATCTGCCAAGAGCCGAACGAACTAAACAAGCAAAACAGTGGCTTGATCATGTTGGCCTAACTCACGCAGAACAACACCGTAAACCGGCGGATTTGTCAGGTGGTCAGCAACAACGGGTGGCCGTTGCCAGAGCGTTGGCTCGGGAGCCCAGATTAATGCTGCTGGATGAACCCTTTTCGGCAGTGGATCAGATGAACCGTCAAAGTCTGTATCGGTTGCTGGCCGATTTACGACGTGATTTAGCTATTCCAATTATTTTGGTCACCCATGATTTGAATGAAGCACGACTGCTGGCTGATCAGCTGGTGGTCATCGATAACGGCCAAATCCTTCAACAGGGAACACCTTCGGATATTTACAATGCGCCGCGTAATGCCCGTGTTGCTGATTTGGTGGGTATACATAATCGCTTTCTGGGAGAGTGGATCGGCCCAACTGAGCCACCCGGAAAAGGGTTGTTACGCTGGAAGGGTGACGGTCAGAAAGCAACCCAACAACCTGTTTTACAGGTGCGTGATAAAGGACGAATTCCTGCAGGTCAGCCAGTCAACTGGGTGATTCCGAGTGATGGCATTGCCTTAATCAAACAGCAGGACATATCACAGGAAAATGATTTTCATGCCCAGGTGACTGAATCAAGACATTTAGGTGAAATCAACCTGCTGACATTAACGGTTGAAGAAGTCGCTGGAGCCGAGTTTGTGTTGACCTTGTCCGGGTCATTCCGAAATAGTTTATCGGTGGGAACCAGGCTGGGCATCAGGCTTGACTTGAGCATGGTGCATGTCATGCCGATCCGCAAAGGCGGTAAAGCCAGGCAAATCCGGGCACTGTGAATCTACATAAATCGTCTGCGTAGAGTGATCCGCTACTGATAAAACTCGACAAAAAAACTCACCTGCCCCATCGGTTTTACATGATGCAGGACGGTAGGTTCCACCACGCCAACTCTATTTGAATCCAATTCTATTTCTTCAAAAGGCTGCTGGATGGTGTAAAGCAGCTTGCCACTCAACACGACGATTTTTCCCCAAACGCCTTCTTTAGTCTGATGGCTATTCAGCAAGCCGGTTGGAATCGTACTTTCGTCAAATTCGGGTGTACGTTTATAAGCAACGATATTATCTGGTAGTGGTTTCATCATCTGTACCTCTTATTTCCAGATCGGGCATCACACTGAGTAAAATCAGCAAATTCATTACATTTTAGCGTTATACGTTCACTATATAGTATTCAATTATGCTGTTCTGGCAGATAAAACAGGCAAAATCACCTTTACTCTTCCGAATCCGACAGGACCTCTGCCACTCGACGACGCAAATCCGGCAATAAACATTCTGCAAACCAGGGATTATTCTTCAACCAACGGTTATTACGCGGACTTGGATGAGGCAATGGCACCCTATCCGGCCAGGTTTCTCGCCAATCCAACACGTTCTCGGTAAGCGTCTTTTTGCTGTATGGAAAATGATACGCCTGAGCATATTGACCAATTACCAGCGTCAGTTGAAGATCTTCAAACTGTGACAGCAAAGTCTCACGCCATGCCGGAGCACATTCTGGTCGTGGCGGTAAATCGCCGGACTTGCCGGTTCCCGGATAGCAAAATCCCATCGGTAGAATCGCAATCCGACGATCGTCGTAAAATACCTCCCGTGAGAGGCCCAGCCAGGCTCGCAATCTGTCCCCACTGGCATCGTTAAATGGAATACCGGTTTCATGCACTTTTCTGCCAGGCGCCTGTGCTGCAATCAGGATTCGTGCAGATGGATGAAATTGCACAACCGGCCGAGGCTCAAACGGCAGCTTTTCAGCACAGAGTCGACAATGGCGGATGTCCCTCAGTAATGCAGAAACGGTTGTCATACTGAAAGCAGACAGATCGCCTCCCCTCTGAACAGCCTCAAAAAAATCATCGCCCAACCCAGTGAATAAAACTTAGTCGAGCTCACCACGATGGATATGAATTTCACCGTCAATGACCTTATGGTTAAGGATCAAGCCCTCAGCAATCTCTTCGAATTTGTATTGATGATCCAAAAACAGTGTTTCAGCATCTTCGTGATCGTCAGGGTCAGCCAACTCGTCTAAGGCAGCAGTAGAGACGATACACGCCACCGTCTGATTATTGACGATGGCATAAAACGTCACATCTTGATCATTCACCAAATATTCACCGGTAAAGTCGATATCCATAACGTCTCCTTAAATTGGTTAAGCTGTAAGCTGCATCTAAACACAAGGAAAAAAGTATTAAAAAACAGGACTTCTTCAGCATACCCTAAGTTGCATCAGATTTTTATTTACGGGTATCGGATATCTCCATTTAATTGGTTTACTGTTATTTGTATTTTTTTCAGTCCTTGCTTTATCGTTGTGGTGAGATTGCTACTGGATCCTAAGATCGCATGCTTATAATGAAACTGAGTCACTAACCAGGATGAACGACTATGTACGAACTGAGTGATTTTCTCAGTACGGTCAGCCAGGATCTGTTTGCACTCGGCATTGCCCTGGCTCTGGGAACCCTTATCGGGTTGCAACATGGCTGGCACGCCAGGGATAAAGCCGCTGGGCAACGTGTCGCTGGCATCCGAACCCATGCCCTGCTTGGTTTGCTGGGCGGTCTTTCAGTTCAGCTCAGCCGGGAATTAGGTGACTGGATACCCGCTATATTGCTAATTATGGTTGGACTGGCAGGCATGACCGGGCTTTTGATTAAAAACCGGCAACAACAGGATTTCAGCATCACCAGCTGGGTCGGCCAGATGCTAACTTTTTGCTTTGGTGCGCTGGTGGTTGCAGGACAACCAGTGATTGCCGCCGCAGCGGCAGTTGTCACAGCAATAATTCTGGACAACAAAGAGTCCATTCATCGTTTCCTGAAGACATTAGAAGCCAATGAACTGGACGCAGGCCTGAAGCTTTTGCTGATATCGGTAGTGGTACTGCCATTATTACCTGATCAGGGTTTTGGGCCCGGTAATGTACTGAACCTGAGAGAAATCTGGTGGCTGGTTGTGCTCATTGCTGCAATTGGTTTCATCGGTTATTTTGCCATGCGTTTCGGTGGTTCGGAACGAGGCATACTGTTCACTAGTCTGTTTGCCGGACTCAGCTCATCCACCGCGCTGACCCTGCATTTTTCCCGTCTTTCTCGCCAGTCAGACTCAACTCAGCTTAGCCCGCTACTAGCCGCTGGCATTCTCATCGCCTGTGGCACCATGTTCCCTCGGATTCTGCTTTACGCCGCGCTGATTTACCCGCCATTGCTGAAAGATCTGCTGCTCCCGGTCATCATCATGGGCAGTCTTTTATACGGTGCCGCGGCCTGGATTTGGTGGCAACATGCCGGATCGGGAAACGTGACTCAGCCCAAGGGACAGAATCCACTGGAACTGCGGGCAGCCCTGCTGTTCGGCTTGTTACTGGTAGTGATTTTACTGCTTGGAGAGTGGATGAAGAATCTGATGGGTGATGCAGGTATTTATCTGCTGGCAGCCGTTTCCGGACTGACCGATGTTGATGCCATTACTTTATCGCTGACGCGTATGGCGCGTGATGACTTAACTGCCACCACAGCGGTTCTGGCCATCATTATCGCCGCCATGGTCAACAACCTTTTCAAGGCCAGCCTGGCACTCAGCATAGGTAACCGTAGAATCGGGCTTCGAGTATTAATACCAATGCTGTTATCGCTATCAGCAGGCCTGGCCGTGGTCTTATTGAGGATGTGAATTTGTCTGTGTTTTCAGCGGTGTTCATCTCCATGAGACAATTTACTGATTTCAACTGACCTGGTCAGTTAAACCAATCCATGATCATCGATTGGTAACACGCTTTATTGATACTGCTTAGGGAAACTCCCCTAAACGCTATCCCAGAGTGTGTTGTATGAATTTTTTGAAGCTAACACAGTCAAGCCTGATCATCTCAGGGTTTGTTCTATTATCAGGTTTGTATACGTCAGGAGAAACAGTGGCCAAAAACGTCCCGGAAAGCATTGAAACAAAACAGCAGTTTCTCAGCGATCCGTTTTTACAATTACCCACCGAAGATTCGGTCAATGTGGTCTGGTTTACCAACTTTGAAGGGCAAAACCATCAACTGCACTATGGTGATGGACAGGTTGCTGATGCCAATACCAGCAAAATGACCCGGATGTTTGAGGATGCGGATTCATTCCAACCAGAAGCATATTATGAGACGCTGACCACCCGAAAAGTTTATCGCCACGAAACCACGGCAAGCGGATTGTCCTCTGGCGCCCGTGTTAATTACCTGGTGACCAGCGTTACCAATGATGGACAAACCCTGACCAGCGAAAGCTTTACACTCACACCGCTGCCACAGAAAAATCAGCCGCTGAAAATTCTGCTCACCTCAGATCTGCAATCCAAAGCCAACTCCCCTGCCAATTATCAAAAAGTCGTCGAAACAATTGGTTTACCCGATGCTGTTTTCTTCGCAGGGGATCTGGTGAATATCCCGGATCGGGCTTCTGAATGGTTCGATCAAATTCAAGACGGGGCACCGCCATTTTTCCCCACCATGCAGGGACGTTATCGGCAAATCAGATCTGACTCGGCCTATAAGGGTGGTGAAATTCTGCAACACACCCCATTATTTGCTGCTATTGGCAACCATGAAGTGATGGGGCGTTTTCTGCCACAACAGGCCGATCATCGAATGAATAACAGTTTTAATGATCCACAACCCCGCTGGTATGCCGAAATCGCTTATGAACAGATAAAACAGCAAATTAACCCTGACAACGACCCACAAATCAAAGCGCAATGGATTCTGGATAACTCGCATAATCAGCAAACCTATCTGGAGGTGTTTTCATTTCCGGATGACGGGCCAAACGGCAAGGAATATTACGCCATGGCATTCGGCGATGTGTTTCTTATCTCAATGAATGTCTCCCGGATCTGGCGTTCGTGGAATGTAAGCGGCCAACACCGCAGCATGTTTGTCGAAGCCTTATCAGAGTTGCAAACACCGGACGCATGGGGATTCGGCGAATTTATATTCGAGCGTTTTGATGCCCAGTCACAGCAATACCAATGGCTGGAAGGCGTGTTGCAATCGGCAGCGTTTAAACAGGCGAAATATAAAGTGGTGCTGGCCCATCAAGGCATTTTCGGGCTGGGGGATAATGTCGTCCCGGTGCTTGCCAATCCGCTAATGCAGCTTATAGAAATTGATGATGCTAATACTGAACAGGTTACTGAGCTCAGCTTTCCCATCAGCCCGGCAGATTGGCAAAACATCGTGCAGCCAAAACTGTCATCAATTCGTGAAGTGCGTTATCACTATCCACTCGGCGACGATATCTGGCGAAGGGATATAGAGCCGCTGTTGGTAAAACATGGCGTTGATCTGGTACAGATTGGCCACTCACACCTGTGGAACCGTACCAAGGTCGGTAATATGCATTATCTGGAAACATCCAATGTCGGCAATACCATGGGCGCTTATTTCACCGACCCAAGTGGTGCTTATCCGCATGATAACCGTGCTGCTAAAGCCAATTTCTGGGCTGAACTGAAATCTGAAAATTCACGTTGGAATTCTGCAGATTACGCTGCCAATGGCGATCCACATGGCCGGAAAATGACATTGCCAAGCATTTTCAGTCCGATGAACCTACTGGATAAAACGTTTCCGGCATTGCCTTTTGTCACCAGTAATGAACTGACCACCTTTTCCATTCTGGATACCGGCACCGGAACGATCAAAAGTTATGTTTTCGATACCCGTGATCCAGTATCAGCCGTGCAGTTATTTGATGAATTCTCGTTAGGTGACTGAGTTTGTTAATCTAAAAAAAGGTTAAAACGTACTAAGTCCGGTGGTTTCCATCACGCGATAAAGCAGGCGTGGCCAAAACCGCTCGTCGGCATAGGTTGCATAATCCACGCTGTAATGACGATCATCCAGGTTGTTCCAGCGCTCTTCAAACCATCTATGGCCCTGTTGCAGTGGTTCGGCCTCGGCAGGACCGCTCAGAATGACGTTGGTTTCCAGATTAAGATTGTGCAGGTTACGCCGGGTTAAATTGGTTGAGCCAAGCAACATCATACTTTGCCCCTCAGCGCCACGATGCATCAGCCATTTGGCATGGCACTGCTCGCCATGCGTATCACACCAGCGAACGGTAGCACCCGCCTGCATTAGTTCATGAGCCACCGGCCGATTAGGCACACCATTTTTCTCCCGGCCAAATGCATCCTTATTGGGATCAAGCAATACACGCAACCTGACCCCTCGCCCAGCTGCCTGTTTAAGCGCTTCAATAATGTCACGATCAGACAGATAGAACATCGCCATATCCAACTGTTCAGCCGTATTTGCTTCATCAATCAGCGCCAGTGCCGCACGCTCGACTGCACGTTCGGTCAGTACCTGAACCGTAAGCTCAGTATTGGTCACATACGACATTTGCGGCAATTCCAATACCGGACGGACATCACCGGAAAATTCCAGCGTAGCCGCCTCGCTGGCAAACAGATCCCAGGCAGCAGCGCCATTGAAACGTAATGCCACATTGCCATGAGCACTGCTGCCATCGTGCGGGTTGGCCGAAGTCACCAGAGCCGTCAGATCCTGCCCCTTATCCGCAATGATCAACTTACGATGGTTCGCCTTGAAATTAAACATAGCGAGATAGCTTCGCAACGAAACCCGGCTCTCACCAAATGGATTGGGCAGCAGCTCGCCTTCACTATTGCCAAAAGGCTGGATGAACAGTCGCCAGATAGCAGAATACGCAGGGTTGCTGTCACGCAAACGGGTCAAATCAGTCAGAGTGACGGGAATGCCAGCGGCTTCCAATTGAGCAAAATGCTGTGAGGGGCGACCGCCATATATAGTGTTGATCGGGTCAGAAATCACCCTGACCTCAAGTTCCGGATAGCGCTGTTTCTGAGCAATCAAAGCGGCGGTTAATTCGCCTGATAAAGGCCGGTGGGTTTCAGTCAGCTGCCCCTGAAAATCGTTAAACAGAAACATATCCACCAGCACGATCCGCCGGGCATCCGCAATCATTTCAAAAATGCTGTCGAATATCTGCTGATCCATATAGCGTTTGCCATCATCGTCGGTGTAAGTTCTGTCAACCAGAAACTGCACCTCGGTGGCGGGACGGGCCTGAGAAAACATATTCAAGCCGGACGGCAACGGTTTATAAACCTGATAAATCGCTGTGACTACCAGAATGAGCATCATCAGAATGAATAACCGACCCCATAATCGATGCCGGTGATGAGTGTCTCTATCTGAGCTGAATAATATTCTTTGGTGGTGCCTTTTTCTCACTCGCATAATGTAATTCGCTTCAAATCCATCTGAACCCACCACTGACACTGCTTAGTTGAAAGATAATACTTGTTGGCACCTTAAGTCGGAAGTATCGGCTTAAAAAGACACTTTTACATTCAAAACTGCCGAGCTAGGACTAATCCAGCTCAACATCACTGACCACAACCAGCCAAGATTCCAGCGGACAGACTGCCGCAGAGTTTTCCTAAAATGCACAGAATGCAAAAGCAACAGATTATAATTGATTGATTTTAATAAATAAAAACCTATGAGGGGGAAACGAGTTTTTACTCTGACACCAAATATCTTCCAATCTTTGATTATTAACTGACTAAAATATCAAGTTTGCTGACACCTTGAAACTCTTCATAATTTTGTTGTGTTAGCTGTAGTTGCAGCAGCCTCAAATCGAGCCAATCGATCAATGTAATAGTCCCAGTCACGTAAAACTATACCGTGAGGTTTCATAAACTCCCGTAACAAGTTCCAAGATCTTCGGTCAAAATCAGGCTGTTTATCACTTCCCACAACAAGTAAATAGTTGTAGATCCAATCATCAGGTTTTTCTAGATACGCATTAATTTGGCTACCAAACGGTCCGGAGCATATATGCTTATAATGTTGTATTTGAAATTGAGCTGCTACTTCTTGCGCTGAGGGAAGTTGGTAATGTGTTTCTTTTGTTTTTACTAAAAGTCTCTTGCTAGCTGCTTCAATTTCTACAACCAGCGACGACTGGTCATATTTTTCGTAAATAAAATCCGGACGAACCTTTCTAACTATTTCTGAAACTACTCCATCATCTCCAGCAGTTCTCTCCACATACTGCAAAGTCTTTTCTGGATCCACAGCTGAATAATCTACTTCATCAAGTAAAATCCAGGGGTATTCCTCGATGACCTTTTGGATTTCTTTCTCGTTTTCAGAATTAATCGCGGCAATACTTTTTTCTAAACGGTTTCTGGCTTTTCGATAAATAATAGCTGGATCTTCGTCAGTTATACCAGCAGTTTTGAAAATAATATCGGCTATTCCTTTTGCAGCGATATAAGGATCCTCATCTAGACCAGCAAGAACATTTAGGCCTATTGACGAAGAGACTATGCTGACTATCCAAGGGGGCGTTGGTGGAGGGCTTTCAAAATTTCTATAGCCGGGGCTCTCATGTACCTGTTTTGCCTGAGCAGTGGATAGCCCCTTTAAAAGCAGAGGAGCCAAGGCAATAAAGGAGCTATCTTTTTCTGTAGGAATAACTCTTAAAAAATTTCCATTGTTTTCTACACCAAGTTGCATTTTAGCATTCCCCGCTAGATGCTTCGCAATAGCTGATGCAGCAACCTTATCTCCTGACTTAAAATCGTTGTTATTCCATTTTGCTATTGCTGCTTGAGCGAAACTTACATTCCTTTTGGTTGAAACCTGAGCACCAATCCACTTAGGAATAATCCTTACAACCATACCGTCACGGGTGAGATATATGATTGTGCTGAATTTATCTTTATCAATCCCGCCCCAATAATCAGAGAGCTTTCCTTTATGGATTCTTAAATGCACTTCTAATGCCGAAGTAAAGTCGATGAAATACTTCTCAATAATGTTTTTTTCTTCTTCAGAGAAGCTCATGTAATTTCAATCCCCATCGCCTAACGCTTTGCTTTGCGGGCGCATAAGGCGATCCGAAACAGCAACTTGTTATGGTTTTCTGTGCATAAGATCATAGTATTGCCGGTCAAATGAGGTGATTTTAACTGCGACCCATCTAGCCACATCGGGGTTTGAAAGAAGATCTGTAACCCAGCTAGAGCATTCATCTTCACCCCATGATGCCTCGCTTTTAATACCTAGCTGTCTCATTAGTGCTTCAATTCTCCTAGATGGGGCTTCGTCCTTACCAAGCAGGTCGCCCTTATAATGCACAAGTTCGTTTCTTAATGATGTGATCGTTTCAAATGATTGGAAAGGGGCTTCTCCATGACTCCATTTGCGCCCCCCAGTCAGGGAGGAAATTCTGTTCCATTTTTCTGGAACAGAAGTATGCCGCTCACTTTCCTTTATTTCACCCCAGCGCTTTCCTTCCCGTGAGCATTCATTAAAAAACATTCGTGATATCGCAATCTCTTCGTTAAGCTTGGCTTCCAGGTAACAGGCAGCATTAACGATACTAGATGTGGAATAAATCATGACTTCCTTCTCGCTATCGGTTTGCTTTGCAAGCTCAGCAAACTTTTTACAGCCGGCCAAAAAATCAACTGAAAAAGGGTGCATAGCAGCTTTTATTGGAAGGCCTGCACAGCCTTCTAAGACGTCATCTTCTTCGTTAGTGGTCATGATCTACAATCCATAACAGTCTGTTAATAAGGTCTGCGACCTCAAAATAATTATTAATGAGAATGGATCATAATTATTTAGCAAATCCATCCATCGATGTTAAGCAATTGAAAATTAATCACTTATATTTAGGCAACTATAACCAAAATAATGGATCGTAAATGATTCACGATTCATTACGGTTGATTTACGCTGGCGATTTTCTTTGTGTCAATCAAGGACTGGCCGACAGGTGAAAAGCTGATTCAATCAAATGCGGTGGCATTATCGGATGCCGAGCTGCTGGGTATCTTAACTTTATGCTGGTGTTTAATGGGATTTCGGCTGTGGATTTAGCCTGATGGGTTCAAGCGGTCAGCCATTGCCGCTTTTGATCCAGGCATACTGGCAAATACTGAAAAATATGCTTAACTAAACTAATAAATGTTCATTAAAAAACAGGGTTATTGATAAGGGGAAATAGCGTTTCAGAACTTAAAAAAACTGCAGGAATATGATAAATTCCTGCAGCTTTTCGTGAGTTATTAGCGGCCAACGAGTTTTTCTGTATCTTCTACGGGCGTGTGACGGATATCCTCGCCTTCAACCATAAAAATGACATGTTCAGAAATATTGCAGGCATGGTCGCCCACCCGTTCAAGCGCCCGCAACACCCACATCACTGACATGCAGCGAGAAATATTACGGGTATCTTCCATCATGAAAGTCAGTAAGCTCCGGGTAGCCGCTTTGTATTCTTCGTCTACTATTTTATCTTCCTTCATCACCCGTAATGCCAGCTCGGAGTCAAGCCGGGCAAAAGCATCCAGGGCATCGTTGAGCATTTCAAGTACGTGATTAGAAATATGACGAACTTCAACGTAACCACGGGGAGCCTGACCCTCCTCGGATAATGCCAAAGCTGATTTGGCAATTTTCTTGGCTTCGTCCCCGACCCTCTCCAGATCAGCAACCATTTTCATCACGGCAATCACCAGACGAAGATCTATAGCAGCCGGCTGACGACGAGCGATGATACGGACAGCTTCATCATCAATTTCCAGCTCCAGCTTATCGACAATTTTATCATTGTTGCGTACTTCATCGGCCCTAAAGCCATCGCCATCCATCAGTGCAGCTATCGCATTTGTAAGCTGGTCTCTGACCATATAGCCCATTTTCAGGAAGTCGGCATTCAGGGAAGCAAGGTCTTCATTGAACTCATGAGACGTGTGACCTCCGTAGACACTATTATTATCTTTCTTCATAGCAAAATTCTCCAAAAGCACGTAAAAGTGTGGCTTAGCCGAAACGGCCAGTAATATAGGACTCGGTCAGTTCATGCTCGGGAGACGTGAACACCTTGCTTGTTTCGTTAACTTCTACCAGGTGCCCCAGATGGAAATACGCAGTCCGGCTGGATACCCGGGCGGCTTGCTGCATAGAGTGCGTCACAATAATAATGGTGTAACTTTCTGATAATTCAGAGATTAACTCTTCAACTTTCGCTGTGGCAATGGGATCAAGTGCTGAACATGGCTCATCCATTAAAACCACTTCAGGGCTAACAGCAATGGCACGGGCGATACATAAACGCTGTTGCTGACCGCCTGACATACCTGTGGCAATGGAATGCAGACGATCTTTCGCTTCATTCCATAAACCCGCCTTACGCAGGCTGTCTTCAACAATGTCATCCAGTTCCGACTTACGATTGGCGAGCCCATGAATTCGCGGGCCATAGGCCACATTGTCATAGATCGACTTTGGAAACGGGTTCGGTTTTTGAAATACCATGCCTACCCGGGCCCGTAATTCAACCACGTCTTTTTTGGAATGGTAGATGTCTTCATCATCGAGCATTAATTGCCCTTTAACCCGGCAAATATCGATGCTGTCATTCATCCGGTTAAGACACCGTAGAAATGTTGATTTACCGCAACCCGAAGGTCCGATAAACGCAATAACTTCATTACGACCAATATCCAAGCTGACATTTTTTATGGCGCGTTCTTGTCCATAGAACACTTCCACGTTGCGAAGCTTAAACTTGGGATCATCCGCAAACGGCTTACCGACTGTTTTTCCTTCTTCAACTTTCGCAGACTGCGCACCAGCATCCTCAACAGGGCGATTAACAGGTGTACTCATTTCTTGTGGCTCCAAAGGTTCGCTAATAAGCGTATCGTTCATATTCATTGTTTTCTCCATTACCAACGGCGTTCAAGGCGCTTGCGCAACCAGATAGCCAATGCATTCATACTTAACAGGAATGCCAGCAGCACCATAATGGCCGCCGACGCGCGTTCAATGAAGGCCAGTTCGGGGCTGCCTGCCCACAAGAAAACCTGCACAGGCAACACAGTAGCGGCGTCAAAGAACCCTTCGGGAATTTCAACGATAAAGGCCACCATACCTATCAACAGCAACGGTGCTGTTTCACCCAGAGCCTGAGCCATACCGATAATCGAACCGGTCAGCATGCCGGGCATCGCCAGCGGTAATACGTGATGTAATACCACCTGCATTTTAGAGGCACCCACTCCTTCAGCCGCTTCACGGATTGAAGGCGGCACACTTTTGATCGCCGCACGACTGGAGATAATGATGGTTGGCAGCGTCATCAATGTGAGTACCAGGCCACCGACAAACGGGACAGAGCGAGGCATGCCAAACAGATTGATAAACACCGCCAAACCCAGCAAACCAAAGATGATCGATGGTACTGCGGCCAGGTTGTTGATGTTGACCTCGATAAAGTCGGTGATCCTGTTTCTCGGGGCAAATTCTTCCAGATAAATCGCCGCCGCCACACCGATAGGGAATGACAATACCAGGGTGACAAACATAACTAACAGCGAACCGACGATAGCACCAAGCACCCCGGCTCTGGCAGGGTCACGTGAATCGCCACTGGTGAAAAACACGTCGTTGAAACTGGTTTCTATGACGCCTTTATCGCGTAACTTATCCACATACTGCTGCTGTTCCTCCGACAACTTAATGGAATAAGCCTCATTGCCTTTATGCTTGTTGTACACATCAACATTACTGTGCGCCAGAAAGGTAATGGTTTGGGTTGTGCCCATCCAGTCCGGATTGGCAACCAATTCATCCCGAAGCTGACTCGATGCATACGGATTAATCAGGCCGCGCAGTTTGCCCCGATCTTCCTCAGTAGCCTCTGGCAATATTTCTGACAGACTCTGAATCAGAGGCTCTACAAAATCGGCCATACGCACTGCATCTGGATCGGTGGGATCCTCCAGATACATCGTCTCGGCGTTCATTTCGACATCCAGGGTAATGGTTGTCTTCAGAAAACCGGTATGGCCTTTGTTAATAATATCCGCGAATAAAACTATCAGCGAAGCTAATGCAATGGTAATGGCCAGAATGCCGTATGCCCGGAAACGCTTCTCCTTTCGGTAGCGTTTTTTCAGCGATTTATGGACAATTTCTGCCTGTTTTTTAGGATCAATCATATTGCTCTCTGTATTTACGAACGATCTTAAGGGCAATCACGTTTAACAGTAGCGTGACGATAAACAGCATCGCACCTAACGCAAACGCAGCAAGTGTTTTGGGACTATCAAATTCCTGATCACCTATTAACAGGGTCACAATCTGGACCGTCACAGTGGTGACAGACTGTAGCGGATTCGCCGTCAGATTGGCGGCAAGCCCCGCGGCCATTACCACAATCATGGTTTCACCGATAGCCCGGGAAGCCGCCAGCAATATTCCCCCCATAATGCCGGGCAATGCCGCTGGGAAAATGACTTTTTTCATGGTCTCGGATTGGGTAGAGCCCAATGCCAGCGATCCATCCCGCAACGATTGAGGTACGGCATTAATGACGTCATCAGAAAGCGACGAAACGAAAGGAATAATCATGATCCCCATGACCAGACCTGCCGCCAGTGCACTCTGGGAAGAAGCATTCATACCCAGTGTTTGTGCAAAATTAGCGATGAAGGGGGCCACTGTCAAAGCAGCAAAAAAACCATAAACAACTGTGGGAACACCGGCCAGCAATTCCAGCAAAGGCTTCACCACACTACGAACGTGTTTGTTGGCATATTCCGACAGATAGATAGCGGAAAACAGCCCAACTGGCACGGCTACCAGCAACGCAATTGCCGAAATCAGCAACGTACCAGTGAACAACGGAATCATGCCAAAAGCACCGCCTGAACCAACCTGGTCCGCCCTAAGCGCGACCTGTGGACTCCAGCTGGTGCCGAAAAAGAAATCGGTAAAAGACACCATCCCAAAAAAACGGACAGTTTCAAAGAACACAGAAAACACAATGCCGACGGTGGTCATAATCGCCACTGCAGCACAGGAAAAGAAAAACCAGCGCAGAATTCTCTCAACCTGCTCTCTGGCATTCAGCTTCGGCTGTATCCGATACCAGCCCACAAAACCCGCCAGTACAGCAATGGAGAGCACTAACATTGTCATATAAGTGTTGCTGTTTTGTCGCAGGTTCGTAAGTAACTCAGCCGCATTGACCAGTGAAGCGTCAACCGAACCTGACGACAAGGCACCACTGGCAATGTTATTGATTTGCGACATCAATAGACTGGCTTCACCGGGAGAGGCAGGAACAATTTCTGGTGCCAGCGTTCCGAGAACCAGCATTTGAATGATTTGGTTTTCAAATGAGGCCCATAACACCAGAATGATGAGGGCTGGTATGCCACACCACAACGCAGCACGAACAGCGTAATAGCCGGGGAGAGACTTAAGGTGGCGAACGCCGCCCAACGGTCTGGCCAATGCCTTTGATCTAAAATACCCCAGCACGTAAGCGGTAAAGATAAGTGCCAGGGTTAAAAAAAACAGATTAGCGGGTTGCATGCTATTTCCTATCTGCTACTAAGGGATTTTTTAAAGCTTTACTCTTTAAAAGCACGAGTTTATTTCTACCTTGCTGAAATGGAAAGGATACGAACCATCTAAAATGATTCGTATCCTTGTTATACCATTGAACTTATTAATTATTTAAGATCATCTGCAGTCAGATTAGGCATTTCTTTCAACTTCTTCTGCAGGTCCATCAATGCGTCACGTGTTGGCACAATCAGACCGACATCTTTCAGGTAGCCATTAGGACCCATTGCCGCCGGGCTAACAAACTCAGCCGCATACTCAGCGATACCCGGAACAACACCAATGTGTGCTTTCTTAACGTAGAAGAACATTGAACGGGCAACTGGATATTTATCTTCAGCAATCAGTTCAGGTTCTGGAGCAACGCCATCTAGCTTAGCTGCTTGCAGACGATCAGCATTTTCTTCCAGGAAACTGTAACCGAAAACACCATAGATGTTTTTATCACCAACCAGCTTTTGTACGATCAGATTGTCGTTTTCGCCCGCTTCGATAAACGCACCATCTTCACGAATGCTTTCACAAATCGCAGCATGTTCTTCTTCAGCAAGTTCAGCAGCTTCCGGTAATGTGTCACAACCCGCAGCCAGCGCTAATTCATTGAATGAGTCACGTGTACCAGAAGTTGGAGGAGGCCCCATTACAACGATTTTTTTGTTTGGCAGACTGGAATCAATATCGCTCCAGTTTTGATAAGGGTTTTTAACCCACTTACCATCAACCGGCACTTTTTCACCCAGCGCCAGGAACAATTGCTGCAGTGTCAAATCCATGTGCTCAGCTTCTTTTGAACTGGCGATGACGATGCCGTCAGAACCAATACGGAATTCGGTAATTTCTTCAACACCATTGCTCTTACACAACTCAAGCTCAGATGCCTTGATACGACGTGAAGCGTTAGTGATATCAGGATGGTTGGTACCAATGCCCTGGCAGAAAATTTTCAAACCACCACCTGAACCGGTTGATTCCAATTTAGGGGTAGGAAAGTCGCCTTGATTACCAAAACGTTCCGCAACAACCGTTGCAAACGGGTAAACAGTGGAAGAGCCGACGATATTGATAGTGTCGCGAGCCATAGCCGGTACAGAAATAGCAGCAAGGCTACCTGCAAGGGCGATAGATGTAAGTGCTGTTTTCAGTTTGCTCACCTTAAAACTCCTTCATTCGCTTAAAGTTGTGTTAGCTATCTTTTAGTACTGAAAATCAGAAACAATTTAATTCTCAGACTAACCGGAACATCAGAACCGATTCGTGGAGAATAAAGTGACAGTGTGACAACTTTATGACATTCAGTGAAATAACCTATTTAGGAGAATTATCATCCAGACAACCAGTCTGGGTGGAGATGTGACAACCCTCACTCCTAAACCGGTTTGTATTTATCAGGCGTTATCGTTAAATTGTCATTTAAATGACATCGCAGGGAGCGAATCATGGCAATCAGGGACTGGCCGGCAGGTGAACGGCCGCGTGAAAAATTGCTGCAATCAGGCGCAGCAGCATTATCGGATGCCGAGTTACTGGCTATCTTTCTTCGAACCGGTGTGACGGGAATTTCGGCTGTCGATTTAGCCAGAAAACTGCTGGCTGATTTTGGTAGTCTGAGAGCTTTGCTGGAAGCGGATCATCACACGTTTTGTCAGCAACATGGTTTGGGTACGGCGAAGTTTGTGCAGTTGCAGGCGGTGCTGGAAATGAGCCGGCGGCATCTGGAATCGACATTGACGCGAGGTAATGCCTTTACTGACGCTGCAACTACCCGGCTCTATCTGCAACGCCAGTTACGCCATTTTCCTCATGAAGTCTTTGCCTGTCTGTTTCTCGATACCCGGCATCGCTTGATCAGTTTTGAGCCGTTATTTCGGGGCACCATTGATGGGGCCAGTGTGTATCCGCGTGAGGTGGTTAAGCAGGCATTGAAATATAATGCGGCGGCAGTGATTTTTGCCCATAACCATCCTTCAGGTGTGGCGGAGCCGAGTCAATCGGATATTCAAATCACCAAACGGTTACGCAGTGCGTTGGAGCTGGTGGATATTCGGGTGCTGGATCATATTATTGTTGGTGATGCGGAAACCACTTCATTAGCTGAATTGGGGCATTGTTAGCGTAAACTGGTTTAAATTAAGGCTTTTGCCACACCCTTAATGCATATCACCCATTTTTGCTGGCAAGCAGATCGTTATGCTTTTGGGATTGTAAAACCATCCCATTCATAAGATGCGACCCACATTATGACGATAACCAAAACACTTAAACCGATCAGTATTGCGCTTGCCGTGATTTATGCCAATGGCGTTTATGCCCAGACTTCAAACCTGCTGGATGATGCCAGCCTGACACTGGGTACCGTGGTGGTCAGTGGGGCTAGCGGCCCGATTTCCACCCGCAATTTACCCACTTCGGTGGATATTCTGGGTGCCGAGAAAATCCAGAATCAGGTGGTGACCAATAACTGGCAGATATTCGGGCAAATGCCGGGCATCATGCTGACCCAGTTTAATCAGGGCAATGTCTCGGGCAAGTTTTCGTTACGCGGTTTTAACGGTGAAGGTGAAATCAACGCCGTGAAGCTGCTGATTGATGGCATTCCGAGTAACAGCAATGACGGCAATATGCCGTATCTGGAGCTGACCAATCCATTGGATATCGAGGCGATTGAAGTGGTGCGTGGCACCAATGATCCACGTTATGGTCTGCACAATATCGCCGGTAACGCTGATGTGATTACCCGCATTGGTGGTAATTATCAGACCGCCCGTGCCAGTTATGGCAGCTTTGATACCCGCAATGTGCAATACGCTGCCGGGTTTGATAATGGGTTGTTTTCACAGAATTACACCGCCAGTTATCTGGATTCAACCGGCTATCGTGATCACAGTGATACCCAGCGATCATCGTTTGCCGGTAAATGGTTTTTCACTCCGGAAAGTGGCAATGCCCGTTTTGGTTTTATTGCCCGTCATCATAAAGCCGATGCCGAAGAAGCCGGCTATCTGACGTATGCTCAATCCCGCGATGATGACAGACAATCACCGGCACATAATGCCTTCGATCAGGGCGATCGCGAGTTGAATCAATTCAGTGCGCATATGGATATTGATTTGAATGAGGAACTGTATTGGGAAACCAAAGCCTACCTCAATCAGATTGACGACCGGCGTTATGTACGCTTCTCGGAAAATGTCTCGCAACAGGAACGCTATACCAAGGAAAATCATATTGGTGCATTAAGCACACTGACTTGGCGGCCAGAAGTCGACTGGGCCAATGAGTTTGCCCTGATGGGCGGTGTCAGTGCCGAGTTTCAGGATAACGAAAGTGATCGCTATCTAACCAACCAACGTATTCGACAGAGCCAGACGCGAGGTCAGCAATTTGATCTGGATATCTATGGTGCCTTTGTGCAGGCCGTGGTGAAACCCACCGCAAATTTAAAACTGGTGCCGGCCTATCGTGTGGAATCATTGCATGGCAGTTATACCAATGAACTTACCGATCAACGTTTTGATATCAACGATTATGGTCTGATTCATCAACCTAAATTTAGCGCTGTTTATTCATTTACCGACAATTACGCCGCTTATGCCAACTGGGGCAAAACCTTCCAGGTTGGAGTTGGGACCGGTACTTATCGGGTTGATAATGACCGTGATCTGGATCCTTCCATTAATGAAGGTTTTGAAATCGGTTTTAAATTCCGTCCTGTTTCATGGCTGGATGGACGGGTGGCCATCTGGCAGCAAACCGCTAGCAATGAAGCTCGGCGTGTGTTGAATGATCCGAATAACAGCAGTGAAAATATCGGTAAAACCGAGCGTCAGGGTATTGATCTGCAATTTAATGCTCAGGCAACCGATCAGCTTGCCTTATGGTTTGCCGCCTCACTGCAACGTTCAGAAATCCTCAAAGCAGATTCCGTGTCACCGGAAAGTAAAGGTCAGGAAATTGACCATGTACCCAATTATCTGCTTAATGCCGGTGTCGATTATCAGGCCACGCAAAAACTGGGATTATCTTTCTGGACTTCGGCTCAGGACAGCTATTATCTGGAACGCACCAATAGCACCCGTGAATTTGGTCAGTTCTTTTTAATGAATGCGTCAGCCAGTTATGCCGTAACGCCAAAAGTCCGCCTGGAACTGCAATTGAAAAATCTGGCAAATCGTTATTATGAATATGTGTGGTTTGATGGCACGCAATCGTTGCATTCACCGGGTGATGGGCGTGCTGTGTATGGCTCGGTTCAGGTAGACTTCTAGCCCATTACTTTTTTTGGTTGATTCGCTGTCACTATTCGACAGCGAATCAATAACGTCATTCGGATAAACCTCACCATGAAAAACGCCCGCCGCACTTGGCTGAGCATTCATTTAACTCTCGGTCTGAGTATCGGTGCCTTGCTGGTATTACTGGGGCTGACCGGCAGTATTCTGGTGTTTTATCTGGAAATCGATCAAATCATCAATCCGCAGATTGAACCGACAACGGTTCCTTATGAAATGCCTGCCCAACAGGACATTCTTGATGCCCTGCAACAGGCGCATCCGAGGCGCACCGATCCGTGGCGTATCGAACAGCCAATGCATGATGACTGGCCAATTATGGCGCGCTATTACACACCGGTTGAATCGGTTGGAAAAAACTTTGCGCCATTAATGCTGACAGTCGATCCGGTCACGCTGGAGGTGACCAGCTCCCGTTTGTGGGGCGATTATGCAATGACCTGGATTTACGATTTGCATTACAGTCTGCTGCTGGAAAAACCCGGTAAAATCGCCATTGGCATTATCGGGCTGATTTCTTTAATTTCGTTTATTTCCGGCATCTGGCTGTGGTGGCCGGGCTGGGGTGGTTTGAAACAGGCATTAAAACCGCAGCTTCGCTCAGGGAAAGCCCGGCTCAATTACGATCTGCATGTGCTGTCTGGTAGTTATGGTTTAGTGTTTTTGCTGATTTTAAGCCTGACCGGTGCAGCACTCGCTCTGCCGGATCAAACGGCCATGCTGGTTAAGCCATTTTCTGATCTAAGCAGCTCACCGAAAATTGCATTAAATCATTCAGAAAATGCGTCGCGAATTACGGCTGATCAAGCGGTCGAAATCGCCAGACAGCAATTTCCCCAAGCTGAATTACGTTGGGTTGAAACACCAGGGTTAAATAATCAGAAAGCCTGGCGGATAGCTTTGTATCAGGAGGGTGAACCCAGTCGACGTTTTCCCCGAACTCAAGTGTGGATTGATCCATTAACGGGAGAGATTCTGGCACTTCGTGACACCAAACAGGACACTGGTGGTGATGTGTTAATGCACTGGTTACATCCACTGCATAATGGCGAAGTGTTTGGCATGACCGGCCGGATTTTGGTGTTTATTGCTGGCTTTTTACCATTAATATTATTTGTGACCGGTCTGATTCGCTGGTTACAAAAACGCCGGGCCAGGCGACTGGTGACCAGTCGCCATTCAGCTTAACGGCTTATTTAATCCGCATCAAACGGTTTTTCAGAATACACCTTATTACCGGTGATCATGCCTGACGTCAGGCCACTGCCCTCTTTCTTCTCGGCTCTGATAACCGCTGCAATATGCACCACAACTGAAATTATCAACAAGTAGAAAAAGTAAGTGTGCCAGCTGCGATACGGCGTACGGAAATCACGCATTTCCTGATAAGCCTCGGGATTAATACCGGTTTCTCTATCTCCCGGCACAATCAACGCCATGGACGCTTCATCCTGTGCCACCCAGGCTTTTATCTGCGAACCAAACGGTGGCATATAAAGATCGGTACTGCCCAATACCAAACCGGTGACACTTTGTGCTGTCATCAAAAACAACATCACCATAACGCTCCAGCGCCCTAGCGGATTATGACCAAGGAAATTGATTTTACGCTTGGTTTTGCCTGCTTCACGATAAGCAGCGTACTGTGCTTTATAAACTTTACCGAACGGCAAAATGGCTTTCCATCTGGCAAAACGATTGCCACAGAAAGCCCAGATGATGCGGACAACGATATTCAGAAAAAACACATAACCAATCCAGATATGGAGTGCTTTTAACAACACTTTATCTTCGCTCGATATACCTAAGTCACGGCTGAACATCATCACCAAACCGAGAGCGACTATCGGGATAAACGTTAACACCGCTACCCAATGAAAGATCCTGACCGGTCTATCCCAAACTCGATAAGATTTTAAACTTTGTTGTGTCATGCTTTATTCCTTGAATTCAACCCGTTCTATTCTCAGTCTATTAGCTTATTCTTAAAAGAGTCTTAAGCGTAATCAGACCCATGATGCAATCACGTATTTATGTCGTTACCCGACAATAATCACCTTTCCATTCATGCAAAAACGGCGTAATTTTTTCATGCAGTTCAAGATGCTGCTGCCACCAGTTTCTCAGACAAATCAATAATACCGTCGGATCGGCTTCTGAAATACCCTGTAAATAGCAGGCATCAAAGTCTCTTAAGGTTTTTTCCGCTTCCGCTTTGTATTGCTTCATTAATGGGCATTCCAAAGCTTCTAAAATTCCCTGCTCTGTCATGAAATGAAAATTCAGATAGTTCTTCAATATATGTACTGTGGGTTTTAGCTGCTGCAGCGTAAAACCTTGCTGGATAAAATAATGAAGCGAATTGATGATCGCCACTGCGCCCCGATGCTGTTCATCAATGATCGATTCGTGTTGCAGAAATTTGTCCTGCCAGACGATATAGAGTGGTTTCTGAGCTTTTTCGATCATACGGCTATGGGTGCTTTGATATGCGCTTGCGCTTCATAACCAACAATCTCAAAATCCTCGAATCGATAATCCAGTATCGAAGCCGGTTTACGATGAATTTTCAGCTTGGGTAATGGCCCCGGGGTACGTTTTAATTGCGTTTCGACCTGCTCGAAATGATTGCTGTAGATATGCGCATCACCAATGCTGAGCACAATTTCACCGACATCCAGATCGCATTGCTGTGCCAGCATATGCGTGAGGAAAGCCAGTGAGGCTGTGTTGTAAGGATTGCCGAGAAACAGATCATTTGAACGAATATATAAAGATGCGCTGAGCTTACCGTTGGCCACATAGAACTGATACAGAACATGACAAGGTGGCAGCGCCATTCTGCCCGCCGCTGCATTTTCCCAGGGCTTTTGTTTTTCATCTGGTAATAAGGCAACATTCCAGCCGTTGATTATATGACGACGACTGTCCGGGTTATTTTTCAGTCCCTCGACTAACGCCAGGATCTGATCATAGGTTTTACCATCAGCTCCTTGCCAGTTTCGCCATTGTGCGCCATAAACCGGGCCGAGTTCACCGTCCGGTGTCGCCCAGTCATCCCAGATTGATACGCCATTTTCTTTCAGATAACGAATATTGGTTTCGCCACTGAGAAACCACAGCAGCTCATGCAGAATACTGCGAATATGCAGTTTTTTGGTAGTCAGTAAGGGAAAGCCTTCCGCCAAATCATAACGAACCTGCCGTCCAAAAACGGACCGGGCACCGGTACCGGTCCGGTCGCCTTTATCGACGCCATTTTCAATCACATCGCGAAGTAAATCGAGATACTGTTTCATGCCTGTTTACTCATTTATTGCCGTGCCGCTACTGTAAACTATCGGCACTTTTTTCGCACGGACTAGGACCTGTTGATCAGTCATTGCCACCACTATTGAAAGCTATTTTTTTGTCCATCAAGGCGGAAATGTTGCAATGTCGTTGTTCAGCATAAATTTATTCCCAACACAGTTGGTCGGAAAAATGGTCCCAGCCCTACGGGTTGAGGCGGCGATGAAAGATAAACAGACAAGGCCAGGCTGATAATTATCTGGCTTCGTCAGACAGACCGTATTTCTGCATGCGATAAAGCAGCGTATCGCGGGTAATGCCTAACAGTCTGGCAGCCTTGGAACGATTTCCGGCAGCCATTTCCAGTGCCTGTTCAATCAGGTCCAGCTCCAGCTGCGCCAGATCGATCCCTTCTGGCGGAATATGAAATTGCTGGGTGGCAGATGCAGATTTCTGCTGCATTTCTGCGGGCAGATCTGCCAGCTGCACCATGCTGCCGGGCTGCAATAAACTCAGCCGCTGACAGAAATTGGATAGTTCACGGACATTTCCTGGCCAATCATAGCGTTGTAATTGATATAGGGTTTCTTTGGCAAAGCGCAGTGGTGCATTGTTGCCGGCAAATTGTTTGGCAAAATACGTTAACAACAGCGGTATATCTTCATTGCGTTGCAGTAATGGTGGCAACTCCAGAGGTACAACCTGCAGACGGTAATATAAATCTGCCCGGAATCGCCCAGCCTTGACTTCAGCTGGCAAATCCACGCTGGTAGCGGCCAGAATACGTGCATCAATTACATGTAATTTATGACTGCCTGCTAACTGGCATTCTCCGGCTTCCAGAAATCGCAACACTTTGGCCTGAACGCTTAATGGCAAGGCATCCACTTCATCCAGAAACACCGAGCTGCCCTGTGCGGCGAGTAATCGTCCCGGCTCAATCACTTCACCAGCAGCATTGGCACGTCCAAACAAATCCACTTCAGCCTCCTGCGCCGGCAAAGCGGCACAGTTAATGGTCACCATGGGTTTATCTGAGCGTCGGCTCAACTGATGCAGGCTTTGCGCCACCAACTCCTTGCCCGTCCCGGTAGCACCCGAAATCAGCACACTGGCATCACTCAGGGCAATCATCGGTAATACCCGCTGAAGATGGGTTATTTGAGGGGAATGGCCAATCATTTCTATTGTCATTCTGTCATACCCGACTTAGTGTTGGTGTCCGACATGTGAGTCATCATCAGCAGGTTCAGTTACCTGCTGCATCTCTGAGTGATCATGATGTTCATGTCCGCCATGCGGCCACAATAAAACCAGCAGAGCCATCATGATAATCATGATGCCAGCGAATTTACGAAACAGTAAATTACGGGCTAATGAGGCCAGCAAGCCGGCAAACATCCCGGCACCCATCACTGCCGGCAAGGTACCCAAACCAAATGCCAGCATCACCGATGCAGCGTATAAAGGATCACCTGTGGTTGCTGCTACTGCCAGTCCGGCATACACCAGACCACATGGTAGCCAGCCCCAGACTGCACCTAATAAAAAGGCCTGTTTTAAGGTGCGTACCGGGAGCAGTTTTTGGCCGATGGGCTGTAATTTTCGCCAGATAGGCGCACCGATTTTTTCAGCATGGGCAAACCTGGGGAACCAGCCGGCCAGATATAAGCCCATACCGATCATCACCAATACGGAGAGATAGCGTAAAAACGGCAAACCATCTATTTGTGCCAGTGGTGAAGCAACTAATCCGACAAGCCCTCCCGCAATGGCATAACTGAGTATGCGGCCAACGTTGTAATTCAACACAAATGGCAACATTTTGCGTGGCTGTTCACGAATGTGCGCCGGTAAGGTCAGTGTTAATGCACCGATAACGGAACCACACATGGCAATGCAATGTGCCGAGCTGAACAAACCAAGCAAAAAAGCCGTGATTAACGAAGTCGTAAGTGCATCCATTTATGTAACCTGAATTTCAACTAGCGGACAGATTAACACTTTAACCCTGTATTTTTTGTGTGATTTGACATACAAGAGCCGCAAAAAACACATTTTTCATTTATTAGCATTTACTAAACTATATTTGAAGGTTAAAGAGTATGCTGTTCAAAACAGATTGAATGGTACAGAACCATGTTAATTAACACAGCAGTTTCCAAATGACCGGAAGATTGAATCAGGGTTTTGACCGTTGTAATCGAACATTGACTATCCGTTGCCCGCATTAAAAGCGGATGACTCTCAATGACCTGATTATTGATATTTATGGGGGGACAATATGCAAAAAAATAGTCTAAAACCAAGTAGTTTAGCCATTATCGCAAGTCTGCTGGCTTTCAGCCCTTTCAGTCTTGCCGACGATAAGCCTTATACCGTAACCGATGGACAGGCTTTGGATAGTGCAACCTTTAATGGCTATAAACTTTATCGTAACTGGTGTGCCCGCTGTCATGGCACCTATGCACAAGGTATGGTGGGGCCCAATCTGGCGGATAGCTTGAATGTCATTTCCAAAGATGAATTTATCGCCTCTGTTACTCACGGCAAGATGGGACAAATCGGCATGATGCCAGCCTGGGAAAGTAATCCCCAGGTGATGGAAGGCATGGATCAAATTTATGCTTACCTGAAAGCCCGTGCTGATGGCGCAATTGGCGAGGTTAAACCCAGCAAAGCCAAGTAATCTGTCATGGTTGGCTCTGACGTTATGTCAGGGCCAACAGTCTTATTATTGTTGTATATGAAAAAGTGCCTGACGACGTTTTCCATCATCGGTGACAAAACGAAACTTCAGTGTGCTGGCAGATTGCAGCTGCTGCAGATTGACCGTTTCATCGTTCAAGACAAAATCAACAGTTTCAGCACGTCGATCGGCGGTAATTGTAGTAAATACATCGCGCTGTCTGACTTGCTGGAAACCTTTAGGTAAGGGCTGCGCCTTTCCTTTGATGAATAATTCATTAGCTGAAGGGGAAACGTCATAAAACACTGTTTGCCGGGCTTTAGCGGGTGAACCGCAACTCAAATTGCCATGTTCAAGAGAAACAGGTGTTTGCTCATCAAGCTGTAGCAGAATGAGTTCATTATGAGCAAAGCTGGCAGTATGTTTATCACTGATAATCAGCGACCCCCAATATTGACCATCTTTGGTTTGACTGATGGTAAAGCGATCGCCGGTTTCGCTCAGGTATAGCTGCTCTTCTGCCCAAAGCGGCAGGGATAACATCAAGCCTGAAACAAATACACAAACTGATCGCCACATAAAACCACCCTTATCTATAAGAGATTGACTGTTGCAGTGGAGTGAAATTCCAGATTAATCACGAATTTTCAGGCGAATATCAATTTCTTTTAGCTCCTGTCTTTCCTGCATCAAGTCCGCTTCAGTCAATGGATGTTCTTCCAGCCAGCCGGATGGCAGTGTCAATATCAGAGAATTACGATGCAAACTAAGGCCAACATGCGTATCGGTCTTTTCACTTCGACCTCGATTAAACACCAGTGACAAACGCAGCAAAATCGTCAATCGCATTGTGGCCTGCTGCATCTCATCGGACAGTTGTTTGATATGTTTACGTGGAAAACTCCGGCGCTGACCTCTCACCATCGCGGCAAGGGCTTGCTGCTCTTCTCTGGAAAACCCCGGCAGATCGGAGTTGGCAACTAAATAAGAAGAGTGTTTGTGATATTGATAGTGCGAAATCTCCAGCCCCACCTCATGGAGCTTGGCTGCCCATTGCAAGCGCTGCAATTGTTCTTCGGTATTGATTTCCCATTCGGCGGCAACCTGTTCATACAACTCGGTGGCCATTTTGCTGACCCGTTCGGCATGAGACTCATCCACATGATAACGACGAGCCAAAGCATTCACTGTGCGATCGCGTTCATCATCATGCTGAATACGACCTTGCAGATCGTAGAGCAATCCTTCACGTAATGCACCATCCGACACAATCATGCGTTCAATTTTCAATCGATCGAATGACGCTTTTAATACCGCAACCCCACCAGCCAGAACATTGGCTCGTTCGGGACCTAAACCTTCCAGTTGAAACTTGTCGTGATGACCGGCTTCCACCATATGGGCAATTATTTTATCCAGCGCTTCGGCGGTGATCACACCGTTTTCACTCCAGCTCTGGGCTGTCGCGATACTGGCCACTGTGCGAATAGTTCCGGAAGCACCGACTGCTTCGACCCAGCCCAGATTCTGGTATGGGCGCTGAATAGAGCGCAGCTTGATAGCAGCGGTTAATAAAGCAGCCTGCATGCGTAATTGACTGACCGTGCCATCTGTAAAAAACCGTTGAGTGAAACTGACACAGCCCATTTCCAGGCTTTCACGGCGCAATCCATCTAATCCTTCGCCGATAATATATTCGGTACTGCCGCCACCAATATCCATCACCAATCTACGACTATTATCAAACGCCAGTGATCGCGACACGCCCAGATAGATCAGTCGGGCCTCTTCCTCGCCGGTGACGATTTCAATAGGATGCCCCAGCGCCTGACGCGCCTTACGTAGAAATTCACGACTGTTTTCAGCCACCCTAAGGGTATTAGTTCCTACCACCCGAACTTTACCAGCAGGTAAATGACGAACACGCTCACCAAAACGCTCCAGACAAGCAATGGCACGGTCCTGGGCTTCATCAGACAGCTTATTTTGCTTATCCAGCCCGGCCCGCAACTGCACCATCTCCCGCAGCCGATCCATTATCTGGAAGTGGTCATCACGCAGGCGGGCAATAATCATATGAAAGCTGTTGGAACCCAGATCCACAGCGGCAAGTACATCAAAATCTTCAGGTGTTTCCATAATCTCAGCTTTGTTCTAGTTGCAAGCATTCTGCCTGACTCTTTTCTGTCATACCATTATTGATATTCAGGATGGTGCAGGAGAAGTATGGTTAATACCGTTGATATCATTCAAAGTCTAATCAAATGATGATTTAGGATCTGTTGTATACCAGGATAGGACTTGGGATATTAAGTAGGCTAGCCGAGAAACCACTTAATTTTATTTTTGTTTTATGACCTGTTCCATTTTATCAATACTCAAATGACGCACATCTTTGCCTTTGACAAGATATATGGTGTGTTCAGCAATATTGCGTGAATGATCGCCGATACGCTCCAAAGCCCGTGCTGACCACATCATATCGATAGCACGACTGATTTTTCGAGGATCTTCCATCATGTAAGTCATAAGCTGTCTTAACAGGCTTTCATACTCCTCATCAACACTGTTATCTTCACGGGCCACTTTCAACGCCAGGTCAGCATCCTGTCTGGCAAAAGCATCCAGCGAATCACGCAACATGGTTTCTACATGCATACCCAGCCTTCTTAACTCACGGTAATTTTTATTTGGGCGATCCTTTTCCGATAAATTAAGTGCCATTTTGGCTATCCGCACGGATTCATCACCCACACGCTCTAAATCGGTAATGATTTTTGAAATAACCGTCACCAGTCTCAGATCTCCGGCACTGGGTTGACGTAATGCAATGATACTGATGCAGCTTTCATCTGCAGCAAGATCGCATTTGTTGACCTCATCATCACCACTTATGACATCACGCGCTAAATCGGTGTCACCCGTCAATAATGCCTGCATCGCGTTGCTTACTTGTCTTTCAACCAGGCCTCCCATCGCTAATAATTGACTACGAATATCTTGTAATTGCTTTTCAAACTGCTGGGAAATGTGCTGATTGGTCAACATTAAAGATATCCTTGTAAGATCAATTTTTATGGATTGCAGAAGCGTTAATTTGTATTCGAGTTAAATTTTACAAATGATGATTATGAGTCATTAAGTTTGTGGACACTTAATATGAACAATTTGTTTTCAAACTGGGGCTATTTTATAGCAAAGGCGTTTCATTAATATCATTGTAAAACGTAATATTAATGACAGAAAATCATTAAATATCTGGGGCAGAAATTGCTTTTTCTGTTGGAAAAATACAGCGAAAAGCGGCGCCTTCCCCTAACTCACTTTGTATCTCCAGCCGACCTTTATGCCGACTGACAATATGTTTTACGATAGCCAGACCCAACCCCGTACCACCGCTTTCGCGATCCCGACCGTTATCCACACGATAAAAACGCTCAGTCAGCCGCTCCAGATGATGGCTCGCAATCCCGTCACCATCATCAATCACCTCAATGACACTTCCCTGCCCATCAACCGTCCAGTTAATCGTGATTTTGGTACCGGCGGGTGTGTATTTCACGGCATTAAAAACCAGATTTGAAATTGCGCTGCGTAATTCATCTACATCAGCCAATAACCATTTATCCGTCCGGCAATTTAATGTGATTTGATGATCCTGAAAACTATCAAGACGTTTCACATCATCAACAATACTTTGCAGTAATCTACTCACATCTGTCGGCACATGATGTAGAGGCTTGTCGCCCGTTTCAAGCTGAGATAAAGCTAACAAATCTTTGATCATCAGATGCATACGCAGGGTTTGCTGTTGCATGACGGGCAAAGCTTGACGCCACATGGCTGGATCACTATCAACATCAAAACTCTCAAGATAGCCACGTAAAACAGTTAAGGGGGTGCGTAACTCATGAGAAACATTGGCGACAAAATCCCGCCGCATTCGTTGTAACTTAATGGTCTGAGTGACGTCCCGGGCGATAAGAAGGCGATCATTATCAGCATACTCAACCAGTTTCAATTCCAGTTGGGTAGCCTGATTTTTAGGAGAGGTGATCTGCGTTGTTATATTTTTATCAATCGGCATATCCAATAGTTTATGAAACGCCGGATCACGCAACAGATTATTGACACGCAAATTTGCGTCACGAGGCCAATGAATACCCAACAGTGCTTTGGCAGATTGGTTCGCCCATTCAACCTGACCAAATTCACCGATAACAACAATACCATCAGGTATGGCTGCTGTCGCCGTTTTGAATCGTTTCAAATACCCGGTGAGTTTCTTTTTACGATTACTGTTCTGCAAGCGCATGCGCTCAATTTGGCGCCGAACATCATCAATCACACCATCTGCCGAAGGCGGGCGGTTTTTATTGGTTTTCAATAACCAGTTTTGTAAAAGTGTCCACTGCCATTGAAGCCATAATGCATAGATCAGTGCCGCCACAAACAAAAAGGGCATCATATGGCCCAGCACCAATCCCAGAAACCCGGCTAAGCTCAGCAGGGTAATTAAACGCCAATAATCCCATTGCATTCGACAATCCTGCTATTCAGCAGAAAAACGGTAGCCAACACCGCGGACAGTTTGTACGAGGTTGTCATGACCGCTGGGTTCCAGCGCCTTACGTAGCCGCCGAATATGCACATCCACCGTGCGCTCTTCAATATATACGGTATCCCCCCAGACGAAATCCAACAGCTGGGAACGATTGTAGGCTCGTTCGGGATTTTTCATAAAAAAGTGTAGTAAACGGAATTCGGTCGGCCCCAGTTCTATGCGTTCACCATTGACCGACACCCGATGGCTCTTGGTATCCATGACCAGTTCACCCATCTGCAGTTTCTGCGCGTCGTCATCTTCCATCGGACGGCAACGCCGTAAAACCGCTTTAATGCGGGCTATCAGTTCGGGAGGCGAAAAAGGTTTGTTGATGTAATCATCGGCGCCAACGCTCAGACCTTTGACCATATCTTCACTTTCACCTTTAGCGGTGAGCATGATGACCGGAATTGAAGCTAAAAACTCATTGGCACGCAGACGGCGAATAAATTCAATACCATCAATTCCGGGTAACATCCAGTCCAGTAAAATCATGTCAGGCTGCTGATTTTTCAGCCATTCCAGTCCGGACTCAGCATCTTTCGATGCTTCACAGGTAAAACCAACCTGACGCAGGCTGAAGGTAATCATGTCACGAATGGCAGCATCATCTTCCACCAACAAAACCGATATGCTCATATCTTGCAAATTCCTAATCCATCTTTAATTAGAATAAAGCTTAATGGGAAATTATTACAATCTGATAACAGCGCTGAAAGCTTTATCAATACTGAGCTTGGCGGGGTAACAATTTTGAAATAATACTGGCGGCCAGAATCATCAGCGCAGAAATCACCAGACAGGCTGCCAGTCCGGCCACCTGATAAACCCAGCCGGATAACAAAGTACCAAACAGCCGGCCTGCCGCATTGGCCATGTAATAAAATCCGACATCCAGTGAAACCCCTGCCGCATCGGCATATGAAACTATCAAATAGGAATGGATGGCAGAGTTAATGGCAAATACCGCCCCATAGACTAATAAACCTGCGGTTAACGCTGGCAACACAGCCCATTGAAAATAAACGGTCATCGCGATAAGTAATGGCAGAACCATTAACGGCAACGACCATAGCCAGACATGATAACCGTCAGGCGCATGCTGTTTGGAAAAACCGGTCAGTTTCGGTGCCAATGCCTGCACTATGCCATAAGCGATAACCCATGCTGCCAGTAACGCGCCTACATAGATGGCCGGCCATTGCAGTTGAGCATGCAAAAACACCGGTAAAGCCACCACAAACCAGATATCACGGGAACCAAACAGAAAAAACCTGGCCAGCGACAATCGATTGACCGCGGCACTTTTTGACCAGATATCGCTGAACCTGGGTTTATTTTTGGCTTTACCCAAATCGCGCTGCAGTAACACAATACTGAGAATTAACACCACTAACAGCACGACAGCCATTGTAAAAATGGCTCCACGAAAGCCGATCCATGAAAGCAATGCTGCACCGACAAAAAAACCCACCCCTTTCAGTGCATTTTTGGAGCCGGTGAGAATGGATATCCATTTAAATAAAGTAGATTGGGCGTTATCCGCCACCAGCATTTTGATGCTGGATTTAGCGCTCATTTTATTAAGATCTTTGGCGATACCGGATAATGCCTGTGCCACCATCACATAGGCTACGGTGAGCCATTGCGGATCCACCAAAAGCATCGCCAGAGCGATGACCTGTAATAACAAGCCCAGATGCATGGTGACATTAAGCCCTAATCTGGCTGCCAGCCATCCGCCGACCAGGTTTGTCACAATGCCGAAAAACTCATAAAGCACAAACAGCATCGCCACTTCCAGCGGGCTGTAACCTAGCTGGTGGAAAAACAGCACCACCAACATGCGTAATGCCCCATCAGAAACGGTAAATGCCCAGTAGCTGAATGTGACCACCAGATATTGCTGAATAGCGACGGGTAGGGATTTGAGTTTATTCAGCATATCGACTGTGCTCTGACAAATGGTTTAAAACACAGAATATGTCAGATTGATGAACATTTGATTACAGCATAATGCCTTTGATCATAAAGAAGATGCAGGCTGATAATGTAGCAGCGGCAGGGACCGTGATAACCCATGCAGTTACAATTTTTTTCACCATATCGCGTTTTACAAACAGGTTTTTCTTGTCTTTCTTTAACAGCTTTTTGGCTTTTTTCAATTCTGCTTTTTCTTCATCAATTAAGCGAAATAGCTCGGTGATACGTTGATATTCTTCAACCGTTTTCGATGGTTTTTTCTCCAGCTTTTTCAGCTCATTACGCAATGCGTTCAGCATTTTTTTATCATCTTTGATTTCAGCTTTTTCCCGATCAATCTGTCTTTCAATTTTATTTGATTCATCCAGCCATTCACGCAGGAAACCCACCCCAAACACACCACCAATGGCAACATGAGTGGTGCTGACCGGCAAACCAAGCTGACTGGCGATAATGACTGTTAATGAGGCCGCCATGGCAATCGAATAGGCGCGCATCTGATCCAGTTCGGTAATTTCACCACCGACAGTTCGAATCAACCGTGGACCATATAAACCCAAACCAATCGCAATACCCAATGCGCCCACGGCCATGACCCAGATTGGAATACCAGCCTGAGACGTAATGCCGCCCGTCATAATCGCATCGTTAATAGCCGCTAAAGGCCCAATCGCGTTTGCCACGTCGTTGGCACCATGGGCAAAACTTAATAACGCCGCGGCAAAAATCAATGGAATGGTGAATTGTGCGTTGACGCTGGCACGATCATTTTTCATGTGTGGCAGATTACTGCCAATGGTCTTTTTAACAATCCAGAACACCAGAACGCCGATCATTAAACCAATCAGCATGGCAATAAGAAAACTCGGTTTACCTTGCGGAGCAATCGTCACCATCGGCAAACCATTGAGAGCGGCAACAAAACCGCCCCAAACCTGATTAAGCCCTTTAATGACCAGATAGGTGGAAAACGCCCATGCCATAACGGCGACATAGATAGGCACCCAGCGATATGAAGCCTGAACTTTATCCTCGCGGAAAATGATGGTTTTTTTAATCGCCAATAGGAATGAAGCTGCAATTATTCCGCCCATCAATGGCGAAATTATCCACGAGCTGACGATGGCGCCCATGGTGCCCCAATCAACAATACTGAATCCGGCCGCGGCCATACCACCGCCCATAACACCGCCGACAATGGAATGGGTAGTGGATACCGGCGCGCCGGCAAACGTAGCCAGATTCAACCATAACGCTGCCGCCAGTAATGCCGCCATCATGGCCCAGATAAAACTATCGGTATCGGTACCAAACTGGTTGATATCTATGATGCCACCTTTGATGGTCGACACCACCTCACCACCGGCAATAAAAGCGCCTGCGGCCTCGAAAATCATCGCAATCATGATGGCGCCGCCCATGGTCAATGCTTTAGAACCGACTGCTGGCCCGACATTGTTGGCGACATCGTTGGCACCGATATTCATCGCCATATAACCACCAAAAACGGCGGCAATAGCTAAAAAGAGATTATTGGGAACGCCGCCGGAAGTGGCGAAACTGTATGCCATGATGGCCGCGAGGAAAAATAAGGCAAAACCTATTCTGGCTATTTCTGCATGGCTTTTTTTATAGGCCTGCTTTTCAAGTTTATGAATGGTTTTAATTTCCACTGGACACCCGTGCTTTGCCGAAAATGTGGCTAATTATTACAGTTTAAAGACAACATGACACCCTGTTACATTCACCCGTGTAACAATCGGCTGTTAGAATGGTCTGTAACTGCAACGAATCTGTGGCGATCTTTACATGAAACAATTTTTGATACTGCTTATGCTGCTCAGCAGTTTTTCAGCTCAGGCGCGACCGAGTCTGCTGGAGAAGTTCGGGTTTAGCGATGCCGATATGCCTCCCGAAGTGGATGAAGCATTTGCCTTTGATGCGGTATTGACCTCTCCAGAAACCATTCTGGCCGGCTGGCAAATCATGGAGGGGAATTACCTTTATCAGGATAAAATCCATTTTGAAATAACTGATAGTGATGCGGTGCAGATAGGTGAATTCACCTTACCTGGCGGTGAGATGAAGAATGATGCCTATTTTGGGCTATCGGAAGTTTACACCAGCGATCTACAGCTAAACCTGCCTTTAATTCGCAACCAGACTGACGCAACCTCGGTGACGTTAACGGCTCACTATCAAGGTTGCTCTGAAACTTTTGGGATTTGTTATCCGCCTACTCGCAAGACCATTAATCTGAGTCTGCCCGCGGTTACGGATTCAGCAAGTACCGGGGCAGCGGCTGTCGAATCCGCCCCTGTTAACCCGGTCATGAACTCGAATGCTGTTAGCCAGCAGGATGAGATTTCCCAACGTCTGCAAAACGATAATCTGCTGCAGATTCTGTTCGGCTTTCTGGGGCTCGGCTTACTGCTCGCCTTTACGCCCTGTGTGTTTCCAATGATTCCGATTTTATCCGGCATCATTATTGGCCAGGGTGAACACATCACCACGCGCAGGGCATTTATTCTGTCACTTACCTATGTACTGGCCATGTCAGTTACTTACACAGCTGCCGGCGTATTAACCGGATTACTCGGCGGTAATCTGCAGGGAATGCTGCAAAATCCCTGGGTGATCTCCAGCTTTGTCGGCATCTTACTGTTGTTGTCTTTATCGATGTTTGGCTTTTTTGAATTGCAGTTACCGCATGGTTTACAACAACGCCTGCATCAGCTCAGCCATCGTCAGCAAGGCGGCACCTTAATCGGGGTCGCGTTAATGGGCTTGTTATCAGGATTAATTGTCGGACCGTGCCTGGCACCACCACTGGCCGGCGCATTGTTATTTATCAGTCAGCATGCCGATCCGATATTAGGTGGTGCAGCATTATTTGCGATGAGTATCGGCATGGGCATTCCGTTATTGATAATCGGTACATCTGCCGGGACCCTGTTACCTAAAGCTGGCCGCTGGATGGAAAATATCAAAGCGTTTTTTGGTGTGATGCTGATCGCGCTTGCCATCTGGATGCTGGATCGGATTATGCCGGGATGGGCGATTCTGTTTATGAGTGGTGCTCTGTTGATTATCAGCGCAGTATATCTGGGCGCACTTAACAGTCTGCCGATTGAAGCCACTGGTTGGCAAAAACTATGGAAAGGTCTTGGTTTACTGTCACTTATCAGCGGTGCTTTATTGCTGATCGGCAGCGCCAGTGGCGGAAATTCCATATTGCAGCCTCTGCATAACCTGACAATCGGCAATGCCAGCTCGACAACCACAGCAAAATTGCAGTTTACCAATGTGAATTCAGTTGAAGAGCTTGAATCAGCGCTAAGCCAAAGCAATCAACCGGTAATGCTGGATTTTTATGCAGACTGGTGTACCGATTGTAAGGCTATGGAGCAAACCACTTTTCGTGATCCTCAGGTTGTCAGCACCCTGCAGAATTTTACGCTACTGAAAGTCGACCTCACCGATAATACCGATGCGCATCAAGCGCTATTAAAAGCCCTTCGCGTCTTTGGACCGCCAAGCATGTTGTTTTATGATAAAAATGCTAACGAATCAGCCTCTCATCGTTTGGTTGGACATGTCTCTGCCGCCCAGTTGAACGCTCATCTGGCGGATTTCCTTGCTCAATCAACAAAATAGTGAGAATGCCTGTATTTCGGCGAAATTAGCGACAAAAAGCCGGATTTTTCGTTAAAAAGCTGGACAATAAAGCGCTGGCTAGTGCAAAATCCCGCCTTATATTTCCAGCGTTGGTGTGTTGTCGTTATGGCGAAATTTCTAGTATTGCATGGCCCCAATCTGAATCTGCTGGGTCAGCGCGAGCCTGAAATTTACGGTGCCACAACCCTTGATGATATCAACACCCGACTGCAACAGTTGGCGCAGGCTGACGGACACCAACTCGATTGCCTCCAAAGCAATGCCGAGCATGAACTTATTTCGGCTATTCAGTCAGCACGCCAGCAATATGATTTTATTTTAATAAACCCGGCAGCATTTACGCATACGAGCGTGGCACTTCGTGATGCTTTAGCTGCGGTGGCAATACCTTTTATAGAAATACACCTGTCCAATGTGCATCGTCGTGAAGCATTTCGCCAACAGTCCTATTTTTCAGATCTGGCTGTCGGTGTAATTTGTGGACTCGGAGCACAAGGTTATGAATTGGCATTACAAGCTGCCATTAAACACACCAACCCTCAAGGCTAAATCATGGATATTCGTAAAATAAAAAAATTGATTGATTTGATTCAGGAATCGGATGTTGCTGAAATCGAAATTTCTGAAGGTGAAGAATCTGTTCGTATCAGCCGCGCCAGCACTGTCCAACCACAACAACAGTATTTTGCTGCGCCACAACCTGCATCAGCGGCACCCAGCACGCCCTCTTTTGCCAGTGAAGCCGCCACTACAGCAGCAGCGGCCGCAGCTACTAAAACCTCTAACGAAGCCAATGCAGTGCGTTCGCCAATGGTTGGCACTTTTTATCGTTCGCCGTCACCTGAAGCGGCTTCCTTTGTAGAAGTGGGTCAGCAAGTTTCAGCCGGTGATGTCATTTGTATCATTGAAGCGATGAAAATGTTCAATCAGATTGAAGCCGATCGCAGCGGAACCGTTAAAGCTATTCTGGTTGAAGATGGCCACCCGGTTGAGTATGACGAACCATTGATCGTTATCGAATAATATTGCTGACAGCTCCGGCTGTTATCGCAAGCCAAAAACTGCGGATAAAACAACATGATTGATAAAATTGTCATCGCTAATCGTGGCGAGATTGCTTTGCGTATTCTCAGATCCTGCTGGGAGCTGGGTATCAAAACCGTGGCCGTCCACTCAGACGTGGATCGTGATTTGAAACACGTGCTACTGGCAGACGAAAGTGTCTGTATCGGCCCGGCACCATCCGGTCTCAGTTATCTGAATGTACCGGCGTTAATCAGCGCGGCTGAAATCACCGATGCCACAGCAATCCACCCTGGCTATGGTTTCCTGTCTGAAAATGCTGACTTTGCTGAACGTGTCGAAGAAAGTGGTTTTATTTTCATTGGTCCCCGTCCTGAAACTATTCGTATGATGGGTGACAAAGTAGAAGCGATTAAAGCCATGAAAACCGCTGGTGTACCGTGTGTTCCCGGTTCGGATGGCCCCCTGGGCAATGATGATCAAACCAATTTACGTCTGGCACGTGAAATTGGTTACCCAATTATTATCAAAGCAGCTGGCGGCGGCGGTGGACGCGGTATGCGTGAAGTTCACAGTGAAGCGCATTTGCTGAATGCGATTGCCTTAACCAAAAGCGAAGCTAAATCCGCGTTCAGCAATGATATGGTTTACATGGAGAAATTCCTGGAAAACCCACGCCATATCGAGTTTCAGGTACTGGCAGATGAGCATGGTAATGCCGTCCATTTAGGTGAACGTGACTGTTCTATGCAGCGCCGACACCAGAAAGTCGTTGAAGAAGCACCTGCACCAGGCATCACTTCCGAAATGCGTGATCGTATGGGTAAAGTCTGTGCGGATGCCTGTATACGTATCGGTTATCGCGGTGCCGGCACGTTTGAGTTCCTCTATCAGGATGGTGAGTTCTATTTCATTGAGATGAATACCCGCATTCAGGTCGAACACCCGGTCACAGAGCGGGTTACCGGTGTGGATCTGGTTGCTGAACAAATCCGCATTGCTTCTGGTATGCCACTTTCTGTGAAACAGGAAGACATTGTGATGCGCGGTCATGCCATTGAATGCCGTATTAATGCAGAAGATCCACGTACCTTTATGCCTAGTCCGGGTCTGGTTACGCATTATCATGCGCCAGGCGGCGCTGGTATCCGCATGGATTCACATCTGTACAGCGGCTATCGTGTACCACCAAATTATGATTCATTGATAGGCAAGCTGATTGCCTACGGTAATACCCGTGAATCAGCGATTGCCCGTATGCGTACTGCGCTCAAAGAAATCGGCATTGAAGGCATCAAAACCAATGTTGAACTGCAACGTGACATTATGGATGACACGCATTTCCAGACCGGTGGCACCAATATCCACTATCTTGAAAAGAAACTCGGACTGTAAGTCCGTCCGTTATGGCCTGGATCCAACTTATTTTCACCAGCTCACCGCAGCAGGCAGAAGCGTTATCTGATGCTCTGTCTGAGAGCGGTGCAGCGGCAGTCACTTTTCAGGACAATGCCGATCAGCCTATCTACGAACCCGCTATAGGCGAAACACCTTTGTGGTCTGCGACCTCGGTTATTGCATTATTTGATGCTGAAACGGACACTGACGCGCTACTGACCTCACTGCAATCTCAGCTAACGGATTTACCTGACTGCCGCATTGAAGCAGTTGAAGATAAAGACTGGGAACGTGAGTGGATGGACAATTTCAAACCTATCTGTTTCGGTGAGAAATTGTGGATCGTGCCCAGCTGGCATCAACCACCGCAACCAGAAGCCATTAATATCTTGTTAGATCCGGGTTTGGCGTTCGGTACTGGCACTCACCCAACCACCGCTTTATGTCTGCAATGGCTGGATCAGGCTGATTTAACCGGTAAAACAGTCATTGATTACGGCTGTGGCAGTGGCATCCTGGCGATAGCTGCTGCCTTGCTTGGGGCCGATAAAGTGATTGGTGTGGATACCGATCCTCAGGCTCTGGAAGCCACTCAGGCTAATGCTCAGCGTAATGGCGTGATAATTGAGACCTATTTGCCGCAACATTGCCCGACTGTTGAATGTGACTTATTGCTGGCGAATATTCTTGCGGGTCCGTTAATTGAACTTATGCCGCGTTTTATCGAGTTAACCCGTCCTCAAACTCAGCTGGTGTTATCCGGACTTTTGGATGTTCAAGCCGAGACATTACGCCAGCATTATCAAACAGCATTTGATATGGACTCCCCCGTTGTGCTGGAAGAGTGGGCACGTCTGAGCGGTATTCGTCATGGCTGATAAAGCTTTTTCTATAGGGCCTTACACCTTGCCCAATAATCTGTTTCTGGCACCGATGGCAGGCGTGACCGATCGGCCATTTCGCCAGCTTTGTCGCAAACTCGGTGCCGGCATGGCGGTTTCGGAAATGATTACCGCCAATAAAGCCTTATGGGCCAGCAAAAAATCATTGTTACGCGCCAATCATGAAGGTGAACCTGAACCACGTAGTGTGCAGATTGCTGGCGCCGATCCGCAGATGATGGCTGAAGCAGCACGCCATAATGTGGCGGAAGGCGCGCATATTATCGATATCAATATGGGCTGTCCGGCAAAAAAAGTCTGCAATGTCATGGCCGGCTCGGCTTTGTTACAACATGAAAAACTGGTCGGCGATATTCTGGAAGCCGTTGTTCAAGCCGTTGACGTTCCGGTGACCTTAAAAATTCGTACTGGCTGGGATCGGGATAATCGCAATGGGATACGAATTGCCAGAATTGCTGAAGATGCCGGTATTCAAGCCTTAGCAGTACATGGTCGAACCCGCGCTGATGCCTATAAAGGTGATGCTGAATACGACACCATTGCTGAAATCAAATCACGCATTGGGATTCCGGTGATTGCCAATGGCGATATTGAAACGCCACAGAAAGCCTTAATGGTCTTGCAAAAAACCGGGGCCGATGGGTTAATGATTGGTCGTGCAGCGCAAGGCAACCCTTGGATATTCCAGCAAATACTGCATTTCTTACAAACGGGTGACAATTTACCTGAACCTTCTGTCACAGAAGTGCAACAGATCTTGATTAGTCACCTCAACACGCTGTACGATTTCTATGGTGAATATTCCGGTGTGCGCATGGCACGGAAACATATTGCTTGGTACAGCAAAGGCTTACGCAATGGCAATGCCTTTCGCCAACAGATGAATACACTGGAGAAAGCTGAACAACAGCTCGCTTTTACAGATGCTTTTTTTGCGCAACTCGCTGACAAGGATTCACTGGCCGCATGAATAACGCGCTGAACAACGACTTAGCTGATTGTATTGATTTGGGCGTGACCGCTGAACAGCAACACGCGCCATTAAACCAATGTGTCACCAATGCACTGAAAACCTATTTTGAACAACTCGACGGCCACTCCCCGGCCAATTTATATGAAATGCTGATGACCGAAGTTGAAGTTCCGCTGTTACAGGCCGCTTTGGCGCATACCCACGGAAATCAAAGTCGCGCTGCCGAAATTCTGGGCATTAACCGCGGCACCCTGCGAAAAAAACTCAAGCAATACGGCTTGTAATCAAGCCTGAATCACAATCTGGAATCCTGATGAACTCGATTAAACGCGCACTGTTGAGTGTTTCTGACAAAACCGGCATTGTTGAATTTGCCAAACAATTGCAAAATCTCAACGTTGAATTACTCTCTACCGGCGGCACCGCTAAATTGCTCTCCGAAGCCGGTTTAAATGTTAAAGAAGTCTCCGAACATACCGGTTTTCCGGAAATGATGGATGGCCGCATCAAAACATTACATCCTAAAATTCATGGTGGCCTGCTGGGGCGTCGCGGTAAAGATGACAGCATTATGCAACAGCATGACATCGCACCGATTGATCTGGTGGTGGTGAATTTATATCCGTTTGAAGCCACCGTGGCACGTGAAGACTGCCCGCTGGAAGACGCCATTGAAAACATTGATATCGGTGGTCCGACCATGTTGCGTGCAGCGGCCAAAAATCACGCTGACGTAACGGTCATTGTTGATCCGGTTGATTACGTTCGGGTGATTGAGCAGATTCAATCGCAAGGTGGTACTGATGATCACACCCGTTTTGATCTGGCTTTGAAAACCTTTGAACACACTGCACATTACGATGGTGCGATTGCCAATTATCTTGGCACGATTCAGGCTGATAAAAGCAAAGCCGCATTCCCACGCACATTTAATAGCCAGTTCCAGCTCAAGCAGGCGATGCGTTATGGCGAAAACCCGCATCAAAAAGCCGCTTTTTATGTTGAAAAACAGGCTGAGACTGGCTCAATCGGTGCCGCTATCCAGTTACAGGGCAAAGAATTGTCCTATAACAACATCGCCGATACGGATGCAGCGCTGGAATGCGTCAAAGTTTTTAACGACAAACCGGCCTGTGTGATTGTTAAGCATGCTAATCCCTGTGGTGTCGCGACAGCCGATGATTTGCTGACAGCGTATGACCTGGCCTATCAAACTGATCCGACTTCGGCGTTTGGCGGCATTATTGCCTTTAACCGCGAACTTGACGGCAAAACAGCACAGGCCATTATTGACCGTCAGTTTGTTGAAGTGATTATCGCCCCGAAAATCAGCGATGCGGCCAAAGCCGTGGTTGCCGGTAAAACCAATGTGCGTTTGCTGTGCAGTGGTGATTTCCCGGCTAATCCGTCGACTGATTTTGATTTCAAACGTGTGACAGGGGGATTACTGGTGCAGGACCGTGATATTCAGATTGTCACTGAGGCTGAATTAAAAGTTGTCACTAAACTGCAACCTAACAAACAACAACTGGCAGATCTGTTGTTTGCCTGGCGGGTCGCTAAGTTTGTGAAATCCAACGCGATTGTTTATGCCAAAAACCAGCAAACCGTCGGTATTGGTGCTGGCCAGATGAGTCGTGTAGTCAGTAGTCGTATTGCAGGTATCAAAGCCAATGATGCCGGTTTGACCGTTCCTGGTGCCGTGATGGCATCCGACGCTTTCTTCCCGTTCCGTGATGGTTTAGATGCCGCTGCTGAAGCCGGGATCAGTGCGGTTATTCAGCCGGGTGGTTCGATGCGTGATGATGAAGTCATTGCTGCTGCAGATGAGCATGGCATTGCGATGGTATTTACCGGCATGCGGCATTTCCGCCACTAAGTTTGAGTGACTTGTGGATCGCGCTCAGGCTCTACGTGTATTTCAGGCACATAACCGCGCCAGAGTCAGTCGTTTAACAGAGCTTGCCCCCCACAAACAGGCGTTATTTTTTCGTCTGCTGCCACTGTTATTTCATATTAACCATAAACTGCTGCCGGGCTATGTCAGTGATGACTGCCCGGCAGGCATTATGGATTATCAGCCCGATAATGAAGCACTGAACAGTGCTATCAGTCTTAATCGCAACTTCAGTCATCGCCGAAGAGCATTACGCCGCTATGCATTACGTGGGCTTTATTTGCTTAATCCCACAGGGCAAATCCGTTACCCGGAACCGGCAAGCTTTGATTTATGGTTAGTGCATCACGCCACGTTAAAACCTGAACATTTGACTATCCTGCAAAGCAAGGCTGAATCAATTGTCCAGTGGGCAGCCAGCCTGGGTATTTATTTGCGATATCGCTTACTGGATGAAACACAATGCCGTACCGATGCACTTTCCGGTTCTGAACGGGAACAGTTTTATCTACAAGGCCTTTGTATTGCTGGCAGCGCACCGCTCTGGTGGTTAATCACCACCGAAGAGCAACTATCCTACCCTCAAGTTGCTGAACGCCTGCTCTCACAACGCGGATTAACTCAAATCAGTCTAATGGACTTTGGTTTTGATCAGTCCAGCAAGGCAGAAGACCTGTTTAATGAAGCCTGCCAGGCGCTCAAGAAAAGCATTCAAGGCGATATTACTGCCCTGCTGGATTTAGTGTTTGTTCAACACCAGTTAGCACTGTTTCCAAATATTATCCATTTATCTGAACGCTATAAACAAAAGGTTGAGCAAGGGGAAACAGACAGTATGCTGGTGGAACCCGCCAGCCTGAAACTTGCTGCGATAGAACAATTTGCTGCAACAAACGACCAGCATCGGGCCAGGCAATCTTATTACGCACTCTGCTCGGAGCGTTTATCCCAGCAGGTAAAGCATCCCCAATTTGCCTGGCGACGTCATAGCCTGTTGCGGCTTCAAACAGATTGGAACTGGTCAGCCGAGACACTCAAAAATGAAGACAGCCGCACTGGATGGAGCTACCCGCAGCGTCACCAGTGGTGGCTGGATCTTTCCCGGACATTAGAAAACGTTTTTTCTGCTTTGCAGTTATTTGCCAGCCAACATTCGGTAAGCAATGTGACCGAGCTCAATGAGCTGCAACAGTTAATGAGCCTGGCTGCAAATAACCATGATTCGGTTATCGAACAGCTGCCAATGGCTTTGCAAACGACTGAGGGTCCGGATCAGCTTTTTCTTTACCGGTTTAGTGAACAAACAGAGTGGAAGCTCAGCACCATTCCTCTCAACGATGCCAAGCAGGTCGGGCTGAAACAACATTCCTCCCTGGTATGTTTACTGGTCTGGGCAGTGCGTAACCATATACTTACCACGCGAAGCTGGTTAAAAGTAGCAGACCAGAAACACCAGATATCGATTAATCTGGTATTGGAATTGACCCAGACCTTATTAAAATCGGCTTTACCCTCATTTCAGCAGGAAATCAGCAGTGAATTATTACTGCAGCCGGCAAAAGCCGAGAAATTGATGCTGTTTGCCAATTTGCAACCACCCGGCGGAGATTTCCAACAAGCTGGCGCAGTGCAAATGGCCAGTCTGAATAATGACCCACTAAGTTATACCTCGAGCAGACAAAATCTGGTGCACAGCCTCGATCTGGTGATTTATAGTAGCTGGGGGCAGTGGCATCATTATCGGTTCGATAGTCAAAACGCAGTGGTTGAAACTCTCCGTCAAGTGCTGAGCTGGCCGCCGGCAACACAATTGAGCAGCCATATTTCCGTCTGGTGTGCCACCGGTTTTTTTGGTCAGGCCATTAATATGCGTTTGCAGCGTTTGTTTGAAGCGGTATTAACGCATTATCAGTATTATCCTCAGCAAGGTCGTTATCTGCTGATGCTGGGGGATCGTCTTTCTCAACTGCAATGGCATGACGGACACATGCTAATAAAGCAATTTGCAGCAGAAAAAAAACTTAGCCAGGCGCTTGCTGAAGAACAAAAACAGTATCTGCCAAGCCGTGTGGACAGCTATCTGGATTCGGATAATCTGCTCAATTCCCTATTACAGTATCAGAAGCAGCAAACGGTAAGTTTATTTGCCTATCGTCAGACAGAGAACACAGAAGTCTATGTTGTTGATGAACTGGGACGTATACAGCAATTTACCTATCCGGCATTAACGGAATCTCAGCTACTCGCTCAATTGAAATTATTTATCCTCAACAGCCTCGGGGATTCGACTATGCATTGCGAATGCTATCAACTACTGAGACAACAACAGCGCTGGCAGATAAATGCGATTAAACCCAACCGCCCTGACTCAGCAAGCTTTTCGGTTATCTGGCAAATTACCGGTGCCCAACTGGCACTGGGTTTGAATTCACATACGGTGAAAACCGATCTCGGTGATCCGCAGTTAAGTCAAATTCTGGCTGAGTTATTTCAACAGCATCAGGGTCGCAAACCGGCTTTTTATTTTATCGATAAGTTACAGTTTGTTCCTAAGGCAGCTTATTCCAGTTTGTTTTTTCTGAATCGAAAATACGAACTTGAGCAGCAGTTTAATACGGTAACGCTTTAGATTTCGCCACAGCTCTTTTATGATGTGCCGTCTGACCAATAATAAAGAATAGGTATGATTAAAGTAGGTATTGTCGGTGGCACTGGTTACACCGGTGTTGAATTACTCCGGTTATTAGCGGTTCATCCGCACGTTTCCCTGGAGGTGATCACCTCGCGCAGCGAAGCAGGTATGCCAGTGAGTGACCTGTATCCCAATCTGCGTGGACATGTTGACCTGTGTTTTACTGTTCCTGATGACGATGCCCTGGCCGCCTGTGATGTAGTGTTTTTTGCGACACCGCATACAGTAGCCATGGCCAGTGTGCCCGCCTTAATTGAACGCGGTGTAAGGGTGATTGATCTGTCAGCTGATTTTCGTCTGAAAGATATTGCTTTATGGGAAAAGTGGTACGACACGGCGCATACTTGTCCACATTTAGCTGAATTAGCGGTATATGGCCTACCCGAACTGAACCGTGAAAAAATTCGTGAGGCACAGTTAGTGGCTGTTGCCGGCTGTTACCCAACGGCTGTGCAGTTAGGCTATATGCCCTTACTCGAGATGGGACTGATTGATCCTCAGCACTTGATTGCTGATGCCAAATCCGGCACCAGTGGTGCCGGACGTAAAGCCAGTATCGGCACTTTACTGACAGAAGCCAGTGAAAACATGAAGGCCTATGCGGTAGCCGGACATCGTCACTTACCGGAAATTCGCCAAGGTCTCGAACAGATGAATGGTTCAGCAGTGGGACTGACTTTTGTGCCCCATCTGACGCCGATGATTCGCGGTATTCATGCCACACTGTACAGTCAACTGCTTAAAGCAACTGACCTGCAAAGCCTGTTTGAACAGCGTTTTGCTGATGAACCTTTTGTTGATGTGATGCCGGCCGGCTCGCATCCCGAAACCAGAAGTGTCCGCGGTGCCAATGTTTGTCGAATTGCCGTTCATCAACCTGAGAATGCTGATACAGTTGTGGTGTTATCAGTTATTGATAATCTGGTTAAAGGTGCATCAGGGCAGGCGATACAAAATATGAATATCATGTTCGATCTTGATGAGCGCGCTGGCATCAATCTTATTGCGACTCTCCCCTGATGACTTCGCCATTGGATAGCTATGTTATTCAACCAAAGCGCCCTTGGCGGCTCATATTGTGGATTGTTTTATCAGTGATTATCACCGGACTGATTCAATGGTATTGGTTTAATCATGACAGTGGCGAAAAGGCGCGTCTGATTGAACACAATAAACATCTGACCGAACAGGTTGCCGCTATGAAAAATCAGCTTATGCAGCAATCCGAGTCACAGCAAAATCAGCAACAAGTCCAGGCCATGCATCAGGCAACTGTCCAACAGTTGCAGAATCGACTTGAACAGTTGCAAAAGAAAGTCATCGACCTCGACAAAGAACTGCTTTTTTATCAGAACATTACGCAAGGAAACAGCACCAGTGAACTGCAAATCCGGGATTTGCAGTTACGACCGGAGGCAGAAAATCCAGAACAATTACGCTATCGTCTGGTGATAACCCAAGGCAAAAATATCAGCGAGCCGATCACCGGTGAAGTCATGATCAAACTGCAAAATTCTGAGGGTGAAGGCGAAGAAGCCAAAACCATCGATCTTAACGTTACCGAACACCCGCTGAATCTGCGTCATGTTCAGGTTATTGAAGGTGTTTTCAATCTAAGTGAAATTTCTGTTCCGGAGCAAATCAGCGTCAGTTTGCGCCAGAAAGACAAAGTATTAATTTCACGTAACTTTGATTGGCAAACAGATACGCCCGTCGGGCAATGAGGTAATTCATGTTCAACAGCAAAAAATCGAAACACCGTAAAGCCGCTCGCATTGAAACATTGATCGGTGAAAATACCCATATTAAAGGTGATATTCACTTTAGTGGCGGTTTACGAATAGATGGCGTTATTACCGGCAATATTACTGCTGATGAAGGTGAAGCCGCATTATTGACGCTCAGTGAAAAAGGCCGCATAGAAGGTGAAGTTCGGGTGCCATTTCAACTTATCAATGGTGATGTCAAAGGTAATATTTATGCTGCTGAGCATATTGAGCTGGCGGCAAAAGCACGGATAAACGGCAACGTTTTTTATAAACTTTTAGAAGTCGCTGTGGGCAGCGAAGTTAATGGTCAATTGATTCATGTTGGCGAAGCAGAAGAATCCAATTTAAATCTTGAACATTCGCAAACCGATGCCAATTTAAATCTTGAACAAAACTCATAATTCTTGACTAATTTAGTCAGAATTGGATAATAACTAAACATCCCTCGAATTAAACGGAGTAAAACATGACTAGTGAAATGCCAAGTCCAGTTCTGTTCACCGATTCGGCTGCGGCAAAAGTCAGTGAACTCATTGCAGAAGAAGGCAATGACCAACTTAAACTGCGCGTATTTATTACGGGTGGTGGTTGCTCCGGATTTCAATACGGCTTTACATTTGAAGAAGAAGTCAGTGAAGGTGATACCGAAGTTGAAAAGTCCGGTGTGACTTTACTGATAGACCCAGCCAGCTATCAATATCTGGTAGGTGCCGAAATTGATTACACCGATGGCGTTGAAGGTTCACAATTTGTGATTCGTAATCCAAATGCCACTACCACTTGTGGTTGCGGATCATCGTTCTCACCATAATTATTCGCTTTCCACAGAACACATTAAACCGCTATATTGCCATGCAATACAGCGGTTTTTTATTGCCCACAAATTGGTTGGCGAAATTTAATTCGCAAGGATACAAGGAAGCCCTCAGATGATATCCAAGTGGCAATGGTTACTGTCTCAATTGACCCGAACCTTATGGATTCGCGCCGCTTTATTTGCTTTGCTTGCTGTTGTTACAGCACTGATCGCCATTCCTGCCCAGAGTATTATCAATACTCCCCTGCCACTTAATATCGGTGCTGATGCTGTTGGTCAGATCCTGAACATTCTTGCCTCCAGCATGTTGGCGGTCACCACCTTTTCCCTCAGCGTCATGGTGGCAGCTTATTCTGCAGCCAGTAATGGTGCGACACCTCGAGCGACTAAACTGGTTCAACAAGATACGACAACACAAAATGTACTGGCAACCTTCATTGGCTCTTTTCTTTTCAGTCTGGTCGGCATTATCGCCTTAAGCACAGATGTTTACGATGACAATGGCAGACTGATTTTGTTTATCGTCACGATTGGCATCATTATCCTGATTGTCGTGACCATGTTGCGCTGGATAGAACATTTGTCGCAATTAGGTCGTCTTGGAGAAACTTCTGATAGAGTAGAAAAATCGGCGTTGGATACCATCAGGCAACGAGTTGAACATCCCACATTAGGCGGACGCAGACTGGAAAACAAAGATGAAATTCCAGATGATGCAACAGCGATTTTTTGCGATATTATTGGTTATGTAAGACATATTGATGTCGGGGCTCTCCAGCAATGTGCTAAATATCATAATGCTGAAATTGGTGTACTGGTGCTTCCGGGTGAATTTGTTCATCCAGCAAAACCCAAAGCCTGGTTTAAAGGTCAATTTTCTGAAGAAGCCAAGTCGGCAATAACCGCATCAATTACCTTAGGCAATGAACGGTCTTTTTCTCAGGATCCCCGTTTTGGGCTAATGGTCTTAGCCGAAATAGCTTCCCGGGCACTCTCACCTGCAGTCAATGATCCCGGTACTGCAATAGATATTCTTAACCGGGCCATTCGTATTCTGATTCATTGGAAAGACTATAAAATTGATGAGAGTGAGGACAAACTGCTCTATCCAAATGTCTGGATACCGGAACTGAGTCTCAGCGATTTGTTTGATGATATTTTTATGCCCATTGGCCGTGATGGCGCCAGCATGATCGAAGTTCAACTCAGGTTACAGAAAGCACTGGAAGCACTCGCCGATAACTCACCTGCCATTTTCGGAACAGAGGTTTCGCGTCATCTAAAACTTATCAAACAGCGTGCAGAACACGCATTAGTCCTGGATTCCGATAAGCAGCTTTTACAGCCCATCTACAATCGACTGATAAAATAAGCTCTTACATCTCATCTTTATTCAAGTCTGTTGAACAGTCGTCAACATATAGCTGGCGGCTCTTAAAGCTCAACGAGATCTGAACATTAAATATAATTTTTTGTTTTTTTTAACTTTACCTTAACGTAGTGCATGTATATTATGAATGAACGTTCATTCATAAAAAGTTATCTATGTCACCTGCTGCCCCCTCTGCAGATAAACGCGAAGCCATTTTCTGTGCCACATTAAAGCTACTCGCCAGTTATGGTTTTCACGGCTTTTCCATAAAACAGCTAGCCGAAGAGGCAGGTGTTGCAACTGGTACGATTTATCTTTATTTCAAAGATCGTGACGATCTTATTCGCGAGTTGAAAACCCAGATCATTGATGACTTCATCAAAGCAACACTTGATGGTCATGACCCGCAACTGCCACTCAAACAACAATACCGCCGCATGTGCTGCAATCTTTGGCACTTTTGTATTGAAAACCCCTGCATTACCCATAGCAAAGCACAGTTTGATCACTTGCCACCGGATATTTTACGAAGCCAGCGCAGCCATGCATGGGATGGACTTCAACCCCTCAAAGCACTTTTTGAACAAGGACGTAATACGCATCAGATTAAAAAGTTATCTGACGATATTTTGATCAGTTTAAGTTTTGAACCTTATCTGTTTCTTGCTCGTCAGCATCTGTTAGACGTCATTAAAGTTGATAGCGAGCAACTAACACACATTATTGATGCCAGCTGGGATGCCATTGCCTGCTCGCCTTCTCAGGCAACTGGTACAGAAGGACAATCTACTCAGGAGTAATACATGCCACGCTTTAAGCTATCTGTTAAACAGTTCATTTTAAGTAGTTTGTTGGTTTTCGGTCTGGCGGCCTGTCAATCTGAACAAAATAATGCTGAAGACACCGAGAATGGTGCATCTGCAACCCCGGTTAATGTAGTTACTCTGATTAAGCAGCCGATTACCTTAACAACTGAGCTGCCAGCACGAACAGTAGCGTTCCGTCAGGCAGAAGTGCGTCCTCAGGTAAATGGCATTATTGAAAAACGTCTGTTTGATGAGGGGGCTGATGTAGAAGCCGGTCAGCAGCTTTATCAAATTGATGCCGCACCGTTTGAGGCGGCATTACAGATGGCCCGTGCAGAACTGGCTCGAGCTGAAGCGAACCTGCAATCGACCAAAGCGCGTGAACAACGTTTTAAAGGATTAATCGACAATAAAGCAATCAGCCAGCAGGATTATGACGATGCATTAGCTGCTTTCCTGCAATCACAAGCTGAAGTTTCAGTAGCGAAAGCCAATATTGAAACGGCACAGATCAATCTTCGCTATACCAAAGTCAATGCTCCCATCAATGGTCGGATTGGACGCTCTAATGTCACCGAAGGAGCATTGGTGACCGCACAACAAGCTGACCTGTTGGCTACCATCGTGCAAATAGATCCAATCTATGTCGATATTGCACAGCCTTCAAAAAGACTGCTTAGTCTGCGGAGGCAATTGATTGACAAAAAAATCGATGATGCTGCAGCACCTACAGTCATGCTGACATTAGAAGATGGCAGTAAATATGCGCATCGTGGTGAACTGCAGTTTTCTGAAGTTAATGTACAGGAATCAACCGGCAGTATCGTTATACGTGCCTTGTTCCCAAACCCTGAAGGTTTATTGTTGCCGGGCATGTTTGTGCGGGCAGAAATGGAGGAAGCTTCGATAGATAACGCTTTACTGGTGCCCCAACGCGGTGTGACATTTGATCGGGAAGGTAACGCATCAGCAATGATCGTTAATGACAATAATCAGGCCGAACCTCGTCAGTTGCAAATACGCCGTGAAGTCGGGCAATACTGGCTGGTTGATGAGGGACTATCAGCCGGTGATCGATTAATAGTCAGTGGTCTGCAGAAGATAGCACCTGAAGCACCGGTGGAAATTGATAATAACGAAGAGCAAGTCCCGATGAATAACAGGACGGAGTCTTAACATGGCAAGGTATTTTATTGACCACCCGGTCTTTGCCTGGGTTATATCCATTCTGATTATGTTTGCTGGTTTACTGGCAATTTTCGAATTACCGGTTTCACAATATCCGGAAGTTGCCCCACCCTCAATTAATATTCGGGTGCAATATCCCGGTGCCGCGGCACAGACTCTGGAAAATACAGTCACCCAGGTCATTGAGCAGAATATGACCGGGCTGGACAATATGCTCTACATGTCATCAACCAGTGACTCCAGTGGTGTCGGTGAGATAACTATCACTTTTGAGCCAGGTACTGATCCTGACATTGCTCAGGTACAGGTGCAGAACAAATTACAGGCAGCCATGCCGTTATTGCCTACCATTGTTCAGGAACAAGGTATTCGGGTAAACAAGGCCGGCCTTGGCTTTATGATGGTGGTGGGCTTTGTCTCATCCAACGGTCAGATGGATAAATATGATATTGCTGACTTTGTTGGCGGTACTATCCAGGAGCCACTTAGCCGGGTTAATGGTGTTGGCCAGATTCAGATTTTCGGTTCACAGTACGCGATGCGGATCTGGCTGAATGCAGACAGTATGGCGCATTACAGTTTAACCAGTGATGATGTAGTGAGTGCCATTCAGGCACAAAATGTACAGATCGCTGCAGGTGAATTAGGCGGCGCTCCGGCCATTCCCGGCCAGCAAATCAGTGCCAGTCTGATCGTCCAGACTCAACTTGAAACCCCGGAACAATTTGGCAATATCCTGTTACGCGTCAATGAGGATGGCTCACAGATCCGCATGGCGGATATTGCGCGGATTGAACTGGGTGGTGAAAACTACCAGTTTGAAACCGAATACAACCGCCAGACCGCTACCGGCTTAGCGGTAACACTGGCTTCAGGGGCCAATGCCCTGGATACAGCACAAGGGGTTCGGGACCGCCTGGCAGAACTGGAACCTTTCTTTCCCCAGGGATTGAAAACAGTGTATCCGTATGACACCACGCCGTTTGTAAAATTATCGATTCAAAGCGTTGTCACCACACTGGTTGAAGCCATTATTCTGGTGTTTCTGGTGATGTATCTCTTTTTACAGAACCTGCGCGCCACCCTGATACCGACTATTGCGGTACCAGTAGTGCTATTGGGTACTTTCGGCATTCTCTATGCCTTTGGCTTTTCAATAAACACCTTAACCATGTTCGGTATGGTACTGGCGATTGGTCTGCTGGTGGATGATGCCATTGTTGTGGTCGAAAACGTTGAGCGTGTCATGCATGAAGATGGCCTGTCACCAAGAGAGGCCACGCGTAAGTCGATGGGACAGATCACTGGCGCACTGGTAGGTATCGCCCTGGTGGTCTCGGCTGTATTTATTCCAATGGCTTTCTTTGGAGGGTCCACCGGGGTTATCTACCGGCAATTCTCCATTACTGTCGTATCAGCAATGGCGTTATCGGTATTGGTTGCTTTAACGCTGACTCCAGCACTATGTGCCACCCTATTAAAACCTGTGGATCCGGCCCATTATCAAAAGCGGGGATTTTTCGGCTGGTTTAACCGTGGCTTCGACAGAATGAGTAACGGGTATCAGAGCAGTGTGCGACATATTCTGACCAGAATGGGTCGCTATGCACTGTTGTACTTAATCATAGTCGGATTGCTGGCTTTTCTGTTTACCAAGTTGCCAGGCGCATTCCTGCCGGATGAAGATCAAGGTATTTTATTCAATCAAATGACCTTGCCGGCGAATGCTTCCAAAGAACGCTCCATTGAAGTGATGAATCAGATTGAAGATTACTTCTTGGATGAAGAGGCAGAAAATGTGGATTCTGTATTTTCCGTCATCGGCTTCAGCTTTGCCGGGCGGGGCCAAAATAATGGTATCGCGTTTGTGAATATGAAAGACTGGGATGAACGACCACGTGATGATCAGCATGTACAACAGGTCGCTGGTCGGGCAATGGGCTTTTTCAGTCAGATTAAGGATGCAATGGCGTTTCCGTTTGTTCCACCTCCTATTATTGAACTTGGCACCGCGAGTGGCTTTAACCTGCAATTAAAAGACATCGGTGGCGTGGGCCATGATGCGTTAATGAATGCCCGCAATCAATTTCTGGGTATGGCTGCACAGGACAGTCGCTTGATGGGCGTGCGGCCAAATGGTCAGGAAGATACTCCTCAATTCAAGATCGATATCGATCATGAAAAGGCTGCCGCTTTCGGGGTGTCTTTGGCTGAAATTAACCGCACTTTCAGTAGTGTGTGGGCCCCCAGATATGTCAATGATTTTATTGACAACCAACGCGTCAAAAAGGTTTATATTCAAGGTGATGCCCCCTTCAGGATGATGCCTGAAGATGTGGGGAACTGGTATGTACGTAATAATGCCGGTGAAATGGTACCTTTATCAGCCGTCACCAGCGGACGCTGGATCGATGGTTCGCCAAGACTTGAGCGTTACAACGGTGTTTCGTCTCGCAATATTCAGGGGCAAGGCGCTCCTGGCGTCAGCTCCGGTGATGCCATGCTGGCAGTGGAAGAGATCATAAATCAACTTCCTGATGGCATCGGTTATGAATGGACAGGTATTTCCCTTCAGGAAAAACAATCCGGTAATCAGGCTCCGATGCTGTATGGCATTTCCATACTGGTGGTATTTTTATGCCTTGCTGCATTGTATGAAAGCTGGACAGTCCCCTTCTCTGTCATGCTGGTTGTGCCTCTGGGAATAATCGGCGCTGTGTTGTTTGCCATAGGCCGCGGCCTGTCCAATGACGTGTATTTCCAGGTTGGCCTGTTAACGACGATAGGCCTGTCCTCCCGTAACGCCATTCTGATTGTTGAGTTCGCTAAAACCTTATACGAAGACGGCATGTCATTAGTGGATGCTACGCTGGAAGCGGTACGTATGAGGTTACGCCCCATCGCCATGACCGCGTTAACCTTCATGCTGGGAGTTACGCCATTAATGCTCAGCACCGGTGCAGGTTCTGCCAGCCAGAATGCCATCGGCACCGGGGTGTTTGGCGGCATGGTAACCGCTACAGGACTGGCCATATTCTTTGTCCCAATGTTTTTTGTGCTGGTTTTTACATTAGCCAGCAAGATAACCGGTAAAACACCTGCCAAACAGCAGGTTTCTCAAGGAGAATCGGCATGAATGCCAAATTGAAACTGATTTCTGTAATAACACTATCGGCAGCGCTGGGTGCCTGCTCGATGATTCCTGATTATCAACGTCCAGCCAATCCAGTGATGCTGGAAAGCAGTGAATCGATTGTCAATGCTTCTTTGGCTGCTGATACAGGCTGGCAGGAGTTTTATCAGGACAAACAGCTACAACAATTAATTGCATTGTCTCTGGAAAATAATCGTAATTTACGCGCCACCATTTTCCAGGTTGAGCAGCTTCGGGCGCAGTACAAAATTCAACGTGCCGAACGGTTGCCAGCGGTTGATGGCACTGCCAGTGCCACACGTCAAAGAGTACCTGAAGGTGTTAGCTCCGGCAGCCAGGCTATTGGCGGTGGTGGTATTTATGAAGAATACCAAATTGGTGTCGGAATCTCGGCCTGGGAAATAGACTTTTTTGGCCGGATTGACAGTTTACAGCAAGCCGCACTGGAACAGTTTCTTGCCAGTGAAGCCAGTCGTAAAAGCATTCAATTGACATTGGTTTCTGAAGTGGCTGATGCCTGGTTCAGCTGGCAGGCAACCATTGCCCAGCTGGAGTTCTCACGCTCAACCCGCGAAGCCCGGGAAGAAAGTTATGAGCTGATTAACAAACGATTTGAATCAGGCCTGGCCTCGGAACTTGCATTAAGACAGGCGGAAACAGCTTTGCATGAAGCCCGAATTGCCGAATCACGCTACCAGCAACAGGCCAATCAGAACTTTACCGCACTGGAATTATTAGTCGGTCAAACATTGGACCGCCAGCAATGGACGGCTAAATGGGGAGAAGATGTACATACATTACAGGACTTACCGGTGAATTTATCTTCCGAAGTATTACTGTCAAGACCTGATGTGATGCAGGCGGAACATCAACTCAAAGCCGCCAATGCCAACATTGGTGCTGCAAGAGCCGCTTTCTTCCCACGAATCAGTCTGACGGCGGCTATTGGTCTTGGCGGCTCAACACCTTCTGATTTAACTAACTCAGGAAGTCGGCTCTGGCAAATTTCACCACAATTATCACTACCGCTGCTTGATTGGGGAGTTAACGATGCCAACCTGGATGTAGCCGAACTGCAAAAAGATATTAATATCGCGCGTTATCAGGAAACGATCCAGCAGGCATTCAAAGAAGTGCTGGATGAAATGCAGGCAAGGCAAACGCTTGATGCGCAACTTAATGCGCAACAGGATTTGACCAAAGCCACTGGTCGCAGCCTGCAGTTAGCTGAAATCCGTTATGACGCCGGTGTAGACAGCTATCTGGAAGTTCTGGATGCGCAGCGCAGTCATATTGATGCCCAGTTAGCCCAAATTGATACTCAACTGGCGCGTTTACGAAATCAATTAACACTGTACAAGGCATTGGGCGGCGGCTTGAAAGCCTACTCCGGTGAGGTGATTGAACCGGCAACGCCCTGAAAAGAGTTGGTTCAATACCATGCTTATCGTTTATGCTAGAGGAGAGTTACTTGATATCACACTAGCAAAGGAGCAACAAAATGGGTGTTGAAGTTGGCGGCCTTTTAGGTCTTATTTGGCTGATCATCATCATTTGGGCTATTCTTAAAGTGGCCAAAAGTGGTGCCGGTACGTTAGCAAAAGTGTTATGGATTTTAATATTATTGTTCTTCCCGGTAGTCGGCCTGATCATCTGGTTCTTTCTCGGACCTAAAGGCTAGACAGTTATCTCACCACACAAACCAAAATCAGTTTGTGTGGTGATTTTCTGTACTATCTATACGGCATGCAATATGCCGATAATGTAATATTTTCTGAACATTTTGCATTGTCAGTCAGAGACCATAACGGCCATAAAGCACATAATATTGCATGACTTATGTGATTCTTCGGAGTCCAAAAAGGGAGCTTGATCATGCAGCAAAGCAAGTCATCGAAAATTCCATCCACCATATTAGTACCCGTTTTTGTACCCGCCGTTGTTATCGCCTTATTGCTGGTAATCGGGACTATCAGTAATCCGGAGTTAGCCGGTGAAGCCTTTGCTACGACACTCAATTATCTGACCAAAACATTCGGCTGGTTTTATATGCTGGCGGTCGCTTTCTTTCTGGTATTTATTGTGACGGTGGCGATTTCAAGTTGGGGGAAAACCAAATTAGGCCCCGATCATGCCGAGCCGCAATACAGTTTTCCGGCCTGGTTTGCCATGTTGTTTTCTGCGGGTTACGGCATAGCATTATTATTTTTTGGTGTGGCAGAACCGGTACTGCATTACGCCTCACCTCCTCAAGGCGCGCCTGAAACCGTTGATGCGGCCAAACAGGCAATGCAAATCGCCTTTTTTCACTGGGGTTTTCATATCTGGGCCATTTATGGCCTGACCGGTCTGGTATTAGCGTATTTCGCTTTTCGCCATGGACTGCCTTTGTCTATGCGCTCCGCACTTTATCCACTGATTGGGGAACGAATTTATGGTCCCATTGGCCATACTGTTGATGTCATTGCCATTCTCGGCACCTTATTTGGTATTGCCACCACCCTCGGGCTTTCGGTTGCCCAGATAAACGCCGGCATGAACTATTTATGGCCCAGCATACCGGTCAGTACCTTTGTACAGGTGGTCACCATAGCCGGGATTACCATGCTGGCAATTCTGTCTGTTGTAGCTGGACTGGATAAAGGTGTTAAACGTCTTTCTATCGTTAATATGGTGTTGGCTCTGGCACTAATGCTGTTTGTCTTTATCGCTGGACCAAGCATTGTGATTCTGGAGACTTTTCTGCAGAACACCGGCAGTTATCTGAACAATATTGTTGAACGGACTTTTAATCTGCAGGCCTATACCCGCAGTGACTGGATTGGAAACTGGACCCTTTTCATCTTTGGCTGGACTATTGCCTGGGCGCCCTTTGTCGGATTATTTATTGCCAAAATAAGCCGTGGCCGAACCATTCGCCAGTTTGTATTCGGGGTGTTACTGGTGCCAACCATTTTCACTTTTATCTGGTTCTCGATTTTTGGTGATACAGCTCTGAACATGATCATGAATCAGGGATACACCGCCCTGATTACCGAAGTGCAGAATGACACAGCCATTGCACTATTCAAGCTATACGAGCGTTTACCTCTGACCTCAATCGTGTCCTTTATTACCGTCATTTTGATTATGACCTTCTTTGTCACTTCTTCTGACTCGGGTTCATTGGTTATCGATTCTTTAGCCTCTGGTGGCGCCAGTAACACACCGGTCTGGCAACGTGTATTCTGGGCAACGTTAGAGGGACTGGTTGCCGCTGCTTTGTTAATCGCCGGGGGCTTAAGTGCCTTACAGACCATGAGTATTACCAGCGCCTTGCCATTTGCCATCATTATGGTGCTGGCGGCAATTGGTATGTGGCGGGCACTGTCCATTGAGGGTCATCGTGAAGCAAGCCTGTCCGCCTACATGCATAGTTCGCAGCATAAACCGGGCAACTGGAAAAAGCGTCTGGCCGGGTTAATTCACTATCCGGATTATCAACAGGTCGCTGATTTTATTAAAAACACAGCTTATCCGGCGATGCAAAATGTTGAAACGGTTTTACGTGACAAAGGTTGGCCCGTAAGTGTATTTTTTGATGATACTCAGCACCGTGCCTATATTGAGGTTGTGCGTGATGAAGAACTCGATTTTATTTATGAGATCCGGATGCGGGGTTATGCCATGCCGACATTTGCCTATCCGCAAATGGCAAGCAACGAGGACGGTGATAAACGCTATTACCGAGCGGAAATATTCATGCGCCGAGGCGGTGCTGCCTACGATATCTTCAACTGTGATCAGCAGGAGGTCATTGATGACATTCTGAATCAGTTTGAAAAATACCTGCATTTTATTCACATCTCTCCGGGGATCCTGCCCTGGAAAATGCAGGAGCATGATGACATGCTTAATGAGCAGGGTGAGCTGAATGATGAACGGTTAAAATAATCTGCTTAGGTAAACATAACTCACTCTGGCTTCAGCTGGAGTGAGTTTTTACATATTCAGATCATAACGGAATCCCACCAGAAACAACTTGCCACCACTGATCTCAGCATCAAAACCTTCCAGCCCAGCCTGTTTGGCAGTCATCGCGGCGGTTTCCTGCTCCTGATAAAATTCGGCAAACACACGTAAATCCTGATTGATTCGATGATCTATACCAAGATGAATCACGGATTCACCATAAGCTTCAACATTGGCAAGCATGACTTTATAAGTATTTTTACCGTGATGATAAGCGCTATAGAGATTTATTGCCTGTGCTTTATCACCATAAAAACTGTCTGGATTATCCGTATCGGTGATTTCATATTTAATTGCCATAGACCATTGTCCTTTTGCATGAGACAACGTCACACCATATAACCGGTCTTTAAAGCCACTGGCATTCCCACGGTCATCCATCCCAATGGCCAGACGGGTTTCCCCCAGCTGATAACTGACAACAGCCTGGATTCGTCGATCATCAATCCTTGAAGGTGAACGGATATTACCGTGACGTGTTGAGTAGGAACCCCCAAATCCAAAACCGTTCCACAGTGGACTTTGATAGGCCAGCGTCTCTTTCACCCGAAAAGTCGTATAAGTCGCAAAGCCACTGTAAAAGCTGCTGAACTGATCTACTGGAAATGTAATGGCATTATAGTAAGGCATCCACTGCTGACCTGCGGTTACTGTGCCGACACTGCTGGTCAGGCCAATCAGACCGACCCGGATATTTTCAGCCTTATTGCGGCCAACCTCTCCCTGGTCATACGAATCACGAAACCGAAAGTTAGCGCTATCAAAAGGCAGTTCCAGCTGGGTAAAAACCGATGTATCTTCAGAAAACTCATACGCCGCATTAAAACCAACCCTTGAATAGGCATCACGAATACCACGATAAGCAGACATTGCTTGCTGATTATCCGGGCTCACCGCTTCCGCCTGCATTCTGATTGAACTGTAAAAGTTATAATTGAAAGCGGGTTCATCGGCCTGTGCCCCAAAAGTGGCCACAATGTTAAGCCATAATATATTTGTGAATAATCTCATCGCTCACTCCTTTGTCCTTACAGTCTGGCGACTAGACTTATATCTGGCAAACGACAAGCAGAAAATATCCCTTGAATTCAGGCAAAAAAAACCCGGTGTGCTTTGCAGCGACACCGGGAAAGGGCAAACAAACTATAAATAGGGAAACATTGAATAGCTTTTGGCTGTTAATTCACAGTATTAATCCTTTCTTAACCCAGCTTTGTTTAAGCTAAACCCACTAAAAATTTCGACACATTTCAATGATGGTGGAAATCCAGTTAATTCATTACAATGCTTATTACTTAATGCAAATGATATTGTTAATTATTTGCATTTAAAAGAGCTTATTGATCAACATGCCGTTGCAAAAACCTGAACAGAGCGATTATGAAAAACCGGATAGTTTTGCCAGATATGAGAGCCGTTAACGCCTTTGTTGAGATCACCCGATCCGGCAGTTTAACGTTTACCGCAGAGCAACTGGGTATTCCAAAATCAACATTAAGCAGACGTATCTCTCAACTTGAAGAACGGATAGGTCAAAAATTACTACGCCGGGAATCAAACCGCCTTATCCCCACTCAGGCAGGTCAGATATTTGCCGGTTATTGCCAGCAATTTATCGCTCTCGCACAACAAAGTCAGCTCGCACTGGATGCTCTGCAGATGGAGGTGAGCGGAGAACTCAATTTTACATTTCACAACGCGTTCAGTTGCAGCTGGCTTAGCGATAAAGTGGAATCATTAATGGCTGAGCACCCTAAATTACAGCTTAAAATGCGTACAGGTTTTAGTTTGCCCCTTGCAACCGATGGAGAATCGGTCACCTTATGGTTGGGGGAAATCTCTGAAAGTGGTTTACGACATGAGTTTCTCGGTCAACTCTCTCAAGGTATCTATGCCAGCCCGGAATATTTACAACAAGCTGAAAAAATCAGTCATCCGCGCCAGCTATCTGAGCATGAATGGATTGATACACTGTCCCAATCAATGGATGAAATCATATTAAACCATACTCAGGGAAGCACATTTAAATTAGCTGCAAGACCATCACGTCTTTCCGCGGATCAATTTGTGATACAGGCTGATGCGATCGCTCGTGGAAAGGGCTTGGGGTTTTATCCCGACTGGTTGGTTGAAACAGCTTTGAATAAGCATTCAATCAAATTGCAACGCTGTCTGGCCGAATGGAATGGCCCCAGTCTGCCAATCTGGTTAATGTATCCCTACGGTCATTTGTCTCGACGCACCCGAATATTTATTGATCATTTAAAAAATAATCTTCCTGCAGCATGGAGTAACTGACCTTTCCAGGTCATTTAAATGCTTGAAGCCATACATGCATCGGCCTATTATTGAATAAAAAACAAATGGTGTTATCAAGCATGACGCAATCTTCAAACAACGGCCAGCAGACACCTTCCTCTCTGACCCACAGCGAGTTGCTTAGACATTTACACGCCGTTTCACCTTACCTGCCTGGTTTTATTTACCAGCTTTGTCGAACACCTGACGGTCAATTTCAATACACTTATACCAGTTCCAGACTGGAACAATTGTTTGGTGTAACCCAGCAACAGGTTGCTGAAGATGCCAACTTGTTACTAAAAATGATTCATCCAGATGATTATCAGCGTGTTATTAATGAAAGCATTGAATGCGCTGAAACGGGCAGCGCATGGCACAGTGAATTCCGAATGCTTGTTAAAGGGGGTGAAACCATCTGGATTGAAGCCTACGACACACCGATACGTGAAACTGATGGCACTATTATCTGGACCGGCTACGGCAATGACATTACCCAACGCAAAAACTACGAAACCGCTTTGAACAAAAGTGAGAATAAATTTCGAGCCTTTGTTGAAAATGCCAATGACATCATTTATTCGTTATCTCTGGACGGCATACTGACCTATGCCTCGCCCAACTGGACAGAGATTCTGGGCCATCCGCTCAATGAAGTGATTGGCAGGCATTTCGAGCACTTTGTGCATCCTGATGATGTGCCTGCCTGTCATAGTTTTTTACAACAGGTACGGCACAGCCGTCAAAAACACAGTGGCATCGAATACCGAATCAGACATTTACATGGTCACTGGTGCTGGCATCGCAGTAATGCAGCACCGTTATTTGATAAAAATGACATCGTTGACTCATACACCGGTATTGCCCGGGATATCACTGAACATAAACTGCTGATGCAGCGCATGTCACATATGGCGCATCACGATACATTAACCGGTTTGCCAAACCGCGCCAGTTTTACCGAGCATTTGAATCAGGCCATCGTCTTAAGCCAGCGTGAAGAACAAGTCGTCGCCGTCTTATTTCTGGATTTAGATAATTTCAAACCGGTCAATGATCAGCATGGACATGCCATTGGCGATTTATTATTGCAACAGGTGGCGAATCGTATACGCCAATGCCTGCGTGGCGCAGATGTGGTCGGACGCATTGGCGGTGATGAATTTGTCGTGCTGTTACAAAATGTTCATCATCTGGCGAATGCCCAGCAAACAGCAGAAAAAATCTGTGAATGTCTGAGCATCCCCTATGAGGTTGATGGCAAGATTCTGCATATCGGCGTCAGTATTGGCATTGCCTTATACCCACTGCATGGTAGTAACGCCATGCAACTAGTCCGTTACGCTGATGAGGCAATGTACGAAGCCAAAAAAATGCCAGACCGAGTACAGGTATATGCCAGTCCTCCACTCGGAGTCGGCTCCACTAAACAGGAAGAACCTAACCAAGATGATCTTTCAGCAAAGTCGGCTGACGATCAGGGGTGAAAATTTCTATCCAATAGCCATCCGGATCCTGAATAAAAGCAATTCCTTTCATTTTGCCGTCATCAGGTCGTTTTACAAACGGTACACCGAACGCCTCAAAACGTGCACAGGCGGCATCAATATCCGGTACGGCAAAACCGATATGACCAAAGCCCCGTGGTTCACTATTACCGTTATGATAAGCAACCTCATCTTTGTCTTCGTCACCCCAGTTATGGGTTAACTCCAGCATGGCTGGACGGGCAAAGGTTTGCTTGATTCGCTCATTATTGTCATCAGACCAGTCTTGACGTTGTTCAGGTGATATAGCTGCCATGAAATACAGGGTGAACTGCATTTCCGGAAAATCAAAGCGCTTGATTAATGTCATGCCCATTACTTCAGAATAAAACTTCAATGTTCGTTTTGGATCCTTGATACGAAACATGGTCTGGTTAAACACATAGTCATGTGTCGCCGGGTCATGCTGTTCACTCAAACCCTCTGCTTTATCAAAATGTCGACTCATGAATCACTCCTTTAATGAATTTTTATAACCAGCCTTTACGTTTAAAGTATAGATAAGGTGCCATACCTGCCGCCACCATTAAACCAATAGCAAATGGATAGCCAAAGCTCCAGTCCAGTTCCGGCATATATTTAAAATTCATCCCGTAAATACTGGCAATCAAGGTCGGTGGCAGGAATACGACGGCGGCTATCGAGAACGTTTTGATGATCTGAGCCTGCTGGATATTGATAAAACCCTGAGTGGAATCCATCAGGAAGTTTATCTTATCGAAGAGGAAAGTCGTATGTGACATCAGTGTTTCCAAATCCCGCAATATCTCATACAGGGTTTCCCGGGAAGATCCCGGCTCACGTAGATGGCGCAGTAAAAACGAAATATCACGTTGAGTGTCCATCAGACACAAGCGTATCTTTCCGTTACTGTCTTCCAGACGAGCCAGCTGACTGATGGCATCCTCCAAATCGGCACTTTCATCTTCCAGGACCAGATGACTGACCCGCTCTAACTGGCGATGGATATCTTCGAGATTATCGGCATGATTCTCGACTTTCTGTTCCAGCAAGGTAATCAGTAAATCCGTGGGCGTTTCACAACTCACCTGACCGCGGCGAGCACGCATTCGTAATAAACGGAAATCACTTAATTCTCCATCACGAATGGCTATTAACCGATCTTGTTGCAGAATGAATGCCACGGATACCGTGTGATGCCGTCCTTCTGAATAACCGAGAAACAATGAATGCACATGCAGTCCATCCTGATCGGTAAAACAGCGGGCTGATGCTTCGATTTCCTCGACATCATCAACATCTGGCACTTCATCACTGAATAAGGTAGCAAGTAATGCGCGTTCATCATCATCAGGCTCTAACGCATCAATCCAGTCAGCTTCTTTTAAGTGATGCCCCGACACCTCGCCTTCAACTTTGATTTCCTTAATTAAGCCATGAGCAATTTTGTATAGACGCAGCATGCTGGCTCCTGAATGATTAGATTTCGCATAAAAGAATGGTGGAAATATTGTAACGCACTGACCACGTTATGCCGAAAGGCTATGGTATTTGCGTGGCAATTCCATGACAGATGAGTTTCAAAGCTGCTGAAATACTGCCATCTGGGTGGGTGAACCTAATTGCAGATCTGCCTCCCCAATTCCTGAAAAATGTATTTCATAATTATGACGGACAGCCACGCCTCTGGCCCATTGTTGAAATTTATGCCGTGTCCACTCAAACTGATGATCCGGGTCCCTGAACTCGCCCGGATTCAGACCGTATAAAGGATTGTACTCACTATTCGGCGTAGTGAGGATGATCTGCTTTGGACACATCACCGCAAAAACATTTTTTTCAACTTGAGATAAATGCTTCGGCGCAACATGTTCAATGGTTTCAATCATCACTGCCAACGGAAAGCCAGACAGTTCTGGATGAGGATCGGCGTAAGAACCGTTAATTAATGTGAGCCGGCAAGGAGTTGCGTCGAGATAAACCGCAAGTTTTTCACGGGCCTGCATTAAAGATAAACCGGATTGTTCAACGCCAATAGCTTGCTCAATTTGAGTTTCATTGAGCAATTGCCATAGAAAATTACCTGAACCACAACCTAAATCCAGAACTTGCCTGACACCACTTTGTTGAACTAATTTGAGGATTTGTTGATGTCGGACTTCATGTAAAGCGCTGATTTGAGTGTCCTGATATGGAAACTCGGCACTCATAAAAATTACTTTCCGATACAAAAGCTGGAAAAGATATGATCCAGCAGGTCTTCGTTAGTGAAAGTACCGGTAATTTCGCCCAGCGCTGTCTGTGCAAGTCGTAACTCTTCAGCCAGTAATTCACCTGCGCCCATCCCGGTAAGACAGTTATAACCACTTTCAATCGCTTGCTGCGCACGTTGCAAAGCATCCAGATGTCGACGACGCGCCATAAACACCCCCTCTTCTTCAGGATGGAAACCGACGACTTCACACAGGTGCTGGACCAATAATTCCATGCCTTCGCCATTTTTGGCTGACAGATAGATCACTGACATGTCGTTTTCATTCGTTATTTCAGCAACATGGCCGCTTTGATCGATCTTATTACGAATCAACGTTATGGATTTTTCTGCCGGTAATGCAGAGAGGATTTTTTCATCCTGCTCGGTCATACCCAACCTATCATCTATCAAAAGCAGAATATGATCGGCTTGTAACAATTCGTTTTGCGTGCGGCGAATGCCTTCCAGCTCAACAATATCATCGGTAGCATCATGCAGGCCGGCAGTATCTGATATTCGTAGCGGCAATCCACCTATATGAATCTGCTCACGTAATACATCACGGGTAGTCCCCGCGACCTCCGTGACGATAGCGGCATCATGACCTGCCAGCCGATTATGCAAACTGGATTTACCGGCATTAGGCTGACCAACCAGAACCACGCTGATGCCTTCACGCAATAGCCGTCCTTGTCGGGCGCTACCTTGAATACCCGCCAAAGTGGTAAGCAATTGCTGCAGTTGTTTATCCACCTGGGCTTCGCCAAGAAAATCAATTTCTTCATCAGCAAAATCAATAGAGGCTTCGACAAACATCCTTAAATAAGTCAGCTCCTGCAGGAAAGCATTTACTTTGTTGGAAAACTCGCCCTGCAAGGATCTCATCGCACTACGGGCAGCTTGTTCAGTAGAGCTTTCGATTAAATCGGCTACCGCTTCGGCCTGTGCCAGATCCATCTTGCCATTGAGAAATGCCCGCTCGGAAAATTCGCCGGGACGTGCCATACGGGCACCCAGCTCAATCGCACGTTTACAAAGCCGATCCATAACCAGTGGACTGCCATGCCCTTGCAACTCCACCACATCTTCACCAGTAAAAGAGGCTGGCGCAGCAAAATACAGCGCAATACCACTATCGATAATCTCTTTATCAGCGGCACGGAAAGGGGCAAACTTAGCAAAGCGAGGCTGAGTCAATTTGCCGCAGATTTGCTCGGCAATCTGAGCACTATCCGGTCCGGATAAACGCACTACACCAACACCACCGCGGCCCGGCGCGGTGGCTATGGCTACGATAGTATCGGTGAAGATTTCAGTCATAATGAATTGTGTTTACTTTAGCCGTAAACAACGCAGCCTGTATTGAGCTACGATAGGTCTATAACGCACCCATTTTACGAGTGATATACCATTGCTGGGCAATCGAAAGAAGATTGTTGACCAGCCAGTACAACACCAGGCCTGATGGAAAGAAGGCAAAGAAAACGGTAAATACGATGGGGAATACTTTCATCATCATCGCCTGTGCCGGATCCTGTGGCGTAGGATTGAGTTTTTGCTGGAACCACATGGTCAGACCAAATAAAACCGGCAATACAAAGTAAGGATCAATCGCCGTTAAATCGTTCAACCAGAAAATAAAGTCTGCCTGACGTAACTCAATACTTTCTACCAATACCCAATAGAACGCTAAAAACACTGGCATCTGCACCAGGATCGGCAAACAACCACCCAGAGGATTAATTTTCTCGGTGCGATACAGATCCATCATCGCCTGATTGAATTTCTGCTTGTCATCACCGTAGCGCTCTTTCAGGCTGGCCAGCTTAGGCGTCAATTTACGCATCGAGGCCATAGAACGATAACTGGCTGCTGACAATTTATAAAATGCCAGCTTAATCAGAATGGTCAGCAAGACGATGGACCAGCCCCAGTTGCCTGTTAATTTATGTAACCACTCCATGACAATAAATAATGGCTTGGAGATAATGGTCAGAATGCCATAATCAACGGTCAGATCCAGATTTTCAGCAATCTGTTCTAAACGTTTGTGTTCTTTTGGTCCCAGATAAATTTGGTAAGCGGTTTGAGCCTGTTCGCCATCTTCGGCAACCACAACGGGGAAACGAATACCTGCTGTGTAGTTGGTGTTATTGAGCGATTTACCATATAAGCTGATTTCCAGAGGTTTGCTCTCAGGAATAATTGCTGCTACAAAATAATGCTGGATCATCGCTGCCCAGCCACCGTTTACATCACGGCGAAAATCATTTTTTTTCAGATCCCCGAAATCAACTTTTTCATATTCATTGCCTTCACTGGAAAACACTGCACCCGTATAGGTATAGATTAGGAAACTATCGTCCTCAGCTTCATTACGATTAAATTGGGCGTAAGGATATGCTGCAAAACGTTCACCAGTGCGGTTTTCAATCTGATAAGTGACATTCACCAGATAACTGTCACGATTGAAAGTATAAGTCTTGATCACTGTCAGACCATTATCCGATTCCCAACGTAAAGGAATGCTTAAACTGTCGGCATTATCCGATAAGGTGTATTCATTCTGTTCTGCAGTATAGTTTTCGTAATGCGTTGGCGCAGGACCTTCAGCACGTAAGCCGGACTGGGTGACAAAGAATTTATTGCGACCATCGTTCAAGAACTGCACAGGTTGATCCGGCAAATTTACGTCCACAGGATATTTCAGCAACGCTAGCTTGCGTATGTCCGCACCACGCAAATCAATCATCGCGTCAATCACATCAGTTTTCACCCTGACCTGATTGGTCGAACTTGCCGTGGCTGGATCACTATCTGGTAATGCAGGCAGGCCATCAGCAGAAACCGCGGCAGGCAATTCAGGTAAGTCATCCTGTTGGTCTGCGGCAGTAGATGGCTCAGCAGCATTCGATTGCGTGGCAACTTGCTGAGGACGCACATAGTCATTTTGCCAGGCTTCCCACAACAACAGAGAAACAATTAACAGGCCAAAAATAAACAGAGTTCTGAGGTTATCCATTGTGTTTTTTTATCTTTAGTTCAGGAACAGGATCCACGCCACCGGCGTGCCAGGGATGACAGCGTGAAAGTCGGCGTAAACCGAGCCACACGCCACGCAGTGAGCCATGGGTCTGAATGGCTTCAATCATGTATTGCGAGCAAGAAGGTTGGAAACGGCAGTGCATGCCCATGAACGGGCTTAATAAAAAGCGATACGCGCGAACAAAAGCGATTAGGATGTTTGCCATTGTGCCACCACGGTTAACCAATGTCGCTCCAATGCTGCCCATAACTGCGATGAATCCCGTTGACTTATGTCAGGTCGTGATAACACCACAATATCGATATTAGCTAAAGCAGATTGATGCTGCCGGAAAGACTCCCGGATGATCCGCTTTACCCGGTTACGTTGACTGGCCAGCTTAAGATGCTTCTTTGCGATGGCCAGTCCCAGTCGGGGATGCCCAACTGAGTTTTCAGCGCTCAGGATCGTCAGGCCACCGCCACCGGTGCGCTTTCCCTGACGAAAAACCCGGGTAAAATCTCCCGGGCTATTCATTTTCATGGCTCGGCTGAAAGTGGCCAAGTCATGCACCCTCTGCGAACAGAGAGAATTAAACAGAAAGTTTTGCGCGGCCTTTGGCTCTGCGGGCGTTAATAACACGACGACCACCAACAGTTTTCATACGTGCGCGGAAACCGTGAGTACGCTTGCGCTTCAGATTACTAGGCTGAAAAGTTCTTTTCATTTTACCAACTCCAGGAATATCAATGGTTTTGCAGCCGGTAAGCGTCTCTCGAACGGAAACAGCCGGGGCAAAAGACATGGGATTATAGAGTTTGTGAGCATAACAAGTCAAACCGCATTCATCCTGCCAGGCGATATTATTTACTTGCCAAACATCCCGCATGCAGATAACTTTAGATGCCCTGCCTGACACGCTATACTATCACCTAAATTGTTTGAAGTTAGTTAGTCTGCTTTATCTAAACCTTATAATAGTCAAGGAGTTGCTGTGTCTTCACCCCTTTGGGAAAAATGTCTATCCCATCTCGAAGGTGATCTTTCGGCACAACAGCTGAACACGTGGCTTCGCCCCCTGCAAGCCATTGAAACCGAAGATAGCCTACGACTGTTAGCACCTAATCCTTATGTAAAGGCCTGGGTACATGAGCAACTTGAGCAACAGATTAATGCGCTGATCAAGGGTTTAACCAACGGTAACATCAGTAAAATTGAAATTGAAGTCGGTACCAAAGATTCCATTTCCGCTGAAAAAACCAAACGACGTGTCAAAACCACTGATAAAGCCCCGGCATCAATTTCACTCTCTGAAACTGAACCTGCGCCAGCTATTGGCAGCCCAATGAATCCATTGTTTACCTTTGATAATTATGTTGAAGGTAAATCCAATCAGATTGCCCGTGCTGCCTCTTTACATGTGGCTGAGGCACCCGGCACTTCTGGTTATAACCCCTTATTTTTGTATGGCGGAACCGGGCTGGGTAAAACGCATTTGATGCTCGCCGTTGGTAATAAAATTCGACAGAACAATCCCAAAGCACGAGTCATTTATCTATCGTCTGAACGTTTTGTACAGGATATGATTACCGCACTGCGCAATAACGCCATTGATCAATTCAAAGCACATTACCGTAGCGCCGATGCCTTATTAATCGATGACATACAGTTCTTTGCCAAAAAAGAACGCTCTCAGGAGGAGTTCTTTTATACGTTTAATAGTTTGCTGGAAGGTCAAAGACAGATCATTCTGACCTGTGACCGATTCCCTAAAGAAGTAGAAAACCTTGATGAACGCTTGCAATCACGATTGGGCTGGGGCCTGACCATTGCTATCGAACCGCCCGAACTGGAAACCCGCGTTGCGATTCTGATCAAAAAAGCGCAACAAAATCTGATTACCCTACCGGATGATGTGGCCTTTTTTATTGCTAAACGCATTAAATCCAATGTCCGCGATCTGGAAGGTGCCTTACAGCGAGTGATGGCTTTTTCACGCTTTACAAATCAGCCACTGTCGATTGATATGGCGCAGGATGCGTTAAAAGATCTGCTGGCGTTACATCAAAAACTGGTGACACTGGAAAGTATTCAGAAAACTGTTGCAGAATACTTCAAAATACGGGTATCCGATTTACTGGCAAAAAAACGTACACGCTCGGTTGCCCGTCCCCGACAAATAGCAATGGCGCTGGCAAAAGAGCTCACCAGTCACAGCTTGCCGGAAATTGGTGATGCTTTTGGTGGACGCGATCACACCACAGTTTTGCATGCTTGTCGTAAAGTGGTGGAACTGAAAGAAACTGATAACCGCATCGCGGAAGATTACCGTAATTTACTTCGTACTTTATCCAGCTAGCTGAGAGAGACATCATGCAATTTACTGTGAGCCAAGACATTATTGCCCGTCCCTTACAACTGGTGTGCAGCATCGTTGAACGGCGCTCCACCCTGCCTATTTTGTCCAACATTTTATTACGTTGTCAGGGACAGCAGCTGACCATGACCAGTACCGATATGGAACTGGAAATGATTGCTACACTGCCGGTTGCAGTCGACAAAGAAGGAGAAACGACTGTTTCTGCCCGCAAACTACTGGATATTGTGCGCGCCTTACCCGCGAACGCCACCATCAGTTTTCAGGCAGAAGACAACAAATCATTAGTTCGGGCGGGTAAAAGTCGTTTCTCATTAGCCACACTTCCTGCAACGGATTTTCCGGATAGCGAAGGTGCCAATTACCTTGATCAACTGACGGTTCCTCAATCAGCATTAAAAGATCTGCTTGATGAAACCAGTTTTGCCATGGCCAGCCAGGATGTTCGTTATTATCTGAATGGTTTGTTGCTTGAGCGGGAAGACAATATCCTGCGAGCTGTTGCCACTGATGGTCATAGACTGGCATTAGGCAGCATAGAAACAGCAGAAAAAGCCAATGAAAAGCACACTGTCATTGTGCCGCGTAAAGCGATTTTGGAATTAGGCCGTTTATTAGGTGATGTCGCTGATGATGTGACTTTGGCAATCAGTCCACAACAGTTGAAAGTTGAATTGCCTGATATGCATTTCACTTCCAAGTTGATTGATGGTCAATTTCCTAACTACGAACGGGTCTTACCTGTAGGTGGTGATAAACAAGTTATCGCTGAGCGTGATGAGCTTAAACAGGCCTTGTCACGTGCCTCAATCCTGGCTAATGACAAACACCGCAGCGTCAAACTGAACTTGAGTAACAATCTGCTTAAAGCCACCGTTACCAACCAGGAACAGGAATCTGCTGAAGAAGAGCTGGCTGTGGAATACAGCGGCCCTGATTTGGAAATCGCCTTTAATAATGCGTATCTGCTGGATTTGCTCAACGCCATCCCGGATAATAAGGTTAAACTGCTGTTTACCGATGAAAATAGCAGCGCATTGATTACCCCTAATGATCCAAAATTCACCCGGCAGTATGTGGTTATGCCGATGCGGCTGTAATGATTTAATTCCATACACACAAAAACGGCGCTTAAAGCGCCGTTTTTTTATATTGTTACAGCTGACTAGATCACTTTATTCGGATTATTCTGCAACATCACATCCAGACCCTGCTTATAAGTATTAGCGGCCGCATCACGTTTATCCTGCGCCATTAACACTTCCGCCAATGCCTGATAGGTCTCGCCACGAGGACCATGCTCAATACTGGCACGCAGATAAGCTTCCGCTTTAGCCCACAGCTTATTGGCCTGAGCGAGTCTTCCCAGGGTGAGCAATAACCAGGGATTTTCTTCACGCTGTTTTAACCATTTTTCCGCCGTGGCCAGACGCTTCAACAAATCGCCCTGCAAAATTTTTCCGTATTGGTATATGAGAGCATCACTCCAGTTTTTGCGTAAATATTCTTCAATCATTTGCATTGCCTGCTGTTGCTCACCCTGTAATAACAAACCATTTACATAGGTTTTCAGCACCTGCTCAGACTGTCTTATTTTCGCCGAAGACTGCAGCCAAATCTGCTCCATTCGCTGCCATTCCTGCCTGATCAATGCATTTTGTAACTGACCAACTGTGGCTTCTGCTGACAAAGCATTGGCTGAACTGTTATCCAATACATGACGCTTACGCAAATCCGGTAATACAGATTGCACTTCCTGCCATTGGGCCGTGTCCTGGTAGAGCTGTTGCAACAGTTGTAATACATATGGGTGTTTTGGCGCCACTTCGCGTAAATGCTGCAACGTTGCCAATGCCTGTTCTTTCTGCCCCGCCGAGAGCTGTAATTCCGCCTGAACCACCCCGACAGCAATGTCTGCACTAGGCGTAGTTTCATGTGCCAGTTTCAAATAGGAATCACGACGTTCTGGTGCCTGCTGTTTTTGTGCCGCCCGGGCCGCAGCCAGATAATGCAATAACGGAGTTTCACTGTTTCCTGCATGACGGATCAACAGGCGCTCTGCTTCGGCCCAACGACCTTCTTCCAGTGTAATCAAACCATTAGTCAACGCTTTGGTCGCACGTTTATGGCGTTGGTTTTCCTGCCAATGAGATAGGCGATTAGGGGTGTTTTTAATTATCGCCAGACTGCGCAGCGTCATATAAGCCAGTAGCAAAAGAATCAACCAGGCAACAGTGAACACAATTAACGATGTTTCCAGTGTCCATTGACCATACTGCATCAATACAAAGCCTGGTTCAAAATCAGCTAACCAGACAAAAATGCCACCTAAGGCCAGAGCCAGCCCAATGATAATCAACCATTTCATGGTTCAAATCCTTTTAGCCAGCGTAGCGAACCTGAAATATCCGGGGTTTCTATACTGATAGCCTGATTTTGCATATCTTCCAGAATGACCAGCATCGCATCGCGCTGATCGCCCACAAAATACTGTTCCAGCCAGCTGATTGCAGATTGCAGGCTTTGTTCAAACATTCGCTGATTTCCTGACAGAGCAGAAAATCGTGCGGTTTCCAGCTGCAAGCGCAGATTCTGATAGAGGAAATACCGTTGTTCCGGCATTAAAACCGCTGCTGGCGCATCCTGTTGCTGACGAATCACCACGAGAGAGCGTAGTTGTGCCCAGACTTCTGAAACCGCCTCACGCCAGGCAGGTTGCTCAGTCGCCTTTGCTTCAGTTTCATTATAAAAAGTCTGTTTCGGCCCAGTGACCACCCTTAAATTATCGATCGACTTAATCAAACTCAGCATATCGGCTGCAATACCTGCAACATCGGTTTCTCCGGCAGCTTCCAGTGCCAACTCTTCTTCGGCAATCAGTTCACGTAGCGGCTGCATACGATAGTCCCCGATTTCACGGATCTGTTGATCGGCCAAAGATAAAGCAAGTGCTGCCCCGTTGGTATCATTTGCCAGTAAGGCCCGTTGATTGGCCAGGTTGAGCAAGTACCTGATTTCCGCAAGCGCCCATTCGAGTTCAATTTCGTCACTGGTTAATGGCGACTGATTCTGTAATTTGGTAAGGACATCACCCTGTTCCAACTGTGTTTGGTTCAGCTTGGACAATTGGTCATCAAGCTGGCTTTGGGCAGAACCTAACTGGGAGATATCGGTTTTAAGATCGGCTATTTCATCAAGACGGTTTTCCAGTTGAACAAGTTGCTGTTGCTGCTGCCATCCATACCAAAGTGCTGCTGCCCCTGGAAGAGTAATCAGAATCGCCACCAACACCAGCAACACAATTTGCCATGGAAAGGCTTTGTTGGGTGTGTCTGAACTGGTTTGTTCAGTTTTTTTAGCCGGCTTTTCTGCCTGCTCAGATTTGTTGTTAGACTCCATGATCTGATCCCATTTCAATAAGTCGCTGAATGATTGCACCATCGCTGGCATCTAGACTGACATGCACCTGTTTGAATCCCTGTTCAATCGCAAAAGCCTTGATTCGTTCACTCACTACCAGCAAAGGTTTTTGCAGAATCTGCGGGCAGCTCACTGATAATAAACTTAACAGGTTTGTGACACCATTGGCACTGGTCGCCGTCAGCCAGTCGGCAGAACAGGCTTTTTGTTGAAGATCTACTGATACCTTTGGCAATTGTCGGCGGTAAACTTCCAGATAATCAATACTAGCACCTCTGGCTCGCAAGGTTTCAGCCATCAGCTCTCGCCCACCTTCGCCCCGTACAATAGTGACCTGCTGCTGATCCATTTGTTGCCATTCGGGTAATTGCAGCAAACCTTCACTTCCATTTGACAATTCCGGTAGTAAATCAACCTTTAATCCTTGTTCCCGCATTGCCTGCGCAGTGCCTTCACCTGCGGCTGCCAGTTTAATTGTGGATGGTAGCTGTTGCTGGTAGCCCGACATAAACGCTTCAACCGCATTACGACTGACAAATACCAGCCAATTCGTGTGTAGCGGATTCCATTCATTCCATTGCCTGACATCAATCGCCTTGATTTCTATGACCGGAAACTTTATCGCCTCCCCCCCCTGCTGTTCTATCATCTCGACGAGTCCTTTGGCCTGATGAATTGGGCGAGTCACTAACACTTTATGGCCCTTTAATGGCAACGCCACCGTATCAGTCACCATAAACATCGGCCAGAATTTTGTCCGCACCTTTACTTAATAACATCTCGCCTAATGTTAAACCAAGCTGCTCAGATTCACTGGCCTTGCCGCGAATTTCCTGCTGCAGCATTTCAGTGCCATCAGGACGGCCGACCAGCCCCCGCAACCAGATATCATCGCCATTTAACATCGCATAGCCACCGATAGGCACCTGACAGCCGCCTTTCAAACGGCGATTTAAAGCGCGTTCTGCTTTGACAGTGATTGAGGTCAGAGCACAATTAAGCGGGGCAATTAAGGCATTCATTGCCTCATCATTAATGCGGGTTTCAATACCCAGCGCACCCTGTCCAATCGCTGGCAGACTTTGTTCCGGCGTTAAAGCGCTGCGGATACGTTTATCAAATCCCAGTCTTTCCAAACCGGCCTTGGCCAGAATAATCGCATCAAAATGTCCCGCATCCAGTTTGGCAAGACGGGTATTCACATTACCGCGTAACGGTACGATTTTCAGATCAGGGCGATAATGACGCAGCTGACATTCACGGCGCAGACTGGAAGTACCAACTACAGCACCCTGCGGCAAATCATCAACGTTTTCAAAGTGATTGGAAACAAACGCATCATGCGGATCATGACGTTCACAAATAACAGGTAAATGCAGACCTTCGGGAAACTCCACCGGCACATCTTTCATCGAATGCACCGCAATATCCGCTTCGCCAGCCAACATACTCTGTTCCAGCTCTTTGACAAACAAACCTTTACCGCCGACTTTGGCCAGAGGTGTATCCAGAATAATATCGCCCTGAGTTTTAATACGGACCAGCTCAATATTTAAATGCGGATCCAGCGCCAGCAGACTGTCACGAACAAATTCAGCCTGCCAGATGGCAAGCGGGCTGCGGCGGGTGGCAATACGAACGGTACGTTGACTCATGAAACAAACACCAGTTGATTATGAACAGTGTGGTTGATTCTAACATTTTCCCCTGCGGATCCACGAGCAGCCGCGTTATAATGCCGTCTTTTTCTGCCAGCAATCACAGGCCCGTGCTATGACCGCATCTGATAAAAAGCTTTCTTCTGCCCGTCTTACGCAACCCACCAATAAGTTTGTTGAGGAATTCACTGCTTCGGTGACCTTTGATAAACGCATGTACCGGCAGGACATTGAGGGTTCCATTGCTCATGCCACCATGTTGTGCAAAGTCGACGTGCTAACAGCAAGCGAACGTGATCAAATCATTAATGGTTTGCAGCAGATTGAAACTGAAATTGATAACGATCAGTTTGAGTGGTCAATTGCACAGGAAGATGTGCATATGAATATCGAGTCCAGACTGATCAAACTGATTGGCGAAGTGGGCAAAAAACTGCATACCGGTCGGTCACGTAATGATCAGGTGGCAACCGATGTGCGTTTGTATCTGCGCGATATGATTGTGCCGATTCGCAGTGAATTACAAAGATTACGTTCTACATTGCTGGATGTAGCCGAACGTGAATTTAATACCATCATGCCCGGCTTTACCCATCTTCAAACGGCGCAACCAGTGACGTTTGGTCATCATATGCTGGCCTGGTTTGAGATGCTCAGCCGCGATCTGGAACGTCTGGACGATTGCTCTAAACGGGTCAACAGTCTTCCATTAGGTGCTGCTGCACTGGCCGGTACCACCTTTCCGATTGATCGCGAATATACCGCTGAATTGCTTGGCTTTGAACGTATCTGTCGCAACTCGCTGGATGCGGTCAGTGATCGTGATTTTGCCATCGAATTTAACAGCTTCGCCTCACTGCTGATGATGCATTTGTCGCGCTTCTCAGAGGAACTGATCATCTGGTCATCTGCCCAGTTTGATTTTGTCGATCTGGGTGATGCGTTCTGCACCGGCTCGTCGATCATGCCGCAGAAGAAAAATCCGGATGTGCCGGAACTGATACGGGGTAAAACCAGCCGGGTTTACGGAAATCTGTTTAACCTGCTGACGCTGATGAAAAATCAGCCCTTGGCGTACAACAAAGATAACCAGGAAGACAAAGAACCGTTGTTTGACACCATTGATACGTTGCTCGGTTCTTTGCGTGTTTATGCCGATATGCTGGCTGTAATTACAGTCAAAAAAGATAATATGCGTCTGGCGGCGCTGAAAGGTTATGCAACGGCAACCGATCTGGCTGATTATCTGGTGCGTAAGGGTGTCGCATTCCGTGATGCTCATGAAGTTGTCGGTCTGTCAGTCGCCTATGCGATAAAACAGCAAAAAGACTTGTCGGCTCTGTCATTGGATGAGTTGCAACAGTTCAGTGATCAGATCAGTGAAGATGTGTTTGCGGTATTAACCCTTGAAGGTTCAGTAGCGGCTCGAAATCATCTCGGTGGCACAGCGCCAGAACAGGTAAAAAAAGCGATCCAAATTGCTCGTAGCGAATTGTAAAACCACTACCAAAATCGATTGACGTGCTAATCATTCGACTACCAATCTGATGTTCATAGGTGATAAGCAAATTCATCATCTTTATTTAGCTTTTACACTGACCGCGGTAGCTCAGCTCAAATGGCCACATTGAAATCATTACTCTTTTCGCTGATTGAATTAGCGAAACGCTGGCCCGGTCTGATTGCAGCGTTTGGTTTTATTTCCGGTGTGGCCAGTTATTTTCTGGTGGAACGTAAAGAATCACTGGCGCAAGTAATTGCCATTGTAATGCTGGTGAGCTGGGTGTTTCTGGTACTGGAAAACTGGTTACGCGAGAGCTTTAAAAACCGCTTTGGCCTCAATATACCGCCAGCATTGATGCATTATGTGACGCAATTGGTGCATCAGGAAAGTCTGTTTTTTGCCTTACCGTTTTTCCTTGCAGTCACTACCTGGAACCACACCCAGGCAGGTTTTACCGGATTATTAGTTTTATGCGCGTTGATCTCAGTGATCGATCCTTTGTATTACAAACAGCTCGCGCCGCGTCGTTCACTCTTTGTCATTTTTCATGCATTAGCATTATTTGCTGTTTTGCTGGTGGCTCTACCGATACTGCTGCAACTGACGACTGGACAAAGTCTGGCGATTGCATTGATTGTCTCTCTCCTGTTCAGTCTGCCCAGCTTGGTAAAGTTTGTCGTCAACGGCCAATGGTGGCGTCGGCCTGTCATGGTGCTGATGTTATCCGCTTTAGCTGCTGGCTTATGGCAAGTCCCAAGCTTAGTACCACCTGCGGCGTTACGCTTGACAGAATTTAATCTGGTTCAGCAAGTGGATCGTGAGCAACGTACCCATAGCATCCACATTGACCGCCTTGATGTGGAATCACTGAAACGCGATGGCATCTATGCCTGGACAGCTATCCGCGCACCTCGCGGCTTACAGGAAAAAATCCATCATATCTGGATGCATAACGGCAAACAGGTAGATCGAATCACGCTGAATATTGAAGGCGGCAGCGAACAGGGATATCGAGCCTGGACACAGAAACTGAATTTCCCCAAAGATCCGATAGGTAAATGGCAGGTTAAAGTGGTCACAGATTCCGGTCAGCTAATCGGCATCAAACGCTTTACCGTTGAAGCCAGCATCAACGAACAGGAAAGCCTTTTTGAGCGTCTTAAACCACCCTTCATTCAGGAGCGCGTTGAAGATCAGCAGAACAATAAAGATCCTGACAACACGCAACAACCTGAGAATACGGAAGGAAGAGAAAGCCTGTATGAGCGTCTGGCACCGCAGTTTATTCAGGGGATGAGCGAAAGCCAGAATGATCCTGAAGAATCGGAAAGTATTCAAGAACTGGAGAATACTGAAATACAGGAAAACACTGAAGAGCAGGAAAATGATGCTCGAGAACCGCAAGTGCCCGAAGAACTAACGAACACTGATGGGCAAGATATCCCCGAAGAACAGAATTAATCTTTTTGATAGACACCAAGAAACGAAGCAATCGTTAAAAATACCATCCACACCAGATAACTCGGCAACCATACAGACCACCAGCCTTCTTCCAATGGTGTGGATGAAACCGGGTCAACATGTATATAAGCATAGAGATTCAATGCCAGATTAATCAGTAAACCAATAATTCCAATCACACACAAAATCACATCCAGTCTGAATTTTTTCATAGCTGCCCCATGAAATTACATCAAGATTAACATAGCCATAAAACGACACAACTTGCCAATCCGACAACCGACAATCCCAGTGCCTTTGCTGTCGCTAATCGTGGCCAATAAGCCAGTAAACTCACCCACATCACTGCGGCCACTGATAGTAAACCCAGCCAGATCACAATGCCGACCACAACACCCCACATGCTGATAACCGGCCATAGTGAAACTATCAGCAATGCAATCGAGGCAACCCGCAATACAAAATTGTTTCGGGCAGATAACTTAGCCGCATTTAACTGCGAATAATTCCGCGGCATTGCAAGACTTAACCCGGCCATACCGGCATAACACAAGGCTGTTCCGAGCAACATCATCAGCAACATGTTCATTAAGCTGACTCCGATTCAGGTTTATAGACTCTGTTGGCTTCTGTTATGGTTTTTTGTTGTTTGCGTTTGAGTATTTTGACCGTGAAGACACCTAACACCCCGAACAGCAGTACCGTTAGCTCAAATCCCACGTTTGACCAGTCCCCCCGGGCAAAATAATGGAATAAGTGCTGGCCGGTGGTCAGCCAATTAACGATTGGCAGCAACAGAGATAAAACAGCAAAGCCAATTAATTGTTCTATCCAGGCACGTGAGGCAGGTCGTAATGCGGCATGCAGCAAACTGCCCAGCCAGATAAAAAAGAACAGCTTAATTTCCCAGCCGGCTCGATCGGCTACTTCCAGAGGCAACAGTCGATTCACCCAGAAAAACGCTATACAGGCCACCATTAATCCACTGATGGCGCTGATATTGAGCACTTCAATGGCGCGGTAAACCTTGGGTGTCTGTGCACCAAATTCATTGAGCGATCTCTGACGTCGTTTCACCATAAACAGAATGGCGCCAGTGGCCATCATGATGGTGCCCGCCATGCCCAGAATAAAATAAATCCAGCGCACGGTATAACCGCCAAAATTGGCAAAATGTAAGGTCCGCATAATACGTTGTGCGGCAAACGCATTACTTTTATCAAATAAATCTGGTGCTTCGATATGCAGCAACTCACCAGTGACAGCGTCCAGAATCACCTGGCCGGAACTCAAAAATAACAGGCGTCCGGTATTTTTTTCTTTTTCGAATAAGCCAAACACCTTGGCCACCGCACTGCTGTCGCCGGGATGCTCCACACTGATGAAACTAGCGGGTTTTTCCATCAATGCTTCCGCTTTTTCGAACAATTCCGTTACCGGATAAACCTCAGCTTGAATCCCGGTTTCTGGACGATGCTCCGGTTGATTGAACACTTCGGCAAAAAAGGTTCGTGGATGGTCATAATTAGCTATTACGCCAACAGGCATGTAAACCGTGACAAAGACGATCAGGCCGGTATAAGCAATCATCAATTGAAACGGCAAGGATAAAACTGAAGATGCATTATGCGCATCAAGCCAGCTGCGTTGCCCCTTGCCGGGGCGAAAGGTAAAGAAGTCCTTGAATATACGCTTATGAATAATAATGCCGCTGACCAGCGCCACCAGCATAATCATGGTAAAAAAGCCTACCAACCAGATACCAGCTGTACCGGCATGAAACTCAAAATGCATATGCACAAAATGATGTCCGCCCTGTGTTTCACGTTCCTGCTTTTGAGTTAGTAATTCACCGCTGACCGGATGCAATCGAGCTTGTTGGAACTGCTCGTTTTCATTTTCCCAAGTTAAGCCGATAGCCGGATCTACTTCACTGGGTAAACGTATTCTCCAAAGGTGGCTTTGTGGCGCAATATCTCGCAGATAGGCTTCACCTTTTGTGACTGCATCCAAACGCTGCTGCTGAGTGTTGGTCTGAGGATCAAACTCCCCCACCATGGCTCTTTCAGGGTTCATCCAATGTGTAATGTCATCATCAAACACCCCGATAGTACCGGTCAGAAAAATGGCAAATAATGCCCAACTGGCGACTAACCCACCCCAGGTATGCAACCAGGCCATCGCCTGACGGAAACGACCTGGTTCATTATTCACTGCTGTTGCCTGTTTCATCGCAGCAACTCCGTCAGCAGCAGACCTGTTCCGCCAATTATCACTGTCGCCGATAACATGCCTGTCCAGGCACGTTTGGCATCTTTAACCGCAAACACCCAGATAATGACTGCGGTATACACAGCAAAACTCAGTAATGAGCTAGTGATAACCGCATCAGCACGCGATAACGGCAAAATAGCGGCGACCAGAATCACCACTGCCGAAGTTAGCAAATAGCCACCAAATGTAGCGGCCAACAGCAGCGAAAAAATTCGGCCTGGGTAAGACAAAGTCATATAAGGATGTTCCATACAAACGGTTTTAAGCGAGCAAAGCCTTTTTCGATGAGATAATGGCTTCGCTGCCGACTCAGATGTTTTCAGTTAATAACAAGTCGAATGACCTGCATAAAAAGGCCATTTTCATGGTGTTTATCAACATTTTTAGTGTTTTCACAACAACAGCTAATGCGATAGATTATCGTTTGCATTCGTAATTAACAAGTCTCGAGTTTTCTATCCGTAAATGTTTAACGGTAAAAGTTTGGATTGGGTAACTTCCAGAAAGAGTTTTATTGAGGGTTATTGAGCGGTAGCAACAAACCTCAATTAACTATCTTCGACAAGAATTAGTGCGCCAGCCGACAAGAAGAACTCTCACTCTCCGGAACATAATATCTGCACGTGCCGCACTGCCGGGGCACCTCCGACATCAAGCAGTTATCCGAGGGGATTTATCATGACAGAGCATATTTGCACTCCAGGCTGTACACACGGCATCACCGAAGAAAATAAAAAAGACGTCGTCGAGGAATTTGATACGGCAAGACGTTCATTTATCCGTAACGCGTTTGTTGGCGGTGGTGCCGCCTCTCTGGGTGCCATGGGCATGTCCATGTCACCAATGAGTTTTGCCGCAGGCGCCAATACACCAATTAATGCTGACGCACCTGGCCAGATGCACTATTACATTCCTGCCACCCCGGAAACAGTTCTCTGGGGTTATTTCAGCAAGAATGCCAAGCCTACCGTTGAAATCGAGTCCGGTGATTTTGTCACCATGGAAACACTCACCCATCATGCCAACGATGATGCTGAACGGATGGTAAAAGGTGACCCCGGCGCAGAAAGTATTTTTCATTGGGATGCCCAACGCAAAGGTGTCGATAGACGTGGTGCTGGCCCGATGGATGCCAAGATTGGAGCAGGTGGTGGAGCCGGCGTGCATATCTGTACCGGACCAGTACGCATCAAAGGCGCTCAGCCCGGCGATATTCTTGAGGTGCGCATAGTTGATGTCACCCCCAGACCGAGTGGCAACCCTGATTACAAAGGTAAGACCTTTGGCAGTAATGCCGCTGCCTGGTGGGGCTTTCATTACGGCGATATGCTTACCGAACCAAAACAACGGGAAGTCATTACCATCTACGAAGTCGATGCAACGGGTGAGCGCAACTGGGCCAAAGCCGTCTACAACTATCGCTGGACACCACAAACCGATCCATTCGGTGTGGTCCATCCGACTATCGATTATCCGGGCGTACCGGTTGATCACAGTACCATCACCAAAAAAGAAAATATTCTGCGTGATATCCGTATTCCGATCCGGCCTCACTTTGGCACCATTGGCCTTGCTCCTGCAGAAGCCGATATGGTGAACTCGATTCCGCCCAACTACACTGGCGGCAATATCGACAACTGGCGGATTGGCAAAGGTGCGAAGATTTATTTCCCGGTCGCAGTGGATGGCGGCATGTTCTCAGTGGGTGATCCACATGCATCACAGGGTGACTCTGAGTTGTGCGGTACCGCCATTGAGTGCTCTTTAACAGGGACTTTCCAGTTTATATTGCACAAAAAAGCTGATCTGCCCGGCACTTCTTTGGCTGAACTCAATTATCCCTTGCTGGAAACCCAGGATGACTGGGTGTTACATGGCTTTAGCTATGCCAATTATCTGGCTGAACTGGGTCCCAATGCTCAGGATGATATTTACAGCAAATCTTCGGTTGATAAAGCGTTACGCGATGCCTATCGCAAGATGCGACACTTTTTAATGACGACTCAACAGCTGGATGAGGACGAGGCGATATCGCTAATGACGGTGGCGGTCGACTTTGGTATCACCCAAGTGGTGGATGGCAACTGGGGTGTGCATGCGATCCTGAAAAAATCCATGTTCCCGGCGCGCAGCTAGGATTTGTTTATATTATTCAGATCCTAGTTAATGGTTATGGCATAACACTTGCGAAAGGATGCTTCAGTATTCAAGGAATAAGACACGACCGTGACTGACCTGAAACGCTTTTCTGCCAGTGCTATACCCGCAGAGCTACGCCAGCCGGCCTGGAATGAAATCCTTTCCAGGCTCGGTCTGGCGAGTGATGCTGCAAGCTCCATTCGTAATGACGACAGTGGCCATATGGCATTGTCGGTCTCGGCACGCGACTCTGTATTTGTACAACTCACCGCAGCCCCACAGATTCTGTCACCGATCGCAGCCAAATCAACCCAACCCTTACAAGGCACTGTATTGGTGCTCGCCTTGCTGGATGGCACCGCGCAGGTGCTGGATGCCGATCAAACCGTCAAATTACGTTCCGGGGATATCATGTTGCTGGATCCTAGCCAATCCTGGCGACTGGCTTTGCAAACCCGTTTTCGCATCATGCTGATCAAACTGGAGTCATCCAGCTTTCTGCTCAGGCTGGTGCGAACCGGACGACAGGAAGCAAATCGCATCAGCACACAACAAGGTATCGGCGCGTTATGCCTGAACATGCTGCAATCGCTGACCGAACAGTTGCCTCATGTGGATAACAATGAGCTGCCTGCCTTAGAAGTAACGCTAGCCGAGTTACTGGTGGCTTGTCTTTCCCATAAACAATCTGCTGCCAATGAAGAAGCTACTGATGTGCAATTGGCCCATTTACGTCGGGTGTGCAGAACGGTGGATTCACGGCTGGACGATCCGGATCTGAATATTGAAAAAATCGCTGCGCAGGAAGGTTTATCCGCCAGATACTTACAAAAACTGTTCAAAAACAGTGGCACAACGTTCAGTGAATATTTGAAAAGCCGGCGGATACAGCATTGCTGTATCGATCTGGCTAACCCTGCCCTTGCCCAGTTCAGCATTGCTCAGCTGTGCTACCGCTGGGGCTTTAATGACGCGGCCAACTTCAGCCGTACCTTTTCGCAATTTATGGGCGTGTCACCCAAAAGTTATCGCGCTGCACCGCCGCAGGATCTGCATGAACAACTTCGCCGTGGTTGTCCACAAACCAAACCATCAGCTCGTTCGGCTGCATCAGCTCCGCAATCCGATGATGACATCCAAAAACGTCGCAGGCCATTTCAGGAAGTATTGGATGATCATGCTAAATATGCGCTGTCATTGCGACTTTCACCTAAACGGGTTTCCGACATAGATAACACTGCGCCTGGTCAAACCGACACTCACTCGCCTCGACAATATTACCTGCCAGTGTCCGATAAAACCGTTCACTGGGGCTATTTCAGCAATGCGATCAAACCGGTATTAACCGTTCATTCCGGTGATATTGTAACCATTGAAACCTTATCCCAGCATGCGTCTGATGACTGCGAACGTATGATCGACGGCGATGCCGGAGCACAGAGTGTTTTTCACTGGACGGGTACAACAAAGAATGTTGACCGGCGGGGTGCCGGGCCGATGGATGCCACGATATTTGGCCGTGGTGCAGGTGAAGGTTTTGGGGTGCATATCTGTACTGGTCCGGTTTATGTCAGCGATGCCGAACCCGGTGATGTGCTGGAAATACGCATTTTGGATATTCAGCCACGTCCCAGCTGCAGCCCGAAATATCAAGGCAAACACTTTGGCAGCAATGCCGCCACCTGGTGGGGCTTTCAATATGACGATCTGCTCACCGAACCCAAAAAGCGTGAGGTGGTCACGGTATATGAAGTACACCAACACACCCATTCACCGCATGCCAAGGCGATTTATAACTTTCGCTGGACACCGCAAACCGATCCCTATGGCATTGTGCACCCAACCATTGATTACCCCGGCATACCGGTTGATCATTCCAGTATCGACAAACAGTTCGGTATTCTCGACAAAGCCGTTATTCCGGTCAGACCGCATTTTGGTGTGATGGCCGTCGCCCCGCGTGAAAGCGGTATGGTTGATTCCATTCCTCCCAGCTATTTTGGCGGCAATATGGATAACTGGCGTGCAGGGAAAGGCACCAAATTGTTCTTACCTGTTGCTACTCCGGGTGCTTTGTTCTCGGTCGGCGATCCCCACGCATCGCAGGGTGATTCGGAATTATGCGGTACTGCAATTGAATGTTCTTTAACCGGTGTATTTCAATTGGTGTTGCACAAACAACGTGATTTGAAAGACAGTTTTATGGACGGCCTCAGCCATCCGTTTCTGGAAACGCCGGATGAATGGGTATTACAGGGCATGAGTTTCTCCGACTATCAGGCCGAGCTTGGCCCGAATGCCCAGACGCAAGTATATAAAAACTCCTCTATGGAAGCCGCCATGCGTGACGCCTTCAGAAAAGCCCGTCACTATCTTATGAAGGAACATGAGCTTAGTGAAGATGAAGCTATATCACTAATTTCGGTAGCGGTGGATTTTGGTATTACCCAGGTAGTGGACGGCAATCTGGGCGTGCATGCGATTATCCGCAAGGCTATTTTTCCGGACTATAAAGCTGATTAAAAACGCTTATTAATTGCCTTTTCTCAGACAATAAGAACGCTCTCTCCTTATCCACCTGCCCCATTAAAAATTCTTTGTAACCTGTAAACACTGTCTGCCACTAATTCTCAATTTTGTGACCCAGCTCACTTTACTCAGGTTAATGTAATTAGTTGGGGCCGGCGCAGAATGGGTTGTGGCTGTACTTGCAACTAAGCGTTGCGATCCAAGATCAACAGGCCTTTACCAATCGCTAAATTTCTCGCGACACATCCTCTGTACACCCAAAAAATAATCAAGGAGAAGTCATGGACAAAACCGATCCGAAAACAAACCGAGGTCATGGTGGCGAACCTCATCAGCAAGCGACCGGGAATACCTCCACACTCACTACCCAGCAAGGCGGCCCGATTGCCGACGATCAGAATTCCCTAAAAGCCGGAGCCCGTGGTCCGACATTAATGGAAGATCATATCCTGCGCGAAAAGCTGTTTCATTTTGATCACGAACGTATTCCAGAAAGGGTCGTTCATGCCCGTGGCTTTGGTGCTCACGGCTATTTCGAAACAACAGAAACATTAGAAGACGTTACCTCTGCTGATATTTTCCAGCGTAAAGGCGAAAGAACCCCGGCTTTTGTACGTTTCTCGACCGTGGCAGGCAATAAAGGATCAGCTGATCTGGCCCGTGATGTTCGTGGCTTTGCCGTCAAGCTCTATACCAAAGAAGGCAACTGGGACATCGTGGGTAACAATATCCCGGTATTTTTTATTCAGGATGCGATGAAATTTCCTGATCTGGTTCATGCCGTCAAAGAAGAACCCGATCGCGGATTTCCACAGGCGCAATCGGCCCATGATAATTTCTGGGATTTTGCGTCATTGATGCCGGAAAGCATGCATATGCTGATGTGGCAAATGTCCGATCGCACGATTCCACGCTCATTCCGGTTTATGGAAGGCTTTGGCGTACACAGCTTCAGACTGGTAGATAAAAACGGCAAGTCCCAGTTTGTTAAATTTCACTGGAAGCCAAAACAGGGCATGCAGTCTGTTTTATGGGATGAAGCGTTAAAAATCAACGGTGCCGATCCGGATTTCCATCGACGTGATTTATGGAACGCCATCAGTCAGGGAGATTACCCTGAGTGGGAACTGGGACTGCAGATTTTTGATGAAGAATTTGCCGAAAAATTTGAGTTTGATGTGCTGGATGCCACCAAGCTTATCCCGGAAGAGCAGGTACCTATTCGTATTGTCGGTCGTTTAGTGTTGGATCGGGTGGTCAGTAACTTCTTTGCTGAAACTGAACAGGTTGCGTTCTGTACCCAGAATATCGTCAAAGGTATCGATCATTCTAATGATCCCCTGCTGCAGGGCAGAAATTTTTCCTATCTCGATACGCAGTTAAAACGTCTGGGTGGACCCAATTTCACCCACATTCCAATCAACGCACCGAAATGCCCGATGCATCATTTCCAGCAGGATGGTCATATGGCAATGAGCAATCCGACCGGTCGGGCCAACTACGAACCGAATAGCTGGGGCGAAGAAGAAGGTGGTCCACGTGAATGTCCGGTAAAAGGTTTTGAAAGTTATCCTGAAGATGTATCTGGACCAAAAGTCCGTGAACGTTCCGAAACCTTTGCTGATCACTACAGCCAGGCCAGACAGTTTTATATCAGCCAGACTGAAACGGAGCAGCAGCATATTATCAATGCATTTGCGTTTGAGCTCAGTAAAGTCAAAACACCGGCAATCCGTAAACGCATGGTTAGTCATCTGCTGAACATTGATCAACAATTAGCCGAAAATGTCGCTGATAAATTGGGCATCGATCCGTTGCCGGAACCGGCTGATGCAGCAATGCCAACGCGTGATGATCTGCCCGCTTCTGACAAATTGAGCATTCTCAAAAATGGTCCTGATAGTTTTAAAGGCCGTAAAGTCGGTGTATTGATGACCGATGGGTTTGATGCCGATATTTTCAAATCGCTTAAGAAGTCACTTAAAGCAGAAGGAGCCATGTTGGAAGTGGTTGCCCCACATACCGGTGAAATCACCAGCAGCGACGGTGACAGTATCATGGTCGATGAAAAAGTGGATGGCGGCCCTTCGGTGCTATTTGATGCCATTGTGATTCTGCCCGGCAGCGACGCCGTGAAAATGCTGGCAGATATGCCACCGGCCATCACCTTTGTCAGTGATGCTTTTAATCACAAGAAATTTATCGGTTACGTAGAAGATGCCATGCCGCTTATGAAAAAAGCCGGTCTCAGTGAAATGCTGGACGAAGGCTGTATGCAGTTAACCAATAACAAAACCACGGACGAATTCACCCAAAACTGTCGTGATATTCGTTTTTGGCAACGGGCAGACTAGATGGTTTTTAGGTTTGAATCACCTTATGAGTCTGATCACCCGTCTGAATAATCTGGCGGGTGATTTTGCTCTGTTGTGATTCATCTAAGACGTCTTAACAGGAGATCACCATGGTCGCCAGACGCTATTCCTATACCTTGATTATTATTGTGCTGCTGCTTATCGCGTTGATTATTCTGCGCATGCAATTGCCGTCCATCGTCAAGGACTATTTGAATGGCAAAATGGCGGATATAGGCGAATATCAAGGAGAGATAGCCGATGTGGATATCCACCTTTGGCGCGGTGCCTATTCTGTCGACCAACTGGAAATCACCAAAAAAGACCAACCTGAAGTCGTCTTTTTTAAAGCACAAACCATCGACACCTCTGTGAGCTGGGCTGCACTTTTAGCAGGTAAAGTGGTAGCCGATGTGGATTTGATGAATGCCGAAATTCATCTGGTGGATGACGAAACTGACGACAAACCCGAAGAAAAATCCACCTGGCGTCAGACGGTGCAGGAGATTATTCCATTACAGATTGATCGATTAAATATTGATAATGGTGAAATCCATTTTCATAACTTTACCTCTGATCCCCCGGTTCATCTGGTGTTTTATCAACTGAATGGTGAGATCACCAATTTGAGTAATACCGATCGCAACGAAGGATTGGAATATGCCAATTTTGACGTGGAGGGACGGCTATTTGATAACGCCGATGCCACATTAAGCGGCCGCTTGGACCCATTAGGGGATTTTCATAATTTTGAACTCAAGTTAAAAATCACCGGAATCGATCTGACCAAGCTCAATCAGGTTTCCGAGGCCTACGGCAATTTTAATTTCAAATCCGGTAACGGTGACTTTGTCATGGAATTACAAGCCGATGAGGCCCAGTTAACCGGCTATGCAAAACCCGTTATGGATAATGTTGAAATCTTTGATTTGGAAAAAGATCTGGAAGAAGGCGTTTTCAGTGCGGCCTGGCAAGCGATTGTCGGTGCATTTGGCCAGATATTCCGCAATGAACCTAGAGACCGCATTGCCACCCAAATTGAAATCCGTGGCAATCTTGATAACCCTGATACCAGTGCCTGGCAGGCTTTTCTCGCCATCTTGCAAAATGCCTTTGTGGATGCATTTGAGAGTGATTTTGGCAGGGAAACCAATTCTGATACATCCCCATCGGAAGTTAAAACCACAGAACCTGAATCTCGCAATGATTCTGAAACTGAAACAAAAGCGGTGAACTGCCAGCTTCAGCCTATGTGGGAACAATGCGATTAATTAATAACGTCTCGCCACTTTGATAAAAAGCCGCTATTTGTCAGTTATTACGAATAGCGGTCACCAGTTCCGACTTGCTCATTTTGCTCCGCCCCTTGATATTCAATTGGCTGGCCCGGTTATACAGCTCCTGCCGTGTCCGTGACTCCAATGAGGAATTGGGATTGCCTGTTCCCTGAGTAGTTTTTCTCGGTGTACGGCCTTCTTCTCGGCGCTGTTTATTCACCGTGCGAGCCGCGATTTGTTCTGCTTTATCCGTCTTTTTACCAGTTTTTTTCTGTTGTTCTTTTATGTGCTCATACTGACGTTCGTCTTTATCTGTCCATTCGGCAACCATAATGTGTTCCTCCTGTTCATCGTATTAAATCAGCATCGTCCACATTATCAGGGCCATCACCACCATGCCTATATCCTCAGTTAAAGTAACCGTACTGAGTGGCACATCCAGAATTGACCCCATACAAGGGCAATTGATATCCAGCCCTTTTCGCAACGCCAGAATCACCCCGATAGCACCGAATCCCAATAGCAAGATGGTGAATGCATAAACCAGTTGCGGCATAAAAAATGACAGGTAGCCCAGGCCCAGAGCCAGCTCCAGCCAGGGATAAAAATAGGCATAAACCCGACTTTTCCTGGCCAGTAAATCATACATCTGAAAGCCATCAGCAAACGCCGAAGGATGAAACAGTTTTAACAAAGCAAAAATCGACAAAAAGATGCCCATAAAATAGTGCATCCAGTTGAGCATAGTGACCTGAGTTGAATAACTTATCGCCAACGCAGCAACTGCGCTGATTAAAATTAATGCCAGCAAAGGCCAGTAATCTTTCAGATGTTTACCGCGATCCGGCTGACGTTGTTTAAAAGCGGGCTGACTCATCGGAAATCTCCTTATCGGTGGATTTCAGTGGGATAAAAGTCTTGGGAAAGGAATATTGAAAAGCACTGCACAGATGCCATAGTTAAGATGGTAACAGCTTATTAAATATAATAAAAAGGCTCTGCCGGTAAGACCGGCAGAGCCTTGATATTCAAACTGATTTCTAATTTACTCAGAAATCATATTTCAATGTCAGATTGGCATTACGTGGGGCACCATAGGCCAGCTGACTGTAAAAACCAATGTTGGTGTAATACTTTTCATCAAACAGGTTATTGATATTCAGCTGAGCACTCAATGCAGGTGTTACCTGGTATTTAGCCATCAGTCTGACAAGCGCATAACTATCCTGTTTTAACTTTTCGGTCTGGCCTAAAGGATTAGTCGCCAAAGTATAATTCGAGCTTTCCCAGTTCACACCGCCCCCCAGAGTTAATTGATTTAAGCGATAGGTAGTAAACAATGTCGCTGTTCGACGCGGATAACGTGTATTGACTGCCGTTCCGTCAGCATCTTCTGCCTGAAACTGTGACCAGCCCACCATCAGATTCCAGTTATCGGTAATGGCACCCGAAATTTCGGCTTCAAAGCCTTTACTGGTCGTGCCTTCTGCAGCGTAATAAGCTTGGTTAATGGTACCTGGAATCAAATAACCCGCATCTACCTGCGCCAGATTATCCTGCTCAATACGGAAAACAGAAATCATTGCATTGAGGCGGCCTTGCAGATACTCAGCCTTGATGCCAGCTTCATAGTTCTCCCCTTCCAACGGGTCCAGATAATTTCCATTACGATCCTGGTAATCCTGCGGATTAAAGATATCGGTGTAACTGACATAGGCTGAATAGATATCATTAATCTCATAGATCAAACCAGCATAAGGAGTAACAACCTGATGATGATCAAAGTTGTATCGGTCACCATTCCATTTCATGCCTTCAATTTCCCAGTTAGTAATGCGGCTACCCAGGATTAATTTCAGTGGGTCGGCAAGGGTCAGCCGAGCAACAGCATAACCACCGACTTGTTTGGTGTTTTGGGTGGTGTAGGTGGTTTTTTCACCCCATTCAGGCTCTGGATACGAACCATCCCAGTCATAAAAACTTCCTGGCGCTGTGGCAACGCGTGGACGGTTATCAGTCGTTAAATCCTGTTTGCTATGCATGAAGCCCACCGTGAATTCATGACTTTTTCCAGCAAAATCAAATGGCAGTGAGCCATAGATATCGATAGTATCCTGTTCTCTCTCCACATCGTACCAGGCCGGGCTGGCAGATAATCCTAGTCCGGTTACACGATCAGGTGCCCCAGAGAGATATAACAAACGTAAGTCGGCTTCATTAATGTTTTTGGTATATCCGGCATAAAGCTTTAAACCAGAATCAAATACATGCTCAACATTGGCAAAATAATTGGTATGTGTTGAACTCCACTCCGTCCAGTCGGCTGCCGTAGTTTTTGAACGCGACCAGTCGGTTCTGCCGCCATCACTGAACCAGGTTGGCAAACCACCCCAGGTTGAACCCGTGGGTTTATTCTGTTGCTGGCTGATGCCGACATTCATTAAGGTGTTGTCAGTGAGATCAGCCGCTAATGTGCCATAAAACACGGTTTTTTCATTTTCCAGCAAATCGACATAGGAACGCTCATCCACATAACTACCCACTACCCGACCACGTATTGTTCCGGCTCCATTAAGCGGTGTCGAAATATCAACCGTGCCCTGATAGCGATCCCAACTGCCTGCACTCACAGAAGCATGCCCGGTAAATTCTTTGCTATCAGCTTTTTTGCGTACTAAATTAATTGCAGCAGAGGGATTACCCGCGCCGGAAATCAATCCGCTGGCACCACGTACCACTTCAATACGATCATAAATAACGGTGTCCATTTGGGACTCACCTGCCGCCCAACCAGATGACCAAGTGGTTGGAACACCGTCTATTTGATAATTATCAATATCAAAACCACGAGCCGAAAATCCAAATCGAGAACTATCTAAAGATTTTGCATTAATACCAGTCACCGTATTAACGACATCAGTCAGCGACTCCAGCTGCATATCATCCATCAACTGTCTTGAAATAACTGATACCGACTGCGGTGTTTCCCGAATCGATAAACCTAATCTTGTCGCGGTATTCATTGAACCTGTTGTGTAGGAATTGGTGCCTTCAGTCGTATTACCAATACCTGTCGCACTGACCTGAACCGGTGCCAGTGTCACACTATCCACTTCTGATGTTGAGTTAGAAGAATTGGCTTGCAGCTGATAACTGTCTGCAGAAGTTTTAACAATCTGCAAATTGGTACCTTGCAGTAATTGCTGCAAAGCCGAATCAATAGAATGTTCACCAGTGAGTCCTGAGCTTTGAAGACCTCGGGTTAACGCTGCATCAAAATAAATATTCACACCTGCCTGACTGGCAAAACGGTTTAACACACTGCCTAACTCACCGGATTGAATGGAATAACTCTGGGTGACTGTCTCTGCATAGATGTTGGTCGGATATGCCAGGACAGGCATTAATAACGCACTACATAACAACAAATGTCTGCTGGTGCCGGTTATCCGCTGAATGGCACGAACAACAGGTGTTTTTTGGGGTATCGATAAAGTGGTTTGCATAAATCCTCTTGTATGAATAACGTTGTTAAGGGGTTATCCACAAAGACGAGTTAGCATTTAAAAAGGTATAAGTTATTGAATTACGCCGAATGAACAGTCACCCAATAACGGCTGCGAAATGTGACATCTACTGGGAATAACCGCGTTACCGCCATTAACGCTTGGTCAGTATTGCTCACATCAAATGTGCCACTGATATGAAATTTCGACAGCTCAGGTTCAACACGAATTACACCGGGCCGATAACGGGCCAGCTCATTTAAAAAACTGTCCAACGGCATATCATTGATAATCAGCTTTTGCTGCACCCAGGCGTCTTCACCCTCCACAAGTGGCGCAAAAGGTTCAAATTCCGTTTGGGTAAAAATCAACTGATTACCTGCCGTGCAAATGGTCTGCTGTTTATTAGGCAAACTGACTTTTACCTGATGCTCAAACACCGACAGAATCGTGTAATCTTTTTGTTGCTGAACAGAAAACCGCGTCCCAAATGGTTTTAATAAACCTTGGCGGGTTTGCACATAAAAAGGCCGGATATCATTGGTTGAATTGGTGGAGATCATAATCTCACCTTGTTGCAGATTAATCCGTCGTTCCACCTCCGAAAAATCGACATTGATTGCTGAAGCACTATTCAGCATAACGATTGAGCCATCCGCAAGTTGCACTTCGCGTATTTCACCCGTTTCAGTGTGATGATCCGCCAGCATCAATCTGGCAGGTGAATACTGCCAAGTCAGCCAGCTAGAAGATGAAATAACACCCATACCAGCAATACTTTTCAGTATGTTTCGTCGAGTATTTGAAGGTTGCTCTTCTGTGTCTGGTTTAAGAGAATTAAATGCCAGATCACCGGGAAGTTGCTTGAGTTGTTGTTGCAGATTTCCCAGTTGCTGCCAGGCCCATTGATTTTCAGGCTGTTTCGATAACCAGCTTTGCCAGGCTTGCTGTGTTTTATCAGCATTGGAGTCCGCCGTGAGTTCCACATGCCACTGAGCTGCATCCGCCAGCGCTTTCTGCTGCTGCGGTGTTAATCTCGCTAAAGTCGCTTTCATGCATCAAGCTGCTCATATAACGAAAATAACAGACAATGCTGGGTGGCTTTGGCCATATATTTTTTCACCGAGCTTTCTGATATGCCCATTTCCTCAGCGATTTCGCGGTAGGTCATGCCTTTCAACTGGGACATCAAAAATGCCCTTTTCACTTTGGCCCCTAAACCATCCAGCATCGCATCAATGCGATACAGCGTTTCCAGAACAATTAAACTTTGCTCTGACGAAATGCCTTCCTGTTCGGGTTGTTGCATCAAGGCCTGCAGATAAGATTGTTCAATCGTGCGACGACGGAAATGATCAATCATCACCCGTTTTGCAACAGTCACAAGATAACTACGAGGCTCACGAATCGTTTCAACTTTGCCATGAAAGTCAGGTGCAGAAAGCAGTCTGACAAACGTATCCTGTGCCAAATCAGCGGCCTGATGAGAACAACTTAACCGCTCACGCAACCAATTTTGCAACCAGCTGAAATTGTTTTGATAGAGTTTTTCAAGACTTTCTGTCGGTGGTGGAGACAATGGCGCATTCATAGTAATTATTCGCAACTGTTAATGATAATGATTCGCAGTTGCATTTTAGGGTAATTAATTAATGAGAGCAATCCCTAAAAATATCTAACTGTTGAATGGCCTTGCCGATAAACGTTGAAGGTTTTAACGGTCCAGCCATTGTCGTAACAGATTATTGCGTACTCGCGAAAGGCGATCATATTGCTCTGTTTTACCGTTTAAATTGAATTCTTGACGGACTGACTGCTCCATATCAAACAGAATTTCCCGTTGATTTGGCTCCCGTACCCGGCTGGTGAGCCAACCAACAATAACCAGTCTTTCACCGTCGGTAACTTCATTAACCCGGTGCAGATACGTCGAGGGATATAACAGTAAATCACCCGCATCCAATTTCCAGCTACGTTCCCCGCTACTGTCTTCTAACACCAGCTCGCCGCCCTGATACTGGGTTTGGTCCGATAAAAACAAGGTGAATGAAATATCCGTGCGCTGGTTGTTGATCAATGCTTCATCGACATGGGTGCCGTAACGCATGCCGGGTTTATAACGACTTACCAGCAGTCGAACAAATTGTTGTGCATGGGTGGTCTGTAAAAATAAATCATTGGCCAGCAGGCGTTGTTCAACCAGCTTTAACACACCGCCAACTTCCAGCATATCAGCCTGCTGATTATGTTTTACCTGAATGGCAGCCCGGCCAGCCGTGCTCTGTCCGTCATGAAACAGGATATCCTTTATAGATGCATTAATAGCGTCGAGATCAATCGCTGATAAACACTGTGAAAGATGCAGGATCATATTGAGAATGCTTCTCATTTATGGCAAAGTAGATAACTTATCATACCCCCACTCAGAGAGACAGACTATGCAAGAAAATCGTAAAAAATGGTTAAGCATTGGCGTGGCTTTGGCCAGCGGCATCAGCCTGAATGCCGCTGCCGCGAATGTGTCCCATGATATACACTTCACCCACGAAAATATCACGCTGGCAGCCGCTGGTGAGGGTGAAGGTGACGGTGTTAGCGAGACCGATCTGAAAACCAATGATGTCGCTTTTTTAACACGCTTGGGTCTGATTCGCGGTCACTTGCTGGTGGGTTATGAGTTGTATAAACAAGGCCAGGTCGATATGGCGATTACCCATATGAAACATCCCCGTGATGAGCTTTATGCCGGGCTGGTTCCCTCTATTGAATATCGTGGTGGCGAACGTTTTGATGTTGCACTGAGCAATCTGGCTGACACAGTAACCAGCCAAGCTCCTCAGAAAGAAGTGGATGAGGCATACAAACAACTGGAAGCCGGCATCAAAGCGGCTGAAGCTGTGGTGAAACCCGATTTAAAAAACACTCTGCAGAGTATCAAAGACCTGGTCCGCACGGCAGGTGAAGAATATGCCCTGGGCGTTGAAAACGGCAAACTCGTTAATCTGCATGAATATCAGGATGCTTACGGCTTTACCCAAATCGCCAATCGCCGTCTGGAACAATTGCCTAAAGCCACTCGCAATGAATCAGCTGAGGCTGTTAAACAGGTTGAAGGCTATCTGGATGAGCTTGCTGATTTATGGCCAAGTATTGCCCCAGAGGGCGATGTGGATGGTGATGCTTCTAAACTGTATGGTGCTGCAGCACGGATTGAGATTGCAGCGTTAGGACTATAAACAGGACCAGGACTCGTTCAAATCTTTGCTCAACATTGGAAAGTGGAATGCTTCCACACAAAGTTTCAAGCTTATTAAGTATGCCCTGTTGCCGCCAGCTTGGCGGCGATATAATCACTGTGCTCGACATGTAACAGATTGCTGATGCGACGAATAACGTGTTGTTCTATTTGATGAATTTCGTTATCAGCATTAGCGAGTTGCCAAAGCAAGTGTATCAGTTCAACTTTCTTTTTCTGGCTGAACTGGCGGTTGATTTCTGAGGTAAAAGCAAAATAGTCAGTGGCTGATTTGTGAGCTTGCTCAGCTTCATTAAGCAAACTTTCTGCCGAAGTTTTATCGAGTGAAAAGCGTCTCTGCAAAATGGTCAACAGCATTTCCCGCTCTTCGTCTTTGAAATGATAATCAGAGGCAATCACCTCCACCATCAAGGCGGCTGCAGCGAGTTTGACCGAAACTTGCGCACCATCTCCGGTATCGTTATCGCTGAGTAATTCACGTTGTAAGAATTGTTTGAGTTTATCGATCATGAGGTTCTCCTGTACTGCAGAGACTTGTTTATAGGGGGCAAGTTCGAATAATAAATGGGGTTTATTTGGTCGAATGCAAGATAACAGCCGCCTGATAGCGAGGCTTGCCGTAACCCAACATGCGATTAAATTCTTTATGGGTCACTGGCACATAAAAGCTGTCCGTCAGCGTTTTGTCATCATCCCAATCAATGTCAGGGTCATGAAAATAAACAAAGGTATCTGAAATCGACACCAGCACCACCCAATGTGGCGATTTGTTCTGGTTCAGACGATACGAGCTAATCAGCACGACGGCCAGCGCACCTTGGTTCAGGTACTCCCGCAATAAATTCACATCAATATGACGCATCTGTTGCTCAACATCCGAGGTTTCCAGTTGTTGCATAAAGTCCTGATGCACACACTCCATTACCGCTTTTTTATCTTCACTGCGCACACCATTAACAAACGGCACATCATCACTATTGGTAATCAGGCTGGTTTTGAAATAGCGTCGCCATGCGGCCAGGGCCAGCCCCTGAGCACTACAGCCACCATGTCCGGAAGTCATAAATATGGTGGTCGCTTCTCGCCAAAGTTGTAATTCCAGTCCACGATCCAGATGCATTATCGGTTGCAGTGTTTTCATCGCCATCATCAAACTGGCAGGACCACAGGTAAAATCGGTACTTTGAGAATAATGAAATACTTGCTGATGCAACTCTTCTGGTTGTGGCTGCAATACTTTCATCATACGTAGCGCATTGGCATGATCTTCATAGTAGTCGGTGACAATTTCAAACTGGTGATAGCCCAGGCTCTCATATAGTTTGATGGCACCCACATTATCAGGTCGCACTTCCAGACGGATAAAGCTTCTGCCGGCGGTCAATGCAGCCTGTTCGGCCTCCCGCATCAATGCTCTGGCAATTTTCTGATTACGATATTCAGGTAATACCGCCAGCGAATAAATACGCCCCAGCGAAGTGCCTCGGGCATATAGCAACAGCACATAGCCCATTAATTTTTGTTGTTGCTCGGCCACTAATAATAAGGCGTTAGCCTTATTGATCATCCATTTGAAACTACGTCGGGACAGTTGATCACTATCAAAACAGACATTTTCAATTGCCAGCAGGGCATCTACATCAGCTAAGGTGGCCGCACGAAAAATTATCGGATCAGTCTGTTGGTTAACGACCATTTGCATTGGCGGTTAAACCTTCCAAAGCCATTTCAATGACCTGGCGTCCACGGAACAATACTAACTCCTGCCATTGTGTTTCATCAGGACAGAAAAAATCCTGCATGGCATGTTTGATATCCAGTGTTTTCTGATCAGACCAGTCAACCTTGCCGGATTGTTGTAGCTGTTGATCAGCAAACAGGACTTTCAGCATTTGCTGATTGCTAAACGTGCCGAATTCCAGCGTCAGAAAACACACATTATCACCTTGCTGATGCCAGAAATAATCATGCAGGCCATGTTTTACGCCCGAAGTAGAGGTACCCAGAGCCGGTTCCGTTACCGTGGGGCCAAATAATTCACGCGCCTTTTTTTGACCAGCCGTTTTAGGAAGGTGGTCACAGATCAATTCACCATAGCCATAAGGTCCCAGGCCGCTATGAATATCAATAACAACCACGTTTTCACGTTTTTCCGGCTTTAACTGAGTCATTAATTGTTCAATGGTCTGGCGTGACCAACTGGGTTTATCGCCACCATAGTATAGGGCATCGGCTTTGGTGTATTGGCCTTGGCTGAGCTTATCAAACTGCTCCCGCTGGTCACCAACCTGCTCAACGGCATCCTTTTTTTTACTCAGTTTTTCCCAGATGGCTACCGCCTCATCAGAATCCGGTAACTTGGAATCAAAGTCGACAAAATTACGATTGATATCGATACCTTCATGATCATTGCGACTGGCACAGGCAAATCCCCAGGGATTTAATGCATGAACCATGACCACACACACATCAGCAGGTAATCGTCGATGACGTCCCACAAAATCCGATTGAATGGCAGAGCCCACACCACCTTCAACACCATGTATTCCGGACACTAACACCAGAATATTTTTTGCCTTGGGGCTGCCGGCCCAGGCAATATCGCAGAATAAGCGTTCGTTTTTCGGCCCACGTAGCGGGTGGACAATATTATTGACCCGCTCGACAATGGAGCTTGTTTCCACTGCTGAGATAAACTTGTCTCTTGCGTCAGCATAGCGTTGTGAAAACACGCTCAGAACGGCATCTGCATACATGGCAACAACTCTCCTGTACATAAAATTTCGGCGAAGAATAGGCGACTTTTATGATTTTGACCAGATAAACTGCATAGTGGCAAAAATATTTATCACAACCATGACACAATCACTTTATGATGCACAAATCGTCTGGCTAACCTGAATCGGAGCAACGCTAACATCATATGACTAACCATCTGATAATCCTGGAAAATATTGAAGACTGGGCGCCTTATTTTCCCAGTGCGCAGGTCATCGCTGTGGATGATTATTTGCAAACGCCCTCTCCTACTGCGAGCGAGCGTGCGCAAATTATTAACCTTTGTCATGGCTTGGAATACCTGAGCCCCGGCTATTACTGTTCCATGGTGGCCGAAGCACGTGGGCATCGGGTAATGCCAAGTTTGCGAACCATCAATGATTTATCTCGCAAAAGCCTGTATGCCTACGACTTATCCGATTTTGGAACACAGCTCGATAAAGTCATCGCCGCCAGCGATAAACAATCCGAGACCAGCTTTAACCTCAAAGTTTTTTTTGGCCAGTGTGAATTTAAGGGTCTGCAAAAGCTGGCCAGACAGATCTTCGAACAGTATCCCTGCCCAATCATCGAAATCGAATTCAGTCATAAAGGTCATTGGCTGATTTCGTCTATTAAAGCGGCTCCACTCAATCAGCTCAGTGACAGTGAACAGGATAATTTTGCCAATGCGCTGGATGCGTTCAGTCATAAATTATGGCGCAAACCTTCCAAACGTCGCCAATATCGTTATGACATGGCCATTTTGCATAACCCGGATGAAAAAATGCCGCCCAGCGATGCGACGGCATTAAAACGTTTTATCGCCAGTGGTAAGCGTATCGGTATTGATGTGGAATTGATCACACCGCGAGATTATATTCGGATTGCTGAGTATGACGCCTTGTTTATCCGTGAAACAACAGCGATCCATAATCACACCTATAAATTTGCCCGGCGGGCTGAAAGCGAGGGGTTGGTTGTCATTGATGACCCGACATCAATTATCCGCTGCACCAATAAGATCTATCTGAAAGAACTGCTGGAAAAACATAATTTGCCAATGCCGGAATCGCATCTGCTGTATCGCAATGATAAAGCCGGTCTGGAAAAAATCGGTGCAGAAGCCACTTTTCCACTGGTAATGAAAATTCCTGACGGTGCATTTTCCAAAGGGGTTATCAAGGTCAATAATGTTGATGAGCTGCGAAGTAACGCGGCAGAGTTTTTCCAGCAATCGGCGATAATCTTACTGCAGGAATTTATGTTCACTGATTACGACTGGCGAATTGGTGTGTTCAACAACAAGCCAATTTATGCCTGTCAGTATTTTATGAGTAAAGGCCACTGGCAGATCTATAACCACAACACCAAAAAAGGCACCGATTCAGGTAAATCAGCCGCGGTGCCAATTTCCGAAGTACCGGAAAAAGTGCTAAAAATTGCTACAAAATCGGCGAAATTGGTGGGAGATGGGCTCTATGGTATCGATATTAAGCAAAGTGGCAGCCGGGTGGTGTTAATTGAAATTAACGACAATCCGAGCATCGATAGCGGTGTGGAAGATGCTTATCTGGGGCCAGCTTTATATGACGATATTATGCGAGAGTTTTTGCGAAGACTGGAAGCGCGTAAATCCCATCGCCAATAAACGGCTACGTTGAAATAAAAAAGCGGTGGCTGATTATTCAGCCACCGCTTTTTTGGTTCAGCTTATCGTCAAACCTAGAACGAATAGCTGGCACCTACATGCAAGCCACGGCGTTCGCCAACAAAGTAACGGTATTGTTGACTGAAACCGTTAAAGTCTGCGCGTTCAGCATAATCCGTATCGAACAGATTATGTACGCGGCCATAAAGTGTCAGACTCTCAGTCACTTCATGTGAGGCACGCAAATTAAACACATCATGGCCTTCATATTTTTTATCATTTGCATCATTCAGGTAGTACTCACTCATATGCACCCATTCGAGTTCAGCACGACTTTTTGGTGTTACATTCCAGCCTAACCGGATATTGGCCATACGTTTAGGAGCTGTCACCAGATAGTTACCTTTTCCGATATTACTGGTCTCTCTGTCAAAGTCATATTCGTGCTTGGCAAAGGTGACATTGGCACCGATATCAAATAATTCATTAAACGGATAAAACATTCCCAGTTCCAGACCGGTATGTTTGGTTTTGCCATCTGGTACGTTGATTTGTGTGCTGTCAGTAAAGAAGTAATCTTTTTTCTTCATCTGATAAGCCGCGATTTCATATTGCAGACCCTCACCAACCCGACGAACCCCTATCTCTACACTATCAATTTGTTCAGAATCTGCTGAACCGCCGGTAGCCCCACGCTGCTGAATCCGATAGAGATCTGTTGTCTGTGGTGCACGATTACCGCGCGCATAATTGATAAACGCAGCGGTATTGTCAGTCAGTTCCTGCACCAAACCCAGTTTGGGACTCAGGTTGCTGAAAGTGTCTTTGCCACTATCCGGACGTAAATATCGGGTGTTACCCGGGATAGTCGCGGAATCGGTATTGTTGGTGTAATCGTATTTGGTGTATTCATAACGAACACCTGCAGTTACACGGGTTTTATCTAAAACCTGCCATTCAGAATGAATATATGGTGCGAGTACGGTTGCATCGACTTCATAATCGTAGTGCACGCCTTGCGCAAATGGGCCTACTGTCGGGTTGAATTGTACTTCGGATAAATCACCTTCTGTATATTCAATGTCGGTACCCACAATAATGGTATGACCGCCATCCAGCTCTTTGGTTAGAGCAGACAATAAGCCAGCACTGGTGTGCTTGTTCTTTTCAACTGGTTGGCCATTCAAGAAATGCATCAAAAAATCCATTTCAGTATGGCGCATATATGGCGTTAAACGAAAAGAAGTGGAGTCGTTCAGCTGTCGTTCCCATTCAGTTGATAAACGGAAAGACTTTGCATTGCGGTAGGCATCGATGCCACGTTCTTTGTTCGGGTTACTTCTGGCTAAACTACCGTCTTTATAGGCTTCAAAACCTTCAATGTAACCCGCTGTTTTCTGATTCAGATTCGTCGCACTGAAAATAGTTTTGAAACTGTCCTGATCGCCGTAATAGTCATGACGCAAAGTGACTTTTTGCTGATCGTATCCGGCATCTTCGGCATAACCATTATCGGTTGTGCCGTTAACGCTGACACGGTAACCATGACGACCTACGGTGTCACTGACAGTACCTTTAAATTTGTACAAGTCATGCGGACCAACTGAAAAATCGACTTGACGCTCTAAATCCAGAGATGGTGCGCGAGTCAGGACATTAACCAAACCATGAACCGCATTGGAACCATAAAACGCACTGCCCGGACCACGGACCACCTCAATGCCACCAGCCTGTTCATAATTGGATTCAAACAGACCATTTACATTGGCAAAACCTGCTGCACGTAAAGGAATACCGTCTTCCAGAAACAAAAATGATCCGGCACCAGCACCACCGGTTAATACAGGTGAACGAATAGAGGTCAGATGCTCCTGCCCGTTACCCCGTTGAATATTCACACCGCTGATACGATTAATGACTTCGGTGATGTGATCGGGACGCACCAAATCGATTTCTTCTTCCGAAACTTTTCCGGTATTTCCTGCTAATTCAAGAATGGGTGTGCCTGAACGTGTTCCGGTCACAACCAGTTCGTCAAGCGATAAATCCTCTTCTTCCTGGGCGTGTGCTGGTAAGGCAATATTCAGACTGGCCAAGGCCATTAATAGTGGTAGTTTTCGTAAAATCGGCATGAGCTGTAGTTCCTGACGTTGTTGTTTTATGTAGTTTTGTAATTTTCTCATGTGGTGTTTTTGCAACACATCAGAAAAATCCTTAAAAGGCGTTGAAAAACGTCCTATCATCCCCATCTATTGACCCAGATCAATTTTTATCCGAAAGAGCCCATGGAATATAAAGACTATTACAAGATCCTTGGCGTAAGCCGCACTGCGACACCGGAGGAGATTAAAAAAGCTTACCGTACACTGGCGCGTAAATATCATCCTGATGTCAGCAAAGAAGCAAATGCCGAAGATAAATTCAAGGAAGTCGGTGAGGCTTATGAGGTTCTGCGCGATAAGGAAAAACGTGCCCAGTACGATCAGTTTGGCGGACAGTTTCGTCATGGTCAATCATTCTCACCACCTCCCGGCTGGGAAGAAAATGTCGGTGGTTTCGGACAGGGTAACTTCAGCAGTTTTTTTGAAAACATGTTCGGTGGCATGGGCGGAATGGGTGGCGGCCGACACGATAATTTCTTTGCCCGGGGCGAAGATGTTAACGCCAAAATTACCATCTCACTGGAAGATGCTTTTAACGGGGCGAATAAGTCTATCCGTCGTCCTGCGGGCGCAACTCAAACCGGTACTGTCAGTGTCAAGATCCCTGCGGGCATTGAACCCGGCAAGAAAATTCGCTTAACCGGCCAGGGTAAAGCCAATATGAACGGTAAGCCTGGAGATTTATACCTGGAAATCCAGATTGCTCCTCATGCGCTTTACCGACTGGAAGGTAAGGATGTTTATCTGGATCTGCCGATTGCTCCCTGGGAGGCAGCATTGGGGGCCAAAATCACTGCGCCAACTTTAGCCGGAAAAATTAGTCTGAATATTCCGGCAGGTGCCCGGAGTGGGCAAAAAATGCGTTTGAAAGGTCGTGGCCTGCCCGGCAAAACGGCTGGAGATCAGTTTGTGGTATTGCAGATAATGACTCCCCCAGCGACGTCTGCTGAAGCTAAAAAGCTTTATAAGCAAATGGCTGAAAAATTACCTTTTAACCCTCGTGAGAACATTGATAAAGCATTTTGAGGAAAACAAAATGATGAATAAGCTGAAATCTGCTGTTGTCTGGTTAGCTGGTATTACACTTTTAACACAGGTGGCTGTTGCGGCACTGCCTTTTCCCTGGCTTGATGATGATAGTCAGATGCCGACTCTGGCCCCCATGTTGGATCAATCCAAACCCGCCGTGGTGAATATTGCCACACGTAGCGAAGTGCGAATTCAGGATAACCCATTATTAAACGATCCTTTTTTCCGGCGTTTTTTTAACTTACCAGAGCAACAACGACCTCGAACCCGTCAGGCACAAAGCCTGGGTAGTGGCGTGATTGTTAACGCCAAAGAAGGATTGGTATTAACCAATAATCATGTGATTCAACGTGCTGATGAAATTACTGTTTCACTGCATGACGGTCGCAGTTTTCAGGCTGAAGTGGTTGGAAGTGATCCAGCTACCGATGTTGCTGTCATTCGTATTCCGCCTGAAAATCTTACTGCCTTGCCTTTAGCGGATTCAGATAGCCTGCGTGTAGGTGATTTTGTGGTGGCCATTGGCAATCCATTTGGGCTGGGCCAAACCGTAACGTCCGGTATTGTCAGTGCCTTGGGCCGAAGTGGTCTTGGCCTCGAAGGCTATGAAAACTTTATTCAAACCGATGCCTCAATCAATCCGGGTAATTCGGGTGGTGCCCTGGTCAATTTACGTGGTGAACTGGTAGGAATTAACACAGCAATCTTTTCACCAAATCAATCCGGCAATATCGGTATCGGTTTTGCCATCCCCAGTAATTTAGTCAAACAGATTACCGACCAGTTACTTGAGCATGGCGAAGTACGTCGTGCTTATTTGGGCGTACAGATGCAGGACATTACGCCAGAACTCGCACAAGCTTTTGGGATTGAAGATAATCGTGGGGGTGCTGTAGTCACCAATGTCATACCCGGATCAGCCGCTGAAAAATCCGGATTACAAGTGGGCGATGTAGTCACCGCTGTAGATGGTGTCTCGCTATTAAATGCGGATAACCTGCGAAATACCATCGGTTTGTTAATGGTTGGACAAACTATCAAACTGGATATTATTCGTGACGGAAATCCGCAGACTCTGACAGCTAAAGTAACGGAAATGCAACGGAGCACCACCAGCACACAATCCGGTGATGTTCACCCTAAACTGGCTGGTGCAACCTTTGGTGATATTGAACAGGATTCACCGGCTTACGGTAAAATACAGGGCATTATGCTGTATTCTGTCCAACGTGGCAGTCCGGCATGGAATGCGGGGTTACGCAGTTATGACATTGTCACCTCGGTAAACCGTCAACCGGTCAGTAATCTGGAACAATTTAAACAGATGGTGACCAATCAACCGGAATTGTTATTGAATATTGTTCGGGAAAATCAAGCGATGTTCCTGTTGCTAAGATAAAAACTATAGGGTGCGGAGGATCAACTCCGCACCCTCGTATCTATGCTAAGGCTATAATCCCATTTGACTGAGGCTCGGATAGTCATCTGGTCTTCGACCTGAAGGCCAGGTTAATTTCCGCTCACTTTTCGCAATAGCCAGATCATTAATACTGGCGAAACGGGTTTTCATTAACCCATTTTCATCAAATTCCCAGTTTTCATTTCCATACGATCGAAACCATTGGCCACTTTCATCGTGCCATTCATAGGCAAATCTCACAGCAATCCGGTTTTCGCTATATGCCCAAAGTTCTTTAACCAGTCGGTATTCTCTTTCCTTTTGCCACTTTCTCTCCAGGAATGATTTGATCTGCTCTCGGCCCACTGGAAACTCCGAGCGATTACGCCACTGGCTATCAACGGTATAGGCCAAGGATACTTTTTCCGGGTCCCGGCTATTCCAGCCATCTTCAGCTATACGGACTTTTTGTTTGGCGGTTTCAGCGTTAAACGGGGGAAACGGTGGTTTCTGTTCTGTTTGCTGCATGATTTTATCTCCTGCAATAGATGTATACCGATTTGTCTACCCACAGAATAGACAGATCAGTCTACCTCTGTCAAACTGGCACTAAATTTGTGAGAAATGATTATGGATAAACGCCAGCAATTAATTCATACCGCATTTGATCTGTTTTACCGAAATGGAATTCATGCTGTTGGGATTAATCAGATCCTGCAGACAGCAGGTATCGCCAAAAAAACGCTATACAACCACTTTGCCAGTAAAGACGAATTGATTCAGGCAGTAGTCGAATACCGCGATGAAAATTTCTATTACTGGTTAGCTGGCAGATTGGAACAGGTCAAACCTGGATATGATGGCCTTAATGAACTGTTTGATGCGGTAGATGACTGGATAAATAACCGCGTCAAATTACTCGCTGACTTTCATGGCTGTTTTTTTATTAACACCTGTGCTGAATTTAACGATCCGCATCACCCACTCCATCAACAATGTCAGCAACATAAACAACGGATAAATACTTTAATCGAAAGACAGATCGGCGCCCTGGGAATACTTGAACCAGCTATTCAACGGGTGACACAGTCAATCAGCCTGTTAAAAGAAGGAGCCATCGTAATGGCCCATGTACAGGGAGATTTAACTGCAGCAAACAAGGCAAAAGATATGGCCTGGATTGTATTGGCCGCTTATCTTAGTTAAAAATAATTGTTACGTTATTTAAGCAGCTGTTGAATGTTTTGAGCATATTGCGCTTCTGTTAATGGCATATAACCGGTGAAATGCAGCCAGGTGACCATATTGGAAAAATAGTGTGTTAAAAATACTTTAAGATTAGCTTTGTCTTCTAAAGACTGTTTATTCACATACAGAAACAATGGTCTGGAAAACGGCGTGTATTGACCATTTGCCACGGTTTCAATAGATGGGTAAACAGGGCCATTACCATTATCAATTGGTACCAGTTTTAACGTATCCCAATGACGGTGATAGCCGCCAATCCCAAAAAATCCCAATGCATTTTTATCTTTGGCAATATGCTCTGCCAAATACTCTTCATCTTCGCTGGCGACATAGTCGGAACGACTTTCCCGGGTGACCCCTGTTACATGCGTTGTGAAGTAGTCATAGGTGCCGGAATCCTGCCCTCTGCCATATAGTGATAACAACTTATCTGGCCATTCCGATCTCAGCTGATTCCAGTTCATGATTTCGTCTTCACTTTGCTTTGACCAGATAGCTTTTAACTCGTCCAGCGTCAGAGAATCGACCCAATCATTGCCCGAGTGCACAACCACTGCCAGGGCATCCTGCGCCAATGGGAGCTCGACATAATCAATCTGATTTTTTGCACATAAAGCAACTTCTTCGGCGTTGATCGGCCTGGAAGCATTACTGACATCGCTTTTTCCTTCACAAAACAAACGAAAACCCGCATTGGTTCCAGAAAACTTAACCGAGATTTCGGTTTCCGGTTGCTCCCGTATAAAGCGTTTGGCGGCTTCAGTAGATATCGGAAAGACGGTACTGGATCCATTTACGACAAGGGTGTTTTCAGTAATATTAACTTCCGAAAGATCATCCTGCTGTGAACACCCAGCCAACATAGCTAAAACAAGACCAGCAATCACGCTTACATATTGTTGTTTCACTGAGATTTACTCCGACTTGTCGAATTAGTCATGCTTGGAATCTTTCAACGATTGTTTCAAGTCTTCCCAGAAAATTTTCAAACTGGTGAATTTGGTTTCCACCGCATCAAAATAGTGTTCCAGCTCATCAATTTTCTCGTGTTGCTGTGCATCCATTTCACTGGGCATGCCCGCTTCAAGTTCCTCAATGGCTTGCTTGAGTTCACGAATACGGACTTGTCTTTCCTGTGGCGTTAAATTGGACATGGCTTAAACCTCAAAATGATTTGTTCTGATTAGAAGATCTGACTTATGCCAATGATCAACAATGGAAGCACAAAAAATACACCGCCTATATAGGCAACAACATAAAGCTTGTTTTTCTGGGCATACATCGCCAGGGTCTCGGCCATTTTGACCGGTAACTGGCGAAATACCGGCAATACATATATCAGTAGAATCGCCATCAGATTAAAAAACAGATGTACCAGGGCTATCTGCAAAGCAAGTTCAGCAGTTGGGCCCGATATCGCCGTTGCTGCCAGCAAGGCGGTGATGGTGGTGCCGACGTTTGCCCCTAAAGTAAATGGATAGATCTGTTTAATTGAAAAGACACCGGTTCCTGCCAGCGGAACGATTAAGGCAGTCGTGGTTGAAGAAGATTGGACCAGAACAGTAATAATTGACCCTGAAGTCATGCCAGCAATCGGTCCCCTGCCTACCGCCTTATGCAAAATGTCTTTTGCTTTGCCGACCATCACTTTACGCAGTAACTTACCTATCGCTGAAACCACAAACAGGATCAACGCTATACCTATCACTATTAACGCAATCCCCGCCCAGACCTCAGGCAGCCAACCCGTTATAAACTTCAACGCATCGTTGGCCGGTGCCAGCAAGGTCTTCATGAAATTTACATTACTCATGCTGACGCTGGTATCCGAAATGAAAAACCCGGACATAAACTCAGCAGTATTCTGTAACGGTTTAAATAAAAGTTCTAACGGTAACAGTATCAGAACAGCAAAGATGTTGAAGCTGTCGTGCACTGTGGCAGCAGCAAACGCCCGGCGGAATTCTTCGCCGTTACGCACATGTCCCAGACTCACCAGCGTACTGGTTAATGAAGTACCGATATTCGCGCCCATGACCATAGGAATAGCAATACTTAACGGCAAACCGCCCGCCACCATGCCGACAATAATGGAGGTGACCGTGCTGGAACTTTGAATCAATGCAGTAGCGACAACACCGATAATGAGAGCAATCACCGGATTTGATGCAAAAGAAAATAATTCCTTGGCATTACTGGCTGTCGCCATTTTAAAACCACTGCCAATGGCCCCCACAGAAGCCAGCAAAAGATAAATCAATGCCGCCACCATCAACCATGCTTGCCAATTGGATTGAGACACCTGTGCGTTTAACGAGGGGTTTTGCTGGGTAAGGGTAGACATGAGTGATCACTCTTATTGAAATTCACTCATGCAATTTAATGCTCATCTGTGACAGTTTGATGAACAATTTTCAGTTATTAATTTGAATAATTGGAACATTGCGTTAGTTGATATTCAGATTCGTGATAAACCGTTTCCTCGAATTTTTTATATCACTTACAAACATTTACATAGCTTGAAACAAACTTACAGAAAGAACGGTTAATCTGCTTTTCAGTGACAGGCTTTATCAAGCGAGGTAAACACAATGTTAAATTTAACAAAGACAAAAACATTTATCTTAATGGTGTTTTCACTGTTAATCATCGGCTTTTCAGTCAACACGGCCAAAGCAGACGTCAGAATCAATATAGGGCTTGGCTATCCAATCGGTTATGTAGATCATCGTCATCATGGCTATGTCGTGCAGCACCATGCTCCCCGATACAGCTATCACAAGCATCATTACCATCAGCCGAAAAAGTATTATTCAAAACATAAACACCATTACCACCAGCCAAAAAAATATTATTCAAAGCATAAACATCATCCGCAATCCTACCGTGGACACGGTAATCACCGTGACCATTATCGATATGAATCCAGAGGAAATCATCGGAATTACGGGTATCGGGATCATCGCTATTATCGATAATCCGAAGTCAGATTAGTATGATTTGAAATGAATAAGGCCCCAATTCAGGGGCCTTGTTATTTTAATCCTAGAAGCTATAACGGACATTGGCCGTGATATTACGGCGTTCGCCATAGCCGCAATCACGCCCAACGCCACGACACCAAGAAATATATTCTTCATCAGTCAGATTCTTAACATCTACCGTGAAATCCCAGTTTTGATAACCATATCCAATCATCGCATCGTAAAGTGTCTCGGACGGTATTTTAGGTCCAGCTCCTGTTCCATAATCAGAACCTACACTATCACCGATATAACGAACGCCGGCCCCAATACGCCAATTATTGTTCAAGTAATATTTATTCCACCAAGACGCTACTTTTTCAGAAACATAGGCCAAACGTTCACCTGTTTGACCATTGTCTGCATTCATATTGGTGTAACTAAATTGGGTTTCAAATTGAGCCCAGCGTTTATTGACTTGTAATTCCCAGCCGTCAATGGTCGCCCCTGTCTGTTCAACGCCGTCAGGAATATCTCCTGGCTGGACACGATTGGTTTGCAGAATATCAAAATAGGCCGCGGTAATCGCTAGGCTTTTATCATTAGACAAGTATTTGAAACCATATTCACGCTGCTTACCTGTGGTAGGCTTCAGCGTACTTTCTTCGCTGGTTCCAAGATTCATTGTGAATGCTTCCGAGTAACTGGCGTAAGGGGAAAGCCCATTTTCAAAGCGGTACATAATCCCTATACGGCCTGTTGTCTCATTTTCCTCGCTGGTTACATTATCTCCTACTTCAGCAAGCAGGATATTTTTCGCCCAATCTCGTCGTAATGCGGCAGAAACAACGACAGGACCGATTTCCATATGATCGGCAAAGTAAAAGCCAACCTGTCTGATTTGATTATCATTCGGATTAGTTGGGTCGAGAATACCAGGGTCAAAATTACCATACACTGGATTATAAAGGTTTATTGGGGTTCCAATAGCTGACGCTGAGTTATCGGTTTCCCAGAGAGCATCTTGCCGATCCACACCGATTGCCACATTGTGCTGAACGACACCTGTATCAAATTTTCCTTGAAGGCGAGCATCTAAGTTGAAAATTCGGGTTTCTCTATCCGCTGTAGTGATAAAACGACCAATGTTGCCATCAGCATCAGTGGTAAAACCACTTGGAGCCGTGGTGTAATGCTCCCGAGTTTTAGTGCTGGACTCCGAATAACGAGCTGTCGTGGAGAAAGACCATGCCTGGTTGAAGCTATGGTCAAACATTAGCGTTACTTCTGTCTTCTCACGGTCATATTTATCCCAGCCAGGTTCACCAACAAACGTTTCTGAACCAACATAACCCAGCGGTCCACGATCCAATGTTCCAGCTTGCGGGAGAAACTGAGCAGACACCTGGCCTGTATTCATCTGTCTGTTAAAGAGTACCGTAAAGCTGGTATCTTCCGTGGGTCTCCATGTCAAAGAAGGCGCAATAAAAAAACCATCATCGTCGACATAATCAACCTGAGTCTGACTATCTCGTTCAAGGCCAACAACTCGATAGAGTAACTTTCCATCTTCGGTTGCTGGACCAGTCACATCGAAAGCGATTTGCTTACGGTGAAATGAACCATACTGAGCCCAGATTTCGCCCTGCTTTTCTTCTTTAGGAAGTTTCGAAACCGAATTAAGTATTCCCCCTAACTCACCCTGTCCGTACAACACTGCAGAAGGGCCTTTTAGAACCTCAATACTCTCAAGTGCATAAACATTAGGTCTTACCGTATTATAAAAACCATACAGTTGACGAAGACCATCAACATATTGCGAGGGATCAATTCCGCGAACCTTAGCAGAGTCACCACGTGTATCTAAACCAAAACCACCAGCATATACACCAGAGCTATAGAGCAGCGCATCCTGAATCGTTTTGGCGCCTGTATCTCGAATAAAGTTTTCATCCACTACCGACATTGAGAAAGGCTGATCAACCAGAGGCACATTCAGTTTTCCCACACTTGGCTCTTTTTCCAGCTCGATATAACCTAACGTATCTGCGTTTGTCGATGTAACCTCAACGGTAGGCAGATCCAATGACTTTTCTTCAGTTTCCTCAGCGATTGCATTTGGTGTAAATACAAACATAGCCAATACGGCAGGCGCACAAAACAGCCGGAGCTTTTGAACAGGTGGATACATTACATTTCCCAGTTTGTTTAAATTAAAGCTAAATGATAGTGATTTAGATTTGCGTAATGTAAAGGAGTGTAACAAGCCTGTCAATTGTGGCTTTACGGGAAACTCCCTTAACCAACCATATAAATGTAAGGGCTGTCGTAGATAAACTTATATCCAGCTACTTGCTTTACTTTCGAGTGATAATGGGATTTTGAAGATAATTTGCCAGCAGACAAATAGTAAAAATGACTATTTATATTCCGTTAAAGCTATGAGCGATTTTCTTAATTTACGTCAAATAATCTCTCGAATAGTTAGCTGCCCTTCGTCCGTGAAGAGTATTTAAGTTATCGATCAGAAGCTGGTTCTCAGGTTAAGCGAGACACTACGTGGCTCACCATAGGTGTTGTAGGTATTTAGCCCGCCAATACGCTCGTAATATTTGCGATCTGTCAGGTTATTCACGGCAAGTGTAAGGCTGGTTTTCTGAGTGATGTCATATCCCAGCTGGGCGTTAAAAACAGCGTAACCGGTGCCTTCTCTTAGGCCTTTTTCGCCTGTTCCGATGACCGCTGAGTTTGCCGTCATACCAGCACTTGCGCGCCAGGGTGTACCGGCAAACCGATAGGTCCCGTAGAGCTTGAGCGAGTGCCGCGGCTCAAACAGCGAGAAACGTTCACCTTCCCTAAGGCGGTCAACCTCGTAGCTGCTCGTTATGTAGGCATAACCAGCCATCAGTTGCAGATTAGCTGTCGGACTGCCACTGATCTCTACTTCGGCACCTTTTACTTCGACTTCACCAGCAGAAAGGAAGAATCCGGGATTATCAAGATCGTTAAACGAGCGATTAACATCGCGGGTCCGGAATACCGATGCACCAAACTGTAGCTTGCCATCATTGAATTCGCCTTTGATACCGACTTCAATCTGCCTACCCTCGCGAGGGTCCAGATTTCTGCCACTGACCGCTTGCTGCGTTTGTGGCATAAAGATATCAGCGTAACTGCTATACAAGGCAAGGTGCTGGTTTATGCGATAGACCACACCAGCATAAGGCGTGAAGATATTACGTTCACGTGACCTTTCATCCCATGATGTGGAAGGGGAAGGTGAAACATTTCGGCTACGGTATGTGTAATTGCTAAATCGGCCGCCAAGCACCACAGTTAACGGGTCAGTCAATGAAAATCTGAGCTGACTGTACATACCGTTTTGGGTCGTTTCATACCCAAAACCTCCGACATAGGGCTTAATGCTGTTTTTGGGTACCAGATCTGCACGTCCGAACGGAACGTTGGCAATGGAAGAGTTCGCCCCGGAAAGTCTTTCTTCACTTAAACGTTCATAATTAAATCCAACAGTCGCTGCATGCTGCCTGCCAAGTAATGAGAATGGACCGGTGCCATAGACATCAAACGATTCACGTGTGGACTCGTAATCCCAACCTCTGCGTAAATAATTGCCAATTAGTCCAGTCGCGGGATCGACACCGCCGGTGGGGAAAGCATCATTTAAGCGCCAATCCCGCGAAGCATGTCCAACCAGTGCTTTTAGTTGCCATCCGTTATCCAGATGATGGGCTGCCTCAAATCCTATGGTGGTATTTCTCGTTTCATTGCGCGCCCATGACGGCATAGTTGTGGTTGATCGAGATGTATCAATCAGTGTTCCGTCGGTATAGGCAGGCAGCCCCATAAACGGATTGGTTTTATCGTCTTGAGATGCCACATAAAATGAGAAACTAGTGGATGAGGTCAGATCGTAATCAAGTGTGCCGTATACAAAGTTCTTACGACTCTTTGCGTCATCATAATAGAACTCGCGATCCTGCAAGGTGGCAACGAACCGTCCCCGCAGACTTCCGTCATCGTTTAATGGGGTGCCAGCGTCGAACTCGGCCCGGTTATTCGACCACGAACCATGAGTCAGCGCCAGAGATCCCTGTGTCTCACCAGGCGCACGCTTGCGAACGAAGTTAACTGTTCCGCCTGGCTGTCCAGATCCCTGAAACAAACCCGCCGGCCCACGCAACACCTCTATCCGATCAAACATTGCTACATCATATTGCTGGGTGGCGTTTAGACCGCCAAAAGCCGGTACACCATCATAGCTGGGTTCCAGAAAATAACCGCGTGAACGAATCTGGTAAGTCGCACCATCCCAAGGGGTTACGGTAACACCGGTGACCTGAGCCAATGCATCTTCCACCCGGACTATATTTTGATCTTCTATACGTTGGCGCGTGATCACACTGACTGAATTGGGGATTTCCATCACCGGCACGGCAGCTTTCCCCCCTATAGTCAAAACCGGTGATACATAACTGCCGCTTCCTTCAGTGGTAGCATCAGCCCAGCCCCTGACCGTGATCGAAGGTAATGTTTCGTCACTCTGAGGATCTGCTTTCACGCTGCTTTCAGCACTCGCATTAAACGACCAGCTTAACGCGAGACTGGCTAAGAAAAGTCGATGTAGCCGGAATTTTGAAGGCATTAAGACAGCTAACTCATTGGAAATCAGAGTTTGTTTTTTCATTTCAGTTCAGTTCTCAAAGATCGAAAATAAGATGCAAGGTGTTCAGAGACGCCGCTTCATTGCAGAATTTGGTTAAAACACTAATAGCTATGATACATCATATCTATTTCTTGTCACTACAATGCTTAATCTTTCTGCTGATTTTGCGGGAGTCTTACAGGCACGGCATTGTTTTTACAGCCTGAGCATTATTGCCGGAAACTGTGTCAGAGAAGACACTATAAGGAAGTTTTAGTGTGACCATTGCTCCTTCTCAGATCTAGACAATTACGGGTTACGCATGCCGCCAGAATGTCCTAAATATCGGCAAAAACAGTGACAACCAGTCGCAGATAATGCAAGCTTATTACTCTTAACACGCTCTGAAGCCCCAGAGAGCAACAAAAGGAAAACGCTTATGAAAGGCAGCCAAAAAGTTATCGATTTGCTCAACAAGCTACTTGCCGGTGAGCTGACCGCAATGGATCAATACTTCATCCACTCCAGAATGTACGAAGATTGGGGCCTGACAAGATTATACAACCGCATTGCCCATGAAATGCAGGATGAAACCGAACATGCCGATCAAATGATTAAACGCATTCTGTTTCTGGAAGGCATGCCCGACCTGGCACATCGCGAACCGCTACGTGTAGGTCATACCGTACCGGAAATGCTGCAAAACGATCTGGATCTGGAATACGCTGTGGTCAAAAATCTGCGTGAGGGTATCGCGCTCTGCGAAGCAGAAGAAGATTACGAAACTCGCCAAATGCTACTTAAACAACTTGAAGATACCGAACTGGATCACACTCACTGGCTCGAACAACAGCTAGGCTTGATTGATAAAATGGGTTTAAGAAATTATCAACAAGCCATGACGTTGGCTGAAGCTTAAAGATTTCATTGATGACCGAATGGTAGGTTGGGTTGAATGCAATGAAACCCAACAATAAATTTCAAATGTTGGGTTTCGCAAGCTCAACCCAACCTACCCTCGAAATGTAGATCCGGGAAAGCTGTAAGTTTACTTCCTCGGATCATCCTCTGGATTAATGTAGGTAATATCCCACGGTCCGGTGGCGATCAACTCCACAATGGTTTCCTCTTCCGAAGTCCAAACATAGTGGGCATGCCCTGCTGGTAACACAAAGCTGTCACCCACATTCAACACCTCACCGTTTTCCTTATCAAACGTCTCGCCCATGCCATTACCTAATTGGCCTTTCAACACGGTGATGACTTCGGTGTAAGGATGCGTATGAGCTGGGATTGGATAATTTGGTGGGAATTTCAGCCAAGCGATAAACACGCCCGCTTTAGTCGGATCGCCAAGCAAAATAACGCTTTCAGCTCCTTTTGGCAGAATCGCCTCCGGCTGCCAATTTACCTCATCAGCACGAAATGACTGCATTTTCTCCGCCGTCATCCGCTCAATCTGGTCTTCTGCAAATGCCGTTGCAGTTAAGCTAAACAACATCGATATGATTAATAGAATTCTCACAATAATGTCCTTTTAAAAGTTGGATTGATGGTAAATCCGATGTTCTGGAAATCGTCCAATATTAGGCTTTGTGCTAAAGACAGTCGTTCAGTATTAATCCGATTTTATATAGGAATTTTCCTGAAATGATGATTATGAATTCAGCTACAAATTTGTAGGTTGGGTTGAATGCAATGAAATCCAACAATTGGCATGGGCACATTTAAACCGGTTTGATATTTAATAAATTTATTTCGACTTGATGTCGAGTCAGGGGGAATGCGTGCCCATTCCCCTAACAACCCCAGGGCACCCCTTGTGTTGGCCTGCGGCTCCACTGCGTTGCGTTTTTTGTCAGGGAGACTCACCAAACTCGCTTCGCTCAGACAGGTAAGTCTCTCATCCTGACAAAAAGCCGCTACTCGTCAACACAAAAGGGGATTAGGGAGTGGCTTTAGGTTGGGCTAAATGCAATGAAGCCCAACAATCTTTACAAGAGTGTTATGTTGGGCTTCGCAAGCTCAGCGCCAACCTACCGACCGCATTCATCCCGTCTATTGCCGCCAAAAATTAACCTTGTTTTATGGATGAAGTGATCGAGTGTTTGAGCACAGCGACAAATTTGTCTGGAACAAATTTGGACGCCGGAGGCGCCCGTAGGGTGAGTGGCAGGGATGCCACGAATCAATTTTCGGCCACGCCATAAAACAAGGTTAATTTTTGGACTCAAGGCAATATCGGGTGCCCTTTTCTTTGGTTCGTTTCTTTTGGGCAAACAAAAGAAATGAACTCGGGCTTTAGTCCGAAATTGCTAAATTGGATGTCAAAATACAAGTTATTGGGCGATCCGGGTGTAAGCCATGTAGTTGAATTAAACTGTTACCGATGTATGTGATTTGAGATATTAAATTTAACGTTGGGGTTCGCTCCTCAATCTAACCTATCGGGCTTGCTTTATGGAGTTAGTAGTGGAATTTGAGTTTAGGGATAAATAGGTCAGGAACGAACTTGAGCCTTTATCATAAAGTCCAATTTTTTAGACATGTACTAATGCTCAGAATGTTTAAAGGCACATAAGTTGTTGAATTCAGATTATTTCCGGTATAATTTCCGGCTGTATGATGAATAAATCATCATTTGGGGAGAATGGATGTTAAACCCAACTACAATATCTTCTGCTCTCTTGCAGAAATCTTCAGAGCGAAATATTTCGGTTTCGAATCTCAAATTACAGAAACTTGCTTACTATTGCCAAGGCTATTACTTAGCGGCGACGGGTGAGCCTATGTTTATTGATAGAATTGAAGCGTGGGATCATGGCCCCGTGGTTCCTTCCCTCTATCACACATATAAAATTTATGGTTCCGCCTACATTCCCGGTGGTAGTTATCAACCTGTAGACTTAGGATCTCTCCCTAAAATGGTCTTAGATATTATTGATTTTGTTCTTGATAAATGGGGTAACAAAGGAGCTTGGTTTTTACGAAACCAAACTCATCAAGAAGCACCATGGAGAGAGCACTATAATGAAGAAACTGAGCAAGTTGATGGCGCTGAAATTAGTCATGATCAAATGCGCAATTTCTTTATCAAGCAAATTAGTGAAATTCAAGATACTCAATTATCAACAGTGCTTGATAGTGTTGATTCCACTTTTATTTCATTACCTGATGACATATCAACGGAAGAAGAGTTTTACAAATGGATTCAAGCTCAGTAGCCCAGCATTTAGTTAATTTCACAAAAAAATCATTAATTGAGCTAAAGTCCATGGATGAAAATGTCTCAAAGACATTATTCAAAAATTTCATTTTACCAATCAAAAATGGCCATAGACCACCTCATGACCTGCAAGGTAAGTACAAACCTAGTTGGAAAATGCCATTTGTAAACTCGCCTATGAGAGAAGCTTTTATGCAGCAATCAAAAGCTCTCAATCTATTTCACTACCATTTTGGTTATATGTTTTATAGAAGCGGAAATGATCCACATTACCCAGGTGATATTTCTGACGGGATTATTCACACTCAAGTTATCTGTAAACCTAGCGTTGTTGCACATAACATTTTGCAAGTGTGCCTTGAGCATCCATCTCCCTTCAAACAACCATTCGAGAGGGTTAATGACGAACTCGCTGCATAAGATTTTTACTTAAATGGCTGCTTATTTTTAACCGGCCTCTGCCACCCCTTAACCGTCTTCTGCTCCGACTTAGTCAACGTCAACGCATCAGCAGGAGCCGTCTTCCGAATAGTAGACCCAGCCCCAATAGTAGCCCCATCCTCAACAGTAACCGGTGCAACCAACTGCGTATCCGAACCAACAAACACCCGATCGCCAATCACCGTACGATGTTTATTCGCCCCATCATAATTACAGGTAATGGTACCTGCCCCAATATTTACATCCGCCCCCATATCGGTATCGCCGATATAGCTGAGATGGTTGATCTTGGAACCCAGGCCGATGTTGGCATTTTTGACTTCTACGAAGTTACCGACTTTGGCTTTGGCGGCGAGCTTAGTGCCTGGGCGCAGTCTGGCAAAGGGTCCTACTGAGCAGTTAGCACCCACTTCGGCGTTTTCAATAATACTGTTAGGCAGGATTTCTGCTCCTTCATGGATGATGCTATTAATAAGAATGCAGTTGGCACCGATGCTGACATTGTCGGCTATGGTGTTATTGCCTTCGAAGATGACGTTGATATCGATGGTAATATCCTGCCCTGCTTTTATATCACCACGTATATCGACTCTTGCCGGATCACGGAAAGTGACACCTGACATCATTAACTCTGTTGCTTTGAGTTGCTGATAGTAACTTTCTACCTCAGCCAGCTGCACGCGGTTATTGATGCCAGCCACTTCCATTTCATCTTCGCAGGTGACGGAGTTGATTTCGATACCCTGATTAACGGCTTTGGCAATCAAGTCGGTCAGATAATATTCGCCCTGGGCATTGTTGTTATCAAGCTGGGACAAGGCTTCTGTGAGCCATTTAGCCGGGATGCACATAATGCCGGTGTTGATTTCATTGATGAGTTTGGTTTCTTCATCGGCATCTTTTTCTTCGGTGATGCACAGCATATTGTCGTCATAATCACGCACAATACGGCCATAGCCGGTGGGATCCTCCAATATTGCTGTCAGTACTTTCAGGCTGTTGTTGTCGCCTGATTCAATCAAATCCTGCAGCGTATCCGTTGTGATTAGCGGCACATCGCCGTATAACACTAAGACCTGTTCACTGTTAGCAAAACTGGTTTTGGCCTGCTCTACTGCGTGACCGGTACCTTTCTGTTCATGCTGCATCACAACATCGATTTGCTGATTTTGCAGGTACGGCACGACTTCGTCAGCACCATTACCACAGACCACGGCTAACTGGCTTGGAGAAAGCTGTTTAGCGGTATCAATAACGTGTTGTAACATGGGTTTGCCTGCCAGAGTGTGCATCACCTTGGGTTTGGCGGATTTCATGCGGGTGCCTTTACCGGCAGCGAGAATAATAATAGCCAGAGACATAAAAGATTCCTTGTATCAGCTCTGTAGTTTAGCAAAGACCTGCAAACAAAAAAGGCCGTCCGAAGACAGCCTTTTCTGGGTCATCACTTTCGTGATTAATGCTTACGTGTTTTACGTGCTCTTTCAATGGCGCGTAACTGTGCCATCGCTTCTGCCAGTTGAACTTGTGCTTCCGCAAAGTCCATTTTGGCTGATTTATCGTTGAGCGCTTTTTCGGCTGCGGCTTTGGCTTCCAAAGCAGCGGCTTCATTTACATCATCTGCGCGTAATGCGGTATCGGCCAGAATAGTGACGATATGAGGTTGAACTTCCAGCACACCACCGGAAATATAAAACTGCTCTTCCTTACCGTCTTTTAATAACCGCACTTCACCGGCTTTTAACCGTGTCAGCAATGGAGCGTGACGTGGGTAAATACCCACCTCACCCTCTTGTGCCGAGGCAATTACCGCTTCTACCAATCCAGAATAAATGGATTCTTCAGCACTTACGATGTCAACATGAATTGTCATAGCCATCAGCTACCTCCCAAGAGATTAGTACTTTTTGGCTTTCTCAATCGCTTCATCAATGGTGCCAACCATGTAGAACGCTTGTTCTGGCAGTGAATCATATTCACCATCCAGAATGCCACGGAAACCAGCCAGAGTATCTTTCAGTGAAACGTATTTACCAGGTGCACCGGTGAATACTTCAGCAACGAAGAATGGCTGTGACATGAAACGCTGAATTTTACGAGCGCGTGATACAGACAATTTGTCTTCTTCAGACAATTCATCCATACCCAGGATCGCGATGATATCTTTCAGTTCTTTATAACGTTGCAGGGTGTTTTGAACACCACGAGCAATATCATAATGATCGTTACCAACAACCAATGGATCCAGCTGACGTGACGTTGAATCCAGCGGGTCAATCGCAGGGTAAATACCCAATTCGGCAATTGAACGTGACAATACAACGGTCGCATCCAAGTGAGCGAAGGTGGTTGCAGGAGATGGATCAGTCAAGTCATCCGCAGGTACGTATACCGCTTGTATAGACGTGATAGAACCGGTTTTGGTTGAGGTAATACGTTCTTGCAAAACACCCATTTCTTCGGCCAGTGTTGGCTGATAACCTACCGCTGAAGGCATACGGCCTAACAGGGCGGATACTTCAGTACCGGCCAATGTGTAACGGTAAATATTATCAACGAAGAACAATACATCACGGCCTTCATCACGGAAGAATTCCGCCATGGTCAAACCAGTCAACGCTACACGCAGACGGTTACCTGGTGGCTCATTCATCTGACCGTAAACCAGTGATACTTTGTCGATTACGTTTGAATCGGTCATTTCGTGATAGAAGTCGTTACCTTCACGAGTACGCTCACCAACACCAGCGAATACCGAGAAACCACTGTGCTCGATAGCGATGTTACGGATAAGCTCCATCATGTTGACGGTCTTACCTACACCGGCACCACCAAACAGACCGACTTTACCACCCTTAGCAAATGGGCAAACCAGGTCGATAACTTTGATACCTGTTTCCAGCAATTCGTTACTGGCAGACAGTTCATCAAATGCAGGTGCTTTACGGTGGATACCCCAACGCTCTTCTTCACCGATGTCGCCTTTCTCGTCGATTGGGTTACCCAATACGTCCATGATACGGCCCAGTGTTTTTTGACCGACCGGAACGCTGATCGCCTTGCCAGTGTTGCTGACTGCCAGGCTGCGTTTCAGACCATCTGTCGTACCCATGGCGATTGCACGAACAACACCATCACCTAATTGTTGTTGTACTTCCAGGGTCAAACCGACTTCTTCAACCATTAAGGCATCGTAGACTTTTGGCAGACTGTCGCGGGGAAATTCCACGTCAACGACCGCACCGATAATTTGTACAATCTTTCCAGAGCTCATCTTGCTTCCTCTTTCAAATAAGTTCGGGCTGCTCAGCCCTTTTAATTCAGTTAGACCGCAGCGGCACCCGCAACAATCTCAGAGATTTCCTGTGTAATCGCAGCCTGGCGAGCTTTGTTGTAAACCAGTTGCAGGTCATCAATAAGATCGCCGGCATTGTCAGACGCATTTTTCATCGCAATCATGCGTGATGCTTGTTCAGAAGCAATGTTTTCAACAACGCCTTGATAAACCACTGACTCGATGTAACGGACCAGCAAATCATCCAAAACTTCTTTCGCATCCGGCTCGTAAATATAATCCCAGTGATGAGACATTTCCTCGCTTGGCGCACCCGGAGTCGCAGGCAACAGACGAATAAACGTGTCTTCCTGCGTCATGGTGTTCACAAACTGGTTATAAACAAGGTACAGACTATCAATATGACCAGACTCGTAAGCATCCAACATAACCTTGATGCTACCAATCAGTTCATGAACGCGTGGTGCATCACCCAATTGGGTAACTTGTGCAACCATGTTCACTGGCAAGCGGCTGAAGAATGCTGAGGCTTTTTGACCAATTGCACAGATATCAACCTGCAGGCCTTTATCTGACTTGGATTTGATTTCGTGCAGCACTTCCTTGAACAGATTATTGTTCAAACCGCCGCATAAACCACGATCCGAAGAAACCACGATATAACCTACGCGTTGTTTCTCTTCACGATCCTGCAAATAAGGATGTCTGTATTCCGGATTGGCGTAAGCCAGATGCTGAATGACATTCAAGATCTTGTCAGCATAAGGACGTGTTGCCGCCATGCGTTCCTGAGCCTTACGCATTTTACTGGCAGCCACCATCTCCATCGCAGAGGTGATCTTCTGCGTGCTTTTGATGCTTGCTATCTGCGTACGTATCTCTTTACCGCTAGCCATGAATTATGCCTCGCTTACCAGCTACCGTTGGCTTTGAATTTTTCAATCGCGCTGCGCATCTGGCCAGCGATATTGTCATCAAAATTACCAGTAGTGTTGATAGTGTCCATTAGTTCAGCATGCTGTGAACGCATGGTTGACAGCAATGACGCTTCAAATGAACCGACTTTGCTAACGTCAACATCATCCAGGAAGCCTTCGTTGGCAGAGAACAAAGAAATCGCCATTTCAGCAATTGACAATGGTTGATATTGTTTCTGCTTCATCAACTCAGTTACACGTTGACCACGGCTGATCTGAGCACGGGTTGCTTCATCAAGGTCAGAAGCAAACTGAGCAAACGCTGCCAGTTCACGGTACTGAGCCAAATCAAGACGAACACCACCACCCAGTTTCTTAATGATCTTGGTTTGAGCAGCACCACCCACACGTGATACCGACAGACCGGCGTTAATCGCAGGACGGATACCGGCGTTAAACAAATCTGTTTCCAGGAAGATCTGACCATCTGTAATTGAGATTACGTTGGTCGGTACGAAAGCAGAAACGTCACCGGCCTGGGTTTCAATAATTGGCAACGCAGTCAGTGAACCGGTTTTGCCTTTTACTTCACCATTAGTGATTTTTTCTACGTAATCTTCGTTTACCCGTGCTGCACGTTCCAGCAGGCGTGAGTGGAGGTAGAAAACGTCACCAGGATAAGCTTCACGACCTGGTGGACGACGTAATAACAAAGATACTTGGCGGTAAGCCCAGGCTTGTTTGGTTAAGTCATCATAGATGATCAGTGCATCTTCGCCTTTATCACGGAAGTATTCGCCCATTGAGCAACCCGCGTAAGGCGCAATAAATTGCAAAGCAGCTGAATCAGAAGCAGAAGCGGCAACGATGATGGTGTGACCCAGTGCATCATGTTCTTCCAGCTTGCGAACGACGTTCGCGATAGAAGACGCTTTTTGACCAATCGCCACATAGATACATTTAACGCCTGTACCTTTTTGATTAATGATGGCATCAACCGCAATCGCTGTTTTACCCGTTTGACGGTCACCGATAATCAACTCACGCTGACCACGGCCGACGGGAATCATCGCATCGATTGATTTCAGACCGGTTTGTAATGGCTGGTCAACTGATTGACGTGCGATAACGCCTGGCGCGACTTTCTCAATTGGAGAAGAGCCGGTGGCTTGAATGTCACCTTTGCCGTCAATTGGTTTACCCAGTGAGTCAACAACACGTCCTAACAGGCCTTCACCTACTGGAACTTCCAGAATACGACCAGTACATTTGACTTTGTCGCCTTCAGAAATATGTTGGTATGCGCCCAGAACAACGGCACCGACTGAGTCGCGCTCCAGGTTAAGAGCCATACCGAAAGTGTTGCCTGGAAACTCAAGCATTTCCCCGGACATGACATCGGCAAGACCATGAATGCGCACGATACCATCGGTAACACCGACTACGGTGCCTTCTGTTCGTGCTTCAGTAGCCCCGTCAAAGCTTTCAATTCGCTTTTTAATCAGGTCACTGATTTCTGCTGAATTCAGTTGCATCTCTGTTTCCTCTTTACGGGCCGCTTAGCTTATCGCGCTGGCCAGTCTGTTCAATTTACCTAAGGCAGATCCATCGATTACCAGATCGCCTGCCCGAATGATTGCGCCGCCCAGCAGACTTTCGTCTACGCTTTCGCTGAGGGTGATTTCTTTACCCAGGCGTTTTTTAAGTGCAGCAGCAATCTTGCTTTTTTGTTCATCCGTCAACGGCCGTGCGGTTATCACATCGGCTGACAGCATTTGTTCCGCATCGGCGCGTAACTCTTCATATAGCTCTGCAATTTCCGGCAACAGCAGCAATCGATTGTTTTCTGCCAGAAGCAGCAGAAAACTACGAGCATCTGTGCTGAGCTCACCAGTGATATCGGCAAGCAGATTAACTGCCTGTTCATCACTGACCGCAGGGCTCACCAATATGGATTGCACCTCGGGAGTAGCAGCGCATTGCGCCAGTACACTAAGCAGCTCAGACCATGACTGCATGTCGCCTTTTTCTTGTGCAATCGCAAATACGGCTGATGCGTAGGGGCGAGCGATGGTTATTGATTCTGCCATCCTATGATTCCTCTAGATTTGGCTGACCAACTCATCGAGCAGGTCGGTGTGGGCTTTGTCATCAATCTCACGACTAAGGATTTTGCCAGCACCTGCCAGTGCAACTGTCGCAACTTGTGCTCTCAGTTCATCACGGGCGCGGTTCGCTTCCTGCTCAATTTCTGCACGGGCAGAAGAGAGAATTCGCTCACCTTCAGTACGCGCAGTGCCTTTGGCTTCATCGACAATTTCATTTCCGCGGCGCTGTGCCTGAGAAACGATTTCGCTTGCCTGATCTTTTGCTTCATGAATTACCTGTTGGGCACGTTTTTCTGCCAACTCTTGTTCATGACGACCACGTTCTGCCGCAGCCAGACCATCAGCGATTTTCTTTTTGCGTTCTTCCAACGCCTGCATGATAGGCGGCCAGACGTACTTCATGCAGAATGCGACGAAAATCGCAAAGGCAATTAGCTGGCCTATCAAGGTTGCATTGATATTCATGCCTGTACCTCTTGTTTATCGCTATTGGGAGTTGAGTTAATGATCTTAACCAGCTACCGCGAACAGTACATACATTGCCAAACCAACAGCGATCATTGGTACCGCGTCAACCAGACCCGCAACCAGGAAGAACTGTGTACGCAACATTGGCACTAATTCAGGTTGGCGAGCAGCAGCTTCCAGGAAACGACCACCCAACAGACCGACACCAACGGCCGCACCCAGAGCACCCAGACCAATCATCAGTGCACCCGCAATATAAACTAAACCCATATCCATTTTTCTCTCCTACGAACGTCTAAAGACTAAAAAAATAAAGTTACAACTCAATCAAACTCAATGATGTTCCTGATGTGCCATATCCATATATACCGTGGTCAGCACCATAAAGATGAATGCTTGCAACGTAATAATCAGAATATGGAAAATCGCCCAGCCAACCTGTAACAGACCGGCAAAAGAACCCAGAACAAGACCGGCACCGTACATGGTAGCGATCAAAATGAACACCATTTCACCTGCATACATGTTGCCGAACAACCGTAATGCCAGTGAAAATGGTTTTGCAATCAAGGTGACAGTTTCCAGCACAAGGTTGATAGGCAGCGCCCATTTACCAAAAGGCTGCAAGGTCAGTTCGCCAACGAAACCACCGACGCCTTTGACTTTGAAACTGTAATAAAGCATGAGTAAGAAAACGAATAATGCCATGCCAAGCGTGGCATTTGGATCGGTTGTCGGGACGATTTTGAAGAACACATCGTGCGGATCAACACCGAATATGGCTGATGCACCGTGAGCCACGGCCAGGGGAATAACATCTACCGGAATTAAGTCCATCAGGTTCATCAGGAAAACCCAGACAAAGATGGTTAATGCCATCGGAGCAACCAGAGTATTTTTACCGCCGCTGAATGAACCACGAACCGTGTCGTCAATAAACTCCATTATCCATTCTGCGAAATTCTGTGTGCCGGTCGGGACGCCGGCGGAGACTTTTTTGGCAACGCTGCGGAAAAACCACATCATCAAACCGCCAAGTAAAATCGACATAAACATGGTGTCGACGTTGATGGACCAAAAACCCATTTGCGCCGCCTCACCAGAAGACATCGCAAAACCATAATCACCTGTCGGAGCCCATACGCCCGGCTCTATCTCTTCGTGTTTCTGACCGAAAGTCAGATTCTGAAGGTGATGCTTGATGTATCCTGAAGTTGTTAATTCTTCCGCCATGTTTGTCTCAAGCCCGTTTCATATTTCCAAACAATAAAACCACTTGTATCGCGACGAAGCCGAGCAGTAGCGGTAACGCGGTAAATTCAAACACCACGAAGCCAACCACAAACATGGCCAGGGTAAAAACCCATCGTTCTGCAATACACCTGTATATGCCACCGAGATTTTTTGCCGGATTGGCACCAGCCTTCATGACTGTTCTCAGTAAATGCCATTTCAACAATAGTGTGTTAGCCACACTAATCATGCCTCCAAAGCATACGGCTATGGCGACATCCTTGCCATGTAACCATGAGACACAAGCCACTATGATCAGCAACGCTATAAACTGGGTTTTTAGCAGCTGATTGACGGGCCTGACCCTGGTTAATTGCTCCATTTTTATCCGCTGGATCTTAGTTTTGCCTTAAGCAAATCAGGGAATTATATAGACCTATGCTTTGCATGGTCAACGACTATCTCGCTTAATTTATTTCAGGCAGATTAAATTTGCAGATTTATGAATTCGCTTAATCCTGATTTTTTCACTGTGAAAGATTCCATTTATGATTCTGGTTTTGCAAAAACTTGCCTGTGATATTTTCCCGAAGAAAGCATTATTTCAGCCCATCAGGCTTTTAAAGGTGATGCATTGGGAACCCGGCTTAATCTTGAAGATCAAGGGATTTAGGTTGCAGATCGAATTTTAAACAATGCGCCTGATATAACTTTTTAAGCTCCGCTTCTCCCATCAAATTACCCGGTTCATCGCGATAGCTGATTTCACCACTGACTGGCGACCCCTGCCATTTTTGCTCAATTTGTTTACGTTCAGGCTGTTGTTTGAACCAGGCAATAAATTCATTGGCTTTGGCCAACAGCCGATAGCTTGATCCCCACGCATTCACGGCCATCGTGTAGTAATACGGTTGCGGTGCAATATTTCCCGGAATAATTTCAATCTTGCCAAACCAGGGGCTGGCTGGATTTTCACAGGCCCAGTAATAAATAGGCAGATCTACGCCAAAAGCGTCGACAACGCCATCCGACAGACAATTATGAATTCGGGTCTGATCGGAATAGGCAATTAAATTTTCCAGTTTAATCCTTCCATCCGCTTTGCCTTCGTTGCTACTCCAGCGCAAACCTTGATCTTCAAGCACCTGAAAAGCGGCTGGATCATTGATAATACCCACTACTTTGCCATTGAGATCTTCCAGCCGGGAGATATTGCTGTCACCCTTTCTGCGAGCCAACACCCAATGCAGATAGGTATAGGCCTCGGAATAAGCAACATTGTCGTATTCAGCGGATGGGGGAAGTGCGCTGATCACAACGTCTGCAGGCGGCTCACCATATTTTTTACCTGCGGTAAGTAATTCAGTGCACATATCCCATGGCGCTTCGATAAATTCACATTCAACGCCAAGGAACCGTGCAAATGCTCTGGCGTAATCTACATCCAGCCCTTTCAGTGGCTCACCGAGTTTTTCACGAAATGACAGACCAACAAAATTGGGTTCTATCGCCACTCGCAATGTTCCTCGCCGCAAAATATCATCGAGTTGGTCATGCGATGCATCCGGCACCAAAAAGAGTTTTTTCAGCGTGTTATCCATTGCTTTTACGGCTGGCTCGATCTGCGCTGACTGAATATCAATTTTTTCCAAACCGCTGGACATATCTTCAACCACATCGTTAATGATCTTGTTCTTGCCATGTATGCGCTGCATAACGCCTTTGTTTAAATCCAGCGTTTCAAAAATCACCGCCGTGTTTTCCATAATCGCTCGCAGTTGCTCACTGATAGATTGAAACAATTCGGTGAGCTGACCGGTAGCAGATTGAATAACCTCAACAAAACTGTTCAGTCTTTCGGTATTGGTTTCGCGGATATGATCCAGTTCAGTGTTAACCTCTGTAAAATCCAGCTGTTTGGCTGCTTGCTGCGCCTGCTCCATGGTTACGGCAGCCAGTCTTCGAACCTCATCAGCCACGACGGCAAATCCCCGGCCGTGCTCCCCGGCACGCGCTGCTTCAATAGCCGCATTTAGCGCCAGCATATTCACGCCACGCCCGATTTCCAGAATGCCATCCAGCACTTGCGTAACACTATTGGATTTTTCATTGAGAGTAAGTGATATGTCTTGCATTGCCTGCCCGACAGCGCCATTCACATCCCGCACTTCCACGTCTATTTGTGCCTGTAATGCGCCAACCGTAGAGTTTGAGCTATTCAGGTAATCATTAGCCTGCCTGAGTTCACTATCCAGTTTGTCAGTACGCTGGCCGATTTCTGATAAAAAGTTTTGCTGTACCTCCAGCGCGCGGAAAATCTGTCGTGAAAGCTGTGCTGTCTGGCTGCTTACTAATTGCAGGGAACGATAAAAACGCTTTTCTGCCTCAGAAAATTGTTGGGGGGATGTCGCCTCATCCTGCTCCAAAGAATTTGCAATCGGAGGCTCATTGAACTCTGATGAATTAAATATTCTGTCCAACAGTTTCATTGCTGACTCCATAAATGTCGATTCAACAGAGCTATGCAATTGTCAGTCCAGCAATGACTGACACGCGTGAATGGATATGCAATGCTTTTAAAAATGAGATGTTAGAAAAAACGGTGCTGAATGGAGGTCATCTAACTTGCAGTAAGGTAAACAAAGTTGCACCAGAGTGAAACATAGACTTCACCCGTTCTGTGCAAATTGATCTCTGACTATCTTTTTAAACCCCAATTTGTTTAATCAGGTGTTTTAGCTCATCAACATTGGAATAATCAAAAACCAGTTTTCCTTTGCCATTGGCGCGGTGCTTGATACTAAAGCCTTTACCCAGTTTTTCAGCAAGACGCTGTTCGAGTCGCTCGATTTCTTCCAGTGATGGCTGAGGGACTTCCTGTTTATCTGCCGGGGAGGATTTCAACAGACGACGAATAAGCTGTTCTGTCTCACGGACAGACAGACCCTTTTCAACGATCTGCAAAGCGGCTTCTGACTGACTTTCACCTTCCAGAGCCAATAACGTTCGGGCATGGCCCATTTCCAGATCGCAGTTTTCCAGCAACTTTTTCACATCATCATTGAGATTACGCAGACGCAGTAAATTAGTGATGGTGGCGCGGGATTTCCCCACAGCTTCAGCCGTTTGCTGATGGGTTAATTCAAATTCTTCACGCAGTCGATGCAAGGCATTGGCCTCTTCCATCGGGTTGAGATTTTCGCGTTGAATGTTCTCAATCAATGCCATCGCGATTGCATTGCGATCCGACACATCTTTGATCAAAACCGGAACACTTTCCAGGCCAGCCAGCTTGGAAGCCCGCCAGCGGCGTTCCCCGGCAATGATTTCGTAATGCCCGCCGTCAATCGGTCTCACCACAATCGGTTGCACCAGACCTTGAGAACGGATGGAGTCGGCAAGTTCTTCAAGGGATTCCTGAGACATATCCATGCGTGGCTGATATTTGCCGGGTTGAATCATGTCCAGCGGAAAATGTTGCAAGCTGTCATTCAGGCTGTTTTCGTCCTGATTGACGTCACCTAACAGTGCATCCAGTCCTCTGCCTAATCCTCTTTTTTTACTTACCATATTTAGGAATACCTGTGTGTTAGCTTGCCGTTGTCGCTTTTTTATCACGTCGCATCAATTCACTGGCTAAAGCCATATAGGCAATTGAGCCACGCGAAGTTCGATCATAATTTAACACAGGCAGACCATGGCTGGGCGCTTCGGCTAAGCGAACATTACGCGGAATTATCGAATGAAAGACTTTACCCTGGAAATGACTTATCAATTGGCGTGACACCTGATTGGCCAGATTATTACGCGCATCGAACATGGTGCGCACCATACCGGTGACTTCCAATGCCGGATTGGCGCGTTGTTTTACCCGTTCGATAGTACGCAACAACGAGGTGAGTCCTTCCAACGCATAGTATTCACATTGAATCGGAATCAAGACACCTTTTGAAGCGACCAGCGCGTTGACTGTTAACATGCTCAAAGATGGCGGACAGTCGATCAGGATAAAATCGTATTTTTCCTTACTGGATTCCAGCGCCAATCTAAGCCGGTGCTCACGAAGTTTGATTTCCAGCAACTGGACTTCTGCTGCCGTCAAATCGGTATTGGTTGGCATCACATCAAAGCCCAAGCCTTCCGGGCGAATGATCGCATCACTGGCTTTGGCTTCAGCCATAATAACGTCATAACTGCTGATTTCGATGGCATCTTTATCAATGCCACAACCGGTGGTCGCATTACCCTGCGGATCTAAATCAATCATTAATACTTTCTTGCCAGAATCAGCAAGTGAAGCCGCCAGATTTACTGTGGTGGTCGTTTTACCGACACCGCCCTTCTGATTGGTAACCGCGAATATATTTCCCACTGATGCTAATCCTTAATCAGTCTTACCAGATGCCTTTCAGCCTGATCTCCCGGTACGTTCAGCGTGACAATATCCTGCAGTTTGAAACCGCTTTTAATTGCTGCGAGTTCTTGTTCCGGATAGACGCCTTTCATCAAAACCAGGCTGCCAGCATCATCGCAGTGTCTCGCGGCTAAATCAATAATCTCAGCGATTGTGGCAAATGCCCGAGCGGTTACAACGTCAAATTTTGGCAAAGTTATTTGTTCTACTCTGCCATGTATTACCGTCACATTATTCAATTTCAGCTCGGCTTTCACCTGCTGTAAAAAACGTGTTTTTTTGATATTGCTATCGAGCAGGGTGACTGACATTTGCGGAAAACAGATAGCAATTGGAATACCGGGCAGTCCTGCTCCACTCCCAACATCTAACAGGTTAGTGCAGTTCAGATACGGAATTAATGACAAACTATCAAGGATATGTCGCGTCAACATGGTTTGCGGATCACGCACCGAGGTCAGATTATAGACCTTGTTCCATTTTTGCAGCAGTGCCAGATAATCCAGTAGCTGTGTTTTTTGCTCTTCGGAAAGTTGTAATTGCAGTTCAGCACAGCCCTTATCGAGCTGTGCTTTTAAATCTGAACCCATCAGCTCGCTTCACTCCATCCGGAACGTTTCAGATGCACCAATAACAACGAGACGGCAGCGGGCGTGACACCGGAAATCCTGGCAGCCTGACCTAAACTCTGGGGTTTGGCATTTTGCAGTTTTTCACGAACTTCATTGGATAAACCCCGTACATTGTGATAATCCAGATCGGCTGGCAATATGGTGCTTTCATTACGTTGCAGACGGTTGACCTCATTCTGCTGGCGATTGATATAACCGGCATATTTCACCTGGATCATCACCTGCTCGGCCACATCATCTGCGACCAATTGCTCTTCATTCAATAAGGTCATCAAGCCTTGATAATCCACACTGGGACGGCGTAATAATTCAATCGCTGTGCTACTTTTGGCCAGTGGCTCACCCAACACTGAAATGGCTCGTTGCTGATCTATCTTTTCCGGGGAGATCCGAGTGGTATTCAGACGGTTGTTTTCAGACTCAATCGCTTCCAGCTTGGCACTGAATACCGCCCAACGCGCATCATCGACAATACCTAACTGACGACCAATCGGCGTCAGACGGGAATCGGCATTATCCTCACGTAACATCAGACGATATTCTGCCCGACTGGTGAACATACGATAAGGCTCTTTGGTGCCGGAAGTAATCAGGTCATCAATTAATACGCCGATATAGGCCTCATCACGACGTGGATACCAGGGCTCAAGTTCACGTGTCTGCAAACCGGCATTCAGACCGGCGATCAAACCCTGGGCAGCCGCTTCTTCATAACCCGTCGTGCCATTAATCTGACCGGCAAAGAACAGGCCCGGCATGTGTTTGGTTTCCAGCCACGGTGTTAAATCACGTGGGTCAAAAAAGTCGTATTCAATAGCGTAACCCGGACGAGTGATATGGGCATTTTCCAAACCTTTCATTGAACGCACAATCTCATATTGCACATCAAACGGCAGGCTGGTGGAAATACCATTGGGATAGACTTCATTACAGTCCAGCCCTTCGGGTTCGAGGAAAATCTGGTGTGAGTTACGATCGGCAAAACGCACCACTTTGTCTTCAATTGATGGACAGTAACGTGGACCAATGCCTTCGATCTCGCCACTGTACATTGGTGAACGATCCAAATTGTTACGAATCACCTCATGCGTTTTTTCATTGGTATGGGTGATATGACAGGAAATCTGCTGCGGATGATGTTCACGTTTGCCAAGAAATGAAAATACTGGTGTCGGATTATCTCCCGGCTGTTCGGCTAATTGTGAATAATCAATACTGTTACTGGCGATACGGGGCGGTGTACCAGTTTTTAGACGATCAACGCGGAAAGGTAACGCACGCAAACGTTCAGCCAATGCAACAGAGGCAGGATCGCCCGCCCGACCACCTTGATGACGTTGCATACCGATATGAATTACACCACCGAGGAACGTACCGACAGTGAGTACCACGGCTTTACCACCAAACCGTAAACCCGACTGGGTGACAACACCGGCAACGCGACCGTTTTCAACGATCAAATCATCAACAGCCTGCTGGAATAAATAGAGATTGGGTTGTGACTCCAGCACAGCACGAATGGCGGCTTTATAACGGATTCTATCGGCCTGGGCACGAGTAGCTCTCACTGCCGGACCTTTACTGGCATTCAGAATTCTGAACTGAATACCGCCGAGATCAGCCGCTTTGGCCATGATGCCACCCAATGCATCAATCTCTTTGACTAAATGACCTTTACCGATCCCGCCAATCGCCGGGTTACAGCTCATCTGCCCTAATGTTTCGATGTTCTGTGTTAACAGAAGTGTTTTTACGCCCTGGCGAGCTGCCGCCAACGCAGCTTCGGTGCCGGCATGACCACCGCCAACGACTATCACATCATATTGATCCTGATACTGCATAACTCACCCGCGATAAAAAACTTGTAAAAGACTGCAGATTTTAACATGGCAGTCATAATCTTTGCCTAATATTTCAATCATTTATGGTTCAGTTATGACAAAAATGCCTGACTGAATCTTCATTAATTTTGATTATCACAATCCGGCAGAGATCTCATGATTGAAAAAAACACTGGCATAAAAAGGTTAATGTTTGCTTTAGTCTATTCGTTACAAGGACTGTATGCCGGAATTCGTTATGAATCTGCCTTCCGGCAGGAATTTATTTTGCTGTTACTGCTGGGAATCGTCAGTTTTTTTCTTGATGTTACACCCGCGGAAAGACTGTTGATGATTGCCTCATTAGTGGCTGTACTGATTGTTGAAGCACTTAACTCGGCCATTGAGTGTGTTGTTGATCGGGTAAGCACCGATGTACACAAACTGTCTGGCCGAGCCAAGGACTATGGATCGCTTGCTGTGTTACTGACTTTGTTATTGAGTGCTGCTACCTGGTTGATGATTTTGCTGGATTAGATCGTTGATAAGCCCAAAACATCATAACCAATCCGGCTATGATCATCGGAACACATAACAGCTGCCCCATAGTAAACCAGTCAAACGCCAGATAGCCGTATTGTGGATCGGGCACCCGGAAAAATTCTGCTGCAAAGCGGAAACTGCCATATCCTAATAAAAACAGACCTGATACTGCCGCCCGTGGACGCGTTTTGGCCGAAAACCACCACAAAATAACGAATAGCAACAAACCTTCCAACAATGCCTGATAGAGCTGTGAAGGATGCCGAGCCAGCGGTCCTCCTGTTGGAAACACCATTGCCCAGGGGACATCCGATACTCTGCCCCATAATTCCCCGTTAATAAAATTACCTATCCGCCCAAAAAATAAGCCTAACGGTACTAATGGTGCAACAAAGTCACTGATTTCAAAAAAAGATTTTCCGGATTTTCGACCAAATAGCCAGATGGCTATCAAAACTCCTAACAAACCTCCATGAAAAGACATGCCTCCCTGCCAGACTTTAAACAGGTTCAGTGGATTATTAATAACATTGAGTAAATCATAGAATAAGGCGTAACCAATCCTGCCACCCAGGATCACCCCGATCGCGCCATAAAAAAGCAAATCTTCTACCTGAGATTTTTCCCAGCCATAATCATTCGCTCTCCATCTGGCTAACATCCAGGCCGCGACAAAACCAAACAGATACATCAAACCATACCAATGAATGGCCAATGGTCCGAGCTCAAGCGCAACAGGATCAATCTGCGGATAATTCATATTTTGTTCTCATAGACTTTGGTGCACGCATCATAACAAGCCCGCTATGAATCTTCATTAACAGAATTTTGCACCAATTTTGGGCGTGGGATTTTCATGGTCGCACCAAAATAACCCTTTCAGTAATGAAAGATTTGCCGCAAATTACCATATCTAATTGAATAATAAATACTTTTTAAAACTGGCATGTAAACTGCGTTAGTTGTGGCAGTCTGAATACACGGTGTTGTAAAAAATCAACGCATCGGATTCAAAAAAGACTAAAACAATTCAAACGAGGAGATATACATGAAATTCAAAACGCTCTCAGCAATGTGTCTTGCTGCCACAACAGTTTTAGCGACTTCATCAGCAATGGCATGGGAAAGCGAAGACGGAGCACATTCAGTAACAGCCAACGTCTTAATAGGTAGTGATTACATTTTCCGTGGTATTTCACAAACCGATAACAACCCA